>Ga0180014_1000431_pt1 | contig 11678 bp, 12 predicted proteins | sample KR13_S1_MetaG_FD_116507 | JGI IMG/M metagenome (GOLD analysis project Ga0180014, IMG submission 116507) | Groundwater microbial communities from the Olkiluoto Island deep subsurface site, Finland - KR13_S1_MetaG | ecosystem: Environmental > Aquatic > Deep subsurface > Groundwater | place... | reverse complement strand
TTTTGCCGATCCCGCTAGGACGCGGGACAAGCTTGTTATCGTAGGATTTTAGCCTCGTTGCCGCGCTCTTCCCGCCCGCCTACAATCCGTCAGCCGACGGATAGCATTGCGGGCAGGTATTTTCCGCTCTGACGAGTCATAATCCCGTGCTGCGGCGATGATTCGCATGGCATCATGGAATGTCTTCCCCTCGATTTTCATAAAGAAGTCAATGGTGTTGCCGGCCAGTTCGCGTTCGTGCCAGATCCAGAACGATTGTTTGACGACGAGCCCGGCCCCTCGACTGAGATCGGGGCAGGCGGGATGTTGACCGGCAGGATCGGGCAATATCTTGAAATTGCCGTTTTGGACGGGCAGGATTCGATAGCCGCGTTCGATGAGCAGGGGCGCGAGTTCAGCCTTTCGGGCAGCGCGTATAGCCGATTTGGTCCAGATCTTTGTTATGCCTAAAAAACGGATTTGGCACAGATTATTACGGCATATTCATTATCGGCACAAGAAAAGACTCGCCTTTTAGGCCAGTCCTGCTATGTCAACATCAGGCATGAATGGAAATGAAGGTCCCGATAAATCGGAGGCAACTTAAGATGGATTATTCTCACGCCAAGCCACCAAGACCTGCCCGCAGTCGCTACGCTCCAGCGTTGCGGACGGGCGCCAAGATAATTAAAGACCGTTAACCGCGCGTTTGATACCGATTTTAATGAAAGCTTCACCAAAATTGATCAGTACCTTAAAAGCACAATCAACAACCACTTTGGCCACATCATTTTCCGTTATCTTCTCCCCCTTGGCGGCTTTGCGTGAGATCATTCATAACCTAACTTTGAAATTCCTATCCATATATTTAACCAACGACGGACGGAACCGACGGTGAAGCAGACGGGCCAGATGCGATTTGTATCACGATCCATCGAGCGGGTTTTTACTTCGCCGGCCGATGTAGTTGTCGCCCTGACTCCGGCGGACGTGATCCCCTGCCTGGAACGCGTGGCCGCTGCGGTGGCGCAAGGGTCTTATGCCGCCGGGTTCATCACGTATGAGGCGGCCCCGGCTTTCGATCCGGCCATGCGGACCCAGCCACCCGGGGATTTGCCCCTGTTGTGGTTCGGGATTTATCAAACGATGGAACAAGGCCCGGTCGTGCCGGACAAGTCTTACACCGCATGCGACGTCGGCCCCTGGACGCCGTTGGTGTCTGCCGAAGAATACCAGCATAATATCCAGCGCATCCGCGAATGGATTGCGGCCGGCGATACTTATCAGGTCAACTACACATTTCCTCTGCAGGCCACATTCCAGGGTGATGCCCTGAGCTGGTTCCGTCGGCTATGTGCCGCCCAACAGGCGGATTATTGCGCTTACGTTGACCTGGGTCGGCATCGCCTGCTTTCTGCTTCCCCGGAATTGTTTTTTCGCCTGAAGGGAAACACGCTGGAAACCAGTCCCATGAAAGGAACGCGCCCAAGGGGCCGCTGGGCGGCTGAGGATCAGGAGATGGCGCATGCGCTGATCGCCAGCGAGAAGGATCGCGCCGAGAATATTATGATCGTCGATCTCCTGCGGAATGACATGTCCCGGATCAGTGAGGCCGGTTCGGTGCAGGTTCATTCCCTGTATGACGTTGAATCCTTTCCCACGGTCTGGCAGATGACGTCCACAATCCGTTCCCGGACCCGGGCCTCGGTCCCGGAAATTATCCGAGCCTTGTTCCCTTGTGGCTCTGTAACCGGCGCCCCGAAAATCAGGACCATGGAAATTATCCGGGAACTGGAGCCCCATCCGCGGGGTGTTTACTGCGGAACCATCGGGTGGTGGACGCCTGATGGGCAGGCTGAATTCAACGTTGCCATCCGCACCGTCACGATTGACGCCCAAAGTGGACAAACGCGCTATCATATCGGGAGCGGGATCACGTATGGATCGTCCGCCGAGGATGAATATGAGGAATGCCTGATCAAAGCTTCTCTGCTGACGCGCAGGGACCCGGAGTTCGAACTGATCGAGACCTTGCGCTATGACGGCGCGTATTTTTTACTCTCCGAGCACCTGGAACGATTGGCGGCCAGCGCCAGGTATTTTGGATTTTCATGCGACCGCCCGGCGATTGAAAAAGCCCTGCTCGCGGCCGTGGGAACGGACCCTGCGGACGACAGGAATCTCCGTTCCCCTACCCTGTTAAAAGTCCGGCTGTTGCTTCGAAAAGACGGGGCATGTCAAATCCACCGGGAACCCATTGCGTCGCAGGCAACCCTGCGGGTCGGGTTCGCCGCCCAACCGGTTGATGCGAGCGATGTTTTTCTTTTTCACAAAACCACCTGCCGTGCGGTTTATCGGCAGGCGCTTGCGGCGCGTCCGGATTGTGATGATGTTTTGCTGTGGAATACGCGGGATGAAATTACCGAAAGCACGATAGCCAATGTCGTTCTTGATCTTGACGGAGCCCGTTGGACTCCCCCGCTTGCATCCGGATTGCTCGAAGGCACGTTTCGCCGGCATCTGCTTGCGCAAGGCGCGATTGCCGAGCGTGTCCTGACCAAAAAGGACGTGCTCCGCGCGCGCGCCATCCATCTGATCAATTCCGTCCGCCAATGGATCGAAGTCAATTGGATGGACCGATAAATATTTCACACTTCACGTGAAATCTTCTTTCGTCATGCAACCTCTTTCTTACGAAAGCGCCTGAGCACATAACGCACTGTCCCAACCGGGACTGCCAACGCCAGAATTGCACACGCGGCGACACAAATCGTCTGGTTGGTCGGTAAGTCCGCCGTGAAAGAGGCATACAGCCCTATCGCCGTTGCCGCCACGGCCGCTATCACAGCCAGAATCATCACAAGCCACAGTTGGCGAGACAGGATCAAGGCGAATGTGGGCAGCACGATCAGGTAACAGAACACCAGAAGAGTTCCCGCGATTTTCGAGGCGGCGGCAATGGTGATGCCAAGCACCATGAAAAACAGCATTTCCCACAACGCCGGTCTTACTCCGAGTACGTAGGCGGCTTCACGGTCCAGAAAGGCGTAAAGCGTGGGTCGCATGAACAGCAGGAAGTAGAGCAACGCCGGCAGGAACACCGCGCCAATGACACAGAGGTCGGCATGGGAGGTAAGGATCAAGTCGCCGTAGAGAAGCGCCTTGATTTCCTGAAGACCAAAACCGCTCTGCGAAACGAGTAGCACGCTCAGACTCGACGCCAGCACAAAGAGGACACCCAGAACGGCATCGCGCGGTATTCTCCGGTTCTCAAAGGGGTATGCCAGCAACGCGACTGCGGCCAGCGTGAGCACGACGCCGCCGACAAAGGGCGGCTGGCGTGTCAGCATCGCAATGGCCACGCCACAGGCTGCAATTTCCGACAGTGTTATGCCGATAAACACAACGCGTTTCAAGATGACGAACACCCCGAGGAGGGCACAGACCGAAGCGACGAGCAATCCGGCTACAACTGCCTGCGGGAACGACTGGATCAGAGATGTAAACACTGCAATCATAACAGTGCCGTCCTTTCCAATTTCGAATCCGCCATATCGGCGCGCATTCGGTCAGCGCTGACAAGCCGAACCCGGCCGTGGTTGACAAGACAAACCTGCGCTGCCAGAGCGCCCGCATCATGAATGCCATGGTGGGCAATCAGAACGGTTTTGCCCTGCTCGCTGCATAGCCGCGTGAAGTGCTCAAGCACTTCCTTTTCGGATTGCTCGTCCAGTTCGGAAGTCGGCTCATCCATGATAAAAACCTCTGCGCCGCTGACCAGAGCTCGCGCGAGAAGCGCCTTTTGCCTCATCCCACCCGACAATTCGCCGACGGTTTTTGCCGCATGGCCGGCAAGACCAAAACGTTCCAGCGCCTCATCCACCATTTTGCGTTGCGCTCCGTTGGGTCTCCGCCACCATCCGAGTTGAGGGAACAATCCCATTTCCACGATCTGCCGTGTTGAAACCGGATAAAGCGGATCAATGCTTTGTTGCTGTGGAACGTATCCCGGCGGGCTTCGATGAAATGGTGTCCGGATCACACCGCACCGGGGCTTAAGTAAACCGAGGATTGCCCGCAAGAGGGTCGTCTTGCCGGCGCCGTTTGGCCCAATAAACGGCAGGAGTGTTCCGGCCCGGATTTCCAGGCAAACGTCGTGCAGAACCTCCTGCCGTCCGTAGGCCATAAATACGTGCTCGCAGGCAATAATTACTTGTCTGTCACTCGTTGTGCTCATGGCGTTCCCGTGATACGGCTGACGATCAGATCCATAAGCGCCAAATAGTCAATGGCTTCGGCTTCGCCCCCAACGGAGTTCGTCACAACCACTATCCTTGCCCCTGTCTTATCCGCAACAAGGTCCGCCGCTTTTCTGCTGTAGAACGGCTCCTGCAGGATGATGCCAATCCCCTGGGCTTTCGCCAGTTCGATCACTTCGGCCAGATGCGCAGGACTGGGTGGAATGCCGGGCTTGGGCTCAAGTTCGGCGGCGACCGTCAACCCAAACCTGTCGGCGAAATAAGACCAGCTTCGGTGATAGGTTATGATCTTCTTGCCGCGCAGTGGCCGCATGGCGCCCAGCCAGCCGCCGATTTTATCGGCTTTACCGGCGTCGCTCAGATATTTCTCCAGCGTGCCTTCTCGCACTTTGAGCCACAGCCGACCGCCGTCTTCCGACTTCACCAATTCTGCGCCGAACATGCGTTCATCGAGCGACTGCTGAAACACCGCTGCATTGGCCTTGAAGAGCGCCGCGTCGGCAGGGGCAAGCTGGCCCAACCGTTCGGCAATGGCGACGGCAATGCACCGCCCGTTGAATGGATCGAGCCAGTAATGAGGATTGCCGGAAGGATGCACATCGCCCATGGCCCGCGTGACCGGTATAGCCGGGATTTCAAGAACATTCACGCATTCCGAAGCATCCAGATGGCCCTTGGCGCCGGGGCGGATATGCCGGTTGCGCGAGCCATCCAGAACGGGCATTTCCCACCCGATTTCCAGTTCCAGCCCGATGCGGATCCAGAGGTCGGCATCGCGGGCCCGCATGATATAACTCGGCTTAGCCTGCAGGAAATGCGGGTCCTCCCGACCCGTGCAGATGCTGCGCACCTCCGCTTTGTCGCCGGCTACGGCACTGGCAATTGCCGCAAGGTCCGATGTTGTGGTCACGATTTTCAGTCCGTCCGCGCCGGCATTCACCAGCGGGCCAATTGCTGTTGCCATAACGGCAACGACACGAGCGATTGTTTTCATGGATATATTTCCTTTGATTTAAGCAGTTTCATTATGAATTTTTAGCCCGGCGAAAAATTCATTTAGAATTTATGCGCCCCGTGGGAACCGATCGAAATCATCCATTGCAGAAAGAATTCGGTGGCCGGTTCGCGCCCAGCGGCCGTTTCGTAGCCTCCGTGGTTAACCTGAACGCGGAGCCGCGAAAACTCGGAAGGCGTAAAGTCAATCATGACCCCGGCGCGATAACTGCTGCCGAAGTCTTCCCGCGAGCCGTCCGGCAATTTGGTTGTGTTGACCAATCCGACCTGTTCCCAGCGCAATCCGCCGCGCCAGCGCTCGCAGAAGCCATAGACGGCCTGCAGGTAATAGCCGTCCTGATCGTCAATGCGGTGATTGCCGACCAGAGCGGGATTCAAGTCGTTGGCAATCATATCGAGGTCTTTGCGGCGGTTAAAATACTCGCCCTGCACAGTCAAATCGCCTTTGCCGTGGGGTTGAGGCGAATTGTATTTATACACGCAATCAGCGCCCCAGAACATGCTGTTGCCATCCAGCCAGTGGTCTGAATCTCCGTCCCCATTTCCGTCATGCGCCTCTTGGTCTTTGCCCATGGCGCCGAAAAGGCCGGCTTGCAGACCGTGATTGCCTGGCAGATCAGGCCCGAATTTTAACCAGCCGACGCCTACCCGCGGGCCGTTATGATGCGGCAACGGATCTTCGCCGCAATAGGCAAAAATCATGTCGTTTTTACCCTGGAACGCTTCCACCGCTGCCAGAAGGTAAAACGGCGTGGGCGCAAGCCATGAAAGCTGGGCGCCGATGTCATTCAGTCCGTGCGGGCCGAGGGTGAGCTGATAGATCAACGGCTGATCAACGAAATCCCATTGATGCGAGTGCTGGGCGTTGATATAGCCAAAGTCGCTGAAGAACTTGCCGCCCCGGACGGCGAAGCCATACGGCAGGCAGGTGGTTTCGATTTTGGCTTCTTCCATTTCGGCGCCGTCAAGGTCCACGGCCGCGATGGCCGAACCCTTGAAATACGGATCCACTTCCGCCGAAAACTGCAGTTCGAGGTGCCGCAGGTTGAACCCGTTTTCGGTTTCGCCGTGATGATGGTCTTCGCCCGAATGACTGTGGCCGAAGCCGGACATTTCTTCAGTAACGTGGCTGATTCCATCCGCAGAATCATCCGCGTGATAGAACATGTCCACGATGGCCGATATTTCCGGGTTGAACGATTGAAAACTCCGCCATCCCCTGACCATAGCACTTTCAGAAAGCGGCGGCTTCTGCGCGGCAGTACTTTCTGCCGCCAATGTAGGCGCAGAAGATGCGGCCGGCCTGGTTTCCACGATTTTTTTCTCAAGCGCCTCCGTGCGCAAACGCAGTTGACGGAGTTCTTCAAGCGTGTTGGTTGATGTCCCTTCATCGGCCGCAAGGCCTATGAGGGGCGCCATCAGGACGATAGCGGCAAGCAAGCGATATAGTGCAGTCTTCATAGATTCCTCCCATACTGAATGTGGTAAGTCAATAAACGGCGGCGCGAGCGGACAAACCGGCGTCGCGCGATAACCTGAGCAAGCGAGATGTCAGGCAACAGGAGGAGCGCGCGCTTGAGTTGGATCGCGCCAGGGCGAGGAAGCAATGAACGATTGCGGAAGAGATACGTCGCCAACAATGATGGACTCGGCAATTGGCGCAATGCGCGAAGCAGTCGTGATGACCGGTGTGTTGGCCAATTGGCAGATTGGACACTGGGCGGCCTCGTGCGAACCATGATTGTCGGCGCAATGCGCCCTGTGGAAAGCGGGAAGGAGGATCGTCCCGCCGATAAACAGCAGGAACAGCAACGAAGCTGTAGTTCTGATCAGTCCCTTGTTCATCTTATCCAACCGCAACTACTCGGGTCATTCAACGGCCAACTGTTGAATGACGTATATCTCAAACCCGTTCAACCCGCAAGCAAAAAAATATTTTGTTTTATTTCTTGACAAGCTTCTTCTTCTGGTGCTACCTTCGCGTAGAAAGGTAACACTATGAAAGCCAAATCTCTCTGTCGGTTCGGCATCTCAATGGCGGGCGACTTGGTCGGCCAACTCGACGGCATGACGAAGGCCAAGGGATACGCCAATAGATCTCAGGCTGTGGCCGACATGGTGCGCGCCCAATTGATCGAGCATCACGGCCAGATGGGGACGCGCGAGATAGCGGGCACGGTCACGCTGGTTTATGACCATCACAAGCGCAACATTCAGGCGCTTTTGACGGACATTCAACACGAACACGGGGACCTAATCATTGCCGCCATGCACGTGCATCTTGACCATCATAATTGCATGGAAGTGCTTGCCATCCGTGGGCGGGCTGATGTCGTCAAAGAGGTTGCGGATAAGCTTATAGCGGCGAAGGGCGTCAAACACGGAAAATTGACAGTCACAACAACAGGAAAGGAGTTCGGAAAATGCATGAAAGAAACCAGTGGGCACTGATCTGCGTAGGTACGATGCTCTTCGGCAGCGCGGTCGGGGCACAGGTGTCAAGCAACACCGTGATTGAAGCGGCGACGACAGCGAGCAACACACCGGCTGAAATCCTGGTGACCGCTACGCCGATCACGGCCTATGAAACGGTGGAAAAGGCCGGCGGCAGCGTATCGGTTGTGGGGCGCACGCAGATCGAGCGACAGGATGCGCGCGAGCTATCCACGGCCCTGCGCAGTGTGCCGGGCGTGACGATCGCGCGATTCGGCCCACTGGGCGCCTATGGCGGCGCGGAAGGCGGATCTGTTTATATCCGGGGCGAAGGCGCCGGGCGGCCGGGCAGTGAAATCAGGATTTATTCGGATGGTATTCCGCGCGAGTCGGGCGTCTGGACCCATCCGCTCCTGGACATCGCGCCGATAGACTTCGCGGATTCGATCTCCGTTTCCAAAGGGCCTCAGCCGCAAACCTATGCCGGCACGTTTGGCGCGGTGGATATCCAGTCGCTGCGGCGAGAAAAGCCGGGATATGAAACGGAAGCCAACTTCGGTTATGGCAGTTATCAAACGTGGCTGAGTTCCCTGATGCACGGCGGCAAAATCAACTGGTTCGATTACTATGGCGGCGCCTATCATAAAGAATCGCAGGGACACCGGGCGCATTCGGCCGCGAATCTGGATGGGCAGTATCTGAGACTGGGCGGAGACCTCGCGGATGAAAACCATCTGTCGTATATTCTGAATCGAACCGACAACTGGGTTCTCGATCCGGGACGTATTGACCAGCCAACGCCGGTCCGTGATAAATTTACCACCGAAACCCTGACGCAGGGCTTGCGATTGGATACCCACAGTGATGCCGTTCAGGGGTTTGCCCTGCTATATCTCGATGACGGGCAAATCCGCTGGGACAAGGACCATTTGACGAGCGCCACCAACTCTCCCGCTGGCAGTTCCGATACGGACTGGGATAATTACGGTTTCCGTTCGTTGTATGATGTGCCGATAGACAAATGGACCCTGTCGGCCGGACTGGAGGCAGGTTCGGAAGGCGGGGAATCCAAAAATACGACGCTTTCCGGCAAAGTGCCGTTTCAGTTCAAGGGTCACTTCAAGACCGTGGCGCCATATCTCGGCGCGCGGTATGCCATACCCGTCAAGGACGTGACGGTCACGCCTTCGGTCGGCAGTCGGTATTACGTCAGTAGCGAATTTGACAATGAGTTTGCTTCTTGTGCCGCCCTCACGGCGACCAAAGGTAATATGACGGCGTTTCTATCCCAATCGCGGGGAGTCAATTATCCGGGAGTTTATGTCAAAGGCATATCGGCTTCGACCCAGGACCAGTTGGAGGCCGAAGTGCTCGATAATACCGAGGGGGGCGTCCACTGGGACTTTTCCCATCTGGCCGCTTTACAGTCCTCGGTTTTTCACATGTATGGGAATAACCTGTTGGAGGTCACGCCGAACGGATTGCTGAATGTGGGCAAAAAGGCGGTTGACGGGTGGGAGACGTCGTTGCATCTTACGCCCTGGGAGCGGCTGTCCTTTTTTGCCGGTCTCACGCTGTTGCATTCGGAGTATGACAAAACACCCCGCTCGCCGAAGGTGAGCACCAGTGCCGGCATGTCGTTCAAAGTCCTGCCGCAGGTCAAATTGGATCTGGATGCGGAATACGTCGGTAATCAGTATGCCTATAATGGCCGGTCCGGAACACCGGCGCCGGAAGACCTCGAAGAAATTAACGGTTATCTGGTGGCTAACGCCAAAGTCACGCTGGATCTCACGGCTTGGACAAAGCTCCAGAGCGAGCTCTATGTTTCCGTGGAAAACCTGACCGACGAAAGCTACGAGTTCATGCCCGGTTATCCGATGCCTGGGACGAGTATATTCTCGGGCGCGCGCCTGAAGTTTTAATTTCATGAAACATCGCGAACTTGCCTATTGCGGACTCTTCGGCGCCGCGGCCCTGCTGCTGCCCGTGCTGTTTCACTTGATCCATCTCGGCCACATTTTCATGCCTATGTACCTTCCGCTCGTGACGCTGGCGTTTTTTGTCCGGCCGGGCATGTCGGCATTGACCGCCATGGTTGTTCCGCTCTTGTCCGGAATTGTTACGGGAATGCCGCCGTTCTACCCGCCGGTTGCGCCGGTAATGGCGCTGGAGCTGGCGCTCATAACTGGGCTCATTGGAACCGTCCGCTTATTATTCCCGCGCGTGAAGACATTGATGCTGTTGATCCCGGTTCTGGCGATCGGCCGGGTGGCCGGCGCGTCACTTTATTTTCTGCTAGCCGGTGTTATGGGACTACCGGCGAAATTTGTCGCCGGTATTTCGCTGTTGAGCGGCTGGCCCGGACTTATCATCATGATCATTGCCATTCCGGCCATTGTGCGGCTGTCGAGGATTCCCAAAGGCATAGAAGAAAGAGTAAAGACAAATGAGAACTAAACCCGTTTGCGATCCCCGCTCGATATTCTTCGACTCAATCGCCGCCGAATGGGATGCGCGGCAAGATCGGCCCGATCTTGCCCGGGATTTGGACGCTTGTCTGGCACAGTTCGGCCTGAAGGAAAACGAAGTCGTGCTTGATGTCGGATGCGGCACCGGCAATCTAACTGTCGCGCTTTTGCGGAGACTTGGGCCAGCGGGACGCGTTATGGCCATTGATATCTCGGATCAGATGCTTGCGCGGGCAAAGGGCAAAGTGAGCGATGCGCGCGTGACGTGGCGCCACGCCTCGGCCGACCGGCTTCCGGCTGCCGATGAGGAAATAGACCGCGTCTTGTGCTTTTCGGTATGGCCCCATTTAGAAAACCCGGCCGCTGCCGTAACGGAATTTTATCGTGTTCTGCGGCCGGGCGGTTTTTTACACATATGGCATTTAATATCGCGCGACAAGGTCAATCGCATTCATCAAGAAGCCGATCCAGCGGTTCAGCATGACCGACTTGCTCCAGTCGGCGAGACGGCATCCCTGCTCAAGAAGAACCGGTTCAGTATGATTGCAATGGCCGATGATGAAACGCGCTACAGTATTACCGGGCGCAAAGAGGAATTGTCGTCATGACTTCGTTCCTTGATTTCTGGGGTTGTGGGAAAGGTCCTTGCCGCCGATTAGCTCCGGCAACGCGTATTCTATGCGGGACCGTCGTGTTTGTCTGCTGTCTCGTTACCCCCGTTCATAAGCCCTTGGGTATTATTCTCCTTGCCTGTGTCGTCGCAGGCTGGACATTGCTTTGTGGTATTCCATGGAAAACCGTTGCCGGCCTGTGCGTGTATGCCTGTGTTCTTTTTTTGCCGTTGTTTCTGCTTGCCCCCTGGATTGAGACCAATGCATCCGCGAATAATCGCTGGGCCCATGCATTGGCGGTTCCGCTGGAGATAGCCATACGGGGCACGGCGAGTATCTTTGTTTGTGTGTCAACGTTTGCCAGCCTCGAATTGTCCGAATTTAATCGCGGTCTTACCGCCTTGCCCCTGCCGCGTATACTTATCATGCTCATCCTTCAGATCGTTCATCAAACCGCCATGCTCGCGAATGAATCGCGCCGCATGGCTTGCGCGCTGAAGATGCGCGGGATGGCTTTGGGATGTATTCCGCAAATTCGATTATTATCCTCTCTACCCTCCATTTGGCTCCTGCGACTCATCAATCGCGCAGAACGTGTTGCCGCGGCCATGGCTGTACGTGGAGTTGACACGATGGCCGTTACTTCCGCTGCCGCCCCATCGTCCACACTCGACGTGCTTGCCGCAACGCTCACGTTTCTCCTGCTGGTAATCTTGATTGCCTTCAGATGCATGGCTTGCTTATGAAGTCGGCGCTTAACTGTAACAATGCCACTGTGCGGTACGCGCCTGAAGCCCCGGCCGCAATCAGCGGCATCTCGCTGGATATCGCTCCCGGCGAGCGGGTGGCGCTTCTGGGCCTCAATGGTTCCGGCAAGACAACCCTGCTGTACGCATGCGCCGGCCTGGTCC
>Ga0180014_1000428_pt1 | contig 11745 bp, 11 predicted proteins | sample KR13_S1_MetaG_FD_116507 | JGI IMG/M metagenome (GOLD analysis project Ga0180014, IMG submission 116507) | Groundwater microbial communities from the Olkiluoto Island deep subsurface site, Finland - KR13_S1_MetaG | ecosystem: Environmental > Aquatic > Deep subsurface > Groundwater | place... | reverse complement strand
TTTTAATAAATCACCATCTAGTACAATTTGAATATGGGATGTTCTGTCATACAAATCAATAAACCACAGTTAACACTCCAAGCAACTAATTTTTCACTATCATTTTTCGTTTAGTTGTCAGACCATTTCACTATCATCTTCGATTAAACAAGACTTATTTTTGTTTCCAAGATCAGAATATGACATAATACCGTAAGTATGAAAACTAATATTTTATCCTTTAAAAATTTTGTTGGAAAAAAAGTTGAAGCCATTGGCTGGATTGCTCATTTTAGAAAACATTCAAAAGTTGGGTTTATTGATTTGTATGACAGAACATCCCATATTCAAATTGTACTAGATGGTGATTTATTAAAAAATGATTACAATTTAGAAGATCTTGTTTCTATAAAAGGAGTGATTAAAAAACGATCCACTCAAACGGTAAATTCCGAACAAGACCTTGGAAATATTGAGTTAATGGCCACAAAAATTACGACACTTTCTAAGTGTTCGGATTTACCATTTAATATCAATAGATCCACATTGACAATAAGAGAATCATTGCGCCTACGCTATAGATATTTAGACCTAAGAACAGAACGTATGCGCAAAAATATTATTACAAGAGCCAAGATAGCCAAATCTTTAAGAAGTTTTTTTGATAAAAAAGGATTCTTAGAAATTGAAACACCTGCTTTAACAAAAGGAACACCAGAGGGAGCCAGGGAGTATTTGGTTCCATCACGATTGCATCCAGGCAAAGGCTATGTACTTCCCCAGTCTCCTCAACAATTCAAGCAACTTTTAATGGTTGCGGGAATCGAAAAATATTATCAATTGGCTCGTTGTTTTAGAGATGAGGACTCAAGAAAAGATCGACAACCGGAATTTACACAATTTGATATTGAAACATCATTTTTTAATCAGAAAGAAATAATAGCGCTTACGGAATCTGCAGTATCTTCCATGGTAAGAGATGTTTTTCCATTCTTAAGGCTACCTCGTGGCAAATTTCCGGTTTACACATACGATTATGTTATGAAAAAATACAATTCAGACAAACCCGATATTCGAAAAAATCAAAATGACCCAACAGAGTTAGCTTTTTGTTGGGTAGTAGATTTTCCAATGTTTGAGATTGATCCAACACGGCATAAAATTTCTGCAGTACACCACCCATTTACCAGGCCACTTATAAACAACATTAAAGATTTAGATAAACCAGAAAAAGATTTATTAAAAATTAAAGCATCAGCATATGACTTAGTTCTCAATGGTCACGAGGTGGCAGGAGGGAGTTTAAGAATTTCGGACATTAAATTACAACATAAGGTTTTTGAAATCCTTGGGTTGCAAGAAAAAGAGATAAAAACAAGATTTGGTCATATGCTTAAAGCCTTTAAGTTTTCTCCCCCTCCTCACGGAGGCATAGCTCTTGGTTTTGATCGTCTAGTTGCGATACTTTGTGGAGAATCGAGTATCCGCGAAGTAATTGCGTTTCCAAAGACCGGTGAAGCTCGGGATTTGCTTATGAACGCGCCTTCTAAAATGACTAGTAAAGCACTAAAAATTCTCAATCTCAAAAAAACAAAATAAAACTTTATTTAGATCTCTGAATTAAAAGTGGTCCACAAGCCTGACTTGTTGGCACTACTTCAATAGAATTAATATTTAAGTGTAGAGGAAGACATATCAAGTCTTTTACTATTAGAGCAATATCTTTTGGTCTAATATATTCCGTGTTTTTGTATATAGACTTAGCCTTTTCTTTATCATTTTTCAACCTCACAACAGAAAACTCCGTTTTTGCCAAACCCGGTTCTATGCTTGTTACTCTAATGTTCTTACTGACAAGATCACTCCTCAGATTCCTTGAAAAATGATTTACAAAGGCCTTAGTGCCTCCGTAAATATTATTATTTGGATAAGCGTAGTTTCCCGCTACCGAACCAATATTAATTATGTATTTATTTTCACCCTTACATTTTAGAAAGTGGCGGGTCACATGTACGAGAGACAAGATGTTTATTTCAATCATGGTGTCTGTGTCTTCCAAGCTCATCTGATCATACGGTGCCGCACCCAAAGCCAACCCCGCATTGTTTACCAGTAAATTAATGTCAATACTTTTTATTGACTTAAAGAATTTAACAATCGCAACTTTATCTCCCAAATCAATGCCATACCCGACAAAATTACTATTTTTTCTTTCCATTTTCTTTAATCTGTCAACACGTCTAGCCAAGCCGTACACCTTATAACCTTCAGACAAAAGCATCTCGCTTATTGCCTTACCAAAACCAGAACTCGATCCAGTAACTATTGCGGTTTTTGATTTATTCATGAATTAAATTTTTAAACAAATTTAAAAAATCTAGTAGCATTATTACAAAATATATCATTTTTGACCACCTGTTGCTTTTTGGGCATATATAAACTCTCGACAGCAGCTTTTATAGCCTGAAGGGCGGGCTAATGCATGTGGGTAGCTCCTTTTGCATGTTCCTTATATTTTTCATGCTCCTTCTTATTTACCCAATGATACATGTACTCGGTTACAATTCTTTGGCCCAGTTTTGGGTTTTGATATACAACAGATCTTACTAAGTTAATAGGTTCATCCGAACCAAACATTATTCTTTTTGGTCCAAATATCCTAATTGCCATGGTTAATACACCACGCGAGGGCACCATTGCCGTATCCATGTAAATATTTGGATGTTTGGAAATTTCTTCATATGTTTCCGCTAAATCAGGAATAATCGAATGAGGTAAACCCAAGTGGGCTAATGAAATTTTCAAATTTGGGAAATCTTTTATTACATCAAGTAATTCTTCTTTACATGTAGTAATCATTTTTGGCAAATGTAAAATTATAGGTATTTCCATTTTTTCTGCCACCCCTAAAATTTCTGGTGGAAAATATTCATATATTTGTTCGGAGGGAGGGTTGAACTGCTGATGATACATTTTAAGTGCGTTAAATTTTCCTGTTTCCAGCATAGAAATTGTGTAGTTTATATCACTCGGTATACCGCACAAAGCAATTCGATCCGGCTCTTTTACGTTGGACAACAAGTACTCATTGGTGGTTTTTATATCGATACCCCTAAAAGGGAACGGAAATCTCAGCCGTTTAAGGTGTTTATTTTTAAAGAAAATCCCTTCAGTCCTGTATGAATCTTCCAAACTGAACCCTACAAAAGTACTTATCATTTGATGGTACATTTTTTCATCAACCTCTTGAACATGATCACGAAGATTGCAGTGAGTATGACAATCAACTATTTCATTGGGAAGCCAATCTAATAACTCCTTGGATAGACACTCTTCTTTTTCGGTAAGATCAAGTGAATCTTTAAGGTATTTTGTTGAGTCAATTCCTCGTAGCGGGTCCATCATTTCTACAAAACCAATGATAAAATCTCGAAGTAATTCCAGTTCATTATAGTCATGAGACTCACCCGAAATTACTTCTGTTTCAGTATTCTTAACATTTTTATCTGATAAAAACTGTTTTAGTTCTTCAGACGAAGCAAAAGGATCTTTTGTGTGTTGAATCACCAAGGTTGAAGTTGAGTAATTATTAAACCAAGTATCTATATCAAAATTATTTTCTCTTGCCCATTTCAAAGGAATTCCAACAAAAATACATTTTTTAGGTGAAATTTTGTTTTCAAAAATTGTTTTTAAAACTATCAGAATTCCCGCTGATTTGGCAAAAATAACAAAATTACCGGAATTCTTAGCAATTTTTGTTAATTTTTCTTTTTCCTTGTCTAAATCAATCATTGGTTGGTTGGTTTGCCAATGGTCATAATTTAAAATTTTTGTAGAAACAAAATTAGGTTTTAAAACCCGTTCAATTTTTTTTATCCATTCTTTATTTACAACACCATTACCACCCAACAGTATCAATCTCATGCCATATTATAAAACAATTATTAATGAACTTGGATTTTTGTTCTAAAACTGGAGAAATGCTTGTTCCTCACTCTGAATGTTTGTTAAAATTAAAAAGATGAAAAAAAAGAATTTGGCAGTTGTGTTTGGCGCAAAGTCAGCGGAGCATGAAGTTTCAATTGTTACTGTTTTTCAGGCGTATGAGTGGATAGATAAGAGCAAATATGAAGTTTTTTTGATTTATATTGATCGGGAAAATAAAGCTTTTTTGTGTCCGAAATTAAGAAAGGAAGATTATAAAAGTTTTATTGAGAAAATACTAAAGCAACAAAAAAGGATTGAGTTTGTGAAAAACGGTTTTTTGTTAAAAAATAAGTTTTATTGGAAAAGATACAAGCTGGATGTGGCTTTGTTAATAATGCATGGCAGTTTTGGCGAAGATGGCAAAATACAGGGAATGTTTGATTTTTTGAATATTGCCTATACCGGTTCTGATGTAGTTGGTAGCGCCTTAGGAATGGATAAAGTATTGATGAAATCTGTTTTGAAAGAGCTTGGTTTGCCTGTTTTGCCTTATGTTTGGTTTTATAAAAGAGAATTTAGGGAAAATAAAAAAGAATTTTTGGCAAAAATAAATAAAGATTTAAAATATCCTATTTTTGTTAAGCCGGCTAATGCGGGATCGAGTGTTGGAATAACCAGGGTGGATTCAAATCGACAATTGGTAAAAGCGATTGATTATGCTTTACGATTTGATAGAAAAGTTTTAGTTGAACAGGGATTGGATAATGCTGTTGATATCAATTGCGCCGTAATGAGAGATGGAGAAATAAAAACAACTGTTTGCGAACAGCCGATTAGTGAAGATAAGTTTTTATCTTTTGAGGAAAAATATCTTAAAGGTGGTAAAAGAAAAGGAATGGCAAGTTTGAGTAGGATTATGCCGGCTCCAATTTCAGATAAAGTATCGGTTCGTATTGGCGAGATGACTAGAAAGATTTTTAGAGTTTTGGGTGGTTGGGGTATGGCTAGGATGGATTTTTTGTATCAAACAAAAACGGGCAAGCTTTATCCTAACGAGATTAATACTATTCCTGGTTCTTTGGCATATTATTTGTGGGGAGGCAGTGGCGTAAAACCAAGGGAACTAATAGACAAAATGATTAATTCGGCTATAAGGAGGCAGAAAGAGACGGAAAGTTTAACTTGTCAGTTTAAAAGCAAAATTCTTGATTAGAAGTAATGATCCGGAAGTTCGTTTTCTAAAAGTACAATTGTTGGCGGTTTTAGTAGGGGTGAAATTTTTTGTCCCCAATTTTCATTGTTGTTTACCAGAATGATTTTTACAGTTGTTTTTTTTGCGCCTGCCAATAATGCTTTTTTGTTTGTTTGACCAATAATGACAAAAATGTTGGTTGTTTGTCCTGCCAGTTTGGCCATTTTTTTGTTGAGTTGGTATTGTTTCGAACCAAGTTCTACCATTCCAGGTGTAACAATAATTTTTTGGTGTTTAGAAAAAAATTTGAGTTTTGTTAGAGCTTTTTTGAAACCCAGTGGGTTAGAGTTGTAAGTATCATCAATAGTAATAAGGTTTGAATTATTTTTGTTGATATTTAATCGGTGTGGTGGGGTGGTAAATTGTTTTATTTGGGTATTAATTGTTGACAAGGGGATGTTAAATTGTTGAGCAATTTTTTTGATGACCTGATTTGTATCGATGAATTGGTGGTTTTTTTTTGGAAAAAATAATTGTTTGCGGTTTTTTATAAATGGAATAACTTCTAATTTGGTTGTTCTAATATTTTTAATTGTTTTAAATCTTTCGAGATGCATCCAGCCAATTACAGTTACAATAGCAAAATCGGGTTTGATAAGTTGGCATATTTTTTTTATATCTCCCCTATCATAAGCTCCGGCTTCGATAATCAAAAAGTGGTGATGTTTTTTTAATTTAGACAGAATGAGAATAGCAATACCTAAATCAGTATTAATATTTTTGGGTGTTTTAAGAATGGAATATTTAGTGGTAAGAATATGGCTAAGTTTTTCTTTGAAAGTAGTTTTGCCGTAACTTCCTGTGATTATAATTCTGATGGTATTAGGGAAAAAGGAAAGTTTAATTTTGGCAAGAAAGATAATTATTTGTTTTATTGGTGAAGAAATAATTTGGATTAAATTGTTGGCTAAAATAATTGATTTTGAGATCTTGAGAAATGGCATGAGTGGCAAAGAACTTAAAATGATAAGGATAATATTGGGTGTGTATTTGAGTTTGTTTTTGTTTTCTTTTAGCTTATTAATATCGTGATTTTTGAGCCATTTTTTAAAACGTTTAGTGTTATATTCTTCAAGTTGGAGGAGATATAAGTGTTTTTTTAATTTATTCATGTTGAATGAACCGGTCAATAATTAAAGCGATTTTTTTTGGTTTTTGCCAAAACGGGAAATGATTGGTGTTTTTTATAATTTTAATTTTACTTTGAGGTATTAATTGATGTATTTGTTGTGCGTCTTTTGTGGGTAATTCCTTGTCGTTTTTTCCCCAGATTATGAGAGTTAGATTGGTGATTTTTTCAAAAATTGGTTTTATATCTTCTTTGACAATGTTTTTGAAAATAGGCAGTAAATTTTTGGCTTGTTTATAGTCTTGGCTAAATAGTAATGGTTTAATAAATTTTTTGATAAAAGTTGGAATATATTGGTTTAGCGAATACCAGAATTTAGGATGAGTTATGCCGGATGAGGCGATCAGAATTAGTTTATGAATTTTTTTTGGGTGAGTTGAAGTTATAATTGAAGCGATTTTACCGCCAAAGGAATGGCCGATTAAAACAGGTTTTTTAATTTTTTGTTCTGTTATCCATTTATATAGAATGTTGGCATAATCAAATGATGTAGCCGAATTGGGAGGCTTAGGGCTGTGCCCGAATCCGGGAAGATCGAGAAAATACAAGTTGTATTTTTTGTATAGAAATGGAATTAACTGATTAAAAGAGTTTTTGTTTTGTTGCCAGCCGTGGAGAAAAACAATGCTTTGATTTTTCTTATTACCAAAGTGATTAAAAGAGATTGACATAATTGATTTTAACTTTTTATTAAAGTGTTTGTATAAAACAAGAACAACGAGAGTGAGAGAGTAAGAAAATAGAAAGTAAAAGGAATAAAAAATTTTTAGTTTTTGTTAGAAAAAGTTCTTGTTTTTTTGAGAAAATTTGTGGGTTTGAGATGGTATGTATATGTTGTGTATTAGTTTAGATTTACTGCATCTTGACAGACAATATGTTATACTCTTAAGAAGTAAATTTGTTTGTTTTAAAAAGTATTTACAAAATTTATAAGAGGAGGTGAAGTTGTTTTATGATTGTTTCAAAAGAATGTTCTTTGGTTGTTTCCAATAATTTACCAAAATTAGAAAGACTCAGATCTTACATTGCTCCTGTGGCATCGCGACTTCCGGTTAGCCGAATTGATAGAGCGACTGCTTGTGCTTGTAAAGCGGGAGATGATAATCCTTGGCCTCAGTAAAATGTAGATAATATGGACAAAAAAATAATAAAGCTTGAAAGACAGCTGAAAACTTTTGAATTATCTTCTCGCGTTAAGTTTCGCTGGCGCTTTTTAGTAAAAAATGGATTTTGTTTAAAGGTACTTCCTCAAAAAAGAAATTTTTCTAAATATATTGATTATGTTTTGGTTAACAAAAATGATTTGGTTGCCGAAAGTGAATATGTCAAGAATTGTCTTTTAAAAGGTGTTTTTTGGGGAGAAATTTTGCTTGTTGAAAGGAAGAATAGAGTAGTGGCTAGTTTTGGACCCAATAGGGTTGAGCGAGATGAAAATGGAAAAATGAGAGCTAGGCCCGGTTATTTTAGTGTTTTGCCTGAGTTTAGAAGCGAAGGTGTTGGGGCTGTTCTCTGGTCGTTTGGTTTGGAAAGGATGAAAAAAATGGGAGCCGAGTATATTCAATGCTCGGTGGTAAAAAAAAACTTAGCTGCTCTAAAAATTTATTTTAATTCTGGAATGAAAATAAATGAATAAAATCGTTAGCAAATTAGCAAAAAATTTTGTTTTAAGGAAAATCGGTGAGGATGTATTTTTAATCCCTTTGGATAAGGCTCCTGAAAACTTATTTCTTCTTAATAGTTCGGCTGCTTATATTTGGAAAAAGCTTTTAAGTGGTTTTTCAATTACCGAGTGTGCAAAGAAATTAAGCAAAGAATTTTCTATTCAAGAGGAAATTATTGAGGCTGATATAAACAAACTTTTAGCCGGAGTTGAAAATGGATTAACAGAAAAAGTCAATATAAAGAATATTAATAAAAAATCAAAGCTGGCAAGAATTCCCATTCAGGGAAGTTTTGACCTAACTGGTCGTTGTAACTTGGATTGTCTTCACTGTTATGCTAAGGGAGAAAGAAAAAGAAAAGAACTTTCATTGGTGAGAATTAAGAAAATTGTGGATCAATTAGTGAAAAACGGATGTTTATTTCTGCAATTAACTGGCGGAGAATGTTTGATGAGAAAAGACTTTAAGGAAATTTATTTCTATATAAGGCGAGTTGGAATTATTCCAACAATTTCTACTAATGCCACTCTTTTTAATAATGATTTAATTAATCTTTTTAAAAAATATCCTCCTTACCAAGTAATAGTGAGCGTTTATGGAGCAAAAAGTTTTGTTCATGATCAAATTACTCGAGTTGATGGATCTTTCAGAAGAACACTAACCAATGTTAAAAAACTTAAAAAGGCAGGTATTTTTGTTTGGTTTTCGGCGGTAGTGATGAAACAAAATTTTTCCAAAGTTTCTGAAATGAAAAAATTGGCTCAAAAAATTGGTGTGCCTATTGTTTTTTACCCTTTTTTAATTCCCAGACTAGATAAAAATAAAACTCCATTAATTTATTGTATTAATGACAAACAATGTTTTCAGATTCTTGATTTCAATAAAAAAACAAAACCATTTCAAAGAGTTAAGCAGATTAAAAGGCGAAAAAAGGAAATTTTTTATCCCTGTAATGCCGGTTTACAAAGTTTTCATATTGATGCAGAGGGAAAAGTTCGTCTTTGTAAAATCGAAAGAAGCATTGGTTTTTCGTTGTTTGAAAGTTCTTTTAAAGCTTGTTTGCAAAAACTATTCAGAGTAAGAAATTCTAAGTTACGCCTTCCCAAAACTTGTCTTGATTGCAGTTATAGGATTGATTGCAGAGTTTGTCCTCCGATGATGAGACTATATCAGTCTTCTGGATGTGGTAAGCTTTTTTGTCAAAGGGTTAAAATCGATAAAAACCTATCGAGCTAATTCGGAGAGGCCAAAGTCATATCGTAATTTTTCCCAGCTATTCTTTTAGCCAAAAGCGTTTTCATCTATCCTGTTTCAATCAATATATTCAGTAGAATTATGAGTTTACATCTTAGTAGAAGAATAGTTTAAGTTGAGAAAAGTTCTTAAAAAAGATAAAAAGTTGTAAAAAATAGTTGATCTTTTTTGGGTGAGTTATTTTTTGTTGAGGTTTTTGTATGAGAAAAAGTTTTAGGTGCAAGTCCTAAGATTGACACTTAAAATTTGTGAAAAATTTGTTTAATAATTTAGAAAAAAAGAAAGGAAATGAGTTGTGAGATTAATGTTTTGAAGATGGTGAGAGAGTGGGTCTGTTTGTTTTTTCGTTTTCTAGGCATTTTTCAAAAAGATCTTTAACCAAAAATTCTAATGTCATTTTTGAGTGAATGCAAAATGGGTCGTCTAGTTTCCAGATTGAGTCATGTTTTAAAAAAGCTTCATAAGCACAACCTCCGCCACAAATACCTAGAGCAATGCAGTTGGTACATTTTTCCATATTGAAGGGCGATCTGGTTTTCCATTCTTGCCAAAGTGGATGTGTATTGGTATTTAAATCAGGAGAGTATGGAATGAAGAAATCTTTTGGTCCTATACCACCATGACAAACTCCAATTTCTCCTGTTGGTGCCATTACTATTTGTTGACCACAACCGGCACAATTATTTATGCGCGGTTTTTTTTGAGTGAAAGCATTAACCTTACGCATTATTCTGTCTTCATATACTCCTTTTTTTCTTAAGATACGATAACTTTCTATAACAGCTCTTGATGCCTTTTCCATATATTCTGGATCTTTGAGAGAGAATTTTGGGTTTTCTCTTAAAAAATTAAAACCGATAGAGACTATATCCAAATCATTTACTAAGAATGTTGCAATTTCTTCTAAGGTTTCCAAATTGCCTTCTGTCAAGGTACAGGAGATTCCTACGTGTACATTGTGGTTTTTTAAAATCTGTATACCCTTTGTAGTTTCAATAAAAGTTCCTTTAGACGAATGAAAAATACGATTACGGTTATGTTCGGTTTCTCTACCATCCAAAGAAACTGATACGCCAACGTTATGTTTCCGTAGAACTTTGGCAATTTCAGGAGTAATTAGGGAACCATTTGTAATCAAATTTACTCGTGTATTAGTTGGTAAACTGCCCTTTTCTTTTCGAGAGGCTATATCACCTAAAGCAAATTCCACAGTATTCCAATTAAGTATTGGTTCACCGCCATAAAAAATAATAGTTCTTCGCCTTTTTTTGCCAGAATCTATATTTTTAACAAATAAATCCATGCCTCTTTTAGCTATCTCTTGACTCATTTGATTGCGAGATTGATTTTTTGTATACCCGCCTTCAATAAAACAATAACGACAATCGAAATTACATTTGTCTGTTACTAATAAATAAAGAACAGTTAATGGTAAGCTGTTTAGTTTGTCTTTGACTGTTTTGTAACTTTTTGTGTCCTCTGTTTCATCTTCTATCAACAAACCCCTTGTTTTTAAATTTTCAAGATTTTGTACAGGAATATTTTGTAAAGAACCTGTTGAAATTTTTTTTGCCAATTTATCTTCAACAAAAACTGTTTCCATATTTAAAGCGTGATATATCGCCTTGTACTCACTTCCAACATCCATAATGTGCATAAAGCGCGAAGGTATCAAATTGTTTGTCGTATTTTCTATTGCAATAACTTCGCGCTTTGTTCGAGTTTTAAGATTTTTTTCTATCATTTCTCTCTCTTTTAATAAACTTTGCCTATGCTTGACCGCAGTCTGAAATGTCAATGCTGCAATCTGAACAAACACCATTTCCACCATCCTGACAATCACAAGAACAGTCTGATGGAACACAATCACACTGTACTTGTAATGTGTCGAGATTTATTCTTGGCTCTGGTCTTAATGCTTGGTAGTTTTTCTCGGTAGGAAAAATTATTGGCGATTTAATTAAAGGTATTGTTTCCATTGTTTTAAACACCTCCTTTATGTTTATAAATTTTTAAACTGTGAGTTAGAAATTTTTTAATATTTTTTGACTGATTCCAACGGTCAGTTAGTTTTTCTTTCAATGGGATTAGTCTTGGATATCCTTGTGAGGAAGATTTTCCTAATAAATCGATAAAATTAGATTCAGAAAGAATTAGGTCATTAAAAACTTCTGATAATGACCAAATATAATTTTTATCAAAAAGATTAGAAAAAGAGAAGTTGTTTTTTAAAAAATCATAAAATAAAAAGTGAAGTAGTTCGTGAGCAATTATTTTGTTTGTGGATCGAGATTGGTAATAAATTTGAAAGGTTTTGTTGTGAAGAAAACGAGGGTTGATATTGAAGATAGAAAGATATCCTTTATATTCACCTTTTGGCCATGGGTGGTTATTAAAATATTTTTTAACTAATTCAAAAAAATCTGATTCGATTTTTTTCCATTGTTGTTCGATTTCTTTATTTGTCTTTCTTAATTTTTTTAGATTATATTGATAATATTTTTCTACATAATTTTCGATTAGTTTTTTTTGTTTTTTTG
>Ga0180014_1000427_pt1 | contig 11753 bp, 10 predicted proteins | sample KR13_S1_MetaG_FD_116507 | JGI IMG/M metagenome (GOLD analysis project Ga0180014, IMG submission 116507) | Groundwater microbial communities from the Olkiluoto Island deep subsurface site, Finland - KR13_S1_MetaG | ecosystem: Environmental > Aquatic > Deep subsurface > Groundwater | place... | reverse complement strand
GCAAATCTGCGCCAAGATGCTGTAATTAAACCTGCCCGGAATGTGTGTCTTAATGTCTGCCTCCTTTAGTCGGTTGGCAGGCCTATACACTATTTCCGGGCTTTTTGCTATGGGATGCTAATGGACGAATTCAGTAATTTTATTTATACCCCAAAAAACACTTTCCCGATCCTTGACATTGGAGGAACGGCTCTGTATATTTCTTAAATACTACTAAACACGCTAAACACGAAGGGCGATGTAGCTCAGTTGGCAGAGCGGAGGACTCATAAGCCTTAGGTCCGGGGTTCGACTCCCCGCGTCGCCACCATTAATATTAACATCTATCATTAGAGAGGCATACCTTGGTCACGAATCCATCATCGCCGTCCAAAAACATCACGCACCCGCTGGTCAACACATTGGTTCAGCTTCAGGAACTGATCCTGGTCCGATCGGAACAGGACGCATCCATGGTTGATAAGCATTTATCCCAACTGGACAACTCCATCCAGGCGCTCCTGAACTCAATTCCGAAGGAAACCCATGACTTGTTTCAACGGATTGAAAAAAAGGATGTGCTGGCGATTGTGCCGATTTCAAATAATGTTTGTTCGGGATGCGGCCTAACCCTGCCCGTCAGCCTGGTCTATGCGGTGCGCGCCGGTGAAAAATTATATCAATGCACGAACTGCGCCCGCATCCTTTACTACCCGGAAGTCCGCCCGCGCCGCATCAGCCGCAAAATCCACGGCCGATCGGAACCCCGCCGCTCCGGCATCGCGCGGTTCTCATCCCTGTCGCTGATGACGCCTAACCTGCACTCCACCGACCGGGATAAGGTGATTGAGGAGCTGGCCATGAAGATGGAGGCCGAAGGATTCGTGGACAACGGAACCAAGCTGGTGGACGCGGCGCTGGAACGCGAGGCAATCATGAGCACGGCCGTGGAGCACGGCATCGCTTTTCCTCACGTCCGCGGCGTTGAAGGCGGCGGCCTGACCCTCGCGCTGGGCATTAACCGCAAAGGCATCAAATTTGATTCCGCGGAACGGACCCTGACGCATATCGTCTTTTTTATCGTGATCCCCACGGCGGCCAGCGTCTTCTACCTGCGGCTCCTATCGGGATTGACACAGACGTTCCTGAAAAAGGACACCCGGGAAAAACTGATCGCCGCGCAAACACCCGAAGAACTATGGCAGGTTTTGGTCAAGACCACGCGCACCACGATCAAATAAAAGGGATCGGGTGATCCCTTTTATTCGTAATCCACACGGACGTCGTATTCCCAGGACAACTCGTTAATCCGAACCTCCAGGACCGTGAGCTTGCCCTCGATAACATCCACGTCGTGACTATAGGATCGGTTCCCGCTTTTCTGGTCCAGCACCACCCGGTACACATCCGGCACGCGGTCGTAGGCTTCATAATCATAGTCACCAACGTCATTGGTGTAATAGCCGTCAATATAGACGTGGATCACATCCAACGAATGATTATCCACAATGATACTGCCCTGTCCCGGCGGCAAATCATGCTTGAATCCGCCGTCTTCACATCCCGTCATCATCAGGGCGGACAACAGCATGCCGCCAACCCAGCGTCCCCAAGGCCTGAATAGCTTCATGACTTCTCTCCGCTATTTCAACTCCTTCTCCAGTTTTCTCAACTTGTCGTCGGTGCCGAAAATCACCATCGTGTCCCCCAATTCGATCATATCATCCGCATTGGGACTCACCAAGGTTTCCTGGTTTCCATCCGGCTGAGGAGCTCTCCGAAGGACCAGGACGGTCACGCCATAGGTTTTGCGGATCATAGACTCCGATAATGATTTGCCGACAAATTCCAGCGGCGCCGCGATTTCCAGAACACTGACTCCTTCCGACACCTCCACGTAATCCAGGACGGACGGCGCCACAAGCATCCGCGCCAGGCGGTCCGCCATATCCCGGTCCGGATAGATCACGCGATCGGCCCCCACCCGGCTCAGGACTTTCCCGTGCATATCACTGGCCGCCTTGGCCATGATGCACTTGATTTTCATTTCCTTGAGCGACAGCGTCGTCAGAACACTGCTTTCCATGTCGGAGCCGATGGCCACCACCACGATATCGCAGTCCCGGAAACCGGCGGCTTCCATGGTCCCCTCCTCGGTCGCGTCGCCTTCCATGGCTTTGGCGGCGATATCCGCCAGACGGTCCACGACGCTCCGGTCGCGATCCAAAACCAGCACTTCCACTCCACGTTCGGCCAGCGCCTGGGCCAGGCTGGAACCAAACTGTCCGCCACCGATGATACCGATGCGTCTCATAATGCCGCCTCCCCTTCCATCATCCCACCATAACATCCTCTTCCGGGTATCGCAAGAGCTGGCGGGTTTCCTTCATGCCCACGATAAGGGCAACCGTCAACGGCCCGCAACGCCCGATGAACATGCACAGAATAATCGTCAATTTCCCCAACACCGTCAAGCCGGGCATGATATTGGTTGATAATCCTACTGTACCAAAAGCCGAGACCGTATCAAACAATAAAGCGTCGGACGTAAACCGGAGCATCAGCAGGTTTTGCGCTTCGGTCACCAGCAGGACCCCATACAGTCCGCCCACAACCAGCAGCCCCAGCATGAACACCGCCAGCGATTCCTCCATGACGCGCACGGCGATGGATCGGCCCATCAGGGTCATGGTCTTCCGGCCCCGGATCATGGCGATCATGGTGCACAGCAGGACAACGACGGTGGTGGTCTTGATGCCGCCGGCAATGGAGCCCGGTGATCCGCCGATGAACATGAGGACCATCGTCACGTACCGGGTCGAGACCTGGGTCTGGGCCATATCCACCACATTGAAGCCGGCGGTGCGCGCCGTCACCGATTGAAAAAGCGCGCACACAATCCGGTCTGAAAAGGCCAGCCCCGCCAACGTCTTGTTCCATTCCAGCGCCGCAATGAGTGTGCCGCCGCCGATAATCAACACACCGGCCGCATAGAGAACAATCCGAGAATGGAGGGACAACCGTCCCCGACTCACCCGATTCTGCTCCCAGAATTTAAATCGTCCGCAATCGCGGATCACAAGAAAGCCGAGGCCGCCGAGCACAATCAGGATAGCCACGGTCAGCAGAATGATCTTATCCTCCCGCAAGGCGATCAAATTATCGGGATACAGGGAAAAGCCGGCGTTACAAAACGCACACACGGCATGGAACAGGCCGTGATACAGCGCGGTCAGGAACGGCATGTCATGGACTGTCATCAGGCGGATCGCCAATATGGCCGCACCCACCCCCTCGATAAGAAACGTAAAGGCCACGGTCTGCCGCAAGAGCGCCTTGAGTTCATCGGCCTCGTCCACCCCCAGCGTATCCATCAGCATCATCTCGCTCTGAATGCTCAGACGGCGGCCGGCCAGGATCAGCAAGAAGGTGGCCATCGTCATAAAACCCAATCCGCCCACCTGGCACAGCGCCAGAAGCACCAGCTGGCCAAAATGGGAAAAATACGATCCCACATCCACGAGGGTATGACCCGTGACGCACGTGGCGCTGGTCGCCATAAACAAGGCGGTCACCAGAGGGGTCCATTGGCCCGAGCGGGTGGACCAGGGTAACATCAACAGGACGGTGCCCAGGAGAATGGTCACCGCCACAGCCTTGAGAATGATCCACTGAGGATTTTTTCTTTCTTCCTGCTTACCTTCAGACATAATACGTAGTAGTATTTGTTGTTTTCACGGCAGAGTCAAGAACGAGATGGTATGCAATAAATGGAGGGAAATACGCCATGTTTCATCGGCACGATACCGTTTTGATGATTATTGATCTCCAGGAGCGGCTGGCGTCGCACGTTCAGAACGTCCAGGCAGTTATGGCTCAAACCCGGATCCTTGTGGGCGCCGCACGGATATTGGATATCCCTTTGCTGGTGACGGAACAATATCCCGAAGGCATCGGCCCGACGGTGCCGGAGTTGAAATCCCTGTTGGGCGACACCCCCATCATCAGCAAGCGCACCTTCAGTTGTTGCCGGGAACCCCGGGTCATGACCGTCCTGGACGCTCTTCAACGCCGCCAAATCCTGATTTGCGGCATCGAAACCCACGTCTGTGTCTTTCAAACCGCCGCCGACCTGGTCGAACGCGGCTACCAGGTCCAGGTGGCGGCGGATGCCGTCTCGTCCCGGACGGAAGCCAATAAAATCATGGGGCTGACCAGAATTCAGCATGCGGGTGGCGCTGTCACCAGCGTGGAGAGTTCGATCTTCGAGCTCCTGGAAACGTCGGCCTGCCCGGAATTCAAACCGGTGTTAAAACTGATTAAATCAGAGCTGTAATTGTTTATCGGGAGTAATGAAGGCGGCCAAGGACCGCATCTCAGAATTTCCAAAGTCCAAGTTAAGATTTTCAGGAAACGAATTCCGATGGAAATTGGAAATTACGTGTTGGGTTATCGTAAAATGAAAAGAAATATTGTTTTGAACATGGTGGCGGCACTTGGCGTTCTTGCCCTTTTGCTTCTTGTGGATGTGATCCACATCCTTGTCCACCAGGTGCCTCGGTCTTGGTGGCTGCTGTTGGTGCTTCTGGCTCTGGCTTATGTATTCTTCTATGTCGCCAACCGTGGAATATTGAGGGGTAAAACTCCTTGTGTGCGATTTACCACCATTGCATTGGGTTCTGCCCTGCTTGCCGCGGTCTCGTTCTGCTTGTCCTGGTTCGTCATGCTGTTTTTTCATGCTTGGATAATGTCGATCCCATCGAGAGTTTCGGGGCGGATCACAGACCTCTTGGGCAACCCCATTGCCGACGCTCGGCTGGCCATCACGCCAATGAGTCCGGAAACCCATTCTCGTTATGAATCCGAAACGCGATCAGACGCAGGCGGAAAGTTCAACTTACGCGCGGAGAGTGGGTACAACTATTTGTCGGTGCAAGCCGACCGTCACGCTTCCATGGGCTTCGTCCGCATGGCCAACCTGGGTTGGAGCCGGAATTGGGATTTCGAGCTGCCGAGAGCCGTATCCATCTCCGGACGAGTCCTTGACACCACCGGGAAGCCGCTCCCGGATCGTGTCGTCAATTTTGTCCCGATGATTCCCAGAGAGATCCCGGCCTTCAAAGCGCGCTTTACAAAGGGCTGGCCCCCGACGCCAACGGACACGGACGGCCGCTTCGCAATCACTTCAGCCGCGCCCTGCCTTCACAAGATAAGCGTGCGGTCAGCGAACACCGACATGTTGCAGTACCCCGTGAACGACCGCTACATCGATATGAGTTCGAGCAACTGCGCTGAACCGCTGGAAATCATCCTTCACCCAGCCAAGGACTATATGATTGCCGGGCATGTTAAGAGTGCCGACGGCAATCCTATTCCCCATGTATTTGTGGACACCTATATCCCGAGCGGGCCGCATTGGGTAGATCGAACCGATGGACAAGGAGCGTTTCGCATCCAAGGACTCGACGGCGTGGGACTGTCCTCCTTCAAAGTCACCTTCCAAGGATCCCACCAAGGGAAGGATTTCGATCTCACCATCGATGACGTGCCTATGAATTCGACGAACGTTACTCTTGTGATTCCTAATCGGGGCACTCTTTGCGGGACCGTCCGCAATGCAAAGACCGGGAATCCGGTGAAGGTCTATGAGGTTAGCGTGCATCGGGTCCGTTGGTTGGATACCGGGGCCGTATGGGAAAAACCGCGGGTGCGGATCAAATGCGGTTCGGATGGCCGTTTTTGCATATCCAACCTTCTCGCTGGAGAGGCCACCGTCGAGATTCGCGCCGAGGGTTTGGGTTCCCAGCGATTCGAAATCCCCGTGGTGGCCGGCACGAATCCCCCCATGACCTTCGATATGCTGGGCCCCGCTGGTCTTGAAATCAATACCACCCTGAACGGCATTCCAATCCCGGTCAAAGCCAGCATTGACGGCAAGATGGCCCCATGGGGAGAAAACGGGCACTCCCAATGCGATACCTGCCCGAATGGGAAACACCAAGTTAGGTTCTTTGGCTCCGATGGCGGGTCTCAGCAACGGGCTGTCGAGGTCGAGCTGCGGTCCGGCGAGATCACCCGCCTTGACATGGAAATGGGAGGCTCGTGCGAAGTTCGCGGTTCGGTGACATATCCAGACAAATACTTCTACTGCATGGTCCGGGTGGCGTCCAAACCGGCGCCCGACGGTTGGCCTTCCGGCGGACTGACCAACCCCGAAGATGGCGTCCTCTGCTACTCTTACGTTTTGCGGAGCGGTGGGGAGTATCGTTTGCGCAACATTCCGCCCGGCCGTTGGCATCTAATGGTCGGCATGGATCACCGGTTTATTCACCGCTACACACCGGTCTGGACCCAAGTCATCGAATTGAAAGACGGAGAGCACTTGAAGCTCGATCTGACAAAGATGGACGGGAAGAAATTGGAACATTAGTGCGCAGAAATGTGGTTGCCCAGCAACTCCAGGCCCAACCCGCTTAAGAGCGGGACAGGGCTTGGGTTATTTTGCTGAAGAGCCCAAGATTTATCCCGCGTTTCGCGGGATCGCCGTAGCCTTTTTCGAACCGAATTCGATCACACTGCCCGGGACAAAACATCAAACTTTGGTTGCGGGCAGAGCCCGCGTTGGATTAAGATAAAAAATAATGAACGATCAGCTTCCATCCATGGAATCATCCTGTGATCCCGTCAAAACTCGCGCGCTGAATAACATCCGGATCGTGCTGGTCCGTCCGATTTACGGCGGTAATGTCGGCTCGGTTTGCCGGGCCATGGCCAACATGGGACTCTCCGACCTGGCCCTGGCCGGCGCCGCCCCATCCATTGATTTCCAGGACGCCCGGAAAATGGCCTGCTGGGCCGGGTCCATCCTGGAACAGCGGCGGGATACGGCCACTTTGGCTGAGGCCGTCAGTGATTGCGCCGTGGTCATGGGCGCCACCGCCCGCCTGGGTCTTTATCGCCAGCACTCCCAATCACCGCGCGCCTGCGCCCCCCGCATTCTGGAAACCGCGCAAACGGGAAAAGTGGCCCTGGTTTTCGGGCCCGAGGACAATGGCCTAAGCAACGAGGAATTGGAATTCTGCACCCATCTCGTCCAGATCCCTTCCTCCGACAACTACCGTTCGTTAAACCTTTCACATGCCGTGATGATTTGCGCCTATGAACTTTTTGTGGCCAGCGAACTGTTCGTGCCGGCCCAGGAAAAGTCGCCGGAAGCCCCCTCGGCCATGAAAGAGCGGCTGTTTGCGATGTGGGAACAGGCCCTGCTGGAGATCGGGTTCATGGAGGACGACAAGGCTCAACACATGATGCTGGGCGTACGCCGCATTTTTTCAAGAGGCCAGCTGACCGAGGACGATGTCCGGATTCTGATGGGGATTGCCCGGCAAACCCGCTGGTGCGCTACCCAGGCGCAGGGCCGGCCGGGTGGTCAAGGAAGCTAATGAAGCAGTGAAAATAATGGCCGGCCACGACGGAGCGTGGCCCTCCAACAATAAAACCACGCAAATTTCCTAAGAAATGGAGGGTCGCGCTTCGTCGCGACCTCTCTTCGCATGAGAGAAATCAATTTTTCACAGCTTCTGAGGGGTTGCCCCGGAAGCGAGATAACCATTGCCAAACCGGGGAAAGCCGTGCCATAGTTATGGCCGTCGTGGAGGGATCATGTTGATTGAAACCGCGGACGTGCTGTCCAATAACCTGTTGACCGGCGAATACCGGGTCCTGGTCCTGGCATCGCCGCAGATCGGGCCTCAGGTACAGCCGGGCCAGTTTGTGCATCTGCGCCTACCCCATCTCACGGAGGCGGTACTCCGGCGGCCTTTCAGTGTCTTTATGACCGATGGGGCCACCCTGTCGTTGCTGTATAAATGTGTCGGCAAGGGCACGCGGGCCATGGCTCGTCTCCGGCCCGGCGATACCGTGAGTCTCCTGGGCCCGCTGGGAAAGGGATTTCCCCCAATTGACCGGGACATCACCCCCGTGCTGGTGGCCGGAGGGTACGGCATGGCCGCCCTGTATCTGCTGGCCCGGCAGGCGCCGGTCCAGGGCATCGTATTTGCCGGCGGCGCCCGGACGGAAGATATTTTGTGTGCTGACGACTTTGAGACCATCGGCTGGCAAGTCCGTATCACCACGGAAGACGGATCCCGGGGTGACAAAGGGCTGGTGACAGAGGCGCTGGACGCGTGGCTCCGGCAGGAACGGACTTCGCCCGCCCGGGTATTTTTTGCCTGCGGACCGATGAGCATGCTGAAGGCCGTGTCGCAACGCGCCCAAACGGGTGGATGGAAAGCCTGGCTTTCGCTGGACCGGCATATGGGTTGTGGCCTGGGAGCCTGTCTCGCCTGCGTGCAGAAAGTCCGGGTCTCCCCGTCTTCCCCGCAAAATGAAGCAACGGTAAAACCTGAAGCCGGGTGGACCTGGGCCCGGATCTGCACCGAAGGTCCGGTCTTCGAATGCCGGGATATTCTTTGGGATGAACCATGAAATCCGAAACAAACATGAAACCAAAACTGGCGGTCAGCGTGGGCGGGATCGCCATGCAAAACCCGGTCATGGTGGCGTCCGGAACATTCGGCTATGGCCCGGAATACGCCGGACTGGTTGATCTCAACCGGCTCGGCGCTTTCGTGGTCAAGGGAATCAGTCTCCAGCCCGCCCGGGGAAATCCAACCCCCCGCCTGGTGGAAGTTCCCGGCGGACTGCTCAACGCCATCGGCCTGCAGAATCCGGGGGTTGACGGATTCATCCGGGATTACCTGCCCTTTCTCCGGAACTATCGGACCCCGGTCATTGTGAACATCTGGGGCCATTGCCTGGAGGAGTATCGCGACGTTGCCGAGCGCTTCAACGATGTACCCGGCATTCACGGGTTGGAATTGAACATTTCCTGTCCCAATATCAAAGAAGGCGGCTTGGCTTTCGGCATTGACCCGGCCATGGCACAACGTGTCATCACAACGGTCCGCGCCAAAACGCGTCTGCCGCTGATTCCCAAACTTTCACCCAACGTGGCCAACATCGCCCAGTTCGCGAAAATAGCGCAGGACAGCGGCGCCGACGCGATCTCGCTGATCAATTCCATTCCGGCCATGGCCATCGACGTCGAAACGCGCCGTCCCGTTCTGGCCAATGTCACCGGCGGGCTGACGGGCCCGGCGATTCATCCCGTCGCGTTGAAGCAGGTCTGGGAAGCAGCCCGTGCCGTGAAGATTCCCGTCATCGGGATGGGCGGCATCACCTCCGCGAAAGAAGCCCTGGCCTTCCTCATCGCCGGGGCAACCGCCGTCGCAGTCGGCACCGCGAATTTCACGGAACCCCGGACAACGCTCGCGGTCATTGACGGCATCGGGGATTACCTGACCCATCACGGCATCGGCGACGTCCGGGAATTGATCGGAAGTTTACAAACTGAATATACACCACATGATCAATAATGCGGCATAAAATGATCATGGTCATTCCGAGCGGAGCGAGGAATCTCAAGGGATAAAAGGCTTAGAGTTGAAGCTAAATGAGATCCTTCGCTACGCTCAGGATGACCGCAGGTCTCAATATGGATGTCGTTATCTATAATCCATGAGTTGGATGAGTTTGAACATGAGTTTTCAGCGTCGGATTATTTTTTGGGTTCTTCTCTGTCTGTTCATCGGCTCCACGGCTTTTTACCTTACCTGGGTGCCCTACCGTCCAACCGACCTTTATCGCGCCATACCCGCCCAGGCTATCCTGGTGAGTTCCCACCAGGACCTGGCCGGCCGCTGGCCCGGGCTGGCAACCAATCTCATCCTCAAGGCATTCATTAATCCCTCGGATGCCACACCGGATCAGCACCGGAGCCTGGCCGCGTCGCGACCGGCGCAACAATGGATCAGCCGGCTGGCCCGGAAGGAATCCGTTATGGCCTATGTGCCCGCCCTGGGGCCGAACGGGGAACCGGCGTGGGTTTTTACCAGTTGGATCGGAAGCGCCAGTCATTACCTTCGTTGGGCATTACGCTTCCAGCGCATTCCGGGACTGGATCGCCTGGGCAATTATTGCAATGGCCGGCCGATCTGGATCTTCCGCCAGCCGCTGACGCTATCCGGCGCGCGCGTGTCGGTGGCCTTTGGAGAGGGGCTATTCCTGGCAACTCTGTCCCGCAATCCGAACGCAATGCGGCATATCATCATGGCTTATGACGGTTTGGCGCCGTCCATTGCCTCTTCCCCTTCCTACCACCCGGACATACGCCCGTTCGGCCGGACCGGCGCGCCGGAATCTGGAAAAACCAGCCAGGTCCCGATCCGTTCCGCCACGGCCATGGACCAGGGATGGGTCCGTTTCCTTCAACCCGGCCGAAAGCTGAGCAACACCCTCACCATTTCGTACACCATCGCCCGGCTTAACGCCGACTATCTCTCGGCCGAGATCCGGATTCAACCCGAATTCAAACCGCGCCCGGCTTTGGCGGACACCATGGATATTCCCGCCTTCGGGCAATTACTGGGCGATCTTCCGGCGCTGGTCGCGATGCTCCCGCTGGATATCATGCGCGACCTGCTGGGTCCCTCCATCTCACCCGGGCTCCATGTCGTACGCCAGGCCCTGAGATCCAACGCCTTTTCCGCCCCTGATAACAGCCTCGTCGTGACCCTGCTGACCGGTGACTATGGCGGAGGGTTCGGCAAGGAACCCTTGCGTATCAAAACCCCCACCTTGATGGCGTTTTTGAAACTCCGGAATCCTGATAACGCAAAATACCTGATCACCGAAGTACTGGACAATTTGAACGCCCATTACCGGCTGGGATTGATCATTGATCCCAGCGCCATACCGGCCGGAAAGATGACCGTCCACACCGTGGAGGCGACTCAGCCCAATCTTTTATCATCGCTGGCTAATGAAGACCGGCCGGCTTATGCCGTTGTCGGCCCCTGGATCATCTTCTCCAGCAACGCCCAAAGCCTGGTTAAACTGCTCACACGCCACCAGGAATCAGAGACTCCGCAAGACATCCCCCAGGGGCGTTGGCAGGCACAACTGGATCAAAACAAGGCCTGCGCCTTCCTGTGGATGGATTTGGCTGTCTGCGGACGCGTCCTGCAACTGCCGCTGACGGCGTTGGCCATTAGCCGGCGCGGCGATCCGTCGGCATCATCCTCCGACAGCAGACCGACCATCAAAACCGTGAAAACCTGGCTGGAGGATGTGCGTTCCCTGAAAACCGGCGTCCTGTGGATGGAATCCGGCACGCCGGCACCAACGCTCCGCCTGGAAATCGGCGAACGATCACCCGCCATAGTCAAATCAGATTAACCAAAAGCATCCCCATAAAGGCAAACTTGTCAGGGGGTGTCGAATCTGCTGACAATTATGCCGACGAGTCGCTAAGCTTGCCAAACGATTCTTCGGTGTGCCGGAGTTTCATTATTATGCGCTGGCTGATGGCATCCGTACACTTTTCGCGCGTCTGGATCGATGGATGCCGGCCGACAATGATCACGCTAATGCCGATTCCGGCCTGCGACAGATACTCCTTTTCGAATGAACGAAAAAATAGGGGAATGTCCTGTTGAAACAAGCGTTGACATGCTGAATGTTGGGGGACAATATATATAATTAGGTTATGAAAATGGATTGAGATTGAAGAGTAAAAAGATGATGAAGAAAATCGTGATTCCGGGTCTGGTCGCGCTTGTTATGGGCGTTTTTATGGCGGCGCCGGACGTTCACGGGGAGGTGTCGGAAAGCGAAAGCATGGAAGCGTGTGGCTTTCAGGGTGCGTCTCCGTC
>Ga0180014_1000425_pt1 | contig 11839 bp, 9 predicted proteins | sample KR13_S1_MetaG_FD_116507 | JGI IMG/M metagenome (GOLD analysis project Ga0180014, IMG submission 116507) | Groundwater microbial communities from the Olkiluoto Island deep subsurface site, Finland - KR13_S1_MetaG | ecosystem: Environmental > Aquatic > Deep subsurface > Groundwater | place... | reverse complement strand
GGTCAACCTGCGAAACCTCCTGGCAGGCGACAGCAAATCTCTCATCGGGGAGCTCACCGTTCAAGTACATGTTGTATACCTGCTCACCCAGGGCCTCCAGCTTGTTCCTGCGGTCCTTCTTCAGCTGGGACTCCTGCGTCTTTGCCTTGGTCTGGTCGGCGGCGGTTGTAATCGTCTCCTGGATCTTGTCAAAGAACCCCACGTCGCACCTCCTGGTTCGCCCGGCTTAACGGTACTTCTCCGGCATGGCACCCGCGACACTCCACCCCAATGAAAATTCCAGGGGTCAAACCCTCGCATCGACCAGCCTCGGCATCTTGTCTATTCTTGTATGGATTAGAGTCTATAGAATAATCGCGTAGAATCAAACAGTATGACAGTTATGGGACAGATCGCCTGTGCCCCGGACCCGGGCGGAAAGGAGGATGATGGACAACCCGAGCCGTTTACTCAAGGTCAGCCGCTATGTCCTTGAGCCTTCCGTTTCCGGCCTTGCCCTTGTCCGCGAGTTCCTCAAGGCGACGCTGATGCCATTTCCGCCTGCTCAGCCACACGTCTACGACATACTGTCGGCTACCCACGAAGCGTGCAAGAACGCGATCGAGCATGACCCCGTCGCCCGGCACCCGGTCGATGTCGCCTGCAAGGTGTTCGAGGACGTCGTGGTTGTCAAAGTCTCCGACAGGGGAAACGGCTTCGACCCCGACATCCTGCCGCCACAGCCGCCGGACCCGGAGGCAACTACCGGATGGGGGCTCTTCCTCATCTACTCCCTTATGGACAACGTGGATATAGAAACCGGCCGGGATGGTACGTGGGTAACGATGACGAAGAGGCTCTAACGCCCCGGGCTGGTGACCCGGGCTGATGCATAACACTTCCCTTGTAGAGTCGGCATCTTGCCGGCATCGGAACGCGCCATTGGTGCCAGGCACCGTTGGCGCGTTTTTCTGCAACAGCCTGGATCACGCCCCGGGATGTTGCATAACAGACGCCGTTTATGTGAAGGTTCCAACGACACCAGCCCGGGGATGGCAAGTCTGTCTCACCGATGATTGTGTACACGGGAGGGGACAGGCCCCTTCGGTGCATTATGGAGAGCGGTTTTGGTGGAAAGCCGAACGACACCCACGGGGCCAGTCCCCGTTTGGGTGGGGGGTGGGTGTTACGGTTGGAGGGCCTCGTCTGATGGAACACCGTCAACCGTTATTGCAACGGTGGTCACCCTGGGGTCATTCGCCGTGACGGTTTCCGTTATCTGGGCGGTAATCGCTTGAACTATCGCCGAGCCACCCCCGTAGCTTGCCAGCTCCGCGGAGAAATCCGCCGTCGCGGCCTCCCCTTCGACGGTATAACCATTGAGCCGGGTTCCCCCTGGTATCGCGGTAGCGAACCCCTTCTCCTCCTCCTCCGGCGACGGTCCCTTCAGCAGTTCCTCCAATGCCTCCAGCGCTCCCCCCTCCACCTCACGGGTCACCGGGGCCGTCTTCTCACCCACCATGAAGTACACCTGGACCGACTCCTCCGCCACCGGGGCCGTCGTCCCGTTTGACGGTGGATTCTCGGGAGTCGTAACCGCCTCCTGCCCGCCTTCGCCGCAGCCCGCCGCCAGGGCTGTCAGCAGCACGACCGCTAGTAACACCGCCATAAGCCCTCTTCTTCTTTTCACGATACTCCCCCTGGTTTAATCACTTCCGTCGCCTTCCGTGCGCGGACTTATCCGCCACAGCTTACATAATATATTAATTATCCTTATAATTGTCCGTATGCTGAAGGTCGGTATCCCAAGAGCGCTCTCATATTACAGGTACTTCCCGTTCTTCAAGACGCTGCTCGAGGGGCTGGGAACGGAGGTCGTCCTCTCCAGGCCCACGGGCAAACGTCTCCTTGAGGATGGTGTCCGCCACTGCGTTGACGATATCTGCGTCCCGGTGAAGCTATTCTACGGCCACGTGCTCGAGCTCAAAGACAGGGTCGACCGGCTGTTTATTACCCGGCTTGTGTCGGTTGAGAAGAGCGACTCCGACACCTATACCTGCCCCAAGCTGATCGGCCTTCCCGACATGATAAGGAGCTCCGTGGAAGGGCTGCCTCCCGTAATCGAGTTCGTGATTGACGTACAGAACCGCTCTCTTCGTTCAAGCACCAGGCGCCTAGGCGAAGCCTTGAATGCCTCACCATCCCTTATCAAGAAAGCGTTCAGCCGATCTCTCGACGTCCAGGCCCGATACGACGAAAAGCTTCTCGGTGGGCTTACCCCCGAGGACGCGATGGAAGCGGTATTCTCGGGAAACGGCAGTTCGGACGGCGTGCCGGCGGGTTCAGGCGATGGCCCGACCCCGGACCTTAACATAGCGCTTATCGGTCACGAGTACCTCCTGCACGACCATTTTATCAGCCACAACCTCCCCGGCCGCCTGTCCAGGCTCGGGTGCGACGTCGAGTACATAACCCAGGTACCGCCTGACGTGATAGAGTCCGAACTCGCACGGTATCCCGGGATATCCTGGAGCTACGAGAAGGAACTGCTCGGCGCCGCCTCGCATTTCCTCCACCGCGAGGACATCGACGGGGTCATGCTTGTGGTGTGCTTCGCCTGCGGGCCGGACTCCATCGTCGGTGAGATAATCGAGAGGGAAGTCCGGACGGAAAGCAGTCCACCGCTCACAACCCTGGTTCTTGACGAGCATACAGGCCAGGCCGGCGTCGCCACCAGGGTAGAGGCGTTCGTTGATCTCATCCGGCGGTCGCGCGGGAAACCATGAAGGTCTCCTTCCCCCACATGGGAAACGCTTACATTGCCCTATCCGCACTTCTCTCCAACCTGGGTGCCGAGGTGATCGTTCCCCCGCGGCCAACCCGGAAGACCATCGAAATGGGCGCACTCCACGCGCCGGAGTTTGTCTGCCTGCCGTTCAAGGTGAACCTTGGCGACAACTTTCAGGCGCTGTCCATGGGGGCGGACACGCTGGCCATGGTCAGCGGCACGTGGGCCTGCCGCTTCGGCTACTACGGCAGGGTTCAACACCAGATCCTGAGGGATGCGGGATACGAGTTCGATAGCATCCTGCTGGGGCGTGACGGCGTCGGGGCCGTCTACAACAAGTTCGCCGACACCGTGGACGGCAACCTCGCCCTGGGTTGGCTCCGCGCCTACAGGTCGTTCGGGGCCAAGGCCAGGGCGGTTGACGCCCTGGAGTCAAAGGCCAGGGAGATCCGACCGTTCGAGAGGGACGCGGGTGCAACAACCGCTGCGCTCTCCAACTCGCTTTCCCTGGTGCACGACTCTGGAAGCGTCAAGGCCACCGGCTCCGCGCTGGACCATGGCCTGGAACTCATGGACGCCGTGGACGTCGAGCGGAAGGACGAGCCGCTGCACATCGCGGTCCTTGGCGAGATCTACGCGGTCCTTGAACCGGCGCTCAACTTCGATATCGAACGAAGGCTGGGCGACATGGGGGTCATGGCCCATCCGGTCATGACCGTCTACAAGTGGCTTTTCAGGCCGTTGAAAACGGACCCGTCAATCCTCTTCGAGGAGCGTCGGGCCAGGAAGGTCACCCGCCCGTACATAGCCTACGTTCTTGGCGGTGAAGAGCACCAGACTATTGCCGGGACCATAGACGCGGCACGAAAAGGGTACGACGGCGTTATTCACGTTTTCCCGTTCACCTGCATGCCCGAGAGCGTCTGCCGTGCGATCCTTCCCCAAATTGAGAGGGAGTACGACATCCCGGTGCTCAACCTCTGCCTCGATGAACACGCTTCGCCCACCGGGGTCGAAACCCGGCTCGAAGCGTTCACCGACCTGCTCCGCCAGCGGCGCAGAAAGAAGCCGCGAAAGCCCGCGTGAGCACCGGCGCGGCCTGTGTTATTATTTTACTGATAAATATCATAGGCCTAAGTGCCTCGTTCCGTAGATACGGTTAAGCACCGAGAGCGTGGCGCCGCTCCGGCAAGGCGCGCAACTGAGGCGTACTCTCGTAGTACGTCGAGGGAGCGGAACGCAGCCGGTGTGGACGGGAGCGGCGTTCGAATGCCAGCGTATCTATGGAGCGAGGTACTAAGAAAAGGGGGCTCTTCGATGAGCAAAATTGCGCTTGTTACCGGTGCGTGCGGATTCTCCGGGGGGCACATGGTAAAGATCCTCCACGATGAAGGCGTCACGGTGCGCGGCACCGACCTCTCCAGCGCCTGGGAGAGTGAACACGTCCGGAAATGCCAGGAGAATATCGGTCTCGACTGGAATGCTGACGGCGTAGAGTTCGTGGCGTCCGACCTCTTGAACCGTGACTCCCTGTCGAAGGTCTTGAAAGATGTTGACATTGTCTACCACACTGCCAGCCTCTACGATTACTCCGCCTCCATGGAGGCACTCCGGCGGGTGAATATAGACGGGACCATCAACCTCTGCGAAGCGATGCTGGACGCAGGGGTCGACCGCATGGTCCACTGGTCTACCGCCGGGGTCTACGGGCACCCAAACATGCCCCGTAGCTCGATAAACCCTCTCCGCATGCTCTTCGAGCTCTTCTGGGGTCACGGTATAAGGCCCTGGCTTTCAGACAAGGAGTACCGGCGGCCGGCGAAGCACCCCACTAACCAGCCGTTCACCGAGGAGGGCAGCACGCCGCTCAACACCGAGGGAGGCCAGCCGAGGGGCTCTTTCCTGGTCAACGATTACTCGATAACCAAGTGGGACCAGGAGCAACTGATCCAGAAATACGGTCGGGAGAAGGGCCTCCGATACACCATCATAAGGCCCGCCCCGTTATACGGTCCCGGCAGCGACTACGGGATCGGTGGTATAGTAATCGCCCTCTCCGAGGGGCTGGCTCCGGTGCTGCCGTTAGACCTGCGCAACTACCTGATGGTTAACTGTCACATAAGGGATATCGGCAGGGCCGCCTATTTCGTTTCCCGGAGGGAAGATACCGTGGGTGAGGACTACAACGTCTCCGATCCCACCGTTATCAGCCAGCTCGAGTTCCTGAGGGCCGCCGCCCTGCTGGTTGGGCGGAAGATCCATGTCATGCCTTTCCTGCGTATGCCCTGGGTCATGCCCCTGGGCATCTGGTCATCGCGATACGTCAGGTGGCTCGACAGGAAGTTCCCCATGTACGAGCGTCTTCGCATCTGGGAGGAGTCCAGCGCGCGCTACCTCTCCTGCAGTTACTGGATAAGTAGCAACAAGCTCAAGTCTCTCGGGTTTGAGTGGGAGTATCCCGACTTCCGTCTGGGCCTTCGGGACACCGTGCAGTGGTTTATCAAGGTTGGTTGGGTCAAGTAGTGACCAGGCGAGACACGGTTCATGGTAGATTCCGGGCTTAGTACCCCGCTCCATAAATACGCTGGCATTCGAACGCCGCTGCATCCACTCCGGCTGCGTTCCGCTCCCTCGACGTACTCCAGGAGTACGACTCGGTCACGCGCCTTGCCGGAGCGGCGCTTCGACGCTCTCGGTGCTTAACCGTATCTATGGAACGAGGCACTTAGCGGTCGGCCAACTTGATAATGTCTGATTACCGCGGTTGATCTCCGGCTACTTCCAACCTGACGGTGGCGGCGGTTCAACCGGTGGTGGCGCGACCGGTGGTTGAGGTGGCGGGGGCTCTACCTCCGGCGGTGCCTGCACCTCGGGAACTGCCGGCACTGGTGGTGGTGGCGCAACCGGTGGCTCCGGTGGTGTGTACTGCGGCGCAGGTGGTGGCTCCGTTGACGGGAGCTGTACATCCATCTCTGCCGGTGACGACAACGCCTCAAGGCTTTCTATCTCGGTTGGCTCAGGTGGTGGTGGTGCGACCGGTGGTTCAGGTGGCGAGGGCTGTACCTCCAGCGGTGCCTGCACCTCGGGAACTGCCGGCTCAGGTGGCGCAGGTGGTGGTGGCGCAACCGGTGGCTCCGGTGGTGGTGGAACTTGTACCTCCGGCGGCATCGGCGCCTCGGGAACTGCCGGTTCCGGTGGCTCCGTAGTATCGGCGGGTAACCCCTCCGGTGCGTCAAACATCGGGGCGTATGGTTCGACGGGTCGCTCCGTCGCCGGCCCCCCGGAAGCCGCGGGCTCTTCTTTCTCGCCCGCCGGCTCGGGCGTTGTGACCTCCCCCCTGAGCTTGCGCAGCGCTTTATCGGCACTGGAACTCACCATTATGCCGGAATCATCTCTCGCTTTCTCCAGCAGCGGGACTGCCCCCGGATCCCCGATACTCCCCAGCGCAATGCAAGCCGCCGCCCTTATCTCGTCGGGCTTCCCTTTTCTGAATATGCCGCCCTTCGACAGGAGCTCCCCCAACTCAGGGATCAGGGTGCTGTCATGCAGGTCTCCAAGCGCCAGGCACGCCGCCTCCTTGACGCCCCTGTCCTCGTCCTTCCCCAGGGGCCCGCGGTCATTGATAATGTCCAGCAACTGCCCGGCGACCCCACTGTCCCCGAACATCCCCAGCACCCTTATCGCGGTCCGCCTTACCGCCGTGCTATGGTCGTTGGCCGCGGCGAGAACCACTGACAGGGAGTCGGCCGACCCGATCCTGGCAAGGCTCCTTACCGCCTCTCTCCGAATCCTCTCATCGGGATTGCTGGCCATTCCACCAACCTCGTCCACCGCCTCCACCAATTTCAGGTCTGCGATAACGTTGAGCACATTCCTGTATATGTACCACTTGTTCTCTTTCCTGAGTTCCGCCAGCAGCGCGTCCACTCCGACTGTTCCCGCGCACTCGAGGGCCTCCAGCGCGCGTTCGCGAAGCTCGAGGTGGCCCCTGTCCTTCACGACGCCGACAAGCGGGGCAAGGGCGTCCGGGCCAAGATTGGCCAGCGCCCGGATCACGTTGAGCCTTTTCTCGTCGTTATCTTCCGAAAGGAGTTCCTCGGGGTCGAATATTCCCTCGGGACCCATCAGTGTTTCCAGCACCGCCGACGCATACTTGGTGAGCTCGACTCCCCTTTCCCCCTCGGATGTCGCCTGGGCTCCCAGCAGCTCCAATATCCCCGAGGCCTCCTCCGCCCTTCCCCGGTCCACGTAAACCTCCGCCACGGTCGCAAGGGAGTCAACCAGCGATATGTACGTCTGGTAATCCTTTTCTACTGAAATCCGGTCCATTACCCTCGGCAGGAGCACGTTCGCGGCAAATATCCTCTCGCTCGGTTCGAGATCCTCCAGGGTCTGCTTGATCAGCGACGCGGTATACCGCCTTATCTTGTCAGAGTCGGCGTTCAGGTTATTTACAAGCTTCAACAGGATGCCCGCCGCCAGATCGGATTCCTCCATCCCGTACAGTTTTCTTACCTGCTGGGAAACGGTCTGGTCCAGTCCCTCACCGAGGTCTATATCCTCCTCCTCCAGCCGGCCTCCCAGCATCTGGCAAACAGAGAGCACTCTTTTTCCGGTGTGTGGATCTCGCTCCTCTTCTACGCCCGCCTCGTCAAGTTTACGGTCGATCTGCTCCGCGACCCTCTCCCCGCGCTCTCCTTTCTTCACCTCGAGCAGGAGCTCGTTCAGCTCCTTCAGCCTCTCGCGCGCCCAATCGCCGTCCAGGTCCTCCGACTCTTTCTGCATATCGGCGTACTCTTCCATGAGCGCGTCAACAATATCCATCAGCTTGGAGTCGTCCATCATCTTAATCACGTTGCCCCGAACATGGCCGATATCCATCGCCTTGATCCCGTGACTGGAGAGCACTCCGGTCATCTCCCTGGGGCTCATCTCCGCGACGATACTTGTTATCTGTTGGGACAGCATCTCCTTCATGCCATCGCCCTCGACCTGGCCGACCATCATCGAGAGCCGCTCCAGGGCGTCCTGCGCCCGCTGGCTCCTTACCAGGACTCCACCCTCATCACCCTCCTTGGCGATGAAACCGGACATCAGCCCGCCGACCTTTGCCGGGTTGGAAAGAATGTCGGCGACGTCCTGGTCCTCCACCTCACCTATATCCACCTTGTCCATCAGGTACCTGACCAGCAACTCGTCCTTTAGAGCATCCATAGGGGTGTCTTTCCTGCCGCCCGCCACCCCGGGTTCCTCCCCCGGTTTTATCGCGACGTAGATCCGCTGGTTCACAAGCACGTTCTCTACACCCTTCCCGGCGAGCTCGTCGGCGAGCCGTGCGCGCAGGTCGGGGTCGTTGATGATTTCACCGATTGTCTCGAACGTCGCCTTGAGCTCGTCGGAGGTGACCCCGGACCTGAACTCGATGTTGCTCAGCCCCCGCTCGTCCATCCACGCCAGGAAAGCTTTTACCGGCACCTTCTGCTGCTCGAGCCCTTCGAGCCGGACCTCGTTGATCAGCAGGCTCTTATCAACGGCGCTGACGCTGAACGTGTCCGATTCCTTGAACAGCTCTTCCAGGGACTCCTCCGCCTTTTCCAGCGTATCGGTTACCATGGAGCTCGTCGGGGGGTACAGGCGCAGGTTGACCGTGGTGGCGTGAGCGTTGATGACAAACATCACAGCGCTCTTCACGAACTCCGGTGAAAGCCCCTCTACGTTACTACTGCCGTTCTCGGACGTTTCGTCGCTCAATATGACTCCATGTCCCCCTGGATACCCGGCCCGTTACCCGTGCTCAATATTACTCCGGGTAACGGCGCCCGTTCGCACTCGCCGTCAATTATACCTTAATGCCCCGTTCCATAAACATGGTGGCTCCGTACCCATGAGACGGGACATAGTATAATCCGCCCATGGGAATCGAGGGGGATGAACGAAAAGGCGTTGTTGAACCCGGGGTCCTGACCAGGGATTTCGTCCTCCTGTTCGTCGCCTCATGCTTTTTCATAGGAAGCCTCTATCTTGTGCTGCCTATTCTCCCTCTGTACATGAAAGACATCGCTGGCGCGACTACGACCCAGGTGGGTCTGCTCATAGGTGCACTTACGGTGTCATCGTTCCTGCTTCGCCCCTACGTTGGGCGCAAGGCGGACACGTTCGGCATGAAGCCGCTGTTGATTATCGGCGCGGCTGACTTCATTATCGCGTCGCTCCTCTACATCTGGAGCAAGTCGCTCCTGTCTTTGCCGTTCGTCCTGGTCTTCCAGGGCATCGGCATAGCCTGCTACCACACTACCTCACTGGCCTTCGTCGGCGGCGCGGCCCCGGAGTCCCGCCGCGGCCAGTCGATGGCATGGTTTCAGTCGTCTTTTAACGTGGGTATCATGTTTGCGCCGTTCCTGGGCGAGTACCTGATGGACCGCTTTGGTTACACGACCGTCTTCGTCACCGCTTCGATCTCCGCCGCTGTTTCACTGCTCATGATACTGACCGTGCGCGAGCACAAGGTCCCGGACGTGCTGGGAGAGGCGCCCATCCGCCGAGGTGTAAAAGATATTCGCGGGCTTATCGTGCTGGTCTCGATAGCGGTGTTCGCCGGCACGGCGACGCTGGGCTCCCTGGAGGCCTTCCTCGCCCTTTTCGCCGAGGCGGAGGGCATCGGGCGCTTCGCGCTTTTCTTCACGATCTCCGCCGGGTTCCTGCTGACGCTGCGCCTGCTCGCCGGCTCGCTCCCCGACAGGTTGGGCAGAAGGCTCACCGGTACTGGCGCGCTGGTCACGCTCGCGGTTTCCATGGTGGTCCTGGCGTTTGTCAAGAACTTCGCCGGGCTCTGCGTAGCGGCGGTACTCTGGGGTGCGGGCTTCGCGTTCCTTTCGCCGTCGCTCTCGGCGCTGCTCATCGACCACGCCCCCGCCGACGAGCTTGGTAGCGCCTTCGGGATATATACCGCCGCGTTCGAGGGTGGCATCGCCTTTGGCGCGATAGCCATGGGGCCTGTTGTCTCCTGGCTCGGGTTCAGATACGCTTTCCTGTTTATCGGCTGTGTCAGTCTCATCGGCGCGGTGTTCTTCGCCTCCCTGTTCCCTCGCCTGGCCGGAAAGGGGGGGCCTCCTCAGCACGGATAGCGCGGCTACTCCTTCCCCGGCGACGCCAACCTCTCGGCCAGTGCTACGGCCTCTACCGGCCCCGTGGCAACCTCCATCCTCCCCCGCCCACGCTCCTCCAGGTTCCAGCTGTCCAGCCCCACCACCGGCTTCCCCATCTTGATGCCGAGTGCGATCTCCGAGAGCGTCCCGTGCCCCCCGCCCACCGCTATGAGCGCGTCGCCCGCCCCTGCAACCAGGGCGTTGCGCGCTTCACCCATACCCGTCGGCAACGCTACGGTCAGCCACCGGCTGGCGCTCTCGCGGCCTCCCGGCAGTATCCCCACCGTGATCCCGCCGGCGTCGTGCGCCCCGTTCGCCGCCGCGTCCATGACCCCTCCCAGGCCCCCGCAAACGAGAACGTGCCCTCTTCCGGCTATCTCCAGGCCCACCTGGTAAGCAACCTCCCTGGTGGCGCCGTCGCATTCACCCGCACCCACTACGGATATATACATCGCCTTGACCCCCATGATCACCCGGACAGTGTCCGGCCTTCTTACCCCTCTTGTCATTATATCCCGGGGCGTGCATTTGACATCTAACATCCCATGTAAGAGAATGCGCAACGGTGAAACGGGGAGAAAGCCTTGAGCGAAGAGCCACAGACAGTAACCGTTGGAGAGCTTGCCCGGGCCGTGACCGAGGCCGGCGGCATCAGGTGTACGCCCCGGATGATACGAAATTACGAGTCCAAGGGGCTTATCGCCGAGCCTCCCCGGTCCAGCGGCGGCATCCGGCTCTACCCGGCGGGGGACGTCGAGAGGATCGTTCGTATCAAAGAACTCCAGCGTGAGTACGACCTTTCCCTGGCCGCCATCGACCATCTCCGGGAGAAGGGGGACGGGGAGCATCCACCACCGGAAACATCCTCCCTGCTCATCGAGAGACGTCCCACCGACCACGCGCCGCCGCCCCACGAGGAGAAGTCCCGACGGGCCCGCCTTGTGAAGGCCGCGGACAGGGTGCTGCGCGCAAAGGGGTACGGGGAGACCACGATCGAGGACATCGTCAGCGAAGCGGGCGTCGCCAAAGGCACCTTTTACCTGTACTTCAACAACAAGCAGGAGTTGTTCCTGGAGGTCCTGCGAAGGGCGGTGCGGTCCCTCGAGGAGCACCTCGAGGAAGCACTCGACGGCGTAGCTCCCGTCGACCGGCTTAAGAGGCGGGCGCTCTCCTACATGCGCGGCTACCTGAACTACCGGGACCTCATACTCATCCTCTACGGCGAGGCGGTGGGTGGCAACACCCGTTTCCAACGCGAGCTGTGCAACATGTACAAGTCGTTGACGTCAACTCTTTCCGAAGACGTGAAGGAGGTCGCCTCGAGGTTTGAAAACCCCGCGGTCGACACGGAGTTGCTGTCCTACGCCCTGGTCGGCGCCGGGGAGATGCTCGCCTACCGTTCCACTCTCGACGACCGCTATGACCTCGAGGAGATCGTCTTTCAAGCAATGGGCCTTATCAGTGGAGAAATCGCCGAACCGCCGCCTGCCGGTTCGGATAACTGATAGACTGTCTATCGTCATCGACTGACCGGACAGTCAGTCGGAAGGAGGAGAGAGCAAGGCAGGACGCAGACGGACCGGAGAGTGGCTAGTTGCTCCGAATGGAGGTGATAGCAACCGACGTTCAGACCAGCACATAAGGAGACTATTGTTTCTGGAGGTGAAAGCTTTGCAAGGTTTAAGAAAGGTGGCGGTCGTGGGCAGTGGCCAGGTGGCATCCAAAGAGGCCTACCGTGAGTCATTTGTGGCTGAACTCGTCCGGAACGCCGTACACGCGGCTCTCGACGACACGGGGTTGACCATTGACGACATAGACACCCTGGTGGGTTGCGGCTGCGACATGATGGATGGCCGGAGCATCTCGAGCGTTTTCACATTGGAGGCCTGCGGGGGCTTCATGAAGGAGGAGACCAAGGTCGAGGGGG
>Ga0180014_1000424_pt1 | contig 11880 bp, 11 predicted proteins | sample KR13_S1_MetaG_FD_116507 | JGI IMG/M metagenome (GOLD analysis project Ga0180014, IMG submission 116507) | Groundwater microbial communities from the Olkiluoto Island deep subsurface site, Finland - KR13_S1_MetaG | ecosystem: Environmental > Aquatic > Deep subsurface > Groundwater | place... | reverse complement strand
GGGAATTGTCTCAGTTCGGCTTGCTAATTAGTTTGATTGCGGGTATTAATATTCCGGAGAGATCGAATGAGAAAATTCCTGGCTTTTCTTCGTAAATATAGTATTGGCCTGGCAGTACCGTTTAGTATTCTATATGTCGGTTTGTCACTTTACCTCTACTTCAATCAGGATCAGTTTATCTTCTATCCCATGCCTCTGCCCGAAGAGACACGCGTACAGATGCAGCGCCAACCGGGCATCAGCCCATTATTACTTAAGGCAGACGATGGCGTCACGCTGCACGGCTGGATGCACCACACGACAAGCGGTGCATCCAAGCGGCCAGTTATTCTTTACTTCGGCGGCAATGCCGAGGAAATTTCCTATCAGGTGATGGAATTTGGCCGGCTCTCCGGCTGGACTACCATCTCCCTGAATTACCGCGGCTACGGCGCTAGTCAGGGTAAACCCTCGCAGCGGAATTTGTTCCGCGACGCTTTGACCTTATTCGATTACGTAGCGACCCGTCCCGATGTCGATCCTCGCTGTATCGTCACTGTAGGTTTCAGCTTGGGCACAGGTGTAGCCACTTACCTGGCCAGTAAAAGACCGATTGCCGGGGTCACTTTAATCGCTCCCTTCGACAGTTTCCTGAATGTCATAAAAAAGAATTATGGCATTTTCCCGGTCCGCATATTGCTGAAACACCCTTTTGAATCGTTGCCATACGCTTCGCTTGCGGCCTGCCCATTATTGTGCGTAATCGCCGGCAACGATGAAGTAATACCTGCAGAATGTTCGCGCCGGTTGGTGGCGGCCTGGAAAGGGCCTGCACAAACCATTGAGGTCCAGGGATACAATCATAACTCCATCCTTTCCTGGCCCGGACTCTGGGATACCATGAACCACTTTCTGTCTGCAATCAAAAACTGAGCTGACCAGATTGCAGCCAACTGGCATGTGGCAATTGCCTTCAAGTTTTTATGCTTTCCCAAGATTTTCTTTTATTTTTTTCTTCTTGGATCCAGAAATGTAATCCATCGGGCTAACTATTTTATAAACCGGCAACCGCAACCAATCCAGATTTATTGCTTTTATTTGAAAAGGCACAGCACCGGCAACTAGGCCGAGATGATGCACAGGAAGGTGACAGGGCAGGACTTCAGTAGATCTCAATTTTTAACAGCCGGCACTCGATCGGGCCGTTGAACAACACGAAACGCCGCGAAGGCTTCAGGCCGATAGCGCCGATCAGATCCAGGTTGCCGCAAAGGATATAAGCGGTCGAACCCTGGCAGCGCTGTTTTAAAAAATCTCCGAATTCCTTGTATAGGAAACGGGTCTCTTCCAACTCGCCGACGCGAATGCCGTAGGGCGGGTTGCAGATGATCGTAGCACCGGTGATTCCCGGCAGATCTCGGAAGTCCTTGCGTTCCAGGGGCACGCCGCGGCTTCCCGGTATCTCGCGCAGGTTGCGCCGGGCGGCATCGATAGCCTGGCGGTCTGAATCGCTGCCGCTGATCAAGCTCTCGGGCATTTCCCGGCGCGAGGCGTCACTTTCCCGGCGCACCTCTTCCCAGACCAGGGGATCGAAATCGGGCATGGACTCAAAGCCGAATTTCTCTTTTTTAAAAGCCGCAGGAATACGGCAATATTGCATGAAGGCCTCGGCCAGGATGGTGCCCGAACCGCACATGGGATCGACCAGGGGCCGTTCCCCCTGCCAGCCGCTCAAACGCACCGTGGCCGCGGCCAGTGTTTCCTGCAGCGGCGCCGGTACCGACTGCATGCGGTAACCGCGGCGGTGCAGCGAGCCACCAGCTGTATCCAAACTTATGACCGCCTGGTCCTGGAGGATGACCAGGTTGATCCACACATCGGGATGCTCGGTGTCCACGTCGGGGCGGCGGCCGATGCGCTCACGAAAATGATCGGCAATGGCGTCCTTCAGCCGTAAGGCGGCAAAATGAGCGTGGTTGATGCGGCTCTCGCGAACGTTGGCGAACACGGCAAAGGTTTTTTCCGCTGCGAGCAGCACCCCCCACTCGATGCCCCGTGCCGCTTCGTAAAGCGCCTGGTCGGAAAGGCAGGGAAAAACGGCCAGGGGAGCCAGCACCCGCGAGACCAGGCGCGAGCAATAATTGATCCGGTACAACCCGGCCGCGTCGCAGCGAAAATGCAGGCCGCCACCGCTTAATTCAACATCCAGGGCCCCCAATTCTGCCAATTCGGCTGCGGCCAATTCCTCAAGACCGCGGCCGGCCTGGGCGAAAAACCGGCCGTCATTTTGATAGGCAAACATTTGCTTGTTTGGTTTTATGCGGATACCTCCTGGGAAAAAATTCATTCTAAAACAAAAATAATTTTTAATCAAAAGTTAAGCCCTGGCACAGCGATTGACAAAAAAACCGTTTCGGTTAAGAATGGAATAGCCTGGACATTGAAAGCGGGAGTGAGTGAAGCCATGAACAAAACGATCGCGGCATTGTGTGTTCCGGCGCTGGCCGTTCTGCTGGCCGTGGCCGCACCCGGTGTTGCTGAAAAAAGCACGCTCGAGATCGACCGCTTCATGACCGCCTGGCACCTGGCAGCGGCCCAAGCCGATGCCGCGACCTATTTCGATTCATTGGCCGCAGGCGCCATTTTTCTGGGTACCGACATCCGCGAGCGCTGGACCAAGGAAGAGTTCCAAAAATGGGCCGCACCATATTTTCAACGCCCATCGGCCTGGACTTTCCGCGCCAGCCGGCGCCAGGTAAACCTGTCCGCCGACGGCAGCACGGCCTGGTTCGACGAGGACCTGGTTTCCGAGTCCTATTGGCCCTGCCGCGGTTCTGGCGTCCTGGAAAAGATCGCCGGCCAATGGAAGATCCGCCAGTACAATCTGGCTTTCAGCATTCCCAATGAAGCAAGCATGGCCATCAAACCGCTGGTGGAAGCGGCGCTGAAAAAGCAGGCGGCGGAAGAAAAGCAATTGTCCCCAATCCGAAAATGACCGAAAAAATTTATCAGCGCGACTCGTACTGCCGTGAAATTACGGCACGGATCAGCGGCCAGGAACAGCGGCACGGGCGTTTCCGCATCCGTCTCGAACGCACGATCTTTTGCCCCGAAGGGGGCGGCCAGCCCGCCGACCAGGGCACCATCAACGATTTTCCGGTCCTGGAATTGGCAAGCGAGGATGACGACATCATCCACGTGCTGGAGCAGGCCCCCGGCCAGGGTGAGGCTTGCCTGCGGCTCGATTTCCCGCGCCGCTACGACCACATGCAGCAGCATACCGCCCAACACCTGCTCTCGCAAGTCCTGCTGCGCCTGTTCGCTGCCCCCACCTTGTCATTTGCCATCGGTCCAGATCATTCCTCAATCGAAATTGGCAAGACTGGATTCGCTGAAGAAGAAATCAAGGCATTGGAAGAGGAATGCGCCCGCTTGATTTTCGCCAACCTTCCCGTCCTTATTTTCAGAAGTGACGATATATCCGCTTTGCATTTACGGAAATCCCCCAAGCGCCAGGGCGAGATCCGCGTGGTGGAAATTGCGGGCCTCGACCAGTCGGCCTGCGGCGGCACCCACCTGAAAAGCAGCGCCGAGATCGGACTGCTCAAAATCATCAGAACTGAGCGCATTCGCGCCAATATCCGCCTGTACTACACGGCCGGCTACCGGGCCCTGCGCGACTACCAGCTGAAGCACCTGGTCGCGCAACATCTTCAGCGCCTGGTCACCTTGCCCCTGGCGGAAATTCCTGCTCGAGTGGAAGCCCAGCTTAAGGAAAAAGATGAATTACGCCGGGCACTTAAAAAGGCGCAGCGCCGCGAACTAGAGCTGGAGATCGCCGGCGAAATTGCACTTGACCGTTCCCTGGTCGTCCGGGAATTCAGCGGACTCGATATCCCCGAGTTGCGCTTTTTCGCTACCTCTCTACTCAACCAAGGCAGGAATGTGCTGGCCTACTCGCAGTCCCCGCAACAATACCTTGTCATCGGCCGTGGTCTTGGCAACTGCGATCTGCAGCGGATCAGCGCCCGCGTTTTCGCCTTGTTGAACGGCAAGGGCGGCGGCAGCGCCAACCTGATCGAGGGCCGCGGCCAGGATTTTTCCAAAATCTCCAAAGTGGTTGAACTGCTGGATGCTAACCTGGGCGCATAAAACCCCATCCGCAACCCTTGCAAAATTACTGGAATTTAATATAATTGGTTATACCAGTAAAGGAGACAATCATGGATGAAAAAATCAAGGCCAAAATCATGGATGATAAAAAAATGAAGCGCACTTTCCTGCGCCTGGCCATGGAGATCCTGGAACGGAACCGCGAAGAAGAGAACCTTGTGCTGATCGGCATCCAGACCAGGGGCGTACACGTCGCCCGCCGCATCCAGCAGTTGATCAAGGAGCTGGAAAGCATAGAGATCCCCCTGGGCATCCTCGACATCACCATGTTTCGCGACGACCTGCACAAGCACGAGCAGCAGCCGGCGGTGAAAAAAACCCGCATCGATTTCAGCATCGAAGACCGCGACATCATCCTGATCGACGACGTGGTATTTACCGGACGCACCATCCGCGCCGCCATGGATTCGATCTTCGAACTGGGCCGGCCGGCCTCACTTCAACTGGCGGCCTTCATCGACCGCGGCCACCGCGAGATGCCCATCTGCCCAGACTTCAAAGGCAAATACCTGCCCACTTCGCGCCGCGAACGGGTAAAGGTCATGCTGCAGGAGATCGACGGCCAGGACCAGGTGCTGATCATGGAACCCAAGGGGTTTTAAATGAAAGAGAGGATCTTCAGCCAGGACCACCTACTAGGCATCGAGCAGCTCAGCGTCGACGACATTGAAACCATCCTGGAAACGGCCGAGGCCTTCATCGAGGTCTCCAGCCGTGAAGTCAAGAAGGTACCGGCCCTGAAGGGCAAGACCGTGGTCAACCTGTTTTTCGAAAACTCTACGCGCACCCGCAGCTCGTTCGAGATCGCAGCCAAGCGCCTGAGCGCCGACCTGATCAACTTCAACTCTTCGATATCGAGCCTGAAAAAAGGCGAGGCCCTGAAAGACACGGTCCTGACCCTGGAGGCCATGAACCCACACATCATCGTCATTCGCCACTCCGCCTCGGGCTCGCCCCACTACTTGACCACCTTCGCCCGTTCCTCGATCATCAACGCCGGCGACGGCTTCCACGAACATCCCACCCAGGCCCTGCTCGATGCCTTGACCATCCAGCAGCGGCTCAAGACCCTGCGCGGTCTGAAGATCGCCATAATAGGCGATATCCTGCATTCACGCGTGGCCCGCTCCAACATCATCCTGCATCAGAAAATGGGCAATGAGATCGCCCTGATCGGCCCGCCCTCGCTGGTGCCGCGCGAATTCGAAAAAATGGGTGCTTCCGTATATTACGACATTCGTAGCGGCGTCAAGGCAGCCGATGTGGTTATGATGCTGCGCGTCCAGGAGGAGCGGGGCGCCAGGAATTATTTCCCCTCAATCCGCGAATACCGCAACCGCTTTGCCATCAACCGCGAGATCTTCGCGCTGGCCAAAAAATCGGCCATCCTGATGCATCCCGGGCCGATCAACCGCGACGTGGAGATCGAAACCTCGATGGCCGACTCCGAGCAGTCGGTGATCCTGCAGCAAGTGACCAACGGCATCGCCGTGCGCATGGCCGTTCTGTATCTTTTAAAAGGAGAGATCCATGAAACTCTTAATTAAAAGCGGCCGCCTCATCGACCCGGCCGGGGCCGTGGACCAGGTCATGGATATCCTGATCGAAAACGGCAAGTTCAAAGAGATCGCCAAGTCCATAAAAAAGGTCAGCGGCTGTTCGGTCATCGACGCCAAAGAGCTGATCGTGGCCCCGGGTTTTATCGACATGCACACCCATCTGCGCGAGCCGGGCCAGGAGAACAAGGAATCCATCGCCAGCGGCTCCCAAGCGGCGGCCCGCGGCGGCTTCACTTCCATTGCCTGCATGGCCAACACTGAACCGGTCAACGACAACCGCTCAGTAACGGAATTTATCATTGCCCGCGCCCGCCAGGTTGGACTAGTCAATATCTTTCCGATCGCCGCCGTATCCAAAGGCCAGCTGGGAGAGAACCTGGTGGAAATGGCCGACCTTGTCGAAGGCGGCGCCGTAGCCTTTTCCGACGACGGCCATTGCGTGATGAAGGCTGACCTGATCCGCAAGGCGCTCGAATATGCCAAGATGCTGGATGTGCCCATCATCGAGCACCCTGAAGACCACTCGATCTCGGCCGAAGGCCAGGTCAACGAGGGCTTCATCTCCTACAAATACGGACTGCGCGGCATACTGAAAGCCGCCGAAGAAGTGATCGTGGCCCGTGACCTGATCCTGCAGGAGCGCATCCGTTCGCGGTTGCACCTGACCCACATTTCCACCGCCGGCTCGGTCGAACTGATCCGCAACGCCCGCAAAATGAAAACGCCGGTCAGCGCCGACGCCACCCCGCACCACTTGCTGCTCAACGAAGAACTCATCCTGAGCTACAACCCGGTCTACAAGGTCAAGCCGCCGTTGCGCACCGAAGCCGACCGCCTGGAGCTGATCCGCGGCCTGCAGGACGGCACCATCGACTGCATCGCTTCGGACCACGCCCCTCATACCCGTGACGATAAGGACAAGGAATTCGAGTTCGCCCCCTTCGGCGTCATCGGCATGGAAACTTCATTCTCTGTTGTGTATGACCGCCTGGTACGCAGCAAACTGCTGACCCTTAACCGCCTGGTCGAATTGTTCTCCACCAACCCGGCCCGCGTTCTGGGCCTGAAAAACCGCGGCCGTGTCAAGCCGGGATACCCCGCCGATCTAACCATGCTGAACCTGAAGAAGCGCTTCAAGATCGAAGAAAAGGATTTCCGTTCCAAGGCCAACAACTGCCCCTTTCTGGGCTGGGAAGGGCAGGGGGCGATTGAGCATACGATCGTTTCCGGCAACGTGGTCTATAGCCGGAAGAACAGGGTATAGGGGATAGGGTTCAGGGTACAGGGAAGAAAAAAGGGCAACTAAACGAAATAGGCACTCCCGTGCCATGATTTTATTTCCTTACCAATCGCCGTACGCCGTCTTCCGTAAACCGAGTGCTTTTTAGGGCTAATGGCAGGTGCTGCAGTGACTGTGTGAACAGCTGCCGCAGGAATGGGAGGAGCCGGAACTGCCGGCGCTTTCGCTTTTTCCCCCGGACGATATGGCGCAGCAGGTGATCAGTTTTTTCACCTTGGCGCTGCCGCATTTTTCGCATTGCACCGAATCGGCTGCCGCCATGGTGCGCAGGAACTTCTCAAAGACAAGACCGCACTTCCGGCATTTATAGTCATAGACTGGCATTTCTTTCACCTTGAAAAATTGATTTTAGCGCAAGGTACGCTTTTTGTAAAGCGGCAAGCCTGCCCATTCGTCAGAAATGAACCGATATATCGTGACACGTAACGCGTGACGAGGAAGAAAATAAATCGAGGTTCGAAGTTCGAGGTTGGAAAAGCCACAAACGAAATTCGGATCTTCCGCCATCGGGGAAGCCTGCACGATTTCGTGATTCACAATTCGTGATTGGTGAAAACAAAATGCGTTCACCCGAGATATTGATCCCCCCGGCTGCGCCACCTTAGCAAAGACAGATTATACCTCCATTCTTCCTTTTTTGTAGTGACAGGTCGCGACCTGTCACTACCGATCCTTCAATTGCTTTCCGCTCTTACCCGAAGGGGGGAAAAGGGGGGATTATAGTGTTTCTTTTTGACTGTCTTTTTTCTCAAATCACGCATAACGCATTACGATAGTTCACTATTTTTCTGCCGCAATCTCGCCGGCGGCGACGATAATGTCACCGTCGTAAAATACGCCGAACTGGCCCGGGGTCACGGCCCGAACCGGATTTTTAAAAACCGCACGGATGGCGGTATCAGACACTGCGGCGATCTCCGCCTCATGACCGTGAAGTTGGTAACGGATCTTTACCGACAATTTTTCGCCGGCTTGCAGCGGCCGCCAGAAAACCGGGTCGGTCACTGTCAGGGAACCGGAAAGCAGGTCGTGTTCATCACCGAGGGTTACGGTATTGGCCACCAGGTCGCGGCCGACCACGTAGAGCCTGCGGTCCGAAGCGTGTCGCGTGCCGCGGCGCTGGCCCACGGTAAAATGGCTCACGCCGTGATGGCGGCCGATCTTTTTTCCGCCGACATCGATGATATCGCCGTCGGTAAAACTCTTCGGAATTTTGCGCGACAAATAAGAAGCCAAGGTTTCATCCTGCAAAAAGCAGACATCCTGGCTCTCTTCAATATTGGCCAGGGGAAGTCCGGCTACTTTCTTCCTGACTTGACTGATGGTCAAAGCGGCGATTGGAAACAGGACCTTGGCCAGAACGGCCGGATCGACCATGGCCAGAAAATAGATTTGCGACTTGCGTCGGTCGACCGGCTCTCTCAGGAACCAGTTACCGTCCCTGCAAACCTTGTCGGCGTAATGGCCGCTGGCAAAAAAACCGCCGGGAATATTTCTTTTCATCTCCCCCATCAGTACACCGAATTTGATGTGGCGGTTGCAGAGCACGCAGGGATTGGGGGTCCGGCCGGCGCGGTAGGCATTGAGGAAATAATCCAGGACCTTTTCACGGAAGGCCTGGCGCAAATCAATGACCTGCCAGGGAACTTCTATCACCCGGGCCAGTTTCTCGATGCGGGCCAGCTTTTCTTCTTCAGCCTGCAAGCCCAGGCGCATGGTCAGCGCCCGCACTTCGTAACCCTGTTCACGCAAGAGCAGGACGGCAGCGGTGGAATCCTTGCCGCCGGAGAAGGCCACGGTCACGGACATGCTGTCGGCTTCTAACGGCATGGAAAGGTCTCTTCCAAAAACCCGCGGGCTTCCCCGAAATCCTGGCTCAAAAAAATGCGCCGCTTCCAGGAGCGCGAGCCCGGGCGGCTTAAAACCAGAAAGCGGGTGAAGGCTTTGAGCTTTCCCAAACGTTTTTTCTCGGGATATTGCTCCTCGATCAGCGCTGCCAAGCGCCTGACGTACACGCCCAAGTCATTTTCGGATGTCGCCTGCCCCGCGATCTCCCTGAAAATAAACGGGTTGGCCAGGGCGCCGCGGCCGATCAGAACCCCGTCGACGGTTTGCAGTTTTTCCAGGGCGAAGGCGGCGGTCATGATGTCGCCGTTGCCCAACAGCGGAATGCCCAAATTGTCCCTGACGGCAGCGGCCAGTTCCCAGTGCGCATTGCCCGTATAGCCTTCGCTTTTGAGGCGAAAGTGGACGGCCACGGCGTCGGCGCCCTGTTCGGCGATGATCCGGGTCGTTTCCAGGACGTTGACCTTGTTGAAGCCCAGGCGCACCTTGACCGTCAGCGGCAGCGGTGTACTGCGGCGCACGGCCGCCACCACGGCCGCCAGGCGCGGCAGGTCCTGCAGCAGCCCGGCGCCGGCTCCCGATCGCACCACCTTGGGGACCGGGCAGCCCATGTTCAGGTCGATGCCGGCAAAGGCTGTTTCAGCGGAAACCATGGCCGCGGCATCGGCCAGGGCCTCGGGGTCGGCCCCAAAAAGCTGGATGAACTGCGGCGTCCGCGTTTTAAAATCGGCGATCATTTCCATGGTGCGGCGGTTGCGGCGCCGCAGCCCTTCGGCGGCGATCATTTCCGAAACCAGCAGGCCGCAGCCGCCGATCTCGTCCATGAGCCGGCGCAGGGCCCGGTCGGTCAGCCCGGCCATGGGAGCCAGGACCGTGGGTTGTTCCAGGGATAATTTGCCGATCTTCAGCATGGGTTGATTATATCATGACCAGAGCTATAAGATTCGGCTAAGTGATTGGTGATTAGTGATTCGAGAAAAAAAATCCTGCAAACGATAATAAAATCCCCCCTTGTCCCCCCTTCGGTAAGGGGGGAATTCAGAAGGTTGGCTAACTTGAGTAATCATTACACAAACCCCCCTTGCCCAAGGGGGGTGGCGCAGCCGGGGGGATCAGGACATCATGGCATCTCTTCCCTCGTTACACCTCACCCATTACGCGTTACGCGTCACGGAGGAGAAATACCTGGACAGGACATCTAACCCTGGATCATCCAATTCCTGCAAATGGCCCTGGATATGGCGGATAGTGCGGGGGATGTAGCGCGCATAAGCCGGATGTTGGCATTCATGGGTTTGATAGGCGAACGTGCCCAGGGCCTTGATGTTGCGCTGCAGGGCGGTCAAACGCAGCTGCCGGAGCTCATTTGTCGCCGACTCTCGTCCTGACAACAGAAGTTCCCGGAAGCGGTCCAAATCCAAATAGGAATCGAAAGCCAGGGAGACCAGGTCATAATGGCGCGGGGCCAGGAGCGAATCCTGGAAATCGACCATCACGATCCCGCCTTCATGAACCAGCAGGTTGCGTGAATGGAAATCGCGATGGGCAAAAACGCATTCCGCTTCCAGGCTTTCGATCAGCATGGTCAGCAAAGCGCCCAGATCCGCCTCGGTGCAACCGCGAACGGGATAGCGGGGGAAAAAATGCTGGAGAAAAAAATCCATCTCCCATTTTTGCCGGGCCTGGTCGAGGCGGGCCGGCGCCAGGGCCGGAGTTACGGCAGCAAGCTTGTCCAGAATATCCCGGCAGGCGCTCAGCAAGCGGCGGCGTTCGCCCATGCCGCTTGCACGCCAGGCCCGCTGCAAAAGAAGATCGCCGGCATCCTCCTGGATCACGACCTGGTCATCAAGAATTGCATCGATGCCGGGAACACGCAACCCGTGGTTGCGGTATATTTTCTGAACCGTATGGAACCGATCCACTTCTAGCCGCGAGGGCTCGGGATAGACCATGGCCACCAGAGATTTCCTCCCCCATCTGATGCGATAAAAACGCCGTTGCGAAGCCTCGGAACGGATGCGACTCATCTCCGCCCCGGGCCGGTGCGCGATAAAATTCAGCAGCGACTCGGGTAAATTTATCACCTTGAACATGAGTATTCGATCCATATTGATTATCGCACAAGTGCTCCGAGGCCGCAATTTGTCCTGAATATTTTTTTTGTAACCTTTTTGCCAAAACCCGGTATTCCTTTTATAATGGAAAAAAAATCGTTTGCAAAGGAGCGCTGATGCCGGACGATGAAAAGGTAATGGCCCAGGTGCGGGAAGGCCGGGTGGAAATGCTGGCCATTTTGTTCGAGAGGCACCATGTCCGCCTGTTTAATTTTTTCCTGCGCCTGACCGCCAATCGTTCCGCGAGCGAGGACCTGGTGCAGGAGGTTTTTTTGCGCATACTCAAATACCGGCACACCTACCGCGGTGAAAGCAAGTTCACCACCTGGATGTACCAGATCGGCCGTAATGCCCACATCGACCAGCTGCGCGCCCGCCGCCCGGAAATCTCCATCGACGAGGTCTGGGAACAGGAACCCAGCCCGCAACCGCTGCCGCCGCAAAAAGCGGAAAGCGAACAGGAGACCGATCTGTTGGCCAGGGCCATGGAAAGGCTGCCGCTGCGCAAACGCGAAGTGCTGCTGTTGGCCCGTTTTCAGAACCTGAAATACCAGGAGATCGCTTCGCTGCTCGCCTGCAGTGTGGAATCGGTCAAAGTGCAGGTGCATCGCTCGCTTAAGGACCTGCGCCGGCACTACCTGGACTTGCAAGGAGGAACCCAATGAATTGCCAGGAAATGAAGAAAATGATACCAGACCTGCTCCAAAATGGTCTGGAAAGCGGCCAAGACGAACACTACAGGGAACACCTGCATTCCTGCCCCGCCTGTTGGCAGGAATGGCAGGATTTGCACGAAACCTGGACCCGCCTGGGCATCCTCCCCGAAGAGCAGCCCGGCCCGGAACTGCGGCGCAATTTTTACCGCCAGCTGGAAGCCAGCCGCCGCGAAATGGCGGCGGCGAAAGTTACG
>Ga0180014_1000423_pt1 | contig 11887 bp, 9 predicted proteins | sample KR13_S1_MetaG_FD_116507 | JGI IMG/M metagenome (GOLD analysis project Ga0180014, IMG submission 116507) | Groundwater microbial communities from the Olkiluoto Island deep subsurface site, Finland - KR13_S1_MetaG | ecosystem: Environmental > Aquatic > Deep subsurface > Groundwater | place... | reverse complement strand
GCCGGGTAACGTGGAAACAGAAGCCCTGGTATCCCAACAAGGTGACCCCCTCTTTCGCTGATGCCCTTGCGTCTCTGCGTTGCGTTCTATGGCGGCGGGAATTAATTACCAACTCCGAAGAGCAATCGCTCTTGCCCGAAATTACCGACACCCTTATAGAGATACTATCGAGGGCGGCGTGAATGAGCTATTCTTGGGAGGCTACCGTGTTTGAGTGATTGGGTCGGGACTGCGAAAGTCCACGAACTGCCTCTTCCTTTCTTCGGCAACTTCGTCATCTACCAATCGTACCCGTAAGATTTCATTTCGCATTATGCTCTCGTCATCTGCCCATCCACCTTTGAAATCAATATCGAAATGCTGAATCTTCATTTTGGCGTTTGAGGCGGCAATTACAACCTTTAACATGTAAGAACCTTCAAGCCTTATATACGACCTCGATGAGGGTTTCCAAATCGTATCCAAAATGAACGCTGGTGTATGTTTTAAACCCTCAAGGTTATCCTCTAGCATCGTGAATTCTGGATAAATCACCTGAAGGAGTGGAAGGGGGTCCTCCTTGGGATAGTGTCCGATGTGTGCAGGGTCGATTGAATAACAAAGATTCCAGAATCTATCTAGGCCACTATTTATGCGAGGGTAAAAGATGGCATCTTTCTCATCACTGATATTCTCCATTTCATTCAAGGACCAACGGAGGTGAATCGGAATGTGTCGTTCCGCAGGTTCGAATTCGTACTTTCCATCCTTATCTCCTTCATGTCTCTTCCAGAGTTCGTCTAGAGAAGCCTCAACGTTGTCAGCTGGGTCTTTCCCTTTATTGCTTACCCGAAAACGTACAAAATAGGAGTTTATGAACATCCTTGGATGCTGGTCGTGGGGATTAGAGATTTCACCCACCGGAATCTTGATGTAATCTGGCGGTTCAGGCTCGAACTCAATCACGAGTCTTGGTCGATTACGATATTTCCTTATTGAACCAATAAATATTGCCAAGAAAGCAGCAATCGCAAGCGCAAGAGTCCCTATCGCAACCAAGGCGTGCCAAGCCCAACTAACGCTTGACACCTCTTTCTGGTGGCACCCCGTTACGATAATCGGACACATGGTTAATATCGCAAGAAAGATAAAGAGCGACCTCTTCATTCCTGGCTCCTCTTAATTGACGTATAGTTCCCTTGCTGCTCGCAGTGTCATTCTATCGCCACCCTTGGATTGCTGTAAATAAGGGGAAGCGATCCGACTACAGACCTTGCGACAACTCTTGGGGATATTTGGAATGGCCTGAAATTGTAACGTCGGGTCGCTTTGGGTGGAAGGTGTTGAAGTAGGGTGGTGAGGGTCAAGGCTAGGGGAGGTCTGGTAAAATGGGATCGATTCGTGGCAAGTGAACACGATGGGGAGAAGAATTATCTAGCGATACCCGACCGGAAGGTTGGTCAAGGATTGTCGAATAAAGGGAGAACTTCGGATAAGGAAAAGAGGACAAGAGAAGAAGCGTTATCCTCGCTGAAAAGACAAATCCATTTCATTCGAAAGTCCTGTGCCGAGTTCGATAGGGGGGACGTTAATGAGGCAACACGTATAGCAAATCACGTTGCTATGATTGTCCACGACTCTAACCACTCGACCTCTTTATTGACTCAACTCGGCAAGAAGGAGATCCCGTTTATCGACACGTCTACTCCCGATACGCCTGGAAATCTAATGCCTTATACTGGATTGTATTACACCTTTATGGGAGTTGGGGTGGTTGATTACAAACCTCATCTCGACGACGGTCCGTTCCCGCCTCGAAAAGTAGATTTCAACGAGTGGTGGAACAACCTTATCTTCAACAATAAAAAGGAGTGGACATATTCAAGAAAGGACATAGTGCTTTTCGTCCGCGACACGGATGGTGGAGCCCACGTTGACCCTGACCTCGAAAAGACTTATGCGAAGTTGATAAGGGAGAAGTCATTCGGTTGGACCATTACTGTTAACGGCGTTAAATCAAAGCCTAAGACTGGCCCCGACCAAGCAAGCTTAAGACAGATAGCCCACGAGATTCTACTAACGCTGAAGGCAGCATTTCAGAACCTCTAGCAAAACCTATTCCACCAGGTGTTACGCCGGCGATATTCATAAGCTGGTCTCGTGATAGCTCTATGTCACTTCCGCCCAGGAACGCTCAAGGACTTCCTCAGGCACGATGAGGTTCCATTCCTGCAGAAGACGACCACCACCACTTCTCCTGCGTCTTTCCATGTAGTGCGGTTGGCGGGGGCGCAGTTGCCTCAACGGGTCCAGGTGCGCGTCGCTCACCATGAGGCTTTCTTGATGTTGCTCTAGAAAGAACCCCACTTTCGCAGCCGTGGTTGAGTTGCCGAGGAGTAGAGTATATTCGACCACTTCATCAAGGTTGAAGTACTCGATCGACTCCAGAGAGCGCCAGACCTCCTCCCAGCCACCGCAAAGGTCGGGCCTGTCCAGGACATCCACCATCGTTCTTTCGAGGTCGGTGACTTTTACCGGTATGCCTTCCCGCTCTGACCATGTTACCCCGAAGGATTCTTTCTCCTTATCCCTGAGCGCCTTCGGCACAAGAATTCCTTTAAATTCAGAGGAGCGGAAACGCAGAGGTGCTGAAGGCCGCTTGGACAAGTAGAAGAAACGCTGGTATACGGAATATGCCCTACCGAAGAACTCCAAGGTCGTGTGGTAGCCGAGCACGGCATCACTGGTTAGCTTTGAAGCAAGGAGGTATGGGTCCACCGGTACGGATTCAGGGTCAGCTCCGGGCGGCACAACGGCATACAGGCCTCTTCGCACAGGAACGATCCGTCCCTGACGCCGGTGGTAGGTCAGCATCGATGTGCGAACCTTCCGGTTTCCGGAGCCACGTGTTCTCAGGTACTCGTCCAGTTCGGCAACCGTGAAGACCGGGTGCTTGGAGAAGAAGTCGTTCAGCTTCATCTTGTAATCACGACAACTTGACAATCCTACGTGTTAGCTATAACTAAATTATAGTTATATGGGGTTAATGTCAAGTATATTCCTGGGTGATTGTTCTTCCACCAGCTTTAGAAACTCTGTTTTTCTGGTGTCTTTATATGAAGTATCCTTGGAAAACCGCAAATACGGCATCTCTCGCGAGAACTTGATGTTGAATATGATGATATTGTTGTTATTGATGTTGATGTTGCTGATGATGAAACGACGATTCTGTCAACGAGTTCTGGGAGTTACTTGGAATCCCGCCGTTTATTGATGACGATTAAACAAGTCTATCCGTGGCACGGTTTTCCCTGCGTAATCGTGAAAGGCCCTTTATGGTGCAATGATTACGAGCATTAAAACAGCATTTCGGGCTGAATAATATATGGCCCTATTACCCGACGAACAACAGTCTTGGCTGGGCCGGTTGCGTTGATGTGATAGCGTTGCGGAACTTGCGTGATTTGAACTGTCACACTAACAGTCCCCCCCCAAAGATTGAGCGTCGTTTGGCCAGCGGATGAAGTAATAAGAAGGTAGGCTTGAAAAAGCATATGATGTAATCTATAATAGCAGTTTCATGATATGTTTCTAGCCTTTGGAGGAGCAAGTATGGCACATCAGGACGGATTGTTCGTTCTTGATCGCAAGGATGCATTCAAACAAATGCGCAACTATCTGGCGGGTCGGTTGCTCGGTGCAACAAGGGACGAAGCACTTCTCAACGAAGTCATCAAATGTATTTTCTGTAAGTTGCTAATCCAGAGAACGGAAACAAGCACTACGGTATCAAGCGATGATCTGGAGCTAGCGAGAAGATACAGGATCGCATTTTCAGAACTGAAAAAACTGCTTCCAAACATGTTTGATGATAATGAAGAGCTGCTTCTTGACCCAACTAGTATTGACTATATCGACAGTATCTTGTCTAACGTCGACATTACCAGTCTACAATCTGACCCAATCGGGGATGCTTACGAAACGTTCACAGGATCTATTGTTAGAGGTCAGGAAGGGCAATTTTTTACGCCTCGAAACGTAGTTGAAACTCTTGTCTCAATAGTTAATCCAGAGGAAGGTGAACTGATAATTGACCCTGCATGTGGAACGGGGGGATTCCTTAGCTATACCGGCAGGTATTTACTCAAGGATGGTGCTTCCGCTAACAAAGTGGCTAGAAGCGTATATGGGATCGATAAAGATCAGTATCTTGCGAATCTTGCATCTGCACATCTATCACTTGTTACATTAGCGCCTGCTAATGTGTTTTGTGCGGATTCCTTAACCTGGTCCAATGGTGAAAGTGAGTTTGCTATTAGGGAAATGATTGGCAAGTTCGATGTTGTTCTTACTAATCCGCCTTTTGGTACAAGAATCGTAGCTGTGTCGCGAGAAGCACAGCAAGATTTTAGTCTTGGTTATAAATGGAAGCGAGGGCCGTCGAGTAGTTCGTTTATAAAACAAGACAACCTTCTATCTTCTGTTCCCCCGCAGGTTCTTTTCGTTGAAAGATGTCTATCACTGGTGAAAACTGGCGGAAGAGTAGGTATGGTGGTTCCTGAGAGCCTAGTCTCAAGCAAGAAATATCAGTATGTGGTCCAATTCATCAGAGAAAGCGCGGATATTCTGGCGGTGATAGGTCTACCAGATGCGATGTTTAAAACTTCTGGAAAAGGTGGAACCCACACGAAGACATGCCTACTATATTTTAAGAAGAGAGGAAACAGAAAAGCAAATAGGAGAAACATTGTATTCATGGCTGAAGTACGATGGGGAGGGAAGGACAGTCGCGGCCGGATCATTAATAAAGACGAACTCCCAAACGTTACCGATAATTATAATTCCTTTGTTAACGGAACACTAGTTGATACGGACAATAGAGGTTTTATTATGCCGTTGCAGGAACTAGTAGAGAATATCTTAGCACCAAGGTATTACGATCCTAATGTAAAAACGGAGATTTCTTCGATGGCTTGCACGCATGACCTTATAAAGCTGGGCGATTTGGTAGCCGATGGACTTCTTCAGGTTACAACCGGAGATGAGGTTGGCAAGTTCGCATATGGGACAGGAGATATCCCATTCATCAGGACTTCTGATATCTCTAACTGGGAGATAAAAAGAGATCCAAAGCATTGCGTAAACGAGGATTTGTACAAGGAATTACGAGACAAACAAGATATCCGCGAGAGCGACATTCTTATGGTGAAAGATGGGACTTACCTGATTGGTACATGCGCGCTGGTCACAAAGGGAAATACCAAGATTCTATTTCAGAGCCATTTATATAAGCTTAGAGTAACGGATAGCGAGAAGTTGTCACCATACCTGTTACTTGCAGTGTTGACCTCGGAACCGGTGAAAAGGCAAATAAAGGCAAAGAGGTTTACCCAGGATATCATCGATTCGTTAGGAAGTCGTCTTTACGAAATAGTCCTGCCTATTCCGAAGGAAACGGACCTGCGAGATCGCATAACCAGGATGGTTGAGAAGTCGATTATATTGCAGGCCGAAGCGCGCGATCTCGCCCAGAGGGCATGTGAGGAAATAGCGGAAAGGCCAAATACAACATCGGCAATAATGACGAACTAGTCTCTAACTAACCTGTTCATCTGCTGCACGTTCATAATTCTGGAAGATTCGCATAATGAGCTGTCGCGTTTCCTCAAGGGACAAACTTCCTTGAATACGATTGCCATCTTGTGATATCCAGCTAATATTCTCGGCGTTATGACCAGTCGAAATACCTGCGTGATTGGCCTTTAGAGGATTGAGATGCCCAACCTGAAAAGCAGATTTCCCATGGGTTGGATCCCTAACTTCATTTTCAAATTCCGAGTAGACTAGCGGGTCCTTCGTGATAGGACATCTAAATGGCGACTCTATTGGCAGTAGTAAGCCACCACCCTCTGCAATATGTTTTATGTCTTCGGGAAAACCATTAAAATGACACAGTTGACTAAGTAGCGTATATTCAATTTCCATGCAGTTCTTACGAAGTGCAAAATGTACGGATGCGGGATGTGCCTCCCACCTCTTTTCTCTATTCGTTTTATACTCTCCAGTAAGTACGCGGTCTGTTAAATATGTCTTAACCTTGATTTTTCCATAGGCGTCTGACAATACAGATGAAACTGGGCTGCGCACTCTGCTTCGCAGAATCTCACGAAGCTTTACGACATGACGAGGAAGATCATCCCAAATCCAATAGATGTTTTCCGATCGATGCATGGCAGTATCAACTTTCCTCTGCACGTAGTCAATCGGCAATTCATAGGATAGAAGCCTCTGGCTCTGAAACGCGCTTAGCAGTGCTCGATTGTCTATGTCTTCAATAGCCGACATCAAATCGGAGACGAGTGAATCGAATACGTCAACGCATTCATTGTAGCTAGCGTGTCTTGGGTCGATTGTGTCAATCTCTTCAGTCCATCGAACGCGGAATTTCGTTGTCTCGATTTTTGGATGTTGAACAAGTTCAATAAAAAACGAAGCACGGAGAACGCTCTCGATAACGTACTTGCCGATGCTTGGGCCCAGTGCAGTAATGATATTATTGATTAGGGCTATGTCTGGCGTCCCCGCAAGGGCAGACATCAATGAACTGTATAGAGATGACATACTAAACCGAGCTGTCGCAGTTGAGTCATCGAAGATTGATTGATATAGCTCTCCACGCATTACTACTTCCCTTCGATGCCATATAGTGAAAACAAGGTGCTTATAGAGATGTCCAGTGCTCTAGAGATCTTTCCAATATTCTCAATTGAGATATTCCTAGTGCCCCGCTCAATCCCAGAAATATAAGTCCTGTGTAAGCTAGATATTTCTGCTAGCTGCTCCTGGGACAAACCCAACTCCAGGCGGCGCTTTTTTATTGCGTGCCCAAAGCGTTGTTTGATGTCCACATGATTGCTCATTGAGGAGATACATATAGTTATTTAGACTATGAGTCAACAGACGATAAGTAACAGGACCGGTTTAAGAATGGTTTAATGATTAGATAGTGCTGTAGACGAATCCACGGTGGCAATCCCAATCAGAGTCGAATATTAACTGATAGTAAGACCCAATGTGTTAGGGCGCATATATGAAAACAAAGCCTGCTTGTTCAGCGACAATTACACTTGAGGGGCAACGGGGACACCCGCTCCCTCCGCCAGTATTTTGGCGACACGAAGGTCCAAGAAGCGATTTGGCAACTATGATTCCTCATCCATAGCTTCCAATCGCCTTCGGTATTCTGCGGCCTTCTGGAAACCCTTTTCTGCCAGTACATCGAGTGTATCCTTGAGGTCAGAGTGCGCTTCGTTGTAGTGGAGAAGGTTCTCAATGATTTCGTCAAACTTCAAGAAGTACCGGCTTTTCGAATATGAAGCAATATACAGCAATAGACGTGACGTTTCTTTTGGGAATGCCTCGGGGATTTTATTTTCCAACAATTTATGTAGGACAAAATCGTCAATGGGCAAGTCTTGTTCATTTCTGCAGATAATTTCGACAACGCTCGGAAATACTGGTTTTAGGTGTGGTGACCACTGCACCATTTCCGCCATCTCATCCCTGTCAAGCGGCACAGGTTTTCCTATAAGCCGGTTCTCCCAGTATCCAAATAACCAATCTTTCCAAATCGTTTCTACCCTATCGTCTTCCATATTCCATAGAGAATGCCCAATAGCGGACGCAAACTCTTTTCGGGAAACGTTGTCCGCAATTGCCAAGAACTGATTCAACCAATCGCTCCTCGTTTCTTTCAGAGAGCTGAATATGCAGATATTGGCGACATGATTTGTAAAGCGATCCCGCATATCATTCAGATCGCTATCTAATCTATTGAAGCATTGCTTATACAAAGGCAGTAAGTGATGAAGCAGATCGTCAAACCACCTTCCCCAAGCTAGGAATCCATGCCACGTTTGTACTGCTTGTAACTCATCACGATCCCAATCGAAGAGAGGAATCATGTTTTCAGTGGTCCACTGCGGGTCGATTGAGAAAAGAAAATGAAGTTTGCTTGCAAGTACAACGCGGCCCATAATTGAAGCGATGTTTTCGCCTTCAATTATTCTGTCTAGCTGTTCGCGAAGATCAATCGGTATGCCCTCAGTTCTTGGTTCTTCATGCTTCTTACGGGAAGAGATGGCATGTAAGAAGAACTCTGCAAGGACTCCGCCAGTATGGTTGATTGCTTTAGTCAACCAGTTACCGGTGAGTGCTGCAGACGTGTTGTCTTTCCGTGCTGCGATTTCCCACAACCTACACGCGATCTTTTCAGCCAGTGGCAATAACGGATAAGGGAGTGAGTTCTCATTCTTTCGCATGCCTTGAGTCAAAACTCTTGCGAGCGAAATATCATGTTCGAGAAATTCTTCATTATTATCTATGAGAGTAAGTAGCTCTTGCCACTGTTTATCTGCAAGACTTGCATCAGACAACGCCCAGAAAAGCCGATCCCACACATCGACAGCCTCTTCACTGGTTTCTGCCAACTTTCTTGTTATCCGCAAACCCCAGCCAGGGTCTTCTTTGACAGCCACTGCGAATTGTTCAAGTAATCCGTCGCGACTTGGACCGAGGACATCGTCTTCTTTGTATGAATGAAGAAGAGAAATGGTTTCCGTGACGCTTATTCTCCGTAGTTCTTCTGCGCAGATCGGGCTTTCGTTGCCCCAGCCAGAACTCATCCAACTCGTGAAGTCGGGGTGCTCGGAAACCTTCCACTGTGGATGTTCCTTCTTAATAATTTCAAGCTGGTCTTGAACTATGGGACAAGATCCACCAGCTGCATCATCGAGCCAAGTTATTAATACAAACAATCCATGCCGATAAATATCGGGATCTGCATCTGGATTTGCAGAAATCTTAGATTCCGTGGAATGGCGTGCTTGCTCTATTAACGCTCTTCGCAATGCGCCACTGGTTTCAGGATAGACTTTTTCAAGCAACCGGTAGATCTCGTGGTGGATAATAAGCGACCCCACCAGCTCATGCTCAAGTACCCATCGCAACTTATCGTCAGCGCTCATTCCCGTGTCCTCGGTTGTTCCGTGAACTGCAAGTCGGCGAAGCAATGGTGCTGGCGATTCAATCCATTCGTTTATCAATATACGTCCGCATGTGTAATCATGGTCTAACAACCACTCAAGGGAGTCACGACAGGAATCTATCACAGCGTCAAAATCACGTGGATGTTCGTCCTGTTCGTGTGGCTCGATGGCTGAACGACGATAGCTAAGACCATCCCACTCATGATGGGCAATTCGGTGGCATCTACCGAGTTCGAATGCAATTCGAATTTGGTGAGATGAAATCCGGGCGAGATCTCTAGAAACTTCTGCAATATTCGGCTTGAAGCACTTCTCCAAGGCGTCGTGAATCCAGTGATGCGACCCGAGTATATCTATAGCGCTGCTTGCTTGCTCAGCATCACGATCTTCAAGCATGAAGGATTTTTCTAATCTTATTATTGGACGTGTTAGAAACTGAAACAGAAGCAGAGCAAGTGAACATTCCTCGGCAGCTGTACATTTGTCAAAAAGATACTCTAGAACGTCAACCTTTACTCCAGGTTTGTGATGTTGAATCAACAACGGCAGCCATTTTGGTAAGGCGTCCTTGTGAATGCTATCGGCTCTATGGAATAGGAGTGCGATTGCCCACCATAAACTGATGCTCATCGTTTGGCCTTGCCGTTCAAATATGCCCAAGGCTATCCCCGGTTCTTTGGCAACAAGCTCACTGGCGAACCAATCGGCGAGATAACCGATCATTTCGTTGCTTTCGATCTCTTGCGAGAATAGAGGAGACAATAAACCACGTTCTTCCGCCCATAAATGCCACTCGGTTCTGTTGGCATGCCGAATAAAGAACCGGATCCTTACCGGGTCTTGAACCACATCTTGAAGGTAGTCATCTTCCTCCGTTTCACGTAGAGGTGGCCCAGCATTCAAGGATTGCCTGATTAGAGCCTCATGATCCAAGGCTCCCATCAACGTGATCTCAGCCCATCGTAATACCGCTTCTCGGAGAGCAACGTGATTGTTCTCCTCGTCCTGTAGTTGGTAAAGGACGGGTTCAATACCAAGAAAGCGCCACTTATCTAATGACTTGTCTTTAGGGGTCAAGGCATAGAGTCTTGCAGTCTCAGGTGAGAGGCCTCGGGTCAGATAGGTCAAGACAAGATCGTCGTGGCTGTAGCCAATGAATAGAACAGTAAAGCTCGTGTAAACACCAAGTAGGAAGCGCAGTGCCCAGCCCTCAGTCATATACGCTCTTCCGAAGTCGGAGTCGGTTAGAACAAGTCGGTCGGCTGGACTATCAACGCAACCATGAAGATAGACGAGCCCCTGAAAGCGGCTTCCCACAGGCAGAGCCGGAGCCTTATAGATGTCAACCGGAAATCCAGTGTCTCTGATGACTGTAGTAAAATGTTGGTCAAAGTTAGTCGTTATTATGCGTAGGTTGTTGCTATCCTTAAACAGACGAACAATGGAGTCGTGGAAGTGGTTCGGTTGGGAATCCGGATTCGTAAGAACTTCTTTTACTTGTTCATGAACTTTGACTCCATCATGCTCCATGCGTCCCAGAAATAGGTCGAGTCGTTTTTCCTCTGATTCCAGTTTGTGAAGGGTTCCCTCCGCAACCTGTCTGACCAGGTTCTCGAAATCCGGATAATTCGATGGTGGGTCCATGGATACGCCGGCCCCTGCGAAGATGACCAGCTTTCCTTCTTGGTGTGCATCCCAGACTTCGGGAGGGAAATCTATTCCTCCGATTCTCATCGCATTTACCTCAGCATAATCGGTTTTTCATCTAGCCCATGCCGTATCGCCTTGAGTAGTCAGGATACTGTCAGCAGTTGTTCCATGTACGTTGCGTAAAGGCGGAAAGTGGTCGTTATCGATGTTCGTTTCAAGGTATCAGGGAGAGGGCTGGTTCGGAGTGAAATAGAGAAGCGATGTAATAGTCTGTAGACCATTTATGATTGAATGTCGGCATTTACCGTATCCACCTTTCAATATCAATATTCTACCATTCCCTGAGCAGATATGGCTCCGTGAATAACAAATTCAGTGGTCAACCTGAGGTGTCACCCGTCGTTTGAGGGGTATTCCAAGGAGTATCAGTGACAGCCCAACCTGATGACTCCCTCAATTCAGTGAGTACAGGGCTAATATAAAGGTGACTTCCTCTTCTTCCTCGGACCATGGTTGCATTCTTGTCTTTTACCATTTCTCCGGCGCGAGCTTGTGTGCCCTCCTGAGCAGACTTGATAGGCTTGTTAAGGTAAAATAGCAGAGTGTATTAGTTGTCGATAACTTGAAAATTCCGGGTAGTCATCGTTGGGAAGAGAAATATGCCTGAAGAAGCGATTCCAGAAGAATCAATTATTGAACAAGTCCTTAGTAATACGCTTGAGGATCTGAGTACCAAGCCTGAGTTTCCTGATGAAATAATCGAGGAGCTTAAAGTCCTGGCGCTCAGTGGTCAGTTTTGCGATGCAACAGCGCTTCGTCAGGTCTTGGAAAAAACCATTAATTCTGAACAAGAGGACATAAGTGCGACTGATTGAGCTTGACATCAACAGTGTCAGGGGCATAACTCAGCTGACGTTATCGCCAGATGGCAAGAATATTGTCATATATGGACCCAATGGTTCGGGCAAGAGCGCAGTTGTCGACGCAATTGACTTCCTTCTTACTGGTGACATCTCACGTCTATCTGGAAGTGGTACTTCTGGTATCAGCCTAAAAGAACATGGACCTCATATCGATAAGCAGCCAGCGCCCTGTGTGTCAACGTAAGTGAGACACCTACCCCCCAATAGTTTAGTGTACAACCAAGGGCGGGAAGGAGGCAGTCTCATGAGGACGTTACTGGACAAGAACAGGGATAAGTTCACCCCGGT
>Ga0180014_1000421_pt1 | contig 11929 bp, 12 predicted proteins | sample KR13_S1_MetaG_FD_116507 | JGI IMG/M metagenome (GOLD analysis project Ga0180014, IMG submission 116507) | Groundwater microbial communities from the Olkiluoto Island deep subsurface site, Finland - KR13_S1_MetaG | ecosystem: Environmental > Aquatic > Deep subsurface > Groundwater | place... | reverse complement strand
CGAACGTTCTTAGAGCTGAATCCTCCCTTCAATCCTGAGGGGTTAGATTGAGTCCCCCGTCCGAAGCGCACCCCTGGTGGAAAGAGCATTGGCGCTGGCATGTCTTGAGCAACCACGAATACCCGGGTCGGTTCTAGTAGATCGATATAGAGTGACATTTAATAAAGACGATAAGTCATCCTGGAAAAAGCTAAGGTGCATAAAGTCGAATGTTTCGGCTTCGTCGCAGGGTGAAAACAGCATATGTGGTTCGAAGCTGCCCATAGAGCGACGAGTCAATCTGCTTTTCCCGGGAGATCTCGTGGTCGCAAGTCAACTCTTGCTCGCTCATGGCAGTTCCTCCTCAAGTATATGCTCGGCCACATACGCGATCTCGTCAGATAGAGATTCAGTCCAGTCCCGTAAGGCCGTCACTCAGGTTGGTCAATCAGCCCGATAGTCCTTGTGGCGAAGAGAAGATAGTTGTGATCTATCCCCGCTTCTTCGATCAACTGTTGCGCCTCGACCCACTGTCTATTCTTTGGCAATCTCACCAGTTTCTTCATTCTGTGATGGTTAAGGCGCCGTCCTTCGGGGAGTGGGTCTCCGAGCGAAACAAACAACTCTTCCACTATCGGATCCAGTCTGGTGAGGGCCAACAGGGTCTTGAGCAATGTCATGCATACGCCTAGAGATGCAGCGAACTCGGCTTGAGTTCTCCACCTTCCGCTTTTCAATTCTTCTTTTAAATCCCGACCGACTACTACCGGGTTTCGATATCCTGTCTGCTTCTCACCATGTGCTATCAGCAGTCCTGTCTTGAAATGGGGCAATATGAACGTCGATGTGAAAGTTCTTCGTTTTGTAACGTCCGGGCTACCAGCTTTTTATTTCTCCCCGGGTTTGCCTCTGAGCGTTTGCTTTGGCGGACGGCAGAATAATAATCGGCGAGAGGCGGACACGACTTCATGCCTGACGGAAAGTACGAACGGCTTTAGGTTTCCTTGGGGATGCGTTATTACACCAACGTAAATAGTTTACAGATAAACCAGTTGCGTTGGTGCCTGGCACCATGTTGCGTTTTGGCGTTACCTCCTCCTCCCGGCGGGGGGAGGATTGAGGTGGGGGGGACACGCTCGTCTGAATGCTGCGTTAGGGTCTGGCCCCGTTGTTGAGATATTATCAGGCGATGGATTGCATTTAGCCTTGCATGAACGACGGAGGCGTGAATGAAAGAAGAGAAGATACTCGAGTTCTGCTCCAGGTGGTTGAGTTCCTGGACGGGCAACGAACCGGAGAGGCTGATTGACTTCTACACGGAGGACGCCTTTTACTCTGACCCTTCAGTGAGAAACGGGATACAGGGTCGCGATAGCCTCCTGGAGCACTTCACCAGGTTGCTGAACGCCAACCCGGACTGGGAATGGGAAGCAGTCGAGGCGTTCCCGACCAGGAACGGTTTCACCTTGAAGTGGAAAGCCACGATTCCCGTAGGGGACTATGCAATCGAAGAAAACGGCCTTGATATCGTGGAAATCGAAGACGGCGGGATAACCAGGAACGAGGTCTACTTCGATCGTTCCGGGCTGATGCTAACCGTGGCAAGGCAGAAGCGGGAGTAGGCGCGGGGAGGCCCCCCCATCCTAACCTTCCCCCCAACCCCCCATCCCAGCCTTCCCCCCAGTGGGGGGGAGGGGCAGAGGGGGGAAGGGGCAGAGGGCGGTCGGAGAGGCCGCCCGGAGCCAGGAAGAGCCACGTCTCAAGAGACGCGGCTCAAGTCGTTACGGGCCGGTCAGACCTGCCGGAAGCCCTTGATGTCGAAGATGCCGCCCTTGCGGTCCTTCTTTACCTTGAGCACCGGCTTGACCTTCCTGCCGATAGTCACCTTGTCCGGCTTCGCGTCGATGAAGTGGACGAACTTGGCGCCGTCGGTGCCGTCAACCTCGATGAGGCCCACCACGTCCGGCTCCTTTTTGGGCGAGCCGTCCACGTCCAGGTGGCACACGGTGTACGAGTAGACTGTACCTTCTCCGCTTACCTTGAACGTGCGCGGTATCTCGCTGAAGCAACGCTCGCAGAAGATCCTGCAGGGGAAGTAGACAGCGCCGCACTCCGGGCAGCGGCCGGCCAGGAGGTCGCCTTTCTCCTTGATCGCCCGGAAAAACTTCTCCATGCCGAGCCCGTAGGTGTAGACGTAACTGACCGGTATCCTGCCCTCAGTGTACGAAAGATCGACGTTCCTCTTTACGCGTTCGGAGAGTCCCATTGCTATCGCCCCCCCCCGCTCTTCTTCTTGCTTTTCTTGCGGGCCGCCCTCACCGGCTTGAAGTGCGTGATGTCGGTGATGGAGCCTTCACGCTCGTCGGGCTTCTTCCAGACCGCCCTGACTTTCATGCCGATCTTTATCTTGTCGGGTTCCACCTCACCCAGGATGTGCAGGATGCCCATGCCCGGCGAGGCGCCGTCGATGTGTATCACCGCCGGCAGGTGCAACGGCTCGCCCTCGGGGATGCGGCTCGCGTCCCAGTTGACGTGGCACAGCGAGAACGTGTTCACGGTGCCGGTATCCTTGCAGTAGACCCACTCGTCGGTGGCCCTCCAGCAGAGTTCGCAGAACATGCGGGGCGGGAGCATTATCCTGCCGCACTTGTTGCACTTGCGGGCGATTATCTTCCCGTTCCCGAACTCCTCGAGGTAACGTCCTATGGCTACGCCGTCGTCCCAGGCGTACTCGAGTTTGGGGGTCACGGCCAGCGTTAGTACGTTTCCCTTGCTGATGTCGCTCTGCTTGATCCGGGTGCCGCCGAGCTCGAATTTACTAAGTTCCATCCAAAGCACCCCTATCTCTTCAGCACCACTACGGTGCTGACTTGCATGAGGTCGCCCCAAGCCTGGGCCAGGCCGCAGGTGGGGTTACCGGGGACCTGTCTCTTGTCCGCCTCGCCCCGGAGCTGGAGGAAGATCTCGATGACCTTCATCAGACCGGCGGCGGAGATGGGGTTTCCGACCCCCAGTAAGCCACCCGAGGGGCACATCGGCCGGTCGCCGTCCCGCTGGGTAACGCCGTCGGCCAGAAGCTGCGGCGCCTCGCCCCGGTCCGCCAGGAGCAATCCCTCCATGTGGTGGAGCTCCTTGTAGGTGAACGGGTCGTACGGCTCGGCTATCTCGATCTCCCTCCTGGGCTCCCGGATGCCCGCCATGTCGTAGGCCATCCTGGCGGACTTCTCCACGTGGCGCGGGTAGGAGAGGTCACGGGTGGCCCAGTAGGCGGTGTCCAGGCTCCATCCCACGCCCTCGATCCAGATAGGCTTGTCGGTTATCCGCTTGGCCGCGTGCTCGCCGGCCAGCACTATCGCCGCCGCCCCGTCGCTGGCCGGGCTGATGTCCAACCGGTTCACCGGCCAGGCCAGCAGCTCGCTGTTCAGCACGTCCTCCACCGTGATTTCCCCTGGAAGCTGTGCCGACGGGTGATCCATGGCGTTCTTCTTGTTCTTGACCGATACCGGGGCTATGTCCGCCTTGGTCAGACCGTAGGTCTCCATGTACCGGTTGTACTCCAGGGCGAAGATCCAGATGAGCGTGGGGTCGAGAGCCTGCTCGGTGGTGTGGTCGAATATCGTTGTGAACGCGCCCTGGGGGTGAGGATAAACGGACGACATCTTCTCGGAGCAGACCACCAGGCAGGTGTCGAACATTCCCGATGCCACGTGGAACCACCCGTGTATCGGCGCGAACACCCCGGTGCCTCCTCCCACGAAATGGCGCATGTACGGCTTACGCCAGCCGCCGGAGCCATCCCGCAGGTACTCGCCTTTCATGTGCACTCCGTCGAAGGCGTCGGGGGCGGCTCCAAGGCTCACGGATTCCATGTCGTTGAGCGTCAGCCCGCATGAATCAAGCGCCATCTTGGATGCCTGCCACGCGAGCTCTTTTCCGGTTTCCTGGGCGCGGCTGACGAACTTGGTTATCCCCGCGCCCACTATCGCGACTTTTTGACCCACTGATCACACCTCCTTACTGATTGGCGAGCACGGCGACCGCGGCCGAGGTGGTCGGCTCTCCCCGCCAGACCTGCGCCAGGCCCTTGTGGGCGTCCGCCACCTGCCTGCTTCCCGCGGTCCCCCGGAGCTGGAGCACCAACTCCATTACCTTCTGGGCGCCGGCGGCCTCAAACAGGTGACCCACTCCGAGGTCGCCCCCGGATACGTTAACGGGGAGGTCGCCCTCACTGGTGGTGCGCCCGTCCTCGAGCGCGAGGCCGGCGCGCCCGGGCTCGAAAAGCCTCAGCGCTTCGATGTGCTCGAGTTCTTTGTAGGAGACCTCGTCGGTCACCTCCGCCAGGTCGATCTCCTTGGCCGGGTACTTGACACCAGCCATCTTGTAAGCCATGTCCCCGGCGAGCCTTGTGGCCACCGAGTTCCCCCAGTCCCTCGACTCCAGGGAAGGTGAATCGCTTGACCAACCCACGCCCTTTATCCAGATGGGGTTGTCGGTGAGAGAGCCGGTGACCTTCTCGCTTGTCAGCACGAACACGATGGCGCCGTCCGCCACCTGGGCCAGGTCCAGAAGGCGGACCGGCAGGGAGACGGGCTCGGAGTCGAGAACGTTGTCCACGGTGAGGTCGGCCCCGTAGGCCGCCACCGGGTTTGAAAGGGCGTTGGCGCGGTTCTTGACCACGACCTGGGCGCATTGCTCTCGAGTCGCCTTGCCGTCGTGGAGAAAGCGGTTCATGCCCAGGCCGGAGACGAAGCTGTAATGCTCGTCGAGCGGCCTGTTGAGAACCGGGTCGAGCGCGAAGTTGACCAAGTTGGGGACGGTCTTCATGTTCGACAACTTGGACAGGGCCTGCACGACCACGATGTCGAATCCGCCGGTAAGAACCAGCATCACGCCGGTGGCCAGACTGTGGATGGCATCACCGGTTATTGTCTGGACCGGCTTCAGTATCCCTCCGACCTGGTCGTTGCAGTACTCGTCGGAGATGCTGTAACCTTCGCAGAAGTCCTCGGAGGTGCAGACGAACGTGTCGATATCCTTCGGTTCAATTCCCACCTCGTTGTAGGCCTTGACCGCAGCCTCGTAGGTCAGTTCCCGGAAAGATGTCCCGGGTGACGTAGCGCTGAACTCGGTGTAGCCAAGGCCGGTAATAGCAACCTTGCCTATCATACGTGAACCTCCTAACTCAGTTGATAGCGTAGAGGGTTGACGGTAGCGGGACTCACCTCCATTCGAATACCTCCAAGTCGGGTGCAAATGAATTGCGCATGACTGACCGTACTGTCACCTTTGCTCTGGCAAAAGCCGTATCAGTATATCAAACATAGGTTAATAACATGGGGTCAAGTCACTGAATAGTCTTCTCCAGGTCCGGGCTGTATATGATAAGAAGCCGGGTGATCTGATTTCGCGTACCGTCCAGCTCAGCCTTGTCGGCCATGTACAGGGACTCCAACTCCTCGCCGGACTGCGCCGAGAGGGCTCGCTCCAGCTGGTGCACCCTGTTTCGGAGGTACTCCTCGGTGAGCGCTTGGACCTCCGCCAGGTTCGTATCCGGTGGCTTATCCGGAGCGGCCACGTCGATGATAAGTGACGTCAGGACCCTGGTCTGGTCGACGACGTCGTCCAGTCCTTCCCGGAGGTCGTACTGGCCCGCTTTGACCCTTGCGATGACGTCCAGGGCGCTCGAGTCGAGCTCCTTTTCGCTCTCGAGGGCCCCGGTTATCGCCTCGCGGGCGACGTAGTTCTTGTCGCTGCCGTCACCGTTGCCCCCGTTGCTATCGCCGCAGGCGAGGGGAACGGCCGCAAGCGCCGCCGCCAGTGAGACAACCACGGTGACCTTCAATATTCTTCGCATGGGGAGATTATACGCAAAAAACGCAAGATGGTACCAGGTACCAAACGCAACATTGCTACCAATCTTTGGCAAAACGCGACATTGTAGCGTTTTCGTATATAATCACGGGGTCATGCACGAGCACTTCGACGGCCACCGGGCGTACAACCACATCGCGAAGCTTGCCGCCCACCGGCGACTGCCGGGGACCCCCGGGGAGAGCATCGCCCAGGCGTATATCCGCGGCGCGGGCGAGGAGATAGGGGTGCCGATGCGCTCCGAGGAGTTTACCTACTCGATCACGCCGCTCACTGTTTTCCTGCCGGGGGTTTGCCTGCTCCTGGCGGCGATCTGCCTGGCGGGCTCGTTCACCTACCTCTGGGGCGACTACCTGGTAATGATCCCGGGGCTGGTACTGCTCCTGGCTATCTACCTGAGCTTCAAGTGGTCGGGCGTGTTTGAGCGATTTGGGGCTAAGGGCGGCGACAGGCGCTCGCTCAATCTTATCGGCGAGATCAACGGTGAGGAACCATCGGGCACCATCATACTCTCCGCACACTACGACTCCAAGAGCCAGACCATGCCGGTCATGGTGCGGGCGGGCCTGTTCATGCTCGGCTTCGGTAGCGCGATACTGCTAGGCTTCTGGCTGGCGGTGGCGGGGATACTGGAGGCGGCCGGGATCAGCGTCCTGGGGAACCGCGCCGTATTTTTCGTTTCTCTCGTGCCGGCGCTGTTCCTGTTTCTCCTGGTGTTTAACTTAACCGGAAACAAGTCGCCCGGCGCGCTGGACAACGCGTCAGGTGAAGCGGTGATACTGGAACTGGCAAGGGTCCTGGCAATGAAGCCCCTGCGGAACTTCGATGTTATAGTCGCGTCGTTTGGCTGCGAGGAGGTCGGGCTCTGCGGGTCGATCAACTACCTGCTGGAGCACGAGGAGGAGTTAAGAAGCCGCCCCTGCTTCATGCTCAACTTCGACATGCCGTTTTCCGCGGCCGGGCGTCTTTTCCTCAACACCGGGTTCGAACTCCCTCCGCGGTTCACCAGCAAGCGCTTGAACGAGCTCGCCGTGAAAGCGGCGGCGGACAAGGGGCTGGAGATAAAGGGAGTCTACCTGCCGGTGGGCGCCGCCGCCGACCATATGCCGTGGGTAAAGCACGGTTTCGAGGCGACCGGGTTCGTATCGGTGGCAACGTTCATACACAGGGCGGGGGACTCCCTGGACAAGATAAACAGGGAAGGCTTGAGAAGGGCGGGGGAGGTCGCCCTGGAGGTCGTACGGGCGCTGGACCGGGAGTACTCGCCAGACTGATCCAAGTACCCCGCTCCATAGATACGCTGGCATTCGAGCACCGCTGCATCCACTCCGGCCGCGTTCCGCTCCCTCGAAGTACTAAAGAAGTACGTCTCGGTCGCGCGCCTTGCCGGAGCGGCGCTTCGACGCTCTCGGTGCTTAACCGTATCTATGGAACGGGGCACCGTCAGTCAGGGGTAGATCCCAAGTGGCGGTGTATCGAGATTGCCGCCCTGCGGCCGTCGGCGCAGGCGGAAGCAACCAGGTTTCTCCCACCTGTGACATCCCCACCGGCGAAAACGCCGGCCCGCGAGGTCGCCAGGGTTTCACTGTCAACAGGTATCGTTCCGTCAGGGTTCAGCTTCAACTGAGCCTCGAGGTAGTCGAGGGTGGCCTTCTCGAGTTCCCTTTCCTGGGCGACGATTATCGTTTTTACCTTCAGGACGTTTGGTGGCTTGCCGCCGGTGGTCGGGGATGGGGTTGAGTCGCCGGCGGAGGGCTCAGTCTCGAGGCCTTCCACCCTTCCTTCCCCGAGGACCCTGGTCACGCTCTCTCCGGTGACGAACTCGATACCCTGCTCCCGGGCTTCTTCAACTCGACCGGGGGCCGTTGTTATCTCTTTCTCTTTCCGGGCGGTGACCAGGAAAACTTTCTCGGCTCCCAGCGTAAGGGTGAGCATGCCAGTGTCGATGGCCAGTTCGCTGTCACCGAGAACCGCTACCCTGGGAGTGAGCTCTCTTTTAACCTTGCGGCGCGCGGAGAAGAGGAACGACGGCGCATCTATCACTCCCGGCAGGTCGATCCCACCGATAGCAGGCATGCGCATCGCCTGGAGGCCGGTCCCCAGGAAGACCGCCTTGAACCCTTCGCGCCACAGCGAATCGAGGTTGATATCGAGGCCGAACGCGGTGTTGCTGCGGAACTCGATGCCGGACACCAGGGCGCCCTCGATCTCCCGCAGGAGAGCCTGACCGCTGAGGCGGAATTCCGGCATCGCTTTCGCGGGAAGCCCCCCGGGGTCTAAACCCGCCTCGAATATCTCCACGTTGTGCCCGAGCAAGGAGAGGAAGTAGGCGCACGACACGCCGGCGGGGCCTGACCCTATGACCGCTACCTTCCCCCGTCTCTCGCCCTCCATCGGTTCGGGCCACCCCTCCGGTCCGGGAACGGAGCCGCAGACCAGCGCCTCGAGCTGGCCTATTCTCAGCGGTGAGTCGACGCCCGCGCGGCGGCATTTCGCCTGGCATAGCTCTTCCGCCGGACAGACCTGGCCGCAGGTCCCTCCCAACGGGTTGGCTTCCCTTATAAGCCTGGCGGCCCCGGCGAAGTCCGCGGCGCCCACCCGCCGAATAAAGTTGGGAATGTCAATCCCCGCGGGGCATCCCTGTCTGCATGGGGCGTCCACACACCGCAGGCAGCGGTGGGATTCGAGGACCCCGGATATCGTATCCACAACGTCCTCACTGGAGACCTGCGGGCGGACCGGCAACGTCTCCAGGATGGGGCTCTCTTCGATATCGTGGAACTTCAGGGGGTGCAGGCCCAGGTATCTAAGCGTTGCCAGGGCGCAGTTTACCCCCGAGGCCGCGGCCTGCGCAACGCCCCTCCCGTAGAACGTCGAGTCTCCGGCAAGGAAAAGCCCCCGTATCTCGGTGACGGCCCCGGGGAGGCCGTAAGGCGCCGGCACTCCATCGACTCGTGGCCCGGCCAGCGCCCCCCCGGGCCTTCCGGTGTAGCGCTCGAACTTAGCCGGGCCGGCGACGGCCCTCTCGACCATGGCCTCCTTTACACCGGGTATTACCCTCTCGACCCTGGAGAGCACGCTATCCGCCTCTTCCTCCTCCAGCCGGGAGTACGCCTCGGAGTGGTACAGAGAATCGCCGGGCGAAGGCCGCGCCCCCGAGTCGGCCACCGCCCGGATGGAGACGGAGTGGTAACCTTCAGGGGACAGGTTGGGGTCCAGCAACGAGGGGACGCTGATGGATATAAAATCGCCCGGGTCGCGCTCCGGGTCGTCGATGAGGACCGTATCCGGCTTCAGCTCATCGGGGATTACGGCCTCGGGAACGCCCAGGTCGATCGCGAGAACGCCTGGCGCGGGCTCGAGCGAGGTCGCCCACTTGACGGTCTCCGGCCGGAGGTGCTCGCTGGCGACCAGGCGACCGAACACGTTGCACACCGAGATGCCCGACACGACCGCCCGGGCCGAGAGGACGCGCCCACCGGCTATACGTACCCCGGCGGCCCGCCTTTCCTTGATGATTATCTCCTCGACCGGAACGCGGAAAACGATGCGCCCGCCGTGGGAGACGATGCTCTTCTCCAGCCTGTCAGGTATCTGCTGGGAGGAACCGATGGGGTAATGGGTCCCCCCGACATGACGGTCTACTATTGATAAGGCGGCCTGGATGACCGAGAGGTCTCGGGTGCCGTAGCCGGTACTGTAAACGAGGTCGGCCTCGAAAAAGGAGAGGGCAAGAGGGTTGTCGATGTAACGGCGCAGCACCTTCTCGGTGCTCATTCGGCGGTAGCGGGACAGGCGCATCATGCTGAGGGGGTGCCTGGTCAGAAGCCCCCATCTCTCTGACGTCGACTTGTCGCGGGGCGGCCTTGGCGGGCCGGAGGCGTCAAGTATAGCCTGGTAGACGCGATCGAGCTCGCGCATGAACGACAGGATACTCCCGGCCTGCTGGGGAAAGATCGCGCCCAGGTCGGCGGCGAAGGGTTGCCGGTCGGCATGGAAGTCGATTAGTTGATCGCCGAAGTACATGCGGTATGCGCTGTCGAGGGGAATCAGCTCCACCTGCTGGTTCAGGGAGTCGAACAGCGTCCGAAGCACGTGGAACCCGGCCTCGCCGAAGCCGCTCAGGACGGTGGCGGCCGTGTCGAACGTGAAATCGCCCGCCTTGAAAGAGGAGCAACAACCACCGGGCACATGGGATTGCTCTATCAACAGCACCTCCAGGCCGCTGCCGGCAAGCACCGCCGCCGTTGCAAGCCCTCCGATCCCGGCTCCAACGACAATAACCTCGTAGTCGTCCTTGAGGATTGGTTCGATTGTGCTCAAAGCAAGTCCCTGTGGTTGTCGTTCATGTCGGCGACCGGTACAACGCTTCCAAGCGATGGCAAGTAAGATTAACAGGCAAATGGTAACCGTTATACGGTAACGATGGCAAGGGGGATGAGCCGGCTACACCGGCGGTTCAGCAATCGCGCAAGAGGATGACCTCGTCCTGCAGGCTGCCTTGGAACTCGAACTGGCCGGGTATCCGGGCAACTTCGGCGAAGCCCAGTTTCCCGTAGAGGGCTTTCGCTCTCTCGTTCTTCTCAAAGACGGAAAGCCGGAGGATCATCGGGCTTGGCCTGATCCCGGCCAACCCGGCATCTATCAGTTCCATCATCAACGCCGATCCCAGGCCGATGCCGCGGTTCCGTTCACCCAGTATGGAGATCGCGATCTCGGCGACGTGGTCCGAGCGCTCGGGGTGCAGCCTCATGTCCGCGATACCCACAAGTGAACCGTCTCTCTCGGCCAGGATCATAACCTCATGCGAGTTGCTGACCGCGGAGTAGACGGCGTCCAGCCACTTTTCCTCCTCCTCGAGGGATGGCTTCTTCTTGAGCTTGATCATCGCGGCGGGGTCATCAATGAGCGTGCCGATAAAGGAGAGGAACCGGTGGGGGTCACAACTGTCGTCCCCGGTGAACTCTCTCAAGGTGTACTCCCTATCATCAAGGACAACACGCTTCATGGCTTCCCTCCCCGGGTTCGCGGTTCTGCAGGTAACAATACTATATAATTCATGTATTGACAATAGTAGTAATATCAATATACTTATCATATAGTTATGATAGACCATTACACCACCAGGGAACCGAAGAGACAGGCGAACTTCCTGTTGCCAGAGTGCCTGCTGGGGGAGTTGAGGCGGCTTGTGCCCGCCAAGCAGCGGAGCAAGGTCGTTGCCAGCGCGCTGGAGAGAGAGCTTGCCAGGATAAGGGTCTCCGAGGCTCTGGGGAAGTACTTCGGGGCATGGAAGGGCGCGCCTGCCCGGTAGAGAAACGCGATTGAAGGAAGGCTGGCCGTGAAGGACCTGATGGTTGAGAGCGACATACTGATTGATCTCCTCAACGGGGTTGAGGGGGCCAGGAACGTGCTCAGGGCGGCGGCGAACGAAGGCGTGGTGCTCGTTTGCGCGATAAGCGCCGCCGAGGTCATGGCGGCCGCTGCCAGGGCCAGGCGCGAGCCTACAGGTGAACTGCTGGAGTCCTTCGGGATCGTTCCGGTGGAAAAGGAGGTGGCGTTACTTGCTGGAGAGTACTGGTCTGATGGCGGTCGAGGTAACGTTGAGCTCGGGGATTGTATTGTTGCTGCTGTGGCTGAGAAGCTGGGATCGGTACTTTTGACCAAGGGTCACCGCAGGTACCCGGGAGGCGAGTACAAGGTCCGGGTCGTCTCTTACTGAGAGGACTCCTCGGTCTGAACGCAACATCCTTGCGAATCTTTGGCAAAACGCGCCAAAGGGGCCAGGCCCCTGGGTTGTATTCTGGACATCGATTTGGGTAGATAGGTCAACGACAACGCAGGTGCCAGACCCTTTTGCCTTGTTGATGCGTTATAATAACCTCCCAAAAACTCGGTATGGGGGGACAGGGCATTGAAGCACCAGGTTATCTCTTTCGCGAACCAGAAAGGTGGAGTAGGGAAGACCACCACCTGTATCAATCTTGCTGGTGCCGTTTCCGAGAGAGGCAAGAGCATCCTGCTGGATGATATGGATTACCAGGGCAACCTGAGCCTCGGCGTCGGGCTGAATCCCGAT
>Ga0180014_1000420_pt1 | contig 11971 bp, 11 predicted proteins | sample KR13_S1_MetaG_FD_116507 | JGI IMG/M metagenome (GOLD analysis project Ga0180014, IMG submission 116507) | Groundwater microbial communities from the Olkiluoto Island deep subsurface site, Finland - KR13_S1_MetaG | ecosystem: Environmental > Aquatic > Deep subsurface > Groundwater | place... | reverse complement strand
CTCAAGAACGAGGGGTGTCGGTGTAAACCGGCACCGTGAAGCAGAAGGTGCTTCCCCGCCCCGGATCGCTCTCCACCCAGATTCTACCCCCGTGGAATTCCACGATCTCCCTGCAGATGGCAAGCCCCAGACCGAACCCCTCCTGCTCGTCGCTATCACCGGAGCGCGCCTGGTAGAACCTGTCGAATATATGCAGTTGGGCCGACGGGGGGATCCCGGTACCGTTATCGGCGACCTGGACCTGGACGAAAGACTCATACTGGAGGGCGGATATCTCGATGTAACCCCGCCCCGGAGTGAACTTGATGGCGTTACCCACCAGGTTGGAGATTACCTGGGAGATGCGGGACTCGTTGGCGGCGATCGTGGGCGTACCCCCCGGTATCTTCGCCTCCAGGCGTATGCCCTTTTCTTCGGCCGTCTTGAGGTAGTGCGTTTCAACTGAACGGACAACAGCGTAAAGATCGACTTCGTCAATGCTGGCGCGAATCCCCCTGGCCTGTATACGCGAGAGGTCAAGCAGGTTCTCGATCATTGCGGAGAGGTTTTCCGCCTGTTTCTTGACCACGTCCAGGTACTCCTTCTGCTGGAAGGTAAGGGGACCGGCCCTACCCGCCAGCATGAGGCTGGCGAAGCCGAGGATACTCGTCAGGGGGGTTCGAAGCTCATGTGACACGTTGGAAACGAAGTTGGACTTCATCTCGTCCACCCGTTTCAAATCGGTGATGTCATGGAGGAAGAGCACCACCCCGGAGACTACGTCGAGATGGTTCTTCAAAGGGGTGAACTGCGACTGCACTGTCGAGGGGTCGTTGCCGCCGACGGTCATCTCACCGAAGATCGTCTTTCCATCAAGCGCCGCTTCGAGGGCCTCAGCCACCGTGTACTTGCCGAGATCCGCGTCTTTCACCGAGGAGTCCAGGGCCTCCAGAAGCCCCTTACCTATAACCGGTTCGTTGAAGTCCAGTATCCGCTCCGCCACCGGGTTAGCCTGGACCAGCACTCCCCGGGAGTCTGTCACCAGGAGTCCGTCGCGAAGGGTGGAGAGGATCGTTTCCACCTTCATCTTGTCGGACAGCGTCCGCGTATACAGGCGGGCTTTCTCCATGGCAACCGCGGCCTGGCTGGCAAGCGTCGAGAGTATATCCAAGTGGAACTCCCGGAACCCCCTGGTGGCGGAGGAGAAGCACATGAGGTAGCCGGCAATATTACCGCCGATGAAGAGCGGTACAGCGGCCACGCTGTACTGCTTGCCTGATTCTCTCTTTGGCAACGGAAGCCAGTCGAGATCGTCCTTCTCCGCGATTACATTATTGCCATCGGCCAGTTGCCTGGGCCATTCACCCTCGGTGGGGAACTCGACCGCTCCGATATCAGTGAACGGAAGAGTGCCTATCGTCGCCTTCAGGACCGCCTCGCCGTCCTCGATGAGATAAACCAGGGTTCCTTCCGAGGAGAGCATCTTGCGGGCGAGGGCCGTGGTGGTCTTGAGGACGGTATCAAGGTCCAGCGTGTAGGAGAATCTCCTGCTGAGTTCGTAGATTATGGTGATGTACCGCTCCTTGTCTCGTGAGATCTCCAGTAGTTGGCGGTACTCGCTGGAATCGCGCGCGTACATCTTTTCGCCTTCAACTATGTAGCAGGAAAGAAACCCCACCAGCAGAAGGGCGATGGTGTAGATCGAGAGGGACACGATCTGGAGGGAGTACATGCCACCGCCCATGAACGGGACGAAGAGCGCGACCGCGGTAAGCGTGGATATCATCAACGTACCGGGATAACTGTAGTAGGCGGCGGCGAAGATGGGCACGGTGAAGAAGAGGAATAACAGGAGGCTATCCCTGTTGCCGGTAAGATAGACGATGCCGGAGATCAACACCAGGTTGGTGCACATCAACAGGAAGAAAGCATAAGGGCGGTACCCCTGGAAAGGGAAGAAGTGATAGCCGACCAGCACCACCAGGAAGCAGGCCGCCACCAGGCAAAGCACCCACAGGTCGGCAATCCCGTTGCGGGAGAGCCAGTAGGTGAGCGTGGCGATAACCGTCAACGACATGAGCACCTGGAGGCCCGGCTTGGCGCTTACGAACAGCAGGCGGACCACTTCGCCTCTTGCCAGATCATCGTGGGGCTTTGACGGCCCCCACTTACCTGGAACAAGCCGGTGGTAAACCATCACGCGAAACCAGGGTTGAGACTACGGTAGCGTGTGTTTTCTTCCTCAAGCTTTCCTTCGATCGAAGACGTAGACGCTTCCCTCGAGTTCCTTGGCGTACTTTTTTAACTCCGCGGCGATCTTTCCTATCTGGGGTGGACCGGCGAACGTGCGGTTCTGGTTATGTACTATAGATATGGAGATGCTCATTATCGGGAACTTCATCACGTAGCCGCGCCGGTCCACCGAGACGATATACCGTTTCTCGAGGTCCTTCTCCTGGTAGTAGGACGGTATCCGCTTATCGAAAACCCGGATAATCTCCTTGGCGATAGGTCCCGAGTTCTCGATTGAGGTAAGGACAATAAAATCGTCTCCCCCGATGTGCCCGATGAAGTCGCTTTCGCCCCCATAGGTGTTCACCGCGTCCCGGATTATCTCACCGGTGGCCCGGATGACTTCGCTACCGGAGAGGAAACCGTAGTAGTCGTTGTAGGCCTTGAAGTCGTCCAGATCCACGTAGCAAAAGGCGAACTTATCACCCGACTCGACCCTGGTGAGTAGAGCCTCATCGATCGCCTTGTTGCCGGGAAGTTCGGTGATGGGACTCATATCGCTTTCCCTCAGGTAACGCCGCAGGTGCATTTCAACGCGTGCCTGAAGCTCGAGGGGGTCGAACGGCTTGGTTATGTAGTCGTCGGCTCCGGAGTCGATTCCTTCCAGCTTGTCCTCGAGCTGGACCTTGGCGGTTAACATTATTACCGGTATGTTCCGGGTCTGGGGGTTCTCGCGCATCATCTTGCAGATATCTATACCGTCTATACCGGGCATCATGGTATCCAGTAGAACGATGTCGGGCCTCAGGTTTCTAACCGTCTCCCAGGCCTCCTCTCCGTCCGCGGCCTGGTAGACCTCGTACTTGTGCTTGGGCAGTATTTCCACGAGCAACTGCCTCAGGTTATGGTCGTCATCGGCCACCAGGACCTTGGGCCTTGGTTGTAGCATAATCCCTTCCGCTTTTTCCCATAGGTTATCATAACTGCCCAACCCGAGGTTACATCTAAGTGCCCAGGGGTCTGACCCCGGCTTCTCGGTCAGCCATCACTTACGAGTAGAAGCCAGCGTGACTTGGACAGAAATTGGCCGTTCCGCTATACTTATCGGAAATTACAGAAGAAGGAGCGTACGGAATGCCGTTCCTCACCCCGGGGTGCCGCCTGTGTGCGGGGTCAACTGATGGCGGTTACCGGCAGGGTTATCCATACGGATAGTAAGGGTGGCATTATGCCACCCGTTTTTTCTGGTGTCTCTACAAAAGGAGGGGTAGCTATAGCGGGAAAGCTGAGAATAAACGAGAGGATACGGTGCCCGGAGGTGAGGCTTATATCAGATGACGGACAGCAACTGGGTATTAAGCCGATAGACGAAGCCCAGGGAATCGCGCTGGACCTGGACCTGGACCTGGTGGAGGTGGCACCACAGGCCGCTCCGCCGGTATGCAAGATAATGGATTACGGCAAGTTCTGCTATGAGCAGGAGCAAAAGCAGAAAGCGGCCCGCAAGAAGCAGAGTGTGATAGTCGTAAAAGAGATGAAGATGAGGCCGAAGATCGATATTCATGACTATGAGACTAAAAAGAAACACGTTGTGAGGTTCCTGAAACAGGGGAACAAGGTCAAGGTGACAATCATGTTCAGGGGCCGAGAGATGACCCACACAGAGCTAGGACTGAAGCTCCTGAACCGGCTTGCGGGGGACGTTGAAGACCTGGCCGAGGTCGAGTCGAAGCCGAGGCTTGACGGGCGCAACATGACGATGGTGTTCAATCCCATCGCCGCCTGCTCCAGGAAGGAGTGATACCATGCCTAAGATGAAGACCCACAGGGGCGCGGCAAAGAGGTTTCGAGTGACGGGTACGGGAAAACTCAGGAGAAAGAAGGCCTACGACGGGCATCTGTTTACCGGTAAGAGTTCGAAACGAAAGCGCAGCCTCGAGCGTGAGACTGACGTGTCGCCGGCGGACGCCCCCAACATACGCAAGGTCCTGGGGACAGGCCTGAAGAAATAGCGTGATTGCGACGCTGAAGCCGTGTCCTCGTGCAGGATCTCGTCTTTCCTAGGAGGGGTTGATAACCATGCCACGGACTAGAAACGCCGTAGCAACCAGGAAACGCAGGAAAAAGGTGCTCAAGATGGCCCGGGGTTACCGGGGCGCCAAGAGCAAGTGTTACAAGTCGGCAAACGAGCAGGTGATGCACTCGCTCCAGTACGCCTACCGGGACAGGCGCGCCCGCAAGGGTGATTTCCGCAGGCTCTGGATAACCCGTATCAACGCTGCCGCGCGCGAGAACGGGATGTCATACAGCCGTCTTATTAGCGGCCTCAAGGACGCCGGTGTAGGTGTTGACCGGAAGATACTGGCCGACCTGGCGGTAAACGATCCACACGCTTTCGGGCGGCTGGTAGTTATCGCCGGCGGAAAGGAATCGGGTGGCGACGCCGGTGGAGCCGGAAAGCCCGAGCTCGCAAGGGCCGATTCAGGGGAGAAACCCTCCGCCTCCGGCAACGGCGACGACTCGAAGAACGGGACTCCCGATTGACCATCCCGCGGGGAGCGCAAGTTCTATGACCGGCCGTATCACCAGCAGAAGCAACGATGTCGTAAAGCGACTGAGAAAATTCCGGCGACGCTCCTACCGGGACGAGAACGGCGTTTTCGCGGTGGAGGGAGTGAACTTGCTCCAGGAAGCGGTAGGCGCGGGAGTCACCGTTAGAGAACTGGTATTCGTGGAGTCCCGTTCCGGCGACGCTGACTTGATAAGGAGCATGCAGGACGAGGAAGTCTCCTCATTCGAGATAAGCGACGGGCTGATGGACTGGATATCCGGCGTGGTCACATCGCAGGGTATCATAGGGATCATGGACCAGGTCGATGTGCCGTTAGGTGAGCTCGAGGGCGGTGAGTTATTGTTGCTGCTGATTGCCGACCAGGTGAGGGACCCCGGTAACCTCGGGGCTCTGATGAGGATAACAGATGCCGCCGGGGCCGACGGGTTCGTCATGACGCCGGGCTGTGTCGATATGTACAACCCCAAGGTAGTCCGCTCGGCAGCGGGGGCGCACTTCCATATGCCCTGCGTAAGGGACATCGGGATGGATGACCTTCGGCGGGCACTCAGGCGTGCGGGCGTGCTGATGCTGGGGCTCGATCCCCGAGGCGAGAGGTGTTACCTGGACGTGGAATGGACGGAGCCGTGCGCTGTCGTGGTGGGGAACGAGGCGTTCGGGATTGCGGAGGAGGATCGGGGGCTGCTGGATGGCACAGTGCACATAGAGATGCCGGGAAGAGCGGAGTCGATAAACGTCGCCTCGGCCGCGGCGGTTGTGCTGTTCGAGGCGATAAGGCAGCGGGGGACATCCTCCCCTTGAGGGGCGACTCTTGAGGGGCAACTCTACAATCGCCCACCCGCCCACCGCGCACCTATAATGGTTGTGTGCCTCCGGGCAGGCCCCGAACCTGGGTGCCCTCAAATGAGGGTGGGTTGCAAGCAAGCGGGAGAGGTCGGTATGGATAGCAAAAGAGAAATACTCACTGAACTGGCCGACGGTAGGCCCGAGATGGAATCCCTGGTAGAAGAGTCCCTGGCGGCTGTGGACGAGTGCCGGACTACCGGTGATATCGAGTCCGCCAGGGTTAAGCTGTTGGGCAAGAAGGGCACCATAACGGGGATATTCAAGGGGCTCAGAGACCTGTCTCCTGATGACAGAAGGGGGGTAGGGCGGATAGGGAACGAGCTTCTCAAGATGGTTACCGGACTTCTCAAGGAGAAGGGCGAGGCCATATCCGCTACTAGGACCGATGAGATGCTGAAGACCCGTGGACTGGACGTGACACTGCCGGGGCGGCTCTCCAGGCCCGGGCACAGGCACCTGCTGACCAGTGTTGTAGAACAGGTCATATCAATCTTCATCGGGTTGGGGTACCGGGTTGAAACCGGGCCGGACGTCGAGCTCGATTACTACAACTTCGAGGCCCTAAACCAGCCGCCTTATCACCCCGCCAGGTCTTTACAGGATACCCTGTACGTAAGGCGTGAAGATCCGGAGAAGGACAATCCCGGCGATATCCTGCTCAGGACCCATACGTCACCGGTACAGATAAGGGTGATGGAGTCGCGGAGGCCGCCACTGTTCGTGATAAGCCCGGGGAAAGCGTACCGAAGAGACGAGATAGACGCGACTCACTCCGCGGTGTTCCACCAGGTCGAGGGTTTCGCGGTGGACCGTGGAATAAACATGGGCCACCTGATAGGTACGCTGGAGGTATTCGCCGGGAAGCTGTTCGGCACCCAGCGGGAGGTGAGGTTCCGCCCCCACTTCTTCCCGTTCACCGAGCCCAGCGCGGAGGTCGACGTGTCCTGTTTCGCCTGCGAAGGGCGGGGATGCTCGTTATGCAAAGGAGTTGGGTGGCTGGAGATCATCGGGTGCGGGATGATAGACCCCAACGTGTTTTCCAATATCGGCTACGACCCCGAGGAGTACACCGGCTTCGCGTTCGGGATGGGGCTGGAGCGAATAGCCATGATGAAGTACGGCATTGAAGACATGAGGACATTCTTTGATAACGACATCCGGTTCCTAAGCCAGTTTTGATTTTCAAGGAGAGCGGAAGTTGAGGGTATCGCTGGAGTGGCTGAGTGAGTACGTAGATATAGCTATGCCTCCGGAGGAGCTTGCCGACCTGCTATCGATATCCGGGACCGCGGTGGACCGGGTGATCAGGATGGGGACAGGGGTTAGCGGCGTGGTAGTCGGGAGGGTGGTACAGGTAGGCCCTCACCCCCACGCCGATGACCTGAAAGTGGTCTTGGTGGAGGACGGGACGCTGGTCCGGGAGATAGTCTGCGGGGCCCCGAACCTACGTGAGGGCGCGAAATACGCGCTCGCCATCCCGGGAGCCCGCCTGCCGGTTGTGTCTGACAAGAAACTCAGGCGCGCGACCATCAGGGGGGTGGAAAGCGACGGGATGCTCTGCAGCGGCGCGGAACTGGGACTGAGCGAGGATCGTTCAGCCGTACTCGAGCTGGAACCGGAATCGGCGGTGGGCCTTGACCTCCACGACCTGCTGCCGCTTCAGGACGTGATACTGGAGCTAGAGGTGACCCCGAACCGCCCCGACTGCATGTCCATGGTTGGAGTGGCCAGGGAGGTGGCCGCGCTGACCGGGGCCGAACTCAAGCTGCCGGTTGCTCCCCTGGATGAAACAGGGGGGGCGATTGAGGAACTGGCAAAGGTGTTCATCAAAGACCGGCAGGGGTGCCCCCGGTACTCCGCGCGGGTGGTGACAGGCGTCGAGATAGCACCTTCCCCCCAGTGGATGCAGAGGCGGCTCATGGCGGCCGGGCTTCGCCCTATCAACAACATCGTTGATGTTACCAACTACGTCCTGCTGGAACTGGGACAGCCGCTGCACGCGTTCGACCTGGAGCTACTAGACGAACGGACGGTGGTGGTCAGGCTGGCCAGGCACGGTGAGGTACTGACGACACTGGACGGTGCCCTGAGGCAACTGGACGACCGGTCCCTGGTGATAGCGGACATATCCAGGCCGATCGCCCTGGCGGGGATCATCGGGGGGGAGGACTCCCAGGTGACCGAGAGCACCACCAGCGTACTGATTGAATCGGCTTACTTCGACCCAACGTCAATCCTGCTGACATCGAAGCGCCTGGGAATAAGGACCGAGGCCTCGAGCCGTTTCGAGAGGGGGACAGACCCCTCGGCTACCATGGTTGCCGCAAGGCGGGCTGCGTACCTGATGGCTTCCCAGGCCGGCGGAATCAACGCGGCAGGCGATATCGATGTCTACCCTGAAGCGGTTCTCCCGGTCACGATTGATCTCAGGCCGGAGAGGGTCAACCGGGTATTGGGCTCGGATATCCCCACCGACATGATGGTGGAGATACTCGAGAGCCTGGAGGCGGAGGTCGATGGCAACGGTGCCCTCAGGGTAAAGGTACCGACGTTCAGGGGGGACCTGGAGAGGGAGATCGACCTGATCGAGGAGATCGCGCGGATCCACGGCTACGCCAAGATCCCGGGTGAGCTACCCCGGGGAGACGGCCTGGAAGCCGGCCTGTCCCGGGACCAGAAGCTCGATGCTGACCTCTACGAGGCGCTGCTGACAGACGGGCTATACGAGGTTATAACCTACAGCTTGATTTTCAACGAGGATCTCGACCGGCTTCTGCTGCCGCCCGGGGACCGCATGCGCCGGACGGTCGAGATAATGAACCCCCTGGCGGGGATCGGCGAGGTCATGCGAACCACTTTACTGCCAGGACTGCTCAGGGTGGCGTCCAACAACATCAACAGGGGAAACTCCGACCTCGCTCTCTTCGAGAGGGGCAGGGTCTTCTTCGCGGGCGAACCTGACCGGCTGCCTGACGAGGTGGAGGCCGTGGGGATACTGCTGTGCGGGACGAGAGGCGTACCCGGCTGGTTCGAGCAAGGAGAGCCGGTGGATTTCTACGACATCAAGGGCGTGGTGGAAAGCGTTGCACGAAGATTGGGCGTGACGCTTGGGTTCCAACTGGATGACAGGCCGTACTTCGCGCCGGGGAGCGCAGCCAGGGTGGAGTTGGGCGACGGCGTTCTGGGGCATATCGGGCAGTTGCACCCGCGGGTGGCTGAGGGTTTCGGGCTCGAGGGCGAGTACTACGTAGGAGAGATCGCGATAGCCGGGCTCTTTGAATCGGCCAATGAAGAGCTCTTGTACAGGCCGGTTGGGCGTTTCCCCGCCGTAAAGGTGGATATTGCCCTGGTGGTGGACGAGGGGATAGAGGCGGCGCGCGTCGAAGGCGAGATACGGAGCCAGAGCGGGGAGTACCTCCAGGCGGTGAGACTTTTCGACGTCTACATGGGGCCACAGATACCCTTCGGCAAGAAGAGCCTGGCCTTCGCGCTGGAGTTCGGGTCCGATGAAGGGACCCTGACCGACCGGCAGGCGCACGATGAACTGGACAGGATAGTCGCCGGGCTGGAGAGCGAGCTCGGGGCGTCGCTCCGAAGCGGAGAGAAGCGGCAGGGGGAGAGGGCTTGAAGCTCGGTGTAATGGGTGGTACGTTTGACCCCATTCACATCGGTCACCTGGTAATCGCGGAGGAGGCGCGGCACCGGTTCGGCCTCGACCACGTTGTCTTCATCCCGTCCGCTCGCCCCCCACATAAGACAGACATCAAGAGTTCACCGCCCGGGGACCGCCTTCGGATGGTGCAGCTCGCCATCGAGGGCAACGAGAACCTCTCGGTCTCGGATATGGAGATAGAGAGGAAAGGCCTGTCATACACGGTGGACACGCTCCATGAGCTCCATCGCGTCCACGGCGCGGATACGGAGCTGTTTTTCATAACCGGGGCAGACGCGTTACTGGAGATACTGACCTGGAAGGAACCTGGTAAACTGCTCTCACGGAGCAGGTTCATTGTTGCGACAAGGCCTTGTTTCTCGCTGGAGAACGTTCACGAGGCCCTGCCGAAGCTGGACAACTGTGGCAGGCCGTCCGTGGAGAACGTGCTCAAGATGGAGATACCCGCGCTGGACATCTCGTCAACCGGCATACGGGAACGGGCCGCCGACGGCCGGCCGTTTCGCTACCTGGTCCCAGAGCCGGTGTGGTCATATATTGTCCAGGAAGAGCTTTATAAGAAAAGGTGAACGGCGTGCCTCGCGGTAATTATAGTAGTGAGACAAGGGAGGCCTCCAGGGGGCTCCTGGTGGAATAGCGAGGAAGAGGGACAGTGCAGGACTACGTAGGTTACAGGACCAAGAAACGCCTCGAGCAGAAGGGCAAGAAGAAGAAGAAGGGATGGCGGTGGCTGCTGTTGATCGTAGTGCTGGTGGCGGCGTTCGTCATACTGGGCGCGGTGGTGGATATCTGGCCCATCAACACGGCATGGGACAGCACCACCGACGGCTTCCTGTGGATGGGCAGGAAGATAAAAGCCGTCTGGCCGTTTGAGCAACAGGTCGCATTGGAGCCGGGAGATTGTCTCCCTGAAGGCAAGGAGACCGCCAACTACCTGATTGCTGTAACCAAGCAGTTCGGCGAGCAGACTCAGTTGAGCACCATCATCCTGGCGTCGTACGACTCGAGCGATGAGAGCGGTAGCCTTGTCTACTTCCCCAACGACCTCATGGTGAACGTGCCGGGAGTAGGCATGGACCAGTTGTCCAGCCTGGTCGAACTGGACGAGGAGCGCGTCAGCATGACGTTAGTGACGGTGGAGAATCTGCTGGGGATAGAGATCGATCGATACGTGATGTGCACCGATCGTGACCTGAGGATCGTCCTCAACCAGATCAGCGACTCGTTTACCGTGGATGTGCCGGGTAAGCTATCGTACAAGGACGAGAGCCTGGATGTCACGGTGGACCTCAAGACGGGTGAGCAGAAATTGTCCGGCAACATCCTTGCCTCCTATCTCACTTACTCGGAAGCAGGGAAGAAGCTGGACCTTTCCGCCAGGCAGAAGGGGTTCGTGCCGGTGTTTCTCGAGCGGTCTAAGGAGATCTTCGGTAACATCGAAGGAATCATCAGGAAGAACGCGAACCTGATAGATACAGATGCGTCTAACAAGGAACTGGCGGGGATGTGGCAGGCCTACTCGCTGCTAGAGGGCAGCGACCTTCTCCAGGGGACGCTGCCGGTTAAGGAGTTTAGCTTTGAGAAGACGGTGGTCCACAGGGTTGACAACGACAAGCTGGAGAAGTTCACCCGGAAGTACGTGAAGCCCCCTGCCAACAAGGACTTCTCTCAGAGGTTTCGGCTCGAGGTCTTGAACGGGTGCGGCGTGCCGGGTATCGGGGAGAGCGTTGCCTCGGCGATAGACATGAACAGTTTCGAGGTGGTAAGCAGCACAAACGCCAATAGCTTCGATTATGCGGAGACGGTGATAATAATCTATTCGGAGGACAGGGACATAATATCGGCGGCGGAGAAACTGCAAAACGAACTCGAGGTCGGGCGTATTGAATCCCATCCGCAAACCCATGATATCTCGGACATCACTGTGATAGTGGGAAAGGATTACGCGAGTAAGTAGATGAGCGGGCTCGCACTTAATCACCTGGCTTTTCGGAGCCGGCAAGTGGTCATGGGTTTATCCACGGAGCGTGGCATTTGCTGAAATCCGAGCAACTTGCCATCGAAGCGGCTCGGGCCGCTGACGACAAGAAGGCGATCGATGTCCGGGTAATGGATATGCGCCAGGCTCTTGGAATAACCGACTACTTCGTCATCACCAGCGGTAACACGGACCGCCAGGTTCGACGTATCAAGGACGCAGTCCAGGAGAGGCTGAAGGAGAAGGGCTCCAGGCCTGCAGGGAGAGAGGGGGAGAGGTTCGGCCGCTGGATAATCCTGGACTACGTTGACGTCGTGGTGCATATTTTCCTGGAGGAGGAGAGGTCTTTCTACGACCTGGAGCGGCTCTGGCAGGACGTACCGATTGTGGAATGGCGTGAGACGATGGGTACTTGAGAGAGGTAGCAGATACCGTTAACATAATCTCATTCGAGTTAACGATCGTGGGGCTGTAGCTCAGGGGGAGAGCGCTTCCTTGGCAGGGAAGAAGTCGCGGGTTCGAATCCCGCCAGCTCCACCAGACAAGATGGACCACATCGGGATTCGAACCCGATTTTGAGCCGCGTCTCTCAGGCGCGGATCCGTTTTCGCCACAAACCCATTGAGCCGCGTCTCTCAGGCGCGGATCTGTTGTCGCCACGGGCGGCCTCTCCGACCGCCCTCAAGGTAGG
>Ga0180014_1000417_pt1 | contig 12009 bp, 10 predicted proteins | sample KR13_S1_MetaG_FD_116507 | JGI IMG/M metagenome (GOLD analysis project Ga0180014, IMG submission 116507) | Groundwater microbial communities from the Olkiluoto Island deep subsurface site, Finland - KR13_S1_MetaG | ecosystem: Environmental > Aquatic > Deep subsurface > Groundwater | place... | reverse complement strand
TTCGCGGCGCAGATGCTGAACTTCCCGGTGGCGGGCGGCACCAGCGGCCACTTCCTGGGAGCTATCCTCGCGATGGTCCTGCTGGGGGCCTGGCCGGGTTTCCTGGTCATGGTGGTGGTGCTCATGGTGCAGTGCCTGTTCTTCGCCGACGGGGGACTGACCGCGCTGGGTGCCAACATCTTTACCATGGCGGTGATAGGCGGCCTGATGAGCTACTACCTGCTGATGCTCTCCAAGGGCGCGCTTGGCAGGAGCCTCAGCGAGAGGACGTCTCTGTTGACCTGCACCGCCGTCTTCTCCTGGATATCGGTGGTGCTTGCCTCTATCGCCTGCTCCTTTGAGCTGGCGATATCGGGAACTGTGCCGCTGGGCACGGTGCTTCCCGCGATGGTCGGCGTTCACGCCATCATCGGTGTCGGCGAGGCGATAATAACCACGGTTGTGATAGCGGTCGTGCTCCAGTCGCGGCCGGACCTGGTAGACGCCTACAGTGGGCCGCCGGAGCTTGGCAAGAGAGTAGCGAGGGAGGTTGCGTGATGGCAGACGACGTAAATAATGTTTCGGGTAAGAAGACCACGGGTCTATGGATATTCTTCGGCGTCGCGATGCTGGTGGCCATCCTCCTCGCGGTGTTCATATCGCCGTGGGCGTCCTCCAGCCCTGACGGGCTCGAGAAGGTAGCGGAGGACAAGGGGTTCATGGAGGCGGCCGAAGACACCGAGCCGACCTGGACGCACTCGCCGATACCGGATTACGGTGACGCCGTGGGCACCAAGGCCGCGGTGGGCCTCTCCGGCTTCATCGGGGTCCTTTTAACCGGCGCACTGGCAGCGGGAGTGGCGCTGCTCGCCCTCGGCCTTGGGCATATGAACAAGAGGAGGGCCGCGGAACCGGGTAATTGAAACACGACTATATTGACAGATACAGCAAGCTCGAAAGCCCTGTACACTCGCTGGATCCCAGGGCGAAGGCGATCGCGTTGTTCGCACTGATAGTAATCTGCGTGACCACGCCCCCCCGGGCGTGGTGGGCTTTCTGCGTATACGCCGGGGTGGTGTTGATTATCGCCGCCGCTTCAAGGGTGCCTGTTTCCTACCTCCTTTCCCGGGTGCTGGTCGTGCTACCATTCATCCTGATGGTGGCGGTGTTCATCCCGTTCATGCACAAGGGAGGGACCTCCTACGACCTGGGGCCTTTCGCCGTCTCCAGTGAGGGCCTTCTTGTTCTCTGGAACGTCGCCATCAAGTCAACCATCTCGGTTTCGTGCCTCATACTGCTCTCGTCCACGACCCCCTTCCCCGACCTGATGCACGGGCTCGAGAGGCTCCACGTCCCTTCTTTCTTCACCACCGTTGCCGCCTTCATGTACCGCTATATCTTCGTTATCGTCGACGAGGCCCAGAGGATGAAGCGGGCCTGTGAATCCCGCAACTTCCGGGGGCGCTGGATCTGGCAGGCCAGGACGGTCGGCTACATGGTCGCGTCGCTTTTCCTGAGGAGCCACGATCGCGCGGAGAGAGTTTACCAGGCGATGTGCGCCCGCGGATTCGACGGGACGTTCCCGCTCCAGCGGGAGAGCAGCATGAGAGCCGCGGATTACGTCTTCATGTCGGTGGTGGTCCTTATCGTGCTCACGGGAAGGCTGGCAGTCCTGTGGAAGTGATCGGGCTCGACACCAGAGAAGCGATCAGGATCGAGAGCTTGAGCTACCACTACCACGATGGCACCCCAGCCCTGGAGGACGTCAACCTCACGGTCCGGCGCGGTGAGTCGATAGCGGTCATGGGGCCTAACGGCGCGGGCAAGTCCACGATGGCGCTCCATCTCAACGGGATTCTCTCGGGTGAAGGCCGGGTCGAGATAATGGGGTTGGAGGTGTGCGGGAAGAATCTGTCCGAGATAAGGAGCATGGTGGGGCTGGTGTTCCAGGACCCCGACGACCAGCTTTTCTGCCCAACGGTGCGGGAGGACGTGTCATTCGGCCCCAGGAACCAGAAGCTCACACAGGAGCTTGTCGACCAGGCGGTCAGCCGGGCGCTCACGTGGGTTGGAATGGAGGGGTCGGAAGACCGCTCGCCGCACCATATGAGCTTCGGGGAAAAGAAGCGGATATCGCTCGCCACCGTGCTATCGATGGATCCGGAGATACTGGTTCTGGACGAACCGGCAACCAACCTTGACCCCAAGGGCCGTCGCGAGCTGATAGAGCTGGTAAGGGGCTTCGAGGTCACAAAGGTAATCATCTCCCACGATACCGGCATGACCCGCGAGCTCTGCGATCGCCTTATCATCATAGACGACGGCAGGATAGTCGCCGACGGTCACACCGACGAACTGCTGAGCGACAGCCGCCTGCTGGAGCTCCACGGTCTGCTCTAACCACGATTTCGCGTACCTGTGATAGAATTATCAGCTATACAACAGGCGGGAGGGTGGTAGAAGATAATGCCCGAGCTCAAGAAGAGAAAGGTCCTCCTGATAGACGACGAGGTCCCCCTGCTCGAGGTCATGAAGACGAACCTCCAGATCGAGGGATACGACGTGGTCACCGAGATGAGCGGCGAGACCGGCCTGGTGTCGGCGTTCGTCGATGAGCCGGACGTTATAATCCTGGATATAATGATGCCGGACGTTGACGGGTGGGAGATCTGCGAGAGGTTGCGCTCCGACGCCCGCACCAAGTACGTCCCCATAATCATGCTCACCGCGCTCGACGAGGCGCATCACGTCGTCAAGGGCTTCGAGTGCGGCGCAGACGACTACCTGGCGAAGCCGTTCGACAACGCCGAGCTTTTCGCCCGCATCAAGTCGGTGCTGACGAAAGCAAGCAAGGGCATGGCGGTCGACCCGTTGACAAAACTCCCGGGGAAGCACCAGATCTACGAGGAAACCCGCAAGCGCCTCGAGCGACGAGGCAAGTTCTTCGCGTTCATCTACGTGGATATCGGGAACCTGCGGCTCGTCAACTACCGTTACGGCGTCAACCGCGGTGACAGTCTGATAACCAGCCTGGCCGGCATACTGCGGGATGTCGTAATCGGCGATAAGGAGTTCCTGGGGTACATGGGCGAGGACGATTTTGTGATGCTCTCGGTTCCCCTGAGGGTCAACCAGATCTTCTCGACCATAACGGCCCGGTTCGACGAGGCGCTCCGGGAGATATGCCCGGAGATGGAGGACGAAGGCGATCCCGGTGAGGGGTCCACGATCAAGATCGACATGGCGGTCGTCACCAACGAGAAGAAGCAGTTCGGCGATCCGCTCCAGGTCAAGAACGCGGCGCTGGAGGTTCTCAAGACGGCCCGCGGCCATCCGGGGCATTACTGCGCCAACCTCAAGAATTTCCCGGTCTAACAGCCCCCTACGCCACTCGGTGGGGACTGTGCCTTTCAGCGGTGGTCTAAAACAAACGTGATGGCTAGAAGGCCTGTCCCCACGCGTCACACAAGCGGCGGTCACACAAGGTACGCCACCCCAGGACTGTTGCCGTTGCAACATCCACCCAAGACGACGTCTGTTATGCAACAGCCCGGGGCAAGACCCTGCCTATCCCGGCAAGATGCCGGCGCTATGATGTGGAGGGAATGCGATTTCTGTAATGAGGTCAGGCACTTGCGTCACGTTCAGACGATTAACCCTGCTCTATATGCTTACTAACGCGGCGCAAGCACCTTCCCCTCAATAAAAGGGAGGAAAGGTGGGGCAGGCGGTGGGTAGGCGGTTTGCTGAGGTCTAGCGCAGGTGCACTTCCCCCCACCCCACCTGAGGTTACCATTCCTCTTGCCAGGTACTATAAGTGCTATCGGCCGGTATTTGAGTTTTCTCTATCCCGCAAACTTACTATAAGCCTCGGCATTGGCGTGAAAATCTATCCCCCAATCGAGGGGTAGAGGCAGAGAAGGCCGATTACTTACTCCCGCGTGGTGGTTTCAGGCAAAAAAAACGGCCCTGAGGGCCTTTCTAAAAATCTTAACAATAATTATATCATGGAAACTCGAAAGTGCAAACAATTCAAGCAAGACGCTCTCTCATGGTAAATAGCCGTCAAAGTATCAAGGCGGCCCTCGTCAGAGAATCTTTTCCCCGTGGGCACGGATCTTCTCCATGTCCACCTCTATGCCCAGCCCCGGCGCCTCCGGCAAGTGCACATACCCCTCCCCGTCAATATCAAACGGCCTTGCCAGCATCGCGTCCCGCGCCTCAGGCACCCACCCGGGGGGCTCGTAGGGAAACTCGCAGTAGGTGCAGTTGGGAATCGCCCCCATCAGGTGCAGGTTGGCGGCCAGCCCTATCCCGTTTGTCCAGGTGTGGGGATTCAGCGACAACCCCGCCGCCTCGGCCATTCCCGCTATCTTTTTCCCGTTCAGGATGCCGCAGGAAAGTGTGACGTCCGGCTGCAGTATGTCGTAACAGCGCCTGCCTATGAGTTCCCGGAACTCGAAGATGTCACTGTTCATCTCGCCGCCGCTGATGTTCAGCGCGGTGGATGCCGTAAGAGTGGATAGCGCGTCGTAGTCGTACATGCCGAGCGGCTCCTCCAGCCAGGCTACGCCGAGGGCCTCCAGCTCCCTCGCGGTCACCATGGCGCGCTTGAGGTCCCAGGTTGGGTACTCAGAAAAGCCGTGGATGGGCCACGCCTGGTTGGCGTCAACCATTATCTCCATATCCGGCCCTACCGCGTCGCGCACCGCCTCGACAGCGGGATATGGCACAGGTAAGCCTCGACGTCGGTGATCTTCATCGATTGCCCCCCTTCGAGCGCGGGTTTCCTATATCCCGTAGCCCAGGGTGTCGGACCCTCCGGCGCACCAGAAATGGTAGCCGAAGTACATTGGGCGCTCGACCACGATCAGTTGATCGGCTTCGACCTTGATGGAAACGTCCTGGTTGGGGCCCACGTCCGCGAGCACGTCCCTGGTGTACCTCTGGTTGGGCTCCACGGTGGCGGTCTTCTGTACTGTGGTCCCATCCCCCAGCATGTAGGTGAACGTCACCTGGGCCTGTGTCCCGCCGGTGTTCATCACCGCGACATAGGTGGCGAACTGGCCCTCGAGCGTGGTCCCTTCCGCGAAGTAAAAAGTCCCCTTGGGGGCACTACAGCCCATCACGTCATGGCCTCCGGGCCACATGCTATGGTAGTTGAAGTACATTGGGCGCTCAACGAGTATCGGCACGTTCGACTCTATCTTGAACGAGGTATCCACGTCAGGCCCCAGCTTGAGATTCACATCCACCGTCTCTCTGGCCTTCTTCTCCACAGTCACGTCCTGGGTCTGGGTACCCTTTTGCGCGGTGTAGTAGGTGATGGTCACCTCCGCGTCGGTGTCCCCTGGGTTCTGAATGCACACCCACTCCTCGAACGAGCCGTCGTTGGGGTTGTCGCGGGTCGTGCCCTCGGCGAAGAAGAACTCGGTGCCGGGGGCCTCCGCCCCCACGACGTCGTGCCCCCCGGTCCACTTGTTGTGGTAGTTGAAGTACATGGGGCGCTCGACAACAATCGGTTCGGTGCTGTCAACCACGATGGACACATCCTGGTCTGGGCCCACATCCTTGTTCACGTCTATGGTTTCCCGGCTTGTCTTTGCTACCGTGTACTTCTCCTCGATGTTCTGGCCCGTCCCCAGCATGTAGGTGACGGTCACCTCGGCGTCGGTGGCTCCGGGGTTCTGGATGCACAGCCACTCCTCGAAGTACCCGTCGATGGCGTTCCCCCTGGTCGTCCCTTCCGCGAAAAAGAAGGTGTCCCGCGGCGCCGGGAGCCCCATCACGTCATGCCCCCCGGTCCACTTGTTGCGGTAGTTGAAGTACATGGGGCGTTCGGGGAGGATGGGCTGGTCGCTTGTAACCATCGTGGACACGTCCCTGTTGGGACCAATCCTGTCGTTCACGCTGACGGTCGTCCTGCTCTCCTTCGCCACCGTCACGTTCTGGGTCTCCGTCGTCCCGTCGTCCAGCATGTAAGTAAGAACCACTCCGGCGTCGATACTGCCGGGGTTCTGCAGGCATATCCACTCCTCGTAGGTTCCGTCGATGGCGTTGTTGCGGGTGGTCCCCTCGGCGAAGAACCAGATGCGGGACAGGTCCAGTGTATACGTGAGCTCGTTTGAGTCCCCGTTGGACTGGCGTACCTGCACCGGGCCGGTTGTTGCCTCCGACGGCACCACGGCCTCGATGAGCGTGTCGCTCCAGGAGATTACCGCGGCCTCTACCCCGTTGAACGCCACCGTCCCCGTCCCCTGCTGGTTCAGGAAGTCGTGCCCCTGTATCTCCACGATCGCCCCGTAGGGGCCGCTATCGGGAACCAGCCGGTCAATGGACGGAGCTATCGGGGTGGTCCAGACCTCGGAGCCGTTGGGATTACCGGTGAACCCCATCAACTGGCCGTTGTAGCTGGATATTAGGGCTGACAGGTTGGACGTGGGGTTCACAATGTCGAATCCTATTTCGGAGATATCCGTGAAACTACTTCCATCCCTCTGGTACACGCAGCATTCCTGGACCTGGGGAGGGAGGGCTGCATTGGAGCACCAAGTCGCAACGTAGAGGTCCTCTCCCCTGACAATCGGCTGCAAGACGAAGTTGTTTGAATCCCCGAACCCGGGGCCGGTTATGGTCCCCGGGGCTCCCTGGCCCACGAGTTGCGTCCAGGTGGTGAATGAGGAGTCCCACGACCATACCCCGCCACCGTTCCCGGACCCATGCGGGGTGCCGGTACCCAGGTAAACCTTGCCCTCCAGGTTGGAGACCGCGACCGAGCCATCGACCTGGTTCGCGGACCAGAGGCCCGGGTCTCCCGCCTTGCCTATCCGGGTAAAAGCGGTGCCGTCGTACGTCCAGACCTCGAGGCCGTCAATCGTGTTCTCGGTCGAGAGTAGAAGCCTTCCATCGAGAACATCGTGTTCTCCGTAGTTGATAACTCCACTGTTGTTGGGATTTCCAAGGCCCCTGAGGGTTGGCGCTGATGGGCCGGCGATCTCGGTCCAGTTCGTCCCGTCAAAGCTGAAGAGGCGGAAGCCTACCCCCGTTGAGTCGCAGGCACACACCACCAGCCGGTTATCGATAACCCCCACCGGGACCGTTCTGTGGCAGTTCACTCCCTCGCCCCATCCACCACCTGACTGCATCGACTCCGGGACCTGGATTGGGATTCCGGTGCCGTCCCATCTATACAACTGCGACCCGTTGGTTGTGTTACCGGTCCCGATAAACAGCTCGTTTCCGTAGACGGCTGTCGGGTATAGCTCCTCGTTGTTCAGGTCGCCCAGGCCGTCGGCTCCAATCACGGTAAAGTTGACCCCATCGTATACGTTCATTGAAGGCGCCCCCGCCGGCGGGGGTATCCCGTAGGGTGACCTACTCCCAATCGGAATACTTCCCTGGAAATGAACGCCCGGCACCGTGAAAAGGTTGACGTTCGGCGCCGGAGATATCCCGCTATCAGCTTTCTTGGCCCACGGCAACGGCGCCGCAGTTGCCGGCACCGTGAACAGCGGCACCAGCGTCAGCGCCAGTGCGATACACCCTACGACCGCGATTGTTCTTATGAAGCCTGACCTACCCATAACCGACTCCTTTCTCCGAACTTACGCCTTTACTCACCTACAGACAATTCATCGACAACAATAATAACGAATACAGGGTCAACATGATACCTCTTTTTCTCCAACGCCGGTTGAAATCGGCGGTGGCGGGATGGAGTGTTCGTTTCCCGGAGACAGGCCGAAGCCGGTTAACCGGTACTGTTATTTCTTGGTGTACTGATCGCCCCCGGGGCTACCCAGCGCGTATACCTTACCGTTGCCGATCATTACGCTCCACTTCTCGGTGGTGCCGTCATCAAAGGTCAGCACCACGAAGGTGTACTCTCCCTCTTCGACTTCGTACTTCCCGCTTTTCGACGCGTCCCAGGCGTCACCCTCGAACGTGCCTTCTGCTACAAACGTTACGGTCTTCTTGCCCTCGGCGTCGGAGGTGCTCACGCCCTCGATAAACGTGCCGACGATGCCTTCGGACACCGGCTCGTCGAGACTAATGGTCCCTTCCTCATCGCCCTCAACGTTCTCTACGGCATCGTCGCTCTCCTCGCCGTTGCCACATCCGACAACCGCCATCACGCCCACGGCCAGGAACAGTACTACAAACAACACCACGATCTTCCTCATCACGCCTCCTTCTATCAGCCCGCTTCTCCTGTCTTATCCATTATTGCTCTACAGTCTAAGAGTGTCCCCCGTCCGCAAGGGCACGGCCTTGATGCCCGACATCGCCTCGACCTTCGCCGGCCTACAGGCGTCTCCGTCCGGGTCACTCGGCGTACCTGACGCCAACGATACCACAGACAAGGACCATGATAGAGAAAATGAGCATCAGCCACAGGCCGGCACCCACGCCACCGTTGTCGTAGGTCGCATAGACCATGATTACATTCACGAGAGCCATGAAGAAACCGAACACCCCCGTCACGATAGCCCAGCTCGGACCGCCCCTCTTATTTAAAAGCAGCAGTATCGCGGGAATAATCATCAGGGCCCCGATGACCAGACTGAAGAAGCCGGTGAAGAGCATCCCTCCCCAACCCCACCTGATCATGAAGAACCCCTCTCCCTGCATGGTCATCAGACTGACGCCCGAGGTCGATGCCCCCGCGGAGGTGACCCACGGGAGGAACGCGGAGACGAACACCATGACCATGCCCAGTGCGACAATTATCCCGAGAATCATCGTGACCATCCCCGTCCCGGCACCCCTCCCCTGCTGGGGGACAACAGGGGGATACCCGTACTGGGTCTGGACCGGAGGCGGCCCCTGTTGCCATCCGGGAGGGCCGGTCGCGCTCACCAGCCCCCCCGGTCCGGTCGGCCATGAAACTCCAGGCAATCCCGCTATCTCCACACCCTCGAACATCAACACCACCCCCGGTTTCCTATATGTCCTTCGTTCACCCCGTCGTGCTCTGCTTCCAATACTTTGACAACCGCTCCGCTTGCTCCTCCGAAGGCTCCCGTCAACAGCACGTGACTGGTCGAAGCGCCGATACCCGGGTGGCGGTGATTTGTGGCGCTACGACGGCGGCAACTCAGTGAAACGCCTGAGCGGCGCCCGAAGGGTGCGCGGGTTGGTGAGAAATCACTCGAAGGACGTCCATATCAACAGGACACGCGATACATGGCTTTCGTATACAATTGGAGGGGAGTAGTGGGAATCGAACTCCACCCCGGTTTTATCAGAACCGGCCAGCGGGTTTGCAGCCCGTGGGAGACCCAGTCTCGTACTCCCCATATAAGAATATCTTATCATATCCATAGGAAATACTAATAACGTAACAATCGTATGCGCCCCCCGCATGTCCCGGCATTACAATGTGTGAGAGACGGGTTTTCTCTCTTATCTACAGTCCTTGTTTTATGGTGAAGCGTGCGTTGTAATCAGGATTTTCGTTATTGCCGTGAATCACTGGTGATTGTCAGAGTGAGTCGGTAGAACATCAATAAAGCCCTTCGCTTCGGGCTTCCCCGAATAACCTATGCTGGCGGAGAGAGTGGGATTCGAACCCACGGGACGGAGCTAAGCCGCCCACACGCTCTCCAGGCGTGCGCCTTCGTCCACTCGGCCATCTCTCCGAGATTGAGTTTAGCAGTAGGGCACGCGTTATTCCACAACCCACCGTTGGTTATCGGATGGGGATGCCGGCAGGTTGCCGGCGCTACGGGGAGTTCTTCGATACGCCTCGGATGGGGATGCCGGCAGGTTGCCGGCGCTACGGGGAGTTCTTCGATACGCCTCGGATGGGGATGCCGGCAGGTTGCCGGCGCTACGGGGAGTCCCCGGAGGCGTCATCCTTCCAGTTCCACCACTTCAGGAGTTCGGGGTCGTGCGGTTCGTTTGATGCGTAGTAGACGTCGCACCTGAACACGTAGAGCATGCACCGGTCAACGTTCACGCCTTCCCCAAGGCACATCCTGCCGTACAGCTCCTCGGGATCGCGGCCCTCGAGATCTCCAACGGAATGAATGCCCATCTTATGCAAATCCCGGGATATCTTCTTTCCCACCCCCGGGATCTCCCGGAGTTGCTCCGGTTCGCGCGTCTTCACAGGAGTCACTCCCAGCGGAAGAACTTGACGGAGATAATGAAGCAGACGATCCCGAAGGCCACCATGACCACGATGTCCAGCCATACCGCCGCCAGGCTCGCCCCGTGTATCATGACCTCCCTCAAGGCGTCCGCGAAGTAGTAGAGCGGCAGGCACTGGGCAATCACCGCGAGCCACTTGGGAATCATGTCCACCGAGAAGAAGATGCCGGCCAGGAACATCATCGGCATCGCTACAGCCGTAGCCGCCAGGGTCGCGCTCTTGGCGGTGCCCGCCAGGGAGGAGATCATGAAGCCCAGGGCGAGGAACGAGACGGCCCCTATCAATACGATTATTGCCATGTAGAAGTAATTGCCGCCGATATTGACGCCGAAGGCGAGGACCCCCACCAGGAGCAAGAGTACCGACTGCACAAGCGCCAGGATCAGCACCGTGGTCATCCCGCTCGCCAGGAACGTCGGCAGGGATATCGGGGAGACCTTTATGCGGCGCAGTATCCCTTTCTCGCGGTAGGTGGCTATCTCCTGTGCGTAACCCATCAGGCCGGCGAACATGATGGTCATCGCCAGGATGCCGGGGACCATGAAGTCGATGTAATCGAAATCGTCGCCGGTGACCTGCTTCTCCTCCACCTTGATCATCTCGGGGACCTCCTGTGCCCCGGTCGCATTCTTAGCCATCTCCCGGGATATCTCACTTAGCATCCCGGTAAGTGTCTGCTTGGTTATCTCGGCTGTGGTCACATCGGACTGGTCCACGTATACGGTGACAACGCCCTCCCGGCCCGCCATTATTGAGTCGGCGAACCCCTTCCCGATGACCAGGACCCCGTTCCTCTTCCCGTCCTCGAGCTCGTCGAGCTCTTCCTTCTCATCACCGGTGGTGACTTTCAGGGGAGCGTCCTTCGTCTCCCCCGCCTCTTCGGTGGGCTCCGCTATCGACTCGAACGCCTTGACCACCTGCTTGCTGATGAAGGAGCCGTCCTGGTCAACTACTCCCACCTCCAGGACCAGGCTTCCACTGCCGCCGAAGACGAAGCCGAGGATGAGCATCATCAGGATGGGAAACGCGAACATCCAGAACAGCGCTTCCTTCTCCCTGAGGGTCATCTTGAAGTCGCATACGAACATCCGGTAGAACTTCTTCAAACCTTGATCTTCCTCCCGGTTATCTTCAGGAACACGTCCTCGAGAGTCGCCCTCTTCATGTTGATCTCGTCGGCCTTGACCCCCTGCTCATGCGCCATCGCGAACAGGCCTATCAGCGTCTCCTGCGGCGTCGCGGTGGTAAGTTCATACTCCTGCCCGTGGCTGTGACCGCTCTCGACCCCGGTGACCTTCCAGACCACATCGTCATCTACCTCCGGGTTGATGCGGAAGCTGATGACACTCTTCGAGACGTACTCGTCAATCAACTCGTCAGGGGTTCCGAGTGCGATTATCTTCCCGTGGTCCATGATCGCCACCCGGTCGCAGAGGTACTCCGCCTCCTCGATATAATGGGTGGTGATTACTACGGTCTTGTCCTTACCCCTGAGCTGCTCGATAATCTCCCAGACCCGGCGCCTCGCCTGGGGGTCGAGCCCGGTGGTCGGCTCGTCCAGGAACACTATCCTGGGGTCGTTGATGAGGGCCAGGGCTATGGATAAACGCTTGTGCTGGCCACCGGAGAGGTCGCTCACCATGGTTTCGGCCTTCTCCTTCAGGTCCACCAGGTCGATGAGGTAATCCAGGTCCAGTGTCCGGGGATAGAAACTGCTGAACAGGCTCATCGCTTCCCGCACCTTGAGGTTGTCAAAGAACACGGTGGTCTGAAGCTGGACCCCGATTATCTCCTTGACTGCCCCGGGGTCCTTCAAGACATCGATGCCGTCGACGAAAATCTCCCCTGAATCAGGTTCTCGCAGGGTCTCCGCC
>Ga0180014_1000416_pt1 | contig 12016 bp, 7 predicted proteins | sample KR13_S1_MetaG_FD_116507 | JGI IMG/M metagenome (GOLD analysis project Ga0180014, IMG submission 116507) | Groundwater microbial communities from the Olkiluoto Island deep subsurface site, Finland - KR13_S1_MetaG | ecosystem: Environmental > Aquatic > Deep subsurface > Groundwater | place... | reverse complement strand
GGGGGCCCATAATGGCAATATTTCCAACACCGATAGCCTGAAGGAGTTTCTCAGCGAAGCCCGTCACCGCATCATTTCGGATAATGACGGGGAGATGCTGGTGCATTTGGTCGAGCATTTTTACCAAGAGCAGCTGGTCCTGCGCAAAAATCCGGATCGGCAAACCCGGGTCACTGACCTGCTGCAAGCCATTCTCCGCGCCAACCAGAAGGCGGTGGGGTCCTATGCCGCCTGCTTCGCGGCAGCGGAATGCGACGGCATCTTCGCCGTCAAGGCCGGTTCGTCGCTGTACGCCGGCAAAGGCACCGACGAAGACGGCGATTTCATCGTCGTATCTTCCGACTTGACATCGGTCCTGGCCAAGACCCGTTTCCTCATCCCCCTGGTCGAGGGGCAGGGTATTTATTTCTCTGCTGACGAGTATTTCGTTTTTTCCCTGCAGGACGGTCAGCGCAGCGTGCCCGGGCTTAAGCGCTCGAAACTGAATATCACCGACATCACCCTGCAGCCCAAGTATCATTTTTTCATGGAGCAGGAGATCGCTTCCACGATGGTGAATCTGGACATGATGCTGAAATACTATTTTTCCTTAAACTGGGAAAAGCCGTATTTTTCGATTTTTGAATGCCACGGACAGGATTGCAAAGAGATCGTTTTCGAACTGCTCAAGCTCTACACCATATTCGAACGGGACAAGCTCAAGGATGCTTTTTTAAAGATCGTCGGCAGCTCGCGCTTTGAAGCCATAGCCGGGGAAATCAACGATCTCCAATCCCCGGGCCGGCCCAACGATGTGCCGGCATTTTTTTCTTCCGACGAAGCCCAGCTGCTGCGCGAACTACGCGAATTCGGCGAGGAATATTACCCGGCTCTTTTTACCCTGGACTTGATCATTATCTGGAAAAAAAAGCGCAAAGTTATCCGCTTCAAGGATGAAACCGTGGCCATGTTCCAGCAGAGCTTCGCCGCCGGCGGCAGAGTGTTCTTTATCGGCTCCGGCACATCCTACCATGCCGCGCTGACGGCGGGTTTTTTCTTCAACAATCTGACCTCCCTGGGCATCGTCCCCTGCAATCCGGATCTGTTCCGCTCCATTTACATCAACAGCCTGCGTGCCGGCGACGTGTTGGTTGCCATTACCCAGTCAGGGGAAACCAAGGACCTGGTTGATATCCTGAACCAGGTGTGGAAAAAATTCGGAAAACTGATTCGCATTATCGCTGTGGTCAACAATGAAAATTCCACCATCCCCCAGGAAAAAGCCGAATTTTTTCTGCCGCTTTTGTGCGGACCGGAAATCGCCGTGGCTGCCACAAAATCTTTTAGCGCCCAGCTGGCCCTTTTTTACCTGCTCGCCGCCAGCATGAAAAAGGATGCGTCGCAACCGCAGGCTAATCTCGAAAAGGTCACGCATCTTATCGGCTACACGCTGAAGACTTGTGAAGAGGACATCACAGAGGTTATGCTCAAATTCTTTCTCAAACCCTCGATCCATATTCTGGGGACTTCGTTGATCGGGCTGGCCCGTGAGGGGGCGCTGAAGATCAGGGAGGTGGTGCTGAACCATGCCGAAGGCTACGATGCGGCTGAATTCAAGCATGGACCCAATACCATCCTGGGTAAAAGTACCCTGTATTCGTTCATGGACCTGGAAAACGTCCTCTCCGACATGGCCGATTTCAGCCGTGCGTTGTTTCATAACCAGGCTGTCCCGGAAGGTGACCGGCAGAAAGTCGCCGACCGTTTTTTCAATTGGATCCATGATTTCAAATTTAGTGATTTCAGTACCGAGATCGAAAACGATCCGCTTTTGGGCTCCGGAAAAATAAACTGCTGCCAGGATCTTTACCGTCAATTCCGGGAACAGGTAAACGCCGAAAGATATTTTTCCAACTATCCCCTGATCTTCGTATGCCCGCCCCAAGAGCGCGATATCCGCATCACCATTTCGCAGATCCATACCCACAAGATCCGTGGCGCCGATGTGGTGCTGATCGCCGAGGAAAATGAAGAGCTGAAGAAGGCGCTGGAGGGCAGACCGGCTGCAATGGATGGCTATTTTTTCAAATATATAAAGATCCCGCGCAGCGGTGACAGCAATATTTTCATATTCCAGGCAGCCGTGGTACTGCAGCTGCTGGCCTTGAAAATGTCGGTAGCCAAGATGAAGTACCTCAATCGCGCCCACATTGAAAATCACGGTGTTCATCCCGATGTGCCGAAAAACGTCTCCAAATCCATCACCGTTGATTAAGTCTTTTTAGCGGTCCAGCTGCTTTTATCTTTCCGGCGCCGCGGCCGCGCCGGAAAAATCGGGATTTTGCAGTTGCAGGTCCTCCAGTTTTCGTTCGGTGATTTCCTCGATGACAATTTTCGGGTTTTCCCTACGGACAATGTCAGGATAAAAATTCAATCTCGCATCCCAGACATATATGATGCGCTTGAAGTGGGGGTTGAGCAATGGCCGCAATTGATGAATGAACGAATCGTGAACCATCAAGGTGGTGGGCAAGGTGCCGCTGGGACATTCGCTGATGCTTTCCCTGACAAACCCTGCCAGTTTCTTTCTTTCCCTAACGGTTCTGGCCGGGGCCGGAGCCAGCGGTTTCAAACTGATGATTTGCTCGCGAAAATAATTTTTTTGCAGGCCCAGCATCACCGCCAGGTCGCCGCCCATGCGGTCCCGGCTTTCAATGCTGAATTCGTTCAGGGCGGCAACTTTAAGATCCGGGAAATCCATTGCCAGCTTCTCCATGATCTTTTGGTAAGCGAAATAGGCTCCCAGTTCATTCCAATGGGAATCGGTTTTGTGATAGATGCGCTGCGATCGCTTGGCGGCAAGCAGAGTTTCCCTGAGGTCGATCGTCGGAAAAGCGCCTTCTTCCTGCAGCGCCTCCAGCAACTGGTCCATGCGGCTTTGCCGGTGCAAGCGCCTGATGCCGGCGGGCATGCATTCCGGGTAAACGGTGCTTTTGTTGGGAACAATGACGAAAAGGTAGGCAATGCCCCGCTTTCTCAGCCATGACCAGCGTTGCATCAGCAGCTGCCGCCATTCTCGCAGTTCGGCCGCAGTGAACGGTTTCAGGGCGCGGAAATAATCCACTACATTACGGTTTTCCGTTTCCTTGGCCATGAACAGCCAGCCCCGGCGCCCGAGTAGCACTTTGTTAGTGGGTGAGGTGTTGAAATACTTGACCGTGAAAAGATTGTGATAATATAGCAGGTGGGTGCGAAAACCGAAATTGTCATTGAAATAGTCTTCATATTTTATTTTAAAATCCCATGGTCGGCTCAACTGCAACTGTGGCTTAACGGCCATTTTCCTTTTTTCCTTGATCGGCAGGGGCTGGCTGATCCTGAAAACCATATCGGCCATGGGCAGAAAGATCAGCAGAATGAAAAGCAGCGGCAGGCCGTTGTTCTTTTTAAAATTGAAAAGCAATGGCCAGACCTGAATTTTTGAAAAACATTTTTTTAGGGAGAGCATTGTTTCTAGAACCTGAAATAGATGAAGGGGTTATAAGTGGACATGGCCAGGCGCATGGCGCTGGCCAGCAATACGGCAATCAGCAGGGCAGTGGTAAGCAGCCGGTATCCTCCCTTGAGCCACAAAAAGCGTTTTGCTTTTGTGGTTCGGCATAGGCGGTCAAAAATCTTCGGCAGGGCTAGGCCAATGGGAGCGGCCAGCAGTATGGCCATAGCCAGCACGGTCAGTACCTCGTTGTTCAGGTAGAGGGCAGGGTAGAATTCCAGGCTGTCGCCGTGGCCGAAGCCGAACATGGCACGCCAGAAGCCGGCGGCCCGGGAAAAGCCGTCGGCCCTGAACAATACCCAGCCGAAGATGACGGTCAACAGGGCATAGGCGATTTGCAGCGGTGTCCACAGGTGGCGGATTAACTTTTTCAGTGCGGATCGTTCCAGCATAATGAAGGATCCGTGGTAAACCCCCCAGGCGATGAACGTCCAGGCGGCGCCGTGCCAGAGGCCGCAGAGAAGCATGGTGAAAAACATGGCCGGGTAATAACTCCAGGATTCAGCCTTGATGCCCAGCCAGCGATCGGGTTTGATGCGGCGCGAAACGGAGTAGGCCATGGGTAGAAAAAGAAAATCGCGCAGCCAGGTGGAGAGGGAAATGTGCCAGCGGGTCCAAAATTCAGTGATGGACCTGGAAATATAGGGGTAGTTGAAATTTTCCATAAAAGTGAAGCCGAACATCCGCCCCAGGCCGATAGCCATGTCGGAGTATCCGGAAAAATCAAAAAAAATCTGCAGGGTGTAGCAGACGGCTCCCAGCCAGGCGACCGGGGTAGTTAGGCCGGAAACGGGGATGGCGAATATCGGGTCGACGACCCGGGCCAGGGTATCGGCCAACAGGACTTTTTTGCCCAGGCCGATGATGAAACGGCGGCTGCCCTGGGAAAGCAGCTCCGGAGTGGTTTCCCGTTCCGCCAATTGCTGTCTGAGGCTGGAATAGCGGTTAATCGGTCCGGCCAGCACAGTCGGGAAAAAAGTGATAAAAAGAGCGGTGCGCAGGAATTTGTTTTCAGCCGGGCAGGAGCGGTTGTATACCTCAACCAGGTAGGCCATGGCCATGAAAGTGAAAAATGAAATGCCCAGGGGCTGGTGCCAGGTGAAATTTTTACTGATGACAATACCGGCGGACAGCAACAGCGGTTCGAGATTGGCCAGGATGAAACCGGCATATTTGAAGACGATCAGCAGGGACAGGTTGAACCCCAGGCCCGCGATGAGCAAGGCTTTTCTTTTTCCGCTGGAATTGCTTTTTTCGATCGCCAGCCCGAAACAGTGGTTGAACAGGGCCGATGCCAGAAGCAGCAGCACGATCCAACCCTCGCCCCAAGCGTAGAATATCAGGCTGGCCAAGAGCAGGAATACGTTCTGGGCTTCTCTTTTTAGAAACAGGCCGATCAGCAAAACCGCAGGCAGGAACAAAAAAAGGAAAGCCGGGGTGCTAAAAAGCATTGGTCAACCTCGTTTCTGTCAGGGCATTATAACATTTTTTTCCCAGCCGGATAACCGGGCAGAAGCTCAGCGCATTTTGAGCCCCAGCAGCCAGGCCGGAGCGGTTCCTTTTGGACCGTTTCGGACTTGCAGGTCGAACTGGTAGCAATAACGGGATTTGATTTTTTTGTAACGGGGTCGGTCCAGGCGGACCTGCTTTAAAAATTCCGGCTGCAAGCTCAGGCGTGCCGCCGCGGCATCGAAAAGAGCGACGGTCATTTCCAGGGGCTCACGGGTGGAACGGTTCTGTATGTTGATGGCAACGGATTTAAGTGGGACAAGGGTTTCGATGCGCATGCGGCAGCGCCGACTTGAACAAAGCCAGGTCGCTTTTTCGTTGCCGGCTGCCGCTGCCGGGTTGAAATAGACCTGGCAGGGGAGATCGCGGGGGCCGGACAGCCGCTGGGGATTTGCCAGGTCGGGGCGGGGGAAAAGGCTGGACAGCGAAAAGATGCCAAAAAAAACAAGGGCAGGAGCCAGGCCGTTGTACCAGTGGCGGCTTTTGGAGCGCCTGCCGGTCAGGGCGAAAAAAACAAGCAGTAAAAAAATAATTGCAAATACAGTGTTGGGCAGGTAATCGCGGTTTACGGTCTTGATGTAAGAGGGAAGCAGGGCCGGCAGGTCGATGCGGCTGTTGCTCCAATTCTGAAACAGCAGCCCCGTGCGCAGCAGCGTATCGTGGGTGGTGGGCTGGTACAGCGTGAAAGGCTGAGCGGTTTGATAGACGCTGACGAAAAGAGAATAGAGGGGCAAGCTGAGAAATACTTTTTTAAAAAAGGGACTGCGGCTTTCCCGATAGTATATTACTGCAAAAAGCAGCAGCGCCCAGACAACCGGGGTCAGGTAACGGCCTTGGGGGCAGTAGCCGGCGCGGATGGTCGAGAAGGCATGATTGAGGACGAAAAGCCCGGCCGGCAGGGCAAGCAGAAGCTGAAGGCGGTAGCGCTTGAAATTTCTCAAAGCCAGCAGCAGACCGGGAAAAGCGAAAAAGTAAAAGGGATTATAGAGCAGCAGGCCGTCGCGCTGGTCAAAGAAATAGTCGAGCAGGGTTTCCCAGCGCATATTAAGTGTGATCTTTTTCAGAATGGTTTCGTAGAATGCCCCGGACTGCTCGGGACTGAGCATGCCGTAATAGACGGAGTTGGGAGAAAAGTTACCGTAGGCGCTGTGCAGGTAATAAAAAAACAGGGCCTGAAAAAGAAGTGGAAAGACGATCAGCATCAGTGCCGGCCGGTATTTTTTTTTCCAGAGCCAATAAGCGAGGAAACCCAGGCTGATCGGGTAAATGAAAAGGGCGTACTTGACGCCCCAGAATATGGTGCTGCCCAAAAGCAAACCGGCCCAGAGGCAGTGGTTGTTTTTGGCATTTGCTTTGAAAAACAGCAGGTAAAGGGCGCTTAAAATCAGCAGCAGGGCCTGGATTTCCGGGAATATATGAAAGGAATAGAAAAAGACCGGGACGGTCAAACTGAAAACAACGGTGGCGAAAAAGGCCAGGCTGCGCGAGCGCCAGAGCCTGAGGCAAAAAAGATAGACCAGCACGGCCAGCAGGGCGGCGAACAGCCCCAGGTAGGAACGCAGCAGAAAATAAAGCAGGGGCGGCGACAGTTTTATAAAAAAGAAGGGGGCCAGGGTCAGGGAGACGCCGGGCAGGTGGTATGAATAGATCTTTTTAAAGCCCTTGCCCCAGGTGCCGTGCGCGGCAAGTTTTTTCACGTGGAGGAATTCCTTGAACCCGTCGCGAAAATATTGGTTGAAGACGTTGAGATCGCCGTCACGGGCCAGGGACTGGCTGATGGCCAGGTAATGGGGTTCATCGCCGACCAACGCCACCCCCCGTTGGGTCAGCACGCCCGCGGCCAGGATAAACAGCAATTCGCTGGAGATAAAAATGACCAGCAGTCTTTTTTTTAAGGTGCGTGAGTTGAAATAGAGCAAAAATTTTTTGACCAGGCGCCGCCGCCGTATCCAGTAAAAAAAGGCGAAAAGCGAGGCCAACAGCAGCAGGTTCTGTATGCGCAGGGCGAAATCGCCGCGGTCCCAATAAAACAGGCGCATGGGCCAGATCAGCAGGCCGGCCGCGTATGGGAAAAAGCAGAGCCGCTCATCCCGGTATGTTTGTTTTTTTGGCCTTTTCAGGAAGGAAAGCAGGAAAAGCGCAAAGGGCAGCAGCCAGAGATGGTTGCTGCCTCCGAAAATAAAAAAAGTGACGAATCCGGCCAGTACCGAAAGATCGCTGGCCAAGGCCAGGGATGAAATTTTCTTCGGCATGGCGCCCGCGACTAAATGAGTTGCTCCTCGATGGCCTGGGCCAGATCGAGGGTTTTCATTCTTTCGCGCCCGGTTTCGGCGATGGCGTCATGGAACATGATGGAACAGAAGGGGCAGGCTGTAACGATGGTGTCGGCGCCGGTCTTCTCCGCTTGCTCCATCCGGCAATGACTGATGCGTTTGCCGCTTTTCTCTTCCTTCCACATGCCGCCGCCGCCGGCGCCGCAACAAAAGCTGGTTTTTTTGCTGGCCGCCATTTCCCGCGGCCGCTGCCGGTTCAAGGTTGCCAGAAGCCGGCGCGGCTGGTCGTAGATTTGGTTGTAGCGGCCGAGGTAACAGGGATCGTGGTAGGTGAACTTGGCGGTGCTGGATGCCGCGATTTGGATCTTGTCCTGGGCCAGGAGTTCATGCAGAAGTTCGGCATGGTGCAGGACCTGGTAATGGCCGCCCATTTTGGGGTATTCATTCTTCAAGACATGGTAGCCGTGCGGGCAGGTGGTGACGATGCGGCGGAATTTATAGCGGTTCAAGGTCTCTATGTTCTGCCTAGCCTGGATCTGGAACAGGTATTCCATGCCGCTGCGGCGGGCGGGGTCGCCGCAGCAATTTTCCTCATTGCCCAGGAAAGCGAAATCGCTGCCGGCGTGCTGCAGAATTTTCACGAATGAGCGGGTGATCTTCTGCGAATGCTGGTCGAAACTGCCGGCGCAGCCCACCCAGAGCAGGATGTCCGTTTCGCCCTTTTCGGCCAGCAGCGGCACCTGCAGATCTTTGGCCCAATCGCTGCGGGTAGCGGCGTTGATGCCCCAGGGATTGCCCTGGTTTTCCAAACCGCGGTACAGGGTCTGGAATTCTTCCGGAAAGCGGGATTCCATCAATACACCGTACTGGCGCAGGCCCATGATCTTGGCGATATGCTCGTTGAGCATCGGGCAAACCTCCATGCAGGCCGCGCAGGTGGTGCAGTCCCAGACCTCTGCTTCGCTGACCACTTCGCCGAGAAGTTTTTTCAGGGCGGCCGGGTCGGAGCGCAGCAAGGGAGCCGATTCCAGCAGGTGGTTTTTCAGCTTGTCCAGCAGGCTTTTTGGCGACAGGGCTTTACCGGATTGGAAGGCCGGGCAGACATCGTCGCAGCGGCCGCACTCGGCGCAGGAGAACAGGTCCAGCAGGTCCTTGCGGTTCAGGTCGGTGATCTGCGGCGTGCCGAATTTTTCCTGCTCCTCCAGGTTGAGCAGGGGGATTTCAGCCTTGATCCCCAGGTTCTTGAAAACCAGGTTGAGTGGCCCGGCCAGCAGGTGCAGGTGCTTGGAATATAGGATGAATACTCCGAAGGCCATGATGATCAGGATGTGCAGCCACCAGAAGAATTTCACCCAGGCGATTTGCGCGGCCGTGGCCAGCCGCAGCGGCAGGGTGGAAAACGCCAGATTGGCCAGGAAATTGGCCGGGTTGCGGGGCAGGGCTTCGCTTAAGGGTATTTTGAACGCCTCATAGTAGATAAAACTGACCATCAGGGTAAAAATGAAGAAGAGTACGGTCAGGGATTGGTAAGAAGGACGGTCAAGGCTCGAAACGCGGAACACATAGCGGCGCACGAAAAAATACATGACGGCCAGGATGATCAGGCCGGCAAAAAGGTTAGCCATAAAAAGCAGCAGCGAGTTGATCGCACCATGGCCGAACAGGCTGAGCCCGGCGAAAAAACCTTCGGCGACGTGATTGATGGTGACGCCCAAAAAAACCAGGAAGCCCCAAAAAATGACGGCGTGGAAAAAGCCGGTTACCGGCCTTTGCGAAAAAACCGGGATCTGCAAAAAAACCCGGTAAAACATTTCCCACAGGCGCTTTCCGGGACGCTCGAAACGGGACACTTTCTGGCCCGTGCCGATCAGGCGGTATTTCCTGCGAAATTCGCTGAAAGCCAGGCCGGCGGCGAGCGCTACAGTGGCTATGAAAAAAAATTTTTCGATCCATGAAAGCATGGTGGCCTCCTCAAATCCGATTGCCGTTTGTTCTATAAGTGATCCTGTTCCTCATCAGTGGCTGACTACTTCCGGTCATTCATTCTTCAGCCAGTTAAAATTGGGATAAAACGGCCTTTCCAGATCGATATGACCGGCCAGGGTTTTGCTTTCATTGCCGCCGATGAGGAATTTGACTTTCTTGATCTCCCTGAAGTTGTAACAAAGATTGTCGACCATGAAATAGATGAATTCCAATTCGGCTGTGGTGCCGACGGGAAAAGAGAGGCTCAAGCGATCGTTAAAATCCAGTACCAGCATCTCTTTGTTTTTTAGGTAGTACAGGCTGCGCAGTGCCACTCCCTCGGGCACCGGGGTGATATGGCCGCTGTCGCCGGCCAGCAGCAGGGCAATGAATTTGTTGTACAGTTCTTCCCTGATTTCCGGGACCTCGATCTCGCGGTAAACCGGCTGCAGGTAAATGGATGTTTCGCTGAAATAAAAAAGCTTTACTTTGACAAATTCGGTGAGAGTGGCGCCGCTGACATCCGCTTTGTTTAGCAGTTCCGGTTCGAAGCGGGCCGGTTTTTTGCGGAAAAACAACAGGGCCAGGAGTAAGATGACAAAAAAAACGGCAAGGGAAATCAGCAGAACCGTCCGCGATTTTTTTGTCATTTCAGGATATTGTTGTAATAATAGATGAATTTGCTGATGCCGTTGTAGATAGCGAAAGCGATCTTATCCAGAAACTCTTCGCTTTTCAGCTTTTTTTCTTCTCTGCTATTGGAAATGAATGCGGTTTCAATCAGGACGGCGGGCATGGCGGTGCGCATCAGCACCCGGAAGGGGGCCTGCTTGACGCCGCGGTTGCGGGTGTCCAGGAGTTCATTCAATTCATTCTGGATGTATTCGGCCAGTTTGCTCGATTCCCTGATGTATTCGGTCTGGGCCATGTTCCAAAGGATCATTTTCAATTCATCGTTCTTGATCGTTTCGCCCGGGTCTTCGAGGTTCCGATTTTCTTTCTGGGCCAGTTCCAAAGATTCCTGGTCGGTGGCCTTCAAGCTGACGAAATAGGTTTCCGAGCCGTAAGCCGATTTGCGGAAAGAGGAATTGGCATGGATGGATATGAACATCTGTGCCAGCTGATTGTTGGCGATAGATGCCCGGGTGTTGAGCGAGACCTCGCTATCCTTGTCGCGGGTCATGATGACGCGCAGGCCCGTCCTGGATTCGATCAGTTTCTTCAGTTTGTGGCTGATCCGCAGGGTGACGTCTTTTTCTTGCAGTTTGGATTTGCCGATAGCGCCAAGGTCTTCGCCGCCATGGCCGGGGTCGATGCATATGGTCTCGATGGGTTTGGGTTTGCTGGGGGCCGACTGCGTTTCTTGGGGCGGGTCCGGTTTTTTTTCCGGGTTCTCCGGGGTGCTGGCCGGCAGCGCTGCCGGTTTTTCGCTTTTTACAAAGTCGAAGACCACGCGAAAGGGCTTTTCCAGGACAAAACTTTTCTGCACGGTCGCATCGCTTTTAAAAAAAATGGTAAAAATGCTTTTGTTTCCCCGGATTTCGTGGATCACGCGATCCAGCAGCGGTGAATTTTGTACGGCCAGTGTGCGCTCGCGGAAATCGGCGCGGTCAGACAGGTGCACCTGCATCTGGCCGGGGCGGTTCTGAATCGTGTAGGTGAAGCTGCGGTCGGCTTCAAAGACAATGCGCGTAAAGCCCTGGTGGTCAAAAGAGCGGATATCAATGGCTAGAGAGGTAAGCAGGTGGGGCAGGACCAGGATGGAAATAAATAAAGTGCTTGTCCTTATGAATTTTTTCATTAATCTAAAAAAAAATGCCAGTGGAGGCGGCGGGAATCGAACCCGCGTCCAATAATGATTCCATCAAAGATTCTACAGACATAGTTTGTTTTCAGTACGACCAGCAGCCGTTAAAACAAACAAAATGGACTGCCGGCGGCCTGCACTTGATTTCGCGCTGAAAAACAGCGGGCGCTCATTCCAGCGCTAGCCCGCAAGGTGACGCTCTGATCCTCCCGCGGGCGGGGAAAACCAGAACGGCAACGTATTAATTACGCTGCGAGTGCAAAGTTGTTTGCTTTTCTTTTTTTGAGCAGTTTATTGAGCTACTCGGCTCAGTCCGCATCTTTGACTTCATCAAAACTGTCGAAACCTTTACGCCCCCAGCCTGGGGAATGGCGGGGCCGACGAGACTCGAACTCGCGACCTCATGCGTGACAGGCATGCGTTCTAACCAACTGAACTACGACCCCGCGCCTTTTGTTAAGCCTGGGCGGTAGAGGGCTTGAACCTCTGACACCCGGCGTGTAAAACCGATGCTCTACCAGCTGAGCTAACCGCCCAACTTAAAAGCCATTAATACACCAAATTCACTGTGCTGTCAAGTGAAAACGGCGATTGGCAGAGCGGGATTCGTCCCGCCCTGCAGCAAATGGCCGTCAATCGTCCATATCGATCGCACCCTTGGTCTTGGCCTTGCGCTTGCTCTCCATTTTGTCCCAGTCATCCATGCACTTGTGGTCCTTGCCCTTGACCATGGAGCATTCCAGGTACTCGGCGATGTAGACGATGCAGGCGCGGATGGCCTTGCCGGTCGGGGTTTTTTCGTAGCCGCCGCCGCCCACCGAGAAATTCCGCAGGCTCAGGCCGGCGCCCAGGGCTTTGCCCTTGGCCGTGGCCTCGATGGTGCGGGCGTCGATGATCTCACCGGTTTCGGTGTCGATCAGCTTCATATCC
>Ga0180014_1000415_pt1 | contig 12016 bp, 9 predicted proteins | sample KR13_S1_MetaG_FD_116507 | JGI IMG/M metagenome (GOLD analysis project Ga0180014, IMG submission 116507) | Groundwater microbial communities from the Olkiluoto Island deep subsurface site, Finland - KR13_S1_MetaG | ecosystem: Environmental > Aquatic > Deep subsurface > Groundwater | place... | reverse complement strand
TCCGAGAAGGTGAAGACACTGTTATTGTACAGGGGCTGGTGGGTGAATGTAAGGACGTTGTTTGCCGCCTTGTAAGGGTAGCTGTTGAAGTGGTTCTTGTACCAGTACCATGTCCCCCTGCAGGCCTCAGAGTCGAACAGGTTCGCCCAGGGGTTTGCACCCTTCCCGCTTATGGCATGGCTCCGGGTGTTGAAGTCAGCGCAGATGAAGTGATACCCGGCATAGTCGAAGGCGAAGTTCTGGAAGTAGGAGTTGCACCCCTCCTCGCCGTTTACAATAAGCGTGTTTCGAGTCCCGTCGTCCCATCCCGGCATCAAGTTGCGTAGTGTTTCGAACTGGTCCGCGAACACCTCCCTGAAGTACTGGTCTCCTACCGGGGAGGGGCTTTCCTCTGTTTGGGTATATGGCCAGATATCGTGATTCCCGATCACGGGAATGTAAGGAATGTCCAAAGAGTCAAGTATCTCCTTGCCTTTCAGGAATTCCGATCTCTCGGCGGATTGGGTAAGGTCCCCGGTGATAATGACAAACTTTATCATGTAAGTTGCTTTGTTGGCGTTGATCCAGTTGACCGCATCTCTCAGCTCTACCGCCGGTTCCCCCACATCCCCCGCCGGTGGCTTGTCGTCATAGCCTGGGGTGCCGTAGTCGTCCGGCCCCTCTCCTATGTGAAGGTCGGTGAGCTGGACAAAGGAGAACTCCCAGCTGGTGTCCGCAAGGTCATCGTTGAGCTCATAGCCCTGGGTTGCCCCGAGCTCGCCGTTGAACTCAAAGACCTGATCGCCGCTCAGGGCGGTGGCTACGCCGGGGGCGACCAGCAGGATGACCATGCATGTCATCAATGCAGGAACAAGCAGTCGGAGCGCCCGTTTCACTTGACCTCAATCCCACTATGTTTGAAAACCACTTCTTTTGTCATTGACACCGATATTCCCCATTCGCAACTGCCCACACCAATATTTTACCGCAAATCGGGCCGATTTTGCTACTGAAGTTGTTTCCCGACCGGCACTCATCTGCGACCCCGGCGTTTCTGCCGGGGAGGGCGACTTCTCTTACGGTATTCAAAGACCATCGAGCTCCACATGACTTTATCCGAGATCCTCCATTTACCTTTGCCAACGCCTGCGTATTACCAAGAATCCTGCCTTTCCGGCACGGTTGATTGATAATTGAAGAGCTGGAAAAGGGCGGCTAGCTCTTAATTGGAGGTAGGCTTAAGAACTTGTCACTGGGTGGGTTTATAATAGGTTTGCAATTAAAGGGAAGCCGCTACAAACAGGCAGGGGAAAGTGGGAGAAACAAACGAAATTCTGAGAACCTTGGAGGTCAAGCACACTGCCAATTTTTGTCAACGGCAAGCAAGGCTGCTTGCTGTTAGCCATCTATGCCTTATATCATCTTTCTATAACCGATCGACTTGTGAGTTGCATGATGTGAAGGGACTCAGAGATGAACAATGACACTTCGGCAGGCATCCACAAGCGGCATCTGGGCCGCACGGACATCGAGATCACCCCCATCGGGCTCGGTACCTGGCAGTTCGCCCAAGGGCGTGGTTTTGACCGTTTTGTATACAAGGGGCTCGACCCCGAGGTAACCAAGGAGATCGTCAAGACCGTGTTTGACGGAGGAATCAATTGGTTTGACACCGCGGAGGCCTATGGCTGGGGACGCTCCGAGCGGACCCTTTCGAGTGCCCTCAGTGACGCCGGCATCGCGGACGAAGACGTAGTCGTGGCCACTAAATGGTTTCCTCTTCCCAGGACGGCTGAGTCGATAAGGAAGACCATCCTTAAGCGGAAGCGTTGTCTGCAGGGATACACAATCGGCCTGTACCAGGTGCACCAGCCCACATCGTTCTCATCGGTCGAGGCCCAGATGGACGCGATGGCTGACCTCGTTGATCTGGGTTTGATACGCTCCGTTGGAGTGAGTAACTTCTCCGCCAAACGGATGCGCAGGGCTCACACGGCCCTGGAGCGGCGTGGACTGCCGCTGGCGTCGAACCAGGTCAAGGTCAGCCTCCTGGACCGCCACATAGAGAGAAACGGAGTCTTGGAGGCGGCAAAGGAACTGGGAATAACCATCATCGCCTGGTCCCCCCTCGAGATGGGCGTGCTCACCGGCAAGTTCCACAAGGACCCCGGGCTTCTCAAGAGCCGTCCAATCGGCCGGAGGTTTTACCTGCGAAGGCAGTTGAAACGCAGCACCCGTCTAATCGAATCACTCGAGGAGATCGCGGAGGCCCACGGTGTGACTCCGCCGGTGGTCGCTTTGAGCTGGCTGGTTAACTTCTACGGGGAAACGGTCGTTGCCATCCCGGGGGCAACCAAGGTAAGTCACGCCGAGCAGAACGTGATGGCCGTAGAACTCAAGCTCTCCGAGCATGAGATGAAGCATCTGGATGAATTATCGCAAGAGTTCCTTCGTCTGATGCCATTCGGCTCGTAGCATAGAGAGGATTAATTCGGGAGTCTCACGGGTCCAGTATGACCTTGATCATCTCCTCTACTTCTCCAGTTGCATGTGGCGTCGTTATGCCCAGCTACAATCCAGAGTCATCAGGTTATGATATATTGTACATAAGCCTCGAACATGTGGCCCGTGGTCAACCACCCCTCCCTGAAGGGAAGGGGCTTGGATGAAATTCCCGATTACTGTCTTCCAGGATGAGGACGGAATCCATATTTCGGAATGCCCTGTCATCCCCGGGTGCATAAGCCAGGGGAAGACCGAGGAAGAAGCCATCGCAAATATCGGTATGGCCATCAAGGACTGCCTTGAGGTGAGAGCCGAGAAGAACCTGCCTCTGACTATTCCCATCCGCGAGGTCGAGGTCGCAGTCTAGTGGCCCAACCGGTGCCCGTGCTCAGGCCCGCCGAGGTGGTGAAAGCGTTCCAGCACCTGGGTTGGGATGTGGCGCGTCAACGAGGTTCGCATATTATCCTCACGAAAGAAGGGAGCCTGGCCACGCTGTCAGTGCCCAATCATCCCGAGGTCGCCAGGGGTTGCAAACAGTTGCCCGTAGTATAGTCAGATATAGTCAGTCCTATGATATAATATTCATGAAACTGTCGGACTGGGCCAAGGAACAAGGGACCGCAACGCGGTGTTCAAAGTTACCATGGCCCCCAAGCACCGCTAATCTATTCTGATATCCAAAGCAAGGACAATCGCTTTTTCTACCTGTTCCATAACAATTGCCGGCAGTACAGTGATTCTCTTGTCGAAATATTTCTTTGGAACTGTCAGGATGTCGTCCAAATTCGCAACACACTCCACGGATAAACCCTGTTCGGGTCCCAGGGGAACCTCCACGGGAATAGACCTGATAGTCCCTGTTATCGGCCCGACGGTAAGAGAACTCCTCACGCCACAGGCGGAATCCCTTGTTAGAACAACCGCCGGACGCCTCCTTGTCGGTTCAGGGAAATCAACCCACCAAACCTCTCCGCGCCGCATTCCTACCATTCCTCGGGAAGCATCTTGACCTGTGTCTCTCCAATCTCCGTGCTCTCGGGAATCCTTTTATAACCTTCAACGCACTGTCTTTCGAGTTCTTTCTTCTTCACATCATCCAAGTATTGCTTGCAAGCCTTTCTGATAAGGACGGCTCTTGGGACCGACTCTTTTTCAGACCTCAAATCAAGGTCATGCAGGAGTGACTCATCTATTGGGACCTGTATTGCTTTCTTGGACACTTCAAATACCTCCACAACTAATTGTATATTGCCTTCCACATACTATTATACATATCTCTGCCGAATCCTCCAACGACCGTTGGCGAACCTTCGCCTGGATAAGGTTCGCATACCTGATCCTCCAGGTGTAGCCCCGGGTGCGAAGGGAAGACCGGTGAGCGACCGAAAGCACCCTACTCCCCCAGCCCCAACTCCATCGCCCTGCGGCTGACGAGTTCGTAGACGGGCTCGAGGAGTTCGGTGAAATCGCGGCTGCCGGCGGCGAACGGCGAGGGACCGAGGCGCTTGAGGACCGCGAACTCTACCTCGGGGGGCTTCGGACACGCACTGAAGCCCTCGATGTCCCCGCCGCAGGACCAGAAGCCGCCCGTGCACTCCTCCAGGGGTGGAAACGGCTCCTCCTCGACCGCCGCGTCCTTCGGCGCTCGTGCACCCTCTTCGTCCTGCGGAGCCGCTATGCGCTTGCCCCGCAAAGCTTCCACGATCTGGTCCCTGGTCCGGCCCCGCAGCTTGAAGATCATGAACGGGTCCCGGTCGAACTCCTCGGCCAGGAGAAAGTAGACCGCGGCGATGTGCTTGCAGGGGTTGGCCCAGTCGGGGCAACTGCAGTCGGTGACCAGGTCGCCCCGCTTCCCGGGGAAGAGAGGGACCTTCGCCTCATCGAAAGCGTCCTCTATGTTCGCGGGCATCTCGCCTGCCAGCAGCTTGGCGGCGAAGATCGCCTGGGAGGCCATGGCGTCGGTGACCTTGTCCCAGTCGTGCTCAGGCAGGGGCTTGAGCTTCATCAGGACCGTGTACGGCCTGGCCCGCGACCCCTGGACCCTCGCCTCGACCTCCCCTGGCTCGATCTCTATCTTAATGACCTGGCCACTGCGGGCGTAGGACTTGCCCCTGTTGAACCGGGCGCCCATGTTGAACGACTCAAGCACCTCTATCCAGCGATCCGACCACCAGGTATCCCCTATCTTCCCACGCCGGCTCTCCGACTTGATGCCGTCCTTCACCTTCCTCGGGCGGCTCGGCGGGTAGTACTCGCGGTAACCCCAGTCTGACATGCGCTACCCCTCCCCCACCGTCTCACGCGATAGCGTGAAGACGTCCCGCAACTGTTCCGTGGAGAACTCGGTCAACCACTTCTCCCCGGCGCCCACCACGTTCTCGGCCAGCTCCTTCTTCTGCTCGATCATCTTGTCGATGCGCTCCTCCATCGTTCCCGCGCAAACGTACTTATAGACCTGCACGTTCTTCTTCTGGCCGATCCGGAACGCCCGGTCGGTGGCCTGGTTCTCTACGGCCGGATTCCACCAGCGGTCGAAATGGAAGACGTTACAGGCGGCGGTCAGGTTGAGGCCCACTCCTCCCGCCTTGAGCGAGAGCACGAACACCGGCGGCCCGCCGTCCTCTTCCTCCTGGAAACGCCTGACCATCTCCTCGCGCGCTTTCTTCCCGGTGCCCCCGTAAAGGAGGAGCACCTCTCTGCCGAACGTTTCCTGGAGGTACGCCTTCAGCATCTTCCCCATCTCCGCGTACTGGGTGAACACCAGCGCCCTCTCCCCCTCGGAGAGCACCTCCTCCAGCATCTCCGACAGGCGGGCAAGCTTTCCGGACCTGCCCGGGATATCACTCCCGTCCTGCAGGAACTGCGCCGGGTGGTTCAGGACCTGCTTCAGCTTTGTCAGGGTGGCCAGCACCAGCCCCTTGCGCTCGACGCCCTCGGATTCCTCGATCTTTTGCATCATGTCCTTCACCACGGCCTCGTAGAGGGTCGCCTGCTCCCTGGTGAGGTTACAGAACACCTTCATCTCCATCTTGTCGGGAAGGTCCGAGATCACCGACGAGTCGGTCTTGAGCCGCCGGAGCACGAACGGCTGCACCAGTTTCCGGAGTTGCTCCGCTCGTTCCGCCTGGTGGTATCTCTCTATCGGCAACGCGAAGTTGCGGCGGAACTCCGCCGCCGGGCCCAGGTAGCCGGGGTTGAGGAACTCCATAATCGACCACAGTTCGGAGAGGCGGTTCTCCACCGGGGTGCCGGTGAGCGCCACCCGCCGCTTCGCCTTGAGCGAACGTATCGCACGCGTCTGCTTGGCCGACGGGTTCTTGATGTTCTGGGCCTCGTCCAGCGCCACCCTCTCCCAGCGGACGACCGCCAGGTGCTCCCGGTCGCGGTTCGCCAGGGCGTAGGTGCTTATCACCATGTCGTGCCCGCGGGCCTCCCGGGAGAACGCCTTGCCGGAAATCCGCTCGGTACCGTGGTGTACCATGACCGAGAGCGAGGGAGCGAACCTCTGAACCTCCCTGCGCCAGTTCTCGACCACCGACATCGGACAGACGAGCAGCGTCGGGCCCGGCTTCTTCCCCTCCCCCCGCCTCTCGTGCAGGAGGAGGGCGATAAGCTGAATGGTCTTCCCAAGCCCCATGTCATCCGCCAGGCATCCCCCCAGCCCGAAGCTGTCCAGAAACGCGAGCCACGAGAGCCCTTTCACCTGGTAGGGGCGAAGCTTGCCGCGAAACCCCTTCGGTGACCGGATCTTCGCGATCTTCTTCCCGGGGCCCTCGCGACCGAGTATTCCCGCAAGCCAGCCATCCGCCTCGACGCCCACCACCTGAATCCCGGTCCCCGCTATCTCGCCTCCCGTACCCAGGCGCATCGCCTCGGCGATGGTCATCTTTCCCGCCTGTTGCTTCTCGAAGAACTCGATCGCGGACTCTATCTCGCCCGGGCGGAGTTCCACCCACTGCCCGCGGACCTCCACCAGGGGGACCTTGAGGGAAGCGAGGCTCTCGAACTCCTCGCGGGATATCGTTTCGCCGCCGATGGCGATCTCCCAGTCGTAATCGACGATGCCGTCGAGGCCCATGAGCCCCGACCCCGCGCCCTTCGCCGAATCCTTTGGGCTTACCTTCAGGCGGACACCCGGTCGCGCGGACGGCTTGTTCCACCACGGGGGCACCAGCACACCGAAGCCGCTCTGCTCGAGCAGCGGCGCCGTCTCCCGCAGAAAGCCGTAGGCCTCCTCCGTGGCCAGCTCGCAGCAGACAGGCCGGGGCGAGGCCAGCGCCTTGTCAAGGGCGGGGAAAAGACGGGACGCGCTTCCCAGGTCCTCGAGAAGCCGCTCCTGGGGGTCCTCGATCCGCCGCTTGAGAAACGTGGCCGTCTTAGACCGCGTCTTCCAGACCTTGTCGGCACCGACGAGCAGGCTCCTGTCGTCCTTCGCCTGAAGGTGAAACGTAACGGTCCACGGTGGCTCGGCGGCTTTTTTACCTTTCGAGCGTTTCCCCTCTACCGGCTCGGTCGGGGGCGAGAGGCGAAAGCAGGTCCTGAGAGGGGCTTCGCCCGCCCCGGGGTGGAGCATATCGGTCCAACCGCGAAACTCGTCAACGAAAGCGGCCAGTTTCTCGGGCACTCCCTGGATTGAGGTGTCATCCGAGACCGCCGCCGCCAGCCAGCGTTGAAAAACCGGTTCCACCACAGGCTTTCGCCCCCGCCGTTTGGGAAAGCCACCGGCCCGCGCCAGTTCTCTGCGGACAAACGCGTCTGACGTGGCCTCCAGGAACCCGTCTATCATCGCGACCGGGCTCTCGCCGTTCCCGTCCTTCAAGTGGGCCCTGCACACCGGGGGGAACGAATCCGCGAGCAGACGTACCCGTTCCAGCGAGCTTCCATCATCCGAAAGCAGCCTCCAGCGGGCGCGGACGCCGTCCTCTCCGACTTCGAGGTCCGGGTAGAAGCTCTGACGAGCGAGCGTCTCGAGCGCAAGGTCCGCCGCCAGGGACCAGAAACGGAGCGAGTCGCCCAGGGCGATCCGGGGGGGCACGGTCTCCGGCAGATATACCAGGAACTCAAGCGCCAGGCCCGGCGGCAGCACGACTGTCGGGATCAACCAGGGGGCAATCCCCTTCACAACCCCCGGGCGATCATCTTCGTCCCTGACGAGCCGGGGACTGAAGACGGGGCCGAGCGAGTCGGTCGGAAGCCAGATGCGAACCTCGGACTTATCGAGACCCGCAATCAGTTCGGCGAGGTGATCGCCGGAACCGTCGCCGCCTTTCCCGGCCGCGGCGGCTTCTTCGGGACTGGTCAACAGGCTGTCGCCGCTGAGAGCCTCAAGCGCCGCCCGAAGTTCCGACGCGCCCGCCGCAAAGGGGTGGGGCCTTGGCTTCGGGACCTTCGGCGGGCGCCCCGGGGGCTTTTTCGCCGCCCTTGGGAAAGCGGAATCTTCACCCCAGATATGAAACCCGCTGTCTATCCAGGAGCCGTGCAGTGCGATCAACCGGATCGTTCCTTCATGAGCGTCCGGTATTCGGCCCTTAGCTGTTCGGTGAAATCACACATGTGCTTTCTCTTGGCGGTCATTCCAAGGTCGGGCCCGTCTCCCGAGTAACCCATGTTCCCAAACCCCTCGCTATATGTCAAAAGGAAACTGACTCACTATCTTCGCAAGCTCTCTGTCCAATTCCTCCCTTGGAATAACGCCGATGACATAGAAGACATCCTGTTCCGTGAGCCCAATAACTCTCGATAAAGACCCTGCCTATTGACAATATGCCCCCAACTGGAGTAATCAAACAGGAACGGATGATGGTGAACGGTGGCTGCGGCCCGCGGGCCGCCTGGAACTAATTGGGTAATTGTGGCGGACGAGAAAATATCGCAACGTATCGTAGAGTTTATCTCGGAGCTGGAGTCCGGCGGACGGTCCTTCAAGGCCGCGGTAGACGAAATGTCAAAGCTTCCGCCGGAAACGACCGTCAAGTCCGTCATGAACTCCTCGCTCATCGCCAGAGCGGTGTTCGATGACCTTGAGAGCGGAAATATCTCGATCGAAGAGGCGGAGAATATCGTTCGCGCACAGGCCGATCTGCATCCCGCCGTACCCGTCTTCTACGAGTTATGCTCGATGCTCGCGGAGCGGCGGAAAAGCGAGGACGACGTCATCGGTTACACCGCGCTGGCAATGAGAGCCGCCGGGTTACTCGACGGTGAGCTTGGCACCGCCTCTCCGAACTACGGTGTAGGTGCCGAGGCGAAAGCCGTCAGTGATGCGATCTCAACGCTTATCACTTTCCGGCCTTATGTCGATACATGGTGCGAGCATCTCGTCGTCCATTCTCTGGTGCACGACATCACCGCGGCGGAAGACTACCTCGACAAGGAAGAGCTTGACATGCTGCTTTCGAGGACGGAGGCGGCGACCCCGGTCCTCGTCGGCATGGCCGGTGACATAATCAGTCATATGAAGGTAGTGCGTCCACCCCCAGGGCTGGTCGACCTGATCGGGATCATCGGGCATTTAAGGGCAATTAAGGGATTGCCCCCCTTGATCCAGGCGCTACTATACTGCAGGGGGGATTCTCTCAACGAGACGGTCTTCGCCCTTGTGAAGCTGGGGTCGGAGCACACCGGAGAGGTCTCCTCCGAGCTCAAGAAGATCGCCCGGAACCCCGACCTCGGCGAAGCGCGGCTTCCCGCGATCGAGGCGCTGGGCTACCTGCACCGGGAGCCCGATAACGTTGATTTCCTGATCGAGACGCTCAAATCGCTGGACCCGGACGACGACTGTTTCTACAGCCTCTTCACGTTTCTATCCCTTTTGCTTTCCAGATCTGGAGACAAGCTTGCCGCCGGCGTCGTGGATTCCCAGTGGGAGAAGTGGAGAGAGCGGTTCCCGGAGCCGGAGATCCGGGAGATGGAGAAAAACGTTGAGTCGTTCAAGCATGCCGGAACATACGGACTCGAGGAGATACTCGGTGAGGACATCCGTGAGGTCTGCTGCGGGACCATGGACATATTAACCGATGACGGGCGCGTTACCATGACCCTGCTGGAGGAGGTTTTTGCCGAGTATGACCTCGCCTCCGGCACCGGGGGTGAAACCGATGAGATGGCGGCCGAAGAGGTCAGGGAGTGGCTCAAGACGGGAAGGAACGAGCCGTGCCCCTGCGGCAGCGGGAAGAAGTTCAAGAAGTGCTGCCTGGACAGGGTCGAGGAGTCGCGCGCCCGCGCGGCCTCCGCGCCGGAAGAGGACGGGGAGTGGGAGCTGACGACGTTTGAGCGCCTGATGCTGGAGATCATGCAGTTCTGCGACGCGCCGCACATCCTGGCGGAAAAAGAGCGGGCGAAAGCGGAGTTTCTGGCCGCCACCGGGCGTAAACGGCTCGCGGAATCGGAGAAACCCGGCACGACGTCACCGGAAGAAGAAATCTTCCTGGACTGGTTCCTTATAGACAGGCCCCTCGAGTGCACCGGCAGGCGAATCGTGGAGGAGTTCGAGGAGGAGCGGGGGGCGGAGCTCACGCATGGGACACGCGAAGCACTCGACTCCCTGAAGAACTGCCGGTTCTCGATGTACGAGGTTTTTTCCGTTCACTACGGGTGGGGCATGACGCTGGATGACGTCTTTCGGCGCGAGACGATCAACGTGGTAGACGAAGAGTTATCGGAGTGTATTGACAGTGGGGACCTTGTCTGCGCCCGCCTGTGGCGCCTGGGAGGTTTCAATGAGGTAATCGGCTCAGTCTTCTTCATCCCGCCGGAGCACAAGAAGGAGCTGATGAAGTACGGGCGGGCAATGAGCCGCAGCCTGGTCAAGAAGAAAGAGGTCGGGAGCATCAGCGAGTTTCTGAACCTCAGGGGATATATGCTGTTCCACCACCTCCACACTCTCCATGAAAGAGACCTATCGCAGATCACGTTCGCCACCGGTGAGGAGCGGGAAGGACCGGGGGGAGAAACCGACGACGAGACAACCAGCGGGAACGCCTTTGGTCGGGAGAGCGAAACAGCCGAGACGACAGGGGAGGTAACGTCAATGGACTTCAAGCGCGTATATCAGTTCAGGGTTGATCTCAAGGGCGTCAGGCCGCCTGTCTGGCGGAGGATACAAGTCCCGGAATCGTATACGTTCTGGGATTTGCACGTAGCGATCCAGGACGCGATGGGATGGCTGGACTGCCATTTCCACGAGTTCGAGGTCTACGATCCATCGGCCCGGCATGAAGTCAGGATAGGGATTCCCGACGAGGGCGGCCTCTCCGGCTACAAGGCCATCTCCGGCAGGGAGTTAATGATCGCCGACTTCTTCGGCGCGGACAACAACCTCGCGGAGTACACCTACGACTTCGGTGACGACTGGGTTCACGCCGTTGTCCTGGAGAAGGTCGTCCCACGGGAGAAAGGCGTTCGTTACCCCGTTTGCATCGCGGGGAAGCGGGCCTGCCCGCCGGAGGACTGTGGGGGATTATACGGATATGAGGAGTTCCTCGAGATCATAGGCGACCCCCATAACGAGGAGCACGAAGAGATGCTCGATTGGGTCGGGGGCGAGTTCGACCCCGAGGATTTCAACGTCGAAGACGTAAGGTTCCGTGATCCCGACAAGTACTTCAAAGAGCCGTTCAGGTTCGGCTAACCGAATTCACGCGTTAGTTTTATTGCTGGACAACACAATGCGTGTCTTCGTTGGAACGAGGAGGTTTCAGGGAATTGGCGGGATTGCAGGATAAAGGGGGGAAGAGCAAGCGCCCGAGTCTGGAGATCGGCGAGCTTATCAGAGAGCTAAGGCGATACTCTATAGATGTATGGGTTGTTTCATTACGAGAGTAATCTCAACAACCGCTGAAACGTCTCATATCACTAATATTGACTTCGATATCACCCTATAATATAATATCAACAAACGTTGAAACATACTCAATTGGTGATACCATGATTGAGGAAAGATTAATACCAGAACAGGTTAGGAAAACCGCGGAGTGGGTGCTTAGCAGTACGGGTATCTGTAAAATCGAGCAGGTTGTGGAAACTCCCAGAGTAGAACCTGGGAGGAAGGGATCCGCTCCACTCATGCCGGCTTTTATTATTAATGTGCGAGCGGCTTTTGGCGAACCCTTTTCACTCCTGTTTGAAGTCAAGCCATTGGGCCAGCCACGATTCGCTTTAATAGCTGCAAATTCGTTTGCGGCACTGGAGAAAAGCGAGCCTGCCAGTTGGTATGGAATCTTCGCGGCACCATACATCTCGAAAAAAACAATGCAAGTTTGCCGCGAGAATGGCATCGGCTGCATGGACCTTGCGGGGAACTGCTACCTTCAGTTCGATGGCATCTATATTGATGTCCAGGGGAGACCAAATCCATACCCGGCCCGCAGGAAGCTTAAGTCAATCTTCTATCCCAAATCAGCTCGCGTGCTGCGCGCACTTCTTGAGAATCCTCGTAAGGAATGGCTTGTACAGGACTTATCGAAAGAAGCCGGGGTCAGTATCGGTCAGGTGTCAAACGTCAAGCAACGCCTGCTCGACTATGATCTAGTGG
>Ga0180014_1000414_pt1 | contig 12025 bp, 11 predicted proteins | sample KR13_S1_MetaG_FD_116507 | JGI IMG/M metagenome (GOLD analysis project Ga0180014, IMG submission 116507) | Groundwater microbial communities from the Olkiluoto Island deep subsurface site, Finland - KR13_S1_MetaG | ecosystem: Environmental > Aquatic > Deep subsurface > Groundwater | place... | reverse complement strand
CTCGTCGAACAAAACGTCCTCGATCAACGTCGCGTCGCCGGGCCGGCAGACGACCGTGATTTTCACCGCCGGGCGGTCCTTTTTCATGCCGATGGCCGTGGTGTAGACGTCCAACGCGCCGGACTGCCAGAACCGCGAGATGCAATGGGCGACGATCTCGCCCCGCTCGTCGTCGAGATTGGCCTCCAGCACGCACACGTCCTCGGCGTCGTGCTTCGCGTCTTCCACCGCCTCGCCGACCAGCAGGCGAAGGATGTTCGGCCGCTGGGGGAAATCGCGTTGCCCGGCCCCGTAGCCGATCCGCTTGATCTTCATTGCCGGCATTGGGCCGAACGAGTCGGCCAACGTGACCAGGATGGCGGCCCCGGTCGGCGTGGTCAGTTCGTGTTTGATCGACGATTCGGCCAGCGGCACGCCGCGGAGCAGTTCGGCCGTCGCGGGCGCGGGGATGCTGCACTCGCCGTGTGCGATTCTGATTTTGCCCGATCCGGTCGGCACCGGCGAGGCCACCACGCGGTCGACCCCGAGCAGGTCCCATCCGACGGCGGCGCCGATGATGTCGGCTATCGAGTCGATGGCCCCGACTTCGTGGAAACGGATATTTTCGATCGGGATGCCGTGAACCCGCGCTTCTGCCTTGGCCAGGATGGTGAAGATGCGCAGGGCGAGGTCTTTTTGTCTATCCGTCAAGCTACCGGCGTCGATCAGGGCCGTAATTTTACACAAGTCGCGGTGTGTGTGTTCCGGCTCGGCTTCGACGGTAACTCGGATAGCCCGAAAGCCGCGTCTTTTCACCTCGACGGCCCTCAGTCCCAGGCCCGGCAGGCCGAGCGAGCCGAGCGCCTTGTTCAGGTTGTCCAGACCGACGCCGACGTCGATCAGCGCGGCGAGGGTCATGTCGCCGCTGATGCCGCTACCGCAGTCGAGGTAAGCGATTTTTGTCATGCCGATACCATTATTTAGAATCTGGAAGAAAAATTACTTGCTCGCGCTCAAAGCCCACGGGTTGCAACCCGTAGTCTCCGACCTCCAGTCTCCGTACACTGATGAAAAGGGATTAGGTTTTAGGCTGGAGGCTTTAGGCTGAAGGAAGATGTGGAAAAAATCTCCAGCCTCCAGCCTCCAGCCTCCAGCCTCCAACCTCCGGGGGCTTGTTTAGCAGTAGGCCAGGTCACGGCCTACTTGGTTTACCCCTCCTTTTTGGTGGAAAGAGTCTCCTTGTCGGAGCCAATTAGCCGCCAAATGGCATTGTGGCATGTTTTTCGGGGGTGGCAATACCCGAGCTTGACCTGCCGGGCGTGCTTCGCTAAAGTACCGCCCCGCGGATATTAGATTTCAGTGACGGTCGCGCCGTCGGCCCGGCAAGGATTGCCGCAAGCAGCGGGGCAGGTAACTCATGGTCGCATTGCTATCCAAAATGGCCCCGGCCACCGGCGTCGGCGCGGCGGCATGGCGCCGAATGCCCTGCCGGATGAGGGTCTTGTACATCGCCACTCGGCAACGGACCGGCGGCTGGCTGGCCGAGGCCTTCGCCGCCGACAGCGCCGCGCAGGTCGAGTTGGAAGAGGCCGTGGGCACGGCTGCCGGCCTGGCCCGGCTGCGCGACGAGAACTTCGACGCCGTATTGGTCAGCCATCAGCCCGACGCGCTAAACGCCTTGGACTTGGTCGAGGGCTATCGGGTCGGCGGGGCCGACGAGCCGATCGTCGTGCTGGGCACCCAAAGCGAGCAGGAGATGGCCGTTCTGTGCCACGAAGTCGGCGCCGACGGCTACCTCTGCGTCCACACCGCCACCACGCGGAACCTGATTTGGGTCATTGCCCGGGCGGTCGAGCGGCACCAACTGGTCCGCGAAAACCAACGGTTGAACTTGGCCGAACAGACCCGACTGCAACGCGAACACGACGAGGCCGCCGAGCTGCTGCGACAACAGCGGACGCTGTTGGAGGAACCGGAGACCACGGACGGCGGCGGGCCAAGCGAGTTGTCGGCCACGCACTTCCTGTCCGTCGAATTGATCGACCACTACCGCGAATTGCTGCGTACTTACGTGATCATGGGTTCGGGCAATCTGGCCGACGAACTGCGATGCCTGGCCGAACTGCTGGTCGTCGCGGGGGTGACCACCCGGCAGACAATGCAGATTCACCTGCAAGTGTTGGAGGAGTTGATCCACGGATTAGGCTCGCGGAGCACGCGGCACGTAATGAACCGGGCCGATCTGCTCATCTTGGAACTGCTGCTTAACGTCGCCGAGGGATACCGTCGTCGTTACCGCGAGCGCGTCAACCCGCCGGTGCAAATGCGGCTGCCGGGGTTTTGAGTGAGGAAGAAGGGATTAGGGATTAGGGATTAGGGATTAGAGTCTTACGGCGGAACTTGCTCGCAAGTCACAGTATGAAAAAGGTTCGCGTGAAATGATTTGCTAATCCCTAATCCCTAATCCCCAATCCCTAAATGTCCGACTCCACAACCACGCTTGACGACTTGAAACGGCTGATCGACGACTTTGTCGACCGACGCGATTGGCACCAGTTCCACGCGCCGAAGAACCTGGCCATGTCGATGGCCATCGAGTCGGCCGAATTGATGGAGCATTTCCAGTGGATTTCGGCCGAGCAGTCGCGTCAAATAGGGGACGACCCGCGGCGGCTGGAAACCGTCGCCGACGAACTGTCCGACGTGCTCTGCTACGCCCTGGCGATGGCCAACGAGCTACGGCTCGACCTCTCGACGGCGATCCGTCGCAAGATGGCGAAGAACGAGCAAAAATACCCCGCCGAGGAGTACCGCGGCCGATTCGGGCCGGAGGACAAGAAGGGGTGACCGTCGTTGGCAAGTCGCATATTGCGAAACCTCAAGCGGCTTGTCGGACTTCCGAAAGGACTTTTTGCAGTGGACACCGACCTTACCCAATTTTCCATCATTTGGTAGGGTCCGCCCTCGGTGAAGGAACACCAAGAGAGAATCATGGATGAATTTACGGCTTGCACTCCGGATACGCTGAATCCACAAGGGTTCAACAAGAAGGTGGTCTTACCTTGTGGGCTGACCACGGTTCACATAAGGAAGGCAATGGCCGAATTCCTTGACTTCTTGGGATTCCTAAATCAGCAGTTGAACACCCGGCAGCTACAACGGATGGAGTCGTTCCTGATGCCCGCCAACTTTTCCAGCATGGTTGGGGAATTTATGTCGGCAACGATCCCGAAGTATTGCAAGACATTGGTAAAGAACACTTACCACAACGGCCACCCCGACCTTCTGCCCGCGCGCAAGTATGAGGGAAACGCCTGCCAACATGGGACGGAAGGAATTGAAATCAAGGCGTCACGGCATGGGAGTGGTTGGCAGGGGCACAATGCTGAAGATACGTGGCTCATGGTCTTTGTCTTCGATGTCAACAGCGCGCGGGATGCTTCGCAAGGGATCGAACCCAAGCCCTTTCGGTTCTTGAAAGTGGTTGGCGGGCAACTGGTAAAATCCGATTGGGCATTCTCCGGTCGGTCGGCAACAAGCCGCCGAACAATCACCGCCAGTGTTAAGCGAACCGGATTTGAGAAGCTGGAAGCCAATTGGATTTACCGGGCCGAATCAGAATAGGACTTTTTGTGCGCCGACCGACAAGTCAACCTTCGGTATCTCAAGGCGCTTTAGACGGGGAATCGCCACCCTTGCCATATCATAATAGTCTTGATGCCGTTCAACACCCACGCCACAAAGCCCAATTGCTTCGGTAGCGGCAATCGTTGCCCCCGATCCCATGAATGGATCGGCAACCACACCCGTTGCCAGCGGCAGCGACACGTAGACAATGCGCCGCAAAAAGGATTGCGGCTTGATACTGGGGTGCTCCGCAATTGCTCTTTCACGCCGCGGCGTCCGTTCACTGACAATCACGTCCTCAAAGGGTAAATCTTCCGTGTAGCGCCGCAAGCCGCCAGTTTCAAATTCCCGCAGACAGTCGCTAACCTTCATGTTCGGTAGCAACGGTTTGCGGAAGATGCCCCAAGGTTCGTAACATCCTCGCGACATGGACGTTACATGGGGGAATTCTTTTTCGGCGTTTTTCGGGCGGTCCCCGCCGCGCAAGGTTCGCACAAGTCGAATCACCTCCCCTCTGAATTCCAATCCGCTATCGACGAGGGCGGTGTAGAGTAGTTGGGAAATGAAGGCGTTGGTTGCAATGAAAATGTGGGCGCCCGGTCGAAGCACATGAACGGCCAGCTTGCCCCAGTCAAGAAAAAAACGGGACAACCTTTTGCGTTCATTCCGATTTAAGGCGGTGAAGCGCGGAAGGGGTGCTCGTGCGTGTCCGTCAAATGACGGCGGGATACGCCAAATACCCCCATTGCCGTTGGCGCGTTTTTCAAGCTGATCGAGATCGTATTCCTTCACGCCGTAGGGCGGATCGGTCACAATTGCGTGTAGCGTGTTCTCGGAAAGACGGCTAAGCCACTCCAAGCAATCGGCATGGATAATACGAGATTGCCCGATTCGTTTCGTTACGTAGTCAAACGCTAGCCCTTCCGTCGGGTCCATTTTTCACCTTTTCCAAAAGACTCGATAGGTCTTCCTTGCGGTAGAGACGATAACCGTTGACTGGGTGGCGAATTGCCTTGACCTTACCGGCCCGATCCCAATTGCGCAGCGTGGCGGCGGACACCCCGACAAACTCGGCGGCTTCACTGACGGTCAGGTAGTCCCGAAGGTTCTCGGACAAGTCTATCAAACCTTACTAATGATTGCAATCTATTGTCAAACTTGATTATCTGATTTGCGCCCGTATCGTCAACCACTTGCCCCTGATTTCGCCACCGAATCAGAAACTGACCTTTCCCCATTCGGCGGAATTTGGTACTAACCCGCCCGATTGTATCGCCACGGGGAGTCTTTTCAATGGATCACACCCCCCCTGCAAGGGGACACGCTATGAAATCACTGTTGGTTCGCGTTGGTGCGTTGGGTGGTTTATTCCTGCTGGGCTGGATCGCCATCGCGCAGGCCCAGCGCGGCGGAGCATTGGTGGAGGAACAATCCGCCGCCGGTTCGACGGCCGTTGCTCTGGACTATTCGACGCCGGCGCCGGCTTCGCCCGAGCGGAACGAAAATCCGTTACGCGCGCCGGCAACGCAGCCGCCTTCGTCGGACATTCCGGACGCCGAACCGGGATTGATCCGTCCGACGGCCGATCCGTTTGGACTTCGCAACCGATATCCGGCGACGCCGACATCGGCCGAGGAACCCGTCTCGTCCGGGCCGGCCCTGGCGCCGGTCAATACCGTCCGTCCGGCCGAAGACCGATACTCTACTCCGCCGGCGGGAGATGCTCGGCTGGCCGACCGCGGCGGCGATCGATATTCAATTCCCCCGGCCGCGGAGACTGCCGTTCCGGAAGACCGAGAGCCGGCGCCGTTTCGGGCCGATCCGTTCGCCGTGCCGGCCAATCCGACGCCGATCAGCGAAAGCGATCAAAACCCGGTGGGAATGTTGCCGCAGCGCGGCTTTGCCGACCAGACCCCATTGGCGAGCGAAGGGACCGGCCAACCGGGCGATCCGCGGCTCGAAGGCATCCAAAGCCCGCAGTTGACGATCCAGAAATCGGTGCCGAAAGAGATACAAGTCGGCAAGCCGGCGGTCTTCCGCGTCGTGGTCCGCAACATCGGCCAGGTTCCCGCCTGCGAGGTAGAGATCCGCGACCAGGTGCCGAGGGGAACGCGGCTGTTGAACACGAAGCCGCAAGCGAAACGCGGCACGCGAGGCGAGTTGGTCTGGACGCTGGGGACCATCCAGCCCGGCGAGGAATCGGTCGTCGAGATGCAGCTTATGCCCACGACCGAGGGCGAGATCGGCAGCGTGGCCACGGTCCACTTTGGCGCCGACGCGACTGCCCGGAGCATCGCCACCCGGCCGCTGTTGGCCATCGAGACCGCCGTGCCCTCGAAAGTGTTGATCGGCGATCAGCTTACGCTTTCGATCGTGATTTCCAATCCTGGGACGGGCGTGGCGACCGGCGTGGTATTGGAGGAGCGCATTCCGGACGGTTTGCATCATCCCGCCGGCAACGAGTTGGAATATACGGTGGGCGATCTGAAACCGGGCGAAAGCCGCAAGCTGGACCTGCCGCTGGTGGCCAATCGTCCCGGCCCGGCCGTCAACCTGCTGACCGCCCGAGGCGACGGCAATCTCCGCGTCGAGGACAAGCGTGAGTTGGAGGTTATCGCCCCGCAGTTGGACGTCGCCCTGAAAGGCCCGAAGCGTCGATACCTGGAACGTCAGGCCACGTATCAGTTGTCGGTGGCCAACCCCGGCACGGCGGCGGCCGAACAGGTCGAGTTGGTGGCCTCCTTGCCGGTCGGGCTGAAGTTCGTCAGCGCCAACAACGCCGGATACTACGAGGAGGCGACGCGCACCGTACATTGGCGGCTCGAAAAGCTCCCGGCCAAAGAGGTCGGCAGCGTCGAGTTGGTGACCTTGCCGGTCGAGGCCGGCCGGCACGCCATCCGGCTCCGCGGCACGGCGGACAAGGGACTGGTCGCGGAGAAGGACCAGCCGGTGCTGATCGAGGGCATCGCGGCGATACTCTTCCAAGTGGCCGACCGAATCGATCCGATCGGTTCGGGCAGCGAGACCACCTACGAAGTCCGTGTGGTTAATCAGGGATCGAAGGCGGCCACGAACGTGCAGCTTGCGGTTCTTTTACCGCCGGAGCTACAGCCGGTGGCCGCCGAAGGCCCCACCCGTCACGCCCTGGACGGAAACCGGGTCTTCTTCGAGGGGCTTGCCCAACTGGCCCCCAAGGCCGAGACGGTCTACCGCGTCCGGGCGAAGGCCCTCCGCCCCGGCGACCTCCGCGTCCGCGTCCAACTGAAGACCGACGACATGCAAACCCCCGTGACCAAGGAAGAGAGCACGCGGGTGTATGCCGACGAATGACGCCGCTATGCCAACAGCGCCCGAAAACCGGCTTGCTCGAAATGCCGATCGCCGGTGAGCGCTTCTCGAACACCGTGTTGGGTCATTACGACAAAAGAGACGCAGTCGGTCAATGACCAATCCTTGTCGCTTCGGGCGTTGTACAGTTCCATGCCCTGCTCAAACAGCGACAACGACGGAGGCACGATCACGCTCTGGGGATCGGACTTCAGATCGTTTACCACGCGCTGAAAGGCATGTCGGCGGGATGAATCACACAGCGCGTCGGCGAGTTCCGTCAGAACCCATGCCGTGGTAAGCAGTGCATCTTCGCGCGAAGCCGAAAACGCCATCGCTTTCTCGTGCGCCGCGTCCTTGGCGTTGAGAATCGCCAAAAAGTAGAACGTATCCGCGAAGACACGCTTCATTGCTTGGGTGTCCCGTGGATGTAGTGATCGTGGTTTTCCGCCATGTCTTGCGGCAAGTCTGAAACGCAGCCGATCACGTCGCCGAATCGTTCGGCAAGCGTAGGCCGACATTGCGGCAACGGTTCCACTCGCACTTCAGTGCCATCCGTCAACGCGACTTGTTCGTCAAACACAACCAAGCCGTTTTCGATGTGACCGCGGTAAGTCATGGCAAACCTCCCTCCTTTTCCCTAATAGCAGTGTACCTCCGGACATCGAATAGGTCAATGTTCTTGAGAAAAGTTGCAGGCATCCTATTTCTCCAGAAGCTCTTTCCATCTCCGCGACTGAAAGACTTCCTCTTTTCCGTCGACCACGCGGACGATCAGCGCCGCCGCGCCGGGCGTGTTTTCGATCAGTCGCAGGCCCTTCTCCGGCCCAAGTACCGCGACGGCCGACGATAGACCGTCGGCGCTCATGCCGTCCGGGCCGACGACCGTCACGCTCATCCGGCCGGTCAGCGCCAGACAATCGCGCGGGTCGATCAGGTGCGAGTAGCGAACGCCGCCGATGACGACGTGTTGCCACAGATCGCCGGACGTTGAAACCGAACGATTGGAAAGCTGCAAGTATTGGCGCGGCGGCTTGCCGGCGTCGGGCGGTGCGACGCCGATCCGCCAGCCGGTCCGCTCGGGCGGCGGATCGCCCAGGCCGAGGTTGCCGCCCGCGTCGATCATCATCCGCTTCACGCCGTACTTCCGCAGCGCCTTCATCGCCTCGTCGACCGCGTAGCCCTTGGCGATGCCACCGAGATCGAGCCGCATTTTCGGCCGCAGCAGTTCGACCGCCTGCCGATCCGCGTGCAATCGCATTAGCCGGTATCCGACCTTTACACGCGCGGAGGCCAGCGATCGAGTCGAGGGGAGTTCCTTCGTGTGCCGGGCGCTGCGCCAGAGTCGAACCACCGGACCGACGGTAACGTCGAATGCCCCTTCCGATCGCTCGGCGAGGTTTTGGGCGTTCGACAGCACTCGCCACAGATCGTCGCTGACGCGGACGGCTTTCCCCTCGGAGGAACTATCGCAAAGCCGCCGCAGTTCACTTTGCGGATTGTAGCCGCTGAGCATGGCGTTTAGTTCGTGGAACCGATCGAACGCGGCCCGAGCGGCCTCACTGGCGATTTTCTCGTCGGCCGTATATAATACAATTTTGATCGGCACGGCCATTTCAACTTGCGTGAACTCGAATCGCTCGATCGCCGCGGCGCGCGGGATGGCCGTCAGCCCCATGCCAAACAGAGCCGCCACAATTATCCTGCCCATTAGGGTCCTTTCCGTATGTATAAAGCCGCGCTGTGTTGGTCGCGCCCCGAATCGCGACCAACGGTCGCGGATGTATGACTTCTCCAAAGGAGTGTATTGTCAATGAATAGAGTAATCTGTCGACGTAGTGGTTTGCAACTGCCTCTTGGAATTCTTACCGTGCTGATTCTAGCAGCGATTGTGGGCTGCCGGCCGAGCGCTACAAAGCAGGAGCCCGCGGCGGAAAGTTCTACGCCCGAACAATCCGCGGCTGCCGACCAGTCCGCCGAAGATACTCCCGTGAAGGAATTGCCCTCGACGCCCGCCGAGGAACCAAAGCCCGAGCCGACAGCCGAGGAGCCGGAGACGACGGATCCGACTTTGGAGGTGGCCGTCAAGCACATGCCCAAGCCGGTCGAAAACCCGGCCGCCGATGCCAAGACGGAAAAGGACATGAAGCCCTATGCCGAAAAGGTCGTCGGCACGGACGTGAAGTTCGAGATGGTTCCGATCCCCGGCGGCGTGTTCAAGATGGGCAGCCCGGCCGACGAAGAAGGCCAAAAAGACGACGAAGGGCCGCAAGTCGAGGTGAAGATCGAGCCGTTCTGGATGGGCAAGTGCGAGGTCACCTGGAACGAATTTGAATTGTGGGGGCTGGGGTTGGACAAGCAGCGGCGCGAGGCCAAGCGGAACAACGCGGCGCCCAGCGTGTGGGACAAAAACGCCGACGCCCTGGCCATCCCCACCAAGCCCTATTCCGACATGACCTTCGGCATGGGCAAGGAAGGCTATCCGGCGATCTGCATGACTCAATTCGCCGCCAAGATGTATTGCAAGTGGCTCTCGGCCAAGACCGGACGTTACTACCGCCTGCCGACCGAGGCCGAGTGGGAATACGCCTGCCGGGCGGGAACGACGGGGCCTTACTCCTTCGGCGACGATCCAGAAAAATTAGACGACTACACCTGGTACGCCGACAATAGCGAGGAGCAGTATCACAAGGTCGGCCGGAAGAAGCCGAACCCCTGGGGACTGCACGACATGCACGGCAACGTCTGCGAATGGTGCTTGGACGAGTACGTCGCCGACCGCTACAAGCAACTCGACGGCAAGCCGGTCGAAGGCCCGTTGAACATCGTCACCAAGATGTATCCGCAGGTGGTCCGCGGCGGGGCGTGGACCGACGAGGCGGCCTTGTTGCGCAGCGCGGCGCGCCGCGGCTCGAACCCTGATTGGAGGGCCCAAGACCCGCAAATTCCGCAGAGCATCTGGTATCACACCGACGCCGATTTCGTCGGTTTCCGCGTGGTCCGGCCGCTGCGCGTGCCGACGGCGGAAGAGGCCGCTCGATATGAAGTCACCGAGTTCGAGAAGGAAGAGTATCTCGACTACCAGGAAGTCCAGGCGGGAAAACAGTAGAGGGGAGAGGGGGGAGGGGGGAGGGGAGAGAGAAGGGCCGCTTGCGGTTTCGCAACGATTTACCAATTTCCTGGTTCCCACGCTCTGCGTGGGAACCCCCTTGTTCCGACGCTCCGCGTCGGTGGCGAGGGGCGACGCAGAGCGTCGCGGGCAGTGCGTTCCCACGGAGGACCGTGGGAACGAGGGGGGAGGGGGGAGGGGGGAGGGGAGAGAGAAGGGCCGCTCGCGGTTTCGCAATGATTTTCCAACAACACCAGTTTTTCAGGAGCCTCAATGATGACCGACACGAACAACCCGTCCCGTCGTGATTTTCTGAAAGGAACCACGGTCGCCGCGGCCGGCGTTACCTTGGCCGGCGGTTGGAACGTCGCGCGGATGGCCCACGCCTCGGTAGACGATCGGTTGAAGATCGCCCTGATCGGTTGCGGCGGGCGCGGCACCGGAGCGGTGAAAAACTGCCTCCAGTCGTGCGAAAACGTCAAACTGATCGCCGTGGCCGACGCCTTCGAGAACAATGCGAAGATGAGTCTGAAGCAATTGCGGAAGATCGAGGAAATCGCCCCCAAAATCGACGTCCCGCCGGAGCGAGTGTTCGTCGGTTTCGACGCCTACCGTCAGGCCATAGACGCCGGGCCGGACGTCGTCCTGCTGGCCACCCCGCCGGGATTCCGGCCGATGCACTACGCCGCGGCCGTCGGGGCGGGCAAACACGTCTTCATGGAGAAACCCTGCTGCGTCGACGCCCCAGGGTTCCGCTCCTTCATGGAAACCAACAAGCTGGCCGACCAGCAGGACCTGAAAGTGGTCGTCGGCCTGCAACGCCGGCACAGCGACGAGTTCCTCGGCAAGGTTAAGGACATTCAAGACGGATCGCTGGGTGATTTGACCCTGATGCGGGCGTATTGGAACGGCGGCCCAATATGGATTCGCCGCCGCAAGCCGGAGCAAACCGAAATGGAATACCAGATGCGCAACTGGTATCACTTCGTCTGGCTTTGCGGCGACCACGTCCTCGAGCAGCACGTCCACAACCTCGACGTCTGCAATTGGGTCAAGGGCGAACACCCCGTCGAGGCCAACGGCATGGGGAGTTGCCACGTTCGGGACAACCGCGGCGTCGGCCAGATTTACGACAACCATTTCGTCGAGTTCACCTACAAGGACGGAACGAAGATGTACAGTCAGTGCCGCCAGCAGCCGAACACCTGGAACAGCGTCACCCAGTTTATCCACGGAGTGAAAGGCTCGATGGAGCTGCCCGGCCACGGCCAAGACGGCTACGATCGGGAGCACGTCGCGCTGATCGACGCCATCCGCAACGGCACGAAACTGAACGACGGCTGGCACGGGGCGACCAGCAGTTTCACGGCGGTGTTGGGCCGGATGGCGACCTATTCCGGCCAGTCGGTCAAGTGGGACGAGGCCGTCGCCAAGGGGCCGAGCGAGATGCCCGAGCGGTACGCCTTCGACGCCGATCCTCCGGCGATGCCCGACGCGGACGGCAACTATCCGATGCCCGTCCCCGGCGTTTACAAGCCGTACTGAGTCGGCAATTTTCCTCTCGTTCCCACGCTCTGCGTGGGAACGCACGGCCGGCAAGTAGTAGGCCGGGTTGCAACCCGGCGAACAATCTGCCGGGTCACGACCCGGCCTACCTACTCGTTCCCACGCTCCGCGTGGGAACGCACGGCCGGCAAGCCCGCCCGCTACACGGAACAAGTTTTGCAAGAAGCGAAAATCACTCCATCCGTCTCTGCCGCGCCAAGTGCCCGCGCAGATGCGGGAGCAACTCCTTGTAGAAATCGAGCCGCTCTCGATAGATCGCGTGCCTTTCGACGTCGGGTAAAAACTCCCGGCCGCGCGAGGCGAACCGCGCGGCCCCCTCGGCGAGCGATTGAAACGTGCCCGTGGCCGTGCCGGCGACGATCGCCGCTCCCAGCAGTCCGCACTCGGTATACTCCGAACGTACCAGCGGCACGCCGT
>Ga0180014_1000413_pt1 | contig 12034 bp, 12 predicted proteins | sample KR13_S1_MetaG_FD_116507 | JGI IMG/M metagenome (GOLD analysis project Ga0180014, IMG submission 116507) | Groundwater microbial communities from the Olkiluoto Island deep subsurface site, Finland - KR13_S1_MetaG | ecosystem: Environmental > Aquatic > Deep subsurface > Groundwater | place... | reverse complement strand
CGGGCCGGCTACGAACCGGGCCGCCAGGCGCTGATCGCCCTGGACCCGGCCGCCTCCGAATTTTACAACGTCGACAAGAAAACATACTCGGTCGACGGCAAGCAGATCGACTCGGCCGCGCTGGTCGAAATGTACGCCAAGTGGGTCGAGAAGTATCCGATCTGCTCGATCGAGGACGGCTTCGCCCAAGACGATTGGGACGGCTGGAAGCTGATGACCGAGCGGCTCGGCGAGCGGATTCAATTGGTCGGCGACGACCTGTTCGTAACCAACACCAAGCGGCTGCAACGCGGCATCGACGAAGGCGTGGCCAACGGCATACTGATCAAGCTGAACCAGATCGGCACGCTGACCGAGACGATCGAGGCCATCGAGCTGGCCCGGCGAAACGGCTACTCGAGCGTGACCAGCCACCGCAGCGGCGAGACCGAGGACTCGACCATCGCCGATCTGGCCGTGGCGCTGGGCACGGGGCAGATCAAGACCGGCTCAGCCTCGCGCACCGATCGGATGGCCAAGTACAACCAATTGCTGCGGATCGAAGAGGTCCTCGGCGAAGCGGCCCTCTACGGCGGACCGCTGTTCCCAAAGAAATGATGAATGATGAATTATGAATGATGAATATATGAATGAATTTCAATGAGGTCTTTTGTGACATTCATAATTCATCATTCATAATTCATCATTTGTTTCTCTCCGGAGTGACGGATGACCTTCTTCCTCGAAAGTCCCTGGCCCGTTCTTTTCATCGGCATCGCCGTCGAGGCGGGCTTGGCGATGGCATTGCTGCGCACCGGGCAGGGGAAGTTGTTGTGGTGGATGTTGTTGGTGGGCGTGCTCACGCTCGCGGGGTTTGGGATCGAACGATTGGTCGTCACCGACCGCGAGGCGGTGACGAACACCCTGGACGCGGCGGCGGCGGCCGTCGAGGACAACGACCTCGAACGGCTGCTCGGCTGCATCTCCCCCTCGGCCCAGCGCCCCCGCAACGATTCCCGTATGGTGCTCGATCGGTTCGACGTCGACAAGGCCATAATCCATAATTTGGAGATCGACTTCAACCGCCTGACCAGCCCGCCGACGGCCCATGCTCACTTCCAAGCCATCGGCACCGGCCGAGACCGTAAGGGACAGATTCCCTATAACACCTACACACAGAGGGTCGTCGTCAACTTGCGGCTGGAAGGCGACCGCTGGTTGGTGACCGGCTACAGCATCGAGGGCGTGACTCCGCAGCGACCATGAAATACCTGCTCAACGCCGCCGTCCTCGTCGGACTGGCCGTTTACGCGGCGGCGTTTTTTGTCGTGCCGTTGCCCGACTTTCTCGGCGAGGCGGGCCAACCGATGCGGCGATTCGAGCTGCTCCGGCAGATTCTGCTCCTGCCGGACGATTGGCTGTTTTTCGCTTGGTTCGGCTCGCCGCCGCAATTCGCCCTGGCCGATCGGCTGCCGGTGCTGCTGGCGGCCGGGACGGTCCTCGCCTGGGCCGCCGTGCTGGGTAGGCTGATGATGCGGCTTTGTAGAGTGGGCGGAAAAAGGGGGACAGGTCCGGTTTGCCGCGCAGCGGCCCTTCGGGTGCTCCGCACAAACCGGACCTGTCCCCCTTTTTCCACCTTGGAAACGTTCGTTTTTTCACTAGGGGTGGGACTCGCCGCCCTGAGCACGTGGACGCTGCTGCTGGGTCTGTTCGGAGTGCTTGACCGGATGTGGACCTTCGCCGTCCCGGCCGGACTGACTCTGCTGGCGGCGGCTTGGGTATGGCGACGGCGAAGAAATAGCCGGCGGCTAACAGCCGCCGGAGCGCCCGCCGGTTATTCATCTGTTGGGGTGGCAGTTGAACTGCCACCCCAACGCGAACTGCCACCCCAACACCGCGTGCCCGACGTGCTCCGCGCGGGATGGCTCTGGTTGGCCCTGCCGTTCGTGCTGGCGATCGTGCTGGCCGCCATGTTGCCGCCGCTGGACTTCGACGTGCGCGAGTATCACCTCCAGGCGCCCAAGGAGTTTTTTCAGCAAGGGCGGATCACTTTCCTGCCGCACAACGTCTACGGCAACATGCCGCTGGGCGCGGAGATGCTCGCCCTGCTGGCGATGGTCATATCAGGCGACTGGTGGCTGGGCGCCCTGGCCGGCAAGACGGTCATCGCCGCCTTCACTCCGCTATGCGCCTTGGCGCTGCTGGCCGCCGGCCGGAGATTTTTTTCCGCCGGCGCGGGAGTCGTCGCGGCGCTGGCCTACATTTCGATCCCCTGGGTGGTCGGCATCTCGACGAGCGGCTTGATCGAAGGCGCCACGGCCTGCTACCTGTTCCTGGCGGTCTACGCTTTGCTGTTGAAGACCAACCACGGGGCGGCCCTGTCCGGTTTTTTTGCCGGCGCGGCGGTGGCCACCAAGTACCCGGCCGCGCTGTTCGTGCTGCTGCCGCTTGGCGTTTGGGTATTCGTCAGCGGACTAAAACGCATTTCCACGGCGGGCAAGCCCGCCCGCTACACGCTCATAAGAAACGTCTCAAGAGGGACGGCCTCGCTGATGCTGTTTCTGTTGGCGGCCGCCGTGAGTTGCGGGCCGTGGCTCGCCAAAAACTGGGCATTCACCGGCAACCCCGCCTATCCGTTGCTCTATGAAGCGTTCGACGGCAAAACGTGGAACGAGGAAAAGAATCAGCGTTGGAACGAGGTCCACCGTCCGCACGACTTCTCGCCAAAAGCTCTCGGCAGGGACCTCGGGAGCGTGGTCTTGACGAGCGAGTGGCTCAGCCCGCTGGTCGTTCCGCTGGCGGCCTTGGCGCTGTTGGGGCTGCTCTTAAAAGCCAAACCGCTTGATAAACGTTGGAGCGGCAGTTGTACTGCCGCTCCGGCAATTCGGAACACAAACGGGGTGGCAGTACAACTGCCGCCCCAACAAATGATAAAAGCCAAACCGCTCGCGGCTTCGCAATCGATCGTCTGGATGTTGTCGGCATACATGGTATTCGTGATTGCCGCGTGGTGGTTGTGTACCCACCGGATCGACCGCTTCTGGATGCCCGTCTTGCCGGTCGTGGCATTGTTGGCCGGGGCCGGGGCGTGTTGGAACGTCGAGCGCTGGTGGCGCGGGCTGCTGCGAGGACTGCTGATAGCCGGTCTGGCGGCAAACTTCCTGCTGGCTTCCTCGGCAGTCTGGTACAACGCCTGGTTCGTCCCCTTGGATGATCTCCGCAACGATCCACGGCGGATCGGTCAGTGGCACTGGTGCTTCAATACCCGGCTTGCCGGCGGCAGGCTGCTGGCCGTCGGCGACGCGGCCGTCTTCGACCTCCAGTCGCCGGTCTCGTACAACACCTGTTTCGACGACTGCATCTTCGAGCAATTGGTCAAGGACAAGACGGCGACGGAAGTGCGGGCGGAACTCCTCTCGCGGAACATCGCCTACGTCTATGTAAACTGGAGCGAGATCGACCGATACCGCAGCCCCGGAAACTACGGCTTCACCGACTTCGTCCAACCGGCGGTTTTCGATCGGCTGGTTTCCCAGGGCGTGCTCGAACCGCTGCCCATTGCATTCCAAGGAGACTCGGGGCGTGCCTACCGGGTAAAGGCGGAGGAAAAGTTGTAGGAGGCGACTCCAGACGCCGATCGGCCGCTGCCCAGAGCGCTCTGGCAAATTGGGCGGGAATCGGCTACAATGACCCGCCTAAATTACGCAAACCCCACCGAGGGAGAGATATGGCTCGTAAAGTATTAAACCGCAAAGAGTTGCGCGAGGAGAACGATGCGGCGGAACGGAGCGGTGGCAAGAAGAAGCCCGCCGCGAAAAAGGCCCCCGCCAAGCGAAAAAGCCGCGCAAAAGTGGTCAAAGAAGTCCGCCTAAAGGCCTTTTGGGGCGTCTTCAATCAGTCTTTGAAGCGAATCGCGATGTTCGAGTATAGCCAGCGGGCGGAAGCCGACAAGAAGACCGCCGATCTGAACAAGTCGCAGAAAAATCCGCATTTTGTCCAACTCGTTAAGGAAGTTATCGAAGAGTAACTTACGAAAAGGGATCGGTCCGATGGACGACGACAAAACACAGCGACATATAAAGTATACCATTATCGCTTTCTGCGGCACGGTAATGATCTGTATGTTCCTGTTCGCTTGGCTGCGCGGCGGAATGGGGTATGTGCATTTCCTCGATTATTTCGGCGCGGTCTTGTTGGCCGCGCTGGCCGGCGGCGCAACCTTCGGGGTGGCGCACGTGCTGGAGTTGTAGCGCGGAGTAACGCTTTAGCACCATCCCGCGCGGTTGCGAAACCGCAAGCGGATCTAGCCCCTAATCTCCGTGCCCGGCCTGTGCGTTCGACGAGCGGGCAAGCACGAAAAGCAGGTCGCTCAGACGGTTCACGTAGGCCGACAGCGATGGGGAAACGGACGACGGCTCGGCGCGGGCGAGCGAGACCAGCCGCCGCTCGGCGCGTCGGCAGACCGCCCGGGCAACGTGGAGCACCGCCGCCGCTCGACTGCCGCCGGGGACGATGAACGTCGTCAGCGGCTCGAGATTGGCGTCGTGAAGGTCGATGGCCCGTTCGAGTTCTTCAATGTCCGGCGGACCGACCGCGTCGATGCGGGATGGAGTAGCCGGAGCGACCGCCTCGGCGCGGACGGCCACCATGCGGCGTTGAATCCGCTCCAACAGCACCGCGACGTCCTCGGCCATCGGTTCGCAGCGGGCCAAGCCGAGCAGTGCGTCAAATTCGTCCAGATCGCCGCAGACCTCCAGCCGCGGCGAGTCCTTCGGCGCGCGAGCCGCGCCCAACAGGCCCGTTTCGCCCCGATCGCCGGTTCGGGTATAGATGGTCATTCCGGCAGTATAGTCGTCGTCGGCCGAAAGTGCCAGCCGTCGCGTCACTGCCGAGAAGACACGGTATCAAGCGCATCGGACGCGGAGCGTCCTGGGCAGTGTGTTCCCACGCGGAGCGCGGGAACAAGCGGGGGTGTTAGCAGCCCGCGCTAGGAAACAATGTGGAATTAGTTAATTCCCCCTTTTTCGGTCGCGGGTGGCTTGCTGGTCGTTTTCAGGCTCGTCACGTAAAGATAGTCGGCGATCGGCCTGTCGATCTGCCGGAGTTGTTCGTGGGTGATGATGACTGGGCGGGCGACGGCCCGGCTCTGCGGTGAAAGCACCACGTCGCTACTGGCCGAAAGCCGAACGATGCGCTCCTTGATCTCCGGCAACCGCCGCCGGACGCGCGACGCGGTCCCTTGCCCGAAGGTGACGTGTGCCGCGCCGCAGAGGACGATGGCCGCCCGCCCTCGGCCGGCTTCCGACTTCAGGAAGGAACAAAGCGCTGAGGCCATGGCCTCATCCCGCGCGATCTGCGCCTCGATCATCGGACGCAAGGTCTCGGGATTGGCCGCCGCGTGGACCATCATCTGAAGGCTGAGCCTTTTCCGGTACGCAGGATCGTCCAGCCAAATGTCGGCGGGCAGCTCGCTTCGCGCCTTCGGATCCATGCGGTCCAGTCCGCCGCTCCGCGCGACCTGGCGGATCGTTTCGGATCGGGCGTTCAGCGCCAAGACCGGGATATTGGCTTTACGGGCGGCCTCGACGATCGGCCGGTATTGTTTGTAGTTGCCCCAACGCCGCCCCCACTCGATGGCCTCCGCCAATTGGTCGAAGTCGATCTCTCCCCGATTGTACCGGTCCACGTCGGGCTGCTGAAACGATTCCAGTTGCTCCATGGCCAGAACCAAGGGCCTTCCCCGTTGGGCCAAGTCGGTCACTATCCTCCGCTGGATTTCGTGATGCCGATCGACGCCGTGATACTCGCCAAGATAGACCACGTCCACGCCGGCAAGATCGTCCAGGACTTCCTCGTAGCTTAAAGGCTCGCCCCGGAAAAAATCGATCCAAAGGCTGCTCCGGCCACTTTGGCCTTCGTCGGCGGCCTCCGAGAAAACCGGTGTAGTCAATAGCCCCAGAAAACAGCCAAAGAACAATGATAAACAGATCGCGAGGGTTCTCTTACGCATGACCGTGCCTCCCATAAAGCTCCAGGTAGTGAGATCGAAAGCTCCCCGCCATTGTAGCAGCTTTACTCGGAGAGACAAGGTTTTTGCATCCGAAGCGAACAGCCTCCCGCGGACGGTTGCTTTCGCACAATATCGACGATTTCGATCCGCAGCCCGCCGATGAGTTTTACCACCGGCAGCAGCGCATTATAGACCGAAGCCTCTTTAAGGTTGCTCGCGGCGATCTTCAAATGCGCGGCGCCGATGCCGCCGTGGGCGAGTGTGCCGTCGATCGGTATCCATCGGTCCTTCACGTACACCTCGGTCCAGGCATGGAAGCCGAACGCCCGCCGGCCCTCGATGTATACCAATCCGATCGCCAGCCGGGCGGGGATGCCGCGGGCGCGGGCCAGAGCGGCCAGATAGACCGCGTGTTCGGTGCAATCCCCTTCGCGCGAACGGGCCACCTCGGCCGCCGTGGCAAACGCCTGCGTGAAGTTCTTGTCCTTCACTTCGTCGTGGACGAACCGCTCCAGGGCCACCGCCGCGCGCCAGGGGTCTTTCTCGTCGCCGGCGGCCTTTTGGGCGTTGGCGCGGATCAGCGGATCGTCGCTCTGGATAAAATTGTTAGGCCGGAGGTCGTCGTCGGTGGGCTGCTCGGCCGGTGCGTCGGGGTTTCCCGCGGCCTGGCCCGGACGGATCGCGTAGACCGTGATCTCGGCCGTGTGCGGGTCGATTGACTTGACGCTCTGCGTCGGTCCGGTGACGAACGATTTTGCCGGATCGCCCCGCTCCAATTGGACCCGGTAACGTACCCGTTTCGTCCGGTGCGGATCAGACAGCGGCTGCTGGACTTCGACCATCATGCTGGGCAACAGGTCGAGTTCCGCGGCGTCGGTTTTTTTTAGTGCTTCGGCCTTCGAGACGCGAAAGGTTTCCAGCCCCATCGCTTCGCTGTACGTCTTCAACGTGTCGCCGGACCGATCGCACCAGAGCGTCCCCTTGATCTGTTGGCCGTCGGGCAGCCGGGTGAGCGTTTCGACGCGGAGCAGTTCACGCATGCCGTTGGGCAATTTGACGGACTCGAAGTCCTTGGCGGTCAGTTCCACGTCGGCTACTTGATTGAAGCCGATCACGATGGTCTTGAAAGCGCGTCGTTGGCCGGGTTTCATCGGGCGGCGCAACAGTGTCTGCTCGGTGGCGAACGGCCCGAAGTAATCTGACGACCAGGGGATCAAGATTCGCTTCGGTTTCGTTTCGCCCGGCCCAAGCATCATGATGTCCAGCTTCTTGCCATGGGCCGAGCCAAACGTAAGGATTGCGCCGGGCCCCATCCGTATCTCGCTCTGGAAGCCGATCAATTCGCCCCGGGGCGTTTCGACGCTCGTGCCGGAGATGACCTGCTCGCTGACGTCGGTGCCTCGGCGGAGCGTCAAGCGGCTGACGTTTTCGGTGCGGACAACTTCGAGGCCCGATTCGAGTTGGCGGCGGATCGTCGTATGTCCGTATCCCACCCGCTTGCCTTGCAGGACGTAAACGTCCCACGATTCGCGCGCCTCGAGCGAGCGGGGGTTTGCTTCGGCGTCGGCCGATGTCGCGTCCGGTCTTTGTTCCGCCTGAAACTGCGGGGAATTGTTTGTGCAACCAGCCAGGATCAACAGCCCGGCGGCGAGTCGGCGGATTGCGGCGATTTTTCGGTTCATGGAACCCTTTTCCTTTGCGTATGTTGCGTCCGATCCAAGAAGTTTACCGGACGGGCGGTTTTACGGCTACCCGGCGGTAAACTCTTTGCCAACCGGCGCGGCGCACAGGCGGCGGCGGAAGTTTTCCGGGCAAGCCGGCGGCAACGGCCCCCGAGGCGGTTTTCCGGTGCTAGACTAACGTAAATCCCTTTGGATAAGGGCGTTATTACGTTGGGGTGGCAGTTGTACTGCCACCCCCCCGGAACCACCGTAATTCATGGGGTGGCAGTACAACTGCCACCCCAACAAGGTTTGCCGGATATGGGGCGCGTGAGGGTTGTCCCTTTTTTGTCGAGGACGGGAAAAAAGAAGAGGGGGTATCGGCCAGGAGACAACGGCGCGTTTGCCGCCAAGCGTAACCTAAGGTTTGATAGCAAGCCCCCCAGCTTCGATCGAGACCCCCCGCCCCCCAATTGTTGTTTGCCACTAGATAGAGAGCATCGATGGGTTTTCTCCAACAATTTTTTAGAAATGTATTCCGTGAAGGCGAGTTGCCGACCGGCGCCAGCAGCTTCCAGCAACTTAGCGAAGCCGAGTTGGAGTCGCATCTCGAGGTGTCGCGCTACGGAAACTTCATGCTGGCCGACGCCGTTCGGCCCTCGTACAACCTTCAAGTCGTTCCCAGCCAAGGCTATCGGCACGACTACTTCCGCGACGAGGAGAACCACAACAGCGTGCCGGTGCTGATGGCCTCCGTTTCCCGCGAGCATCTCTTCGAGACGTTTATGGAGTTGCTCGACCCGCTGGGCTTCACCGTCGACGTGGTTTTGGAGACCAGCCACAAACGGCGCCACAAGGGACACGCCGACCTGTACCGCGAACACATCGACTTGCCCGTGCTGAAAAGCGTCCTCTGGGAATACGAGGAACTGCTGATGAACGACGGCTGCACCGGCCTGGCGGTTCTCAATCCGGGCGTGCCGCAGGAAATCCAGTTCGACGAACACAAACTGCTGATCGTCTACGGCGAACAGTTGCGGGAGTTCGAGGACATCCTTCGGCAGCGCAACGTGGACTGCAACGAGCAGATCCGCTTCATCACCGAGGCGGAACACGTCCATTCCTCCAGCGACTTGTTCGCCCAACAGTTCGACGAACTGAAAACTCGTCTCGGGATGGACGGCGAATTCGCCGGTGGGCGAGAGACCGACGATTGGGGCCTGGAGGTTAGAGGTTAGGGATTAGGGTTCGCCGTTTAGCCGGCGTGCTTGCACGCCGCGTCGGCTGCGATAATTCCACATTCCACACGGCGGACAAGTCCCCCGGCCGCACGTCAGCCGGCGGCATTCGTTTCACGCAATCGCGCCGTCACCCCTTGTCGCCCGATGGGTTCTCGATTACCTTGGGCGGCGCCGCGGTGGTTTTTTTCCAGTCGATCGTTGCGAAACCGCAAGCGGCTTTTGGAGGAAATCGCGGCATCATAATTTGATTTTCTCGATTCCTGATCCCCAATCCCCAATCCCCAATCCCCAATCCCCAATCCCTTGATCCCCATGCTCCTGACGCTGATCGGCTACCGTGCAACGGGAAAAACCACGCTCGCCAAGCTCGTGGCCGAGCGGTTGGGGTGGCCGTGGGCGGACTCCGACGACGAAGTCGAGCGCCGTGCGGGTAAGTCGATCGCAAGGATTTTTGCCGAAGACGGGGAGCCGGCATTCCGTGAACTCGAGGCCGCCGTGATCGCCGATCTCTGCCGTCGCGACCGCTTGGTTCTGGCGACCGGCGGAGGGGCGCCCCTGCGGCCGGAGAGCCGCCGGGCAATGCGCGAGGCAGGCAAGGTGGTCTGGCTTCGGGCGGAGCCACTCGCGATCTTGGCCCGACTGGAGGACGACGATTGGACCGCCGACCATCGCCCCCCCCTATCCGACTCCGGTCCGGTGCGGGAAATTATGCAGTTTCTTCAAGCTCGAACGCCGATCTATCAAGAATTGGCGGACATGGTAATTGACACCGACGCCAGGAAGCCGGACGAGTTGGCCGAGGAAATCATTGCATCGTGCAATTTGCAATCGAAGGTCGTCACATGAACCTGATCCTGTCAACGCCGCTGGAAGTCCGCCTGGTCGTGCTGTTCGTACTCGGCGCGTGCGTCGGCGGGGCGGTGAATTGGGCGATCTATAGCCTGGCGTGGTATCCGCGGCCGATCAGCCCCTGGTCGCGCCCCGATCCGGCAGCGCCGCCGAGACGATTTTCCGACCGGCTGCCCGTGGTCGGCTGGCTCGGCTTGCGGCGCGAGTCGTCCCTGCACGGCGCGGGCTTCTGGGTGCGGCCGATGTCGATCGAGGTGTTCGCCGGCCTGGGGCTCGCCTGGCTATATTGGTGGGAAGTCGGCGCGGCGGGACTATTGCCCGCCGGAATTGCGCAGATGCAAATATCGTCCCCGCCGGTGCAGCAAATCTTGCACCTCCAATTCGCGGCGCACAGCGTCCTGATCGCCTTGATGCTGGCCGGCTCGATGATCGACGTGGACGAAAAGATCATCCCCGACGAAATCACCGTCTTGGGCACTCTGGCGGGGCTGTTGCTGGCGGCCGCTTGGCCGTGGTCGCTGTTGCCGGTCGTAGCGTTTGCGGAAATCCCGCCCGCTCTCGACTTCTTGCACGTCACTTCGCCCAACGATTGGCCCGCCCGGCTCGGCGGCGCCCCCTGGATCGGTCCGCTTGCCGTGGGGCTTGGCTGTTGGTGGTTGTGGTGCGCCGCGCTGCTGCCGCGGACGTGGTATCGACGCCACGGCCTGTTGCGGGCGGTGCGGCTCTGCTGCGCCAGAATGGTCCGCGAGCGAACCACCTACCGCATCCTGCGAATGGCCGTCTTCGGTTCGGCGGTCGTCGTCCTGGTATGGTTCCGCGGCGGTTCGGGCTGGGAGGGGCTGCTCGGCGCGCTGGTCGGCATGGCCGCCGGCGGCGGGCTGATCTGGCTGGTCCGGGTGATCGGCTCCGCCACGCTCGGACGCGAGGCGATGGGCTTCGGCGACGTGACGCTGATGGCAATGATCGGCGCGTTCCTCGGCTGGCAGCCTTGCATGGTAATCTTCTTCCTCGCCCCCCTGGCCGGCGTGGCTGTCGGCCTGTTGCGTCTGATCGTGTTGCGGGACAAGGAAATCCCTTACGGCCCGTTCCTTTGTCTGGCGACGCTGTTTACGATCGTCTTTTGGAACGGTGTCTGGGACTACACGCAAGACGTGTTCGGCATGGGCTGGCTGGTCCCGGCGGCGATGCTCGTCTGTTTGATGCTGATGGCGGCGATGCTCGGCGCGTGGCGGATGATTCTCGTAGTGCTCGGAGGATTGACTTCCCGCTGATCCTTTTGTATCATAAATTGAATAACTTGATCGAGGGTAGACCAACCATGCTGGCAATTCGAACAACGTACGACGGGAAGGAAATCCACATCCCCAAAGACGCCAAGGGCGTTCCTCCGTGCAGCGTCATTGTTTTGTTCGAGGAGGAAGGATCGGCGGGAGACGCCGACTGGTTGAAATTGCAAGAGCAGACCTTGGCAAAAGCATGGGACGACGAAGAAGATGCCGTCTACGACAACTTGTAAGACCGGAGACGTCGTTCTCGTCCGTTTTCCTTTCACGGACCTGACCACTCATAAGCGCCGCCCCGTGCTTGTCGTCAGTCCGAACGAATTCTCGGCGCGTCATGGCGACATTGTGATCGTGCCGTTAACCTCTCGTGCTCAAGGGCGTGAGTTCCAGCTTGACAAGTGGCGTGAAGCAGGTCTCATTAACCCAACCTGGTTGAAAGCGCTCATCGCCACCGTTGCGGAGTCGTTGGTGGAAAAGCGGCTCGGCTCGCTTCACCCCAAAGATGAAGGCAAAGTCGCGTCGGTGTTGGGAACGTTGATCGAGGCCAAGTTCATCGGATGAGGGTATACACCGTAGAACCGCTTGATGTAGTGCCGGTGGAGCCGCGACCGGCAGTGCGGCGTCCAGCCCCGGCGACTCAACAGCCTCGATGTGATTCGTCCGTTCGATACGTCGCACAGCAGGGCGTCGCTGCCGGTCAGCCGGGCAATCTCGTCCAGCACGGCCAGCGCTCCGGCGAGCGTTCCCAGGCTGGTCTCGCGGGCCGATTCGGCGTACTTCAGCACGAGAAAGTTGGGGAAACGCCGGGGCCGATTGAAGTAGAGCCGAATGCGGTCGCCCGGGAGTCGTCGATGCCTCGTCCCCCCAAAGAGGAGGATGCCCGGCAACGAGACGATCTTCGGGAAGGGCCGAAGCAACACGCGGCAGAACCGGCCATCGGCGACCTCGACCACGCCATAATGCCGGCGGCGGAGCGTTTCGGCGTCCTCTACCAAGTCGGTAATGGTCTCG
>Ga0180014_1000411_pt1 | contig 12061 bp, 15 predicted proteins | sample KR13_S1_MetaG_FD_116507 | JGI IMG/M metagenome (GOLD analysis project Ga0180014, IMG submission 116507) | Groundwater microbial communities from the Olkiluoto Island deep subsurface site, Finland - KR13_S1_MetaG | ecosystem: Environmental > Aquatic > Deep subsurface > Groundwater | place... | reverse complement strand
TATCCGCTCCCCTTCCTGTCCGGGCCGGTAGAAGAGCTTCAGGGCGTCGGAGCGGATTTCCAGCTTGCGCAGGATGGCTACGGCCTCACGCTCGGTTAGTTTTGACCAGAGGACGACACGGCCGAGCAGGCGTGAATGGAGCTTGCGGAACAGTAGCGAAGCCGGGCGCAGCAGCAAGCCGCGAACCGGCGGAAAAACTTCCCGCAGCCGGTCATCCACGTAGCCCCGAGCGGCCCGCCGGTAGCGCTCTGCCTTTTTTCCGTAATTGTCGGCGAGCAGGATGGTCATGGAATCAACTGGGCGAAGTAGACGCACCCGGGAATTTTCGGGGGTATGACGGCAAATCTCCTTCATGAGCTCGCCCAAGTACTGCAGCTTCCTCATCACCGGCCAGTTCCGGTAGCGGTCCCGCCAGCCGGAGTGCGGCGTCAGCCAGACGGCAAATGTTTCGGCGAAATCTTCATCGGGATGCTTTTGGGCATAGGTGCGGCCGTAAGGGAAGGAGGAGAGGTGCTTGACATACTCGCGGCTCAGCTGGTCGGGTCGGAAGACGTCCCGGTAAGGACGCGTGAAACGCCCGAACACCTCCTCCCAACCCGGCCGTCGCCATAGCCGGTAGGCATAATTGATAGCGTGGCCGGCCTCGTGGCGCAAAAGAGCCATGATCCGTTTGCTGTCTTCAATTTCCCCGGTCTGCTCCTCCTCGATTCGGGCCAGGCGGCTGTCGGCCAGGTAAAACGGGATACCGATGACCGGGGACCGGTCGGGACAACCCCAGCTGTCGGTCAGGTACACTGCGGGTTTGAAACGGAAGCCCTTGGCCTCCATCTCCCGGTGCAGGCGGCGGATCAGGGGCTCGACGGGGGAGCCGGCCAGGCTCAGGTTGAGGTCGGAGATTCGGCTATTCAGAAGCTCGAACCGGACCGTTTCCCAGCTCTGAACCAGGGATTGGATGGTCTTGGCGCTCATAATACCCTTTGACCCCTCCAAGGGACCAGGGAAAACTCTCCCATCATATCGACCGAACGGCGGTTCCGTTCTGTAGCTATATCTTAAGTGGAGGGATGTGGGGACAATATAAGCCATGACACCGATTTTGTCAAGAAGGCGAGGAAAAAATGTGAACAAGATGCAAACATGGGTAGAATATCGCAACAGCGCCCTTCCGGGGATTGACCAGGGGATGGTTTTTTGCTAAGATGGGATTTCTCCGAGTTTAAAGAGCTAAAGTCTCAAGACCAGGCCTTTGAACCGCGAGGGCCGAACCGGAAACGGTTCGGCCTCCCCGACTGGAAAGGAGAAAACCATGCGTAAAACATTTTATTTATTTATAAAGGTTCACTACCGGCCCCATGAGTGAAAAGCTCCTGATCAGCGTCGAAGCAGCGGAAAAGATCATCGCCGCCTTCCCGGTCGTCGTCCTCAATGAAACCGTGCCGCTGCTGGCTGCGCAAAATCGGATCCTCGCCTCCGACATTCACTCTCCTTTGGCCATGCCCGAATTCGATAAATCGGCCATGGATGGCTACGCGTATATCTCAGAAGACCAATCCCCTGCTTATGAAATCATCGAAACCATCGCCGCCGGCACACCACCCCGCCTGGCCGTCACCCCCGGACACTGCGCCAAGATCATGACCGGCGCCATGCTTCCAGCCGGCGCCGATTGCGTGGTCAAGCGTGAATGTACCAGTGAAGAAAACGGTGTCATGAAGATCAATTCTGAAGACAAAAACCGCAACATCCGCTATAAAGGCGAAGACTTCCAGGCCGGGCAAGCGGTCCTGGCAAAAGGCACGCTCCTGCAGGCCGCTCAGATCGCACTGCTCGCTTCGCTGGGACTTGCCGAGGTGCCGACGGCCCGGCCGCCACGGGTCGGCATCATCACCACCGGCTCGGAGTTGGTTGAGCCCGGCAAGCCCCTGGGGCCCGGCCAGATATACAACAGCAATTACTATTCAATGGCCGCCCAACTATGCGCCCTGGGCGCCAGTCCCCTGACCATGGGTCGTGTCGCCGACAACGCTCAGGCCACTGTTGAGGCTATCGATTCCTGCCTGGACAACTGCCAAGTCCTGATCCTTTCCGGCGGAGTTTCGGCCGGAGATTTCGATTACGTGCCCACAGCCATGAAGAAAGCCGGACTCACCCTGCATTTTGAAAAAATCGCCGTGCAGCCCGGCATGCCCACGGTCTTCGGCAGCCGTGGAGAAAAAATCGTCTTCGGTCTTCCCGGCAATCCGGTTTCGACCTTCGTGATCTTCGAAATATTCATCAAACCCCTACTACTGCGCCTGCTGGGGCACGATTACCAACCCCTGGTCGTGCCGGCGCTATTGACCGGGGCCTACGGCCGTTCAAACGGAACGCGCACTTCTTTCGTTCCCGTCCGCTATTTCCAGGGCCGGGCGACCATGCTTGCTTACCATGGTTCGGCCCATCTTCATTCCTTAAGCCAAGCCAACGCCCTGTTGCGCGTAGCCGCGGGGCAGCTCAATATCCCGGCCGGGAGCACCGTCGATGTTCGATACCTATAGCCGCAATATCACCTACCTGCGCGTCTCGGTAACCGACCGCTGCAACCTGCGCTGCTCTTACTGCATGCCCGAGGCCGGCATCGAATTGAAAAGCCATGCCGATATCCTGTCCTATGAAAAGATCGTTCACATCGTGGCCGCTGCGGCCGAAATGGGGATACACAAGATCCGCCTGACCGGGGGCGAGCCGCTGCTGCGTAGAAACATCGTCTTTTTGGTCTGCGAACTTAAAGCCGTCCCCGGCGTCAGCGAAGTAAGTATGACCAGCAACGGCACACTCCTGGACCTGCTGGCCGCTGAACTCAAGCAGGCCGGGCTCGACCGCTTGAACATCTCCCTGGATACTCTGGATGCCGGCAAATACCGCCAGCTCACCCGCAACGGTGAAATCGAAAAAGTTTTTGCCGGGATGGCCGCCGCTCGCCGGGTGGGTTTCAAAGCAACCAAGATCAATATGGTGCTGATCCCGGGATTCAATGACAATGAAGTGGAAACCATGAAAAAGTTCTGTGGGAAAAACGACTTGCTCCTGCAGCGCATCCATCATTACTCCTTACACGACCACAAAACCGTTCAACAAGAATTGGCGGCGGAAAGGCCGCTATCCTGCAACGTTTGCAACCGGCTGCGTTTGACCGCGGACGGTAAACTGAAGCCCTGCCTGTTCTCCGACCGGGAATTTACTGTCGATTTTTCAGATATCCCGGCCAGTCTGGAGAAAGCCGTGTACGCCAAACCCAAGCATGGGGTTGCCTGCCGCAACCGCGAAAACTGGCAGATAGGAGGATAAATGAAACTGAGTCATGTTAACGGTTCAGGAAAGGCGCAGATGGTCGATATCAGTGGGAAACCAGCCATGCACCGGGAGGCCGTGGCCGCGGGCAAGATCATTATTTCCGCTACGGCCCTGGATCTGTTGAAAAAAAATCTTCTGCAAAAAGGCGATGTCCTGTCCGTGGCCCGCATCGCCGCTATCCAAGGCAGCAAAAAGACAGCGGAACTGATCCCCCTCTGCCACCCGCTAACCATCCACCAATTGGATGTGCAGTTCCAGATCGTGGCCGACGGCATCGAGATCACCGCCAAAGCCGTCAGTGAAGGCAAAACCGGGATCGAGATGGAAGCGCTGACCGCGGTGAGCATCGCCGCCCTGACCATCTACGACATGTGCAAGGCGGTAGACAAAAACATGATCATCGGCGCCATCGCCCTGCTGGAGAAAAGCAAACGTGAAATTCAAAGTTGAGTCGGTAAACATCGCCGCGGTCAAGGGCGTACAAAAGCACGAAGTGCTCGAGATCGTCTGCCGGGAAAATTTCGGCATCGAGGGCGACGCCCACGCCGGCGCCTGGCACCGCCAGGTTTCCCTGCTGGCCGGGGAAGCCGTGGACGCCATGAAGGCCAAGGGTCTTGACCTGGGTCCCGGCGCCTTCGGCGAAAACATCGTCACCCGCGGGGTGGATTGGAGCCGGGCCAAGGTCGGAAAAAGAATTACCATCGGCGTGGTGGAACTGCAGATCACCCAGATCGGCAAGGAATGCCACAGCCGCTGCGCTATTTACTATGCAGCCGGCGAATGCATCATGCCCAGCCAGGGGATTTTCGCCAAAGTGCTCAAAGGAGGAAAGATCCATGCTCAAAGTAGCGGTGATTACCGTATCCGATAGGGCGGCGCGGGGCGAATACGCCGATCTATCCGGACCGCGCATCCGCGAGATCCTGGAACAGCGGCTGCCCGGCGCCGACATTTCTCTGACCGTTGTCCCTGACGAGGTGGAGGCGATCTCCCAAGCCATAGCCGGAAATCTGGACCGGGATTACATTCTGACCAGTGGCGGTACCGGCCTTTCGCCCCGGGACATCACTCCCGAAATCTGCGCCCGTATCTGCGACCGCGCTATCCCGGGCATCAGCGAATGGCTGCGCCGCGAATCGGCCCGGGAAACCCCGCACGCCGTCTTTTCCCGTGCTTATAGCGGCATGAAGGGCCACACGGTCATCGTTAATTTTCCCGGATCGCTGCGCGGCGCCGAATTCTGCGCCACCCTGATGGCCGGCATCATGCCGCACGGGCGCGACATGATTCGCGGCGGTGGGCACGAAACTTCCTGCTCTTGAAGGGCTATTTTTTGTTTTTGTTGCGCGCCCAGATGATCAGTTCATCGAGATCCTGGTCAACGGACCTGCCATTCCGGCTTTTGTGATTTCGCCCCGGCAGGGGGGTTTCCCCGGCAGCCGGCGGGGAAGCTACCTTGTCCGTGCTAGGACCTAGAAAATGCTCGATCTTGTTCAGTAATTCCGTTTCACGGAATGGTTTTTCAATGAAATCATCGGCTAGCCCTTTGTGCACGTACATGCGCAGATTGACATCCTTGTAGACCCCGGTCATCAAAATAATGGGGATATTCCGCAGTTCATCGTTGCCGCGAATTTTTTCGCACAGTGCGATCCCGTGCATCCTGGGTAGAAGGATATCGGCCACGATAATATCCGGCTTTTCCCTGCTGATCAGATCGAAACCACTAATGCCGTCGGCGGCCAGATGAACAACGTAACCCGCATCCGTAAAAAGTTCCTGCAGGGAATCCTGAATGACCAGGTCATCATCAACAATCAATATTTTCTTACCCATCTTGCCCCTTGCCTCTCTCCAAAAAACCGTAGAGCCATTATAGCACAAATAAAAAAATCAAGTCAAAAACGCATAAAAATGTTTTAATGGTTGCTTTTTCCTGGCCAAGCGAATTATAATGCGCTTTGCATAACTGGAAAAAATTCAATGGATAGAATCATCATCTATTGCGACGGTGCCTGCAGCAACAACCAACAGGCTCAAAACCGCGGCGGCTGGGGAGCCATCCTGCAGTATCAGGGCAAGGCCCGGGAAATTTCCGGAGCCGAAAAAAACACCACCAACAACCGCATGGAACTTCTGGCCTGCATCATGGCCATGGAAGCGATCAAGAATCCCGCCCTGCCGATCTCTGTGTTCACCGACAGCGCTTACATGCACAACTGCCTGACCCAGAAATGGTATCAGCGCTGGCAAAAGAACGGCTGGCTGACGGCTAACAAAAAACCGGTGGAAAACAAAGATTTATGGCTGCGGCTGCTGGCGCTGAAAGACCGCTTGCCCCACATCACATTTCATAAGGTGGCCGCCCACAGCAATATCGCTTTGAATGAACGCGCCGACAAATTGGCCAAAGAGGCTATTCGCAAGCTTCTATAGCGAACCGCCACCCTGCCGGCCTTCTAGAATTTATTCATCCTCATTATTTCGCTCAAAGGCAGACGTTCTGGCCTGGCTTTTTCGATTTCCGCCTGCTGTTCGTTCAGAAGGGAGTTGGCCGGCAAAAGATGTTTGCCGACATTGACCAGGGTAATCAGACGCATGTCGGCGGGAATTCCCAGGATCTCCTTGGCCTTGTCCTCATCAAAGCCGGCGATGGGATGGGCTACCAAGCCGAGTTCGCTGGCCCGCAGGATCAAAAAGGCGGTGGCCATGCCGGTGTCGAAGAGGTAATATTCCCTTCCCTTGACCACGCAATCCAGGTCCTTGCGACTGGATACGGCGACGATCAGGGAGGCTGTCTTCGTCCATTCATTGCCTTTGTTCATGGCTCCCTGCAGCCGGTTCAAAACGTGTTTTTCAAAGGCGAAAACGTAGCGCCAGGGCTGCTTGTTGAAGCAGGAAGCCGAAAGAGAGGCGGCCGTGGCCAGTTCGCGGACCAGGCTTTCATCGATCTCAACCGGCCCCAACGAACGGTAGGCGCGACGCGTTTCGATGGTCTTCATTAACTCCATGTGCCCTCCAAAAATGAAATATTCGCTTTATTCAGACAATTCCCCGGAAATGGCTTATTTCTTGACCAATTCTCTCTTAATCTGGAAGATCTTGCGCAAATGCCCCATTTCTTCATGGATGATCTTGTCTATGGCAGCAGTATTTCCCTTGGCATACATTTCCTTTAGTTGGGAAAAGAAGATGACCGAATCCTTTTCAAAGTCCATGGCCAAGTCCAGGATCTCCTCCAGGCTGGATAATTTAGCAAGCTTGGCATTAACCGCCTCGCGGTCGCCCAGCGAATGCGTTTTACAGAATTCGTGCATGTAGGCCTGGTATTCCGGGTCACGTTTGCCGCCCTTGATCTCGCCGCTCAGCTTCAACAGCTTCTTGAAAACTTTTTCATGTTTGAATTCCTCGTCGGCCAGGTATTGGAAAAGCTTGGTGATACGGGCTTCCCTGAACTTCTTTATGGCCCCGATATAGAACTCATAACCCCTTTCTTCGATATAAACCGCAAATTCTAAAATTTCCTGCACACTTAGTAAATATGACATGTTTTCACCTCTTGTTGATTTTGTTACCCGCAAAACCCTAATTAAAACCAATCAAGTCTAAAATCATAATAGTACAAATCATTTTTTTTTTCAATTTCTTCTTCTGCAGTTCTGTCAAAAGGTTTCAATTGCCAGCGTTAGTTAATTTCGAACCGCTTCGTTGCTCAGGAAAACACGATGACTATTTTCTGATTCAACTGGGCTTTCAATTCTCTGAAGGCCTGGCGTCGGTTCATGGCGATTTCCAGGTTGCCGTGACTGCCGATCAGCAGGAACGGCAAACCGCTCGTCGAAGCATAGTTCTGACGGTACTCGCTGATTTCCTGGTTGTTGATCTGCAGTATGAAATGTTGGGATCCGCGGGCCAGTAGCTTTTCAAAAAGCCATTTACCCGGCACATTGCTGATCATATTCCCGAACTTATCCACATGAATAATCCGCCCCTCGATCCGATCGGGCTGCACCTGCTGTGGGTAATAATCCGAGTTGACTACGTATTCGGTCGTTTCACTGCCGATATTCGAAGCGGCAACTCCTTTCGAGAGATGGGCGGCCACCGGGGCCATCCGGTCCCGAGCTTCAAACGTAGAGGACCCGGAAATTAAAAAAAAGTGTTCCTGGTCGATTTCGCGGACAAGGGTATCCTTGCCAAGCTTGAAAATTGGAGTTAAAATTCCGTTATCAGGTGCGATAAAACTGAAACCAGCGGCTGTGACCAGCAGCAGTTTACGCTGAGTCCCCACGCCGGGATCGACCACCACCAGGAAAATGGTGCCCACAGGAAAAAAACGATAGGTCTTTTCCAGCACATAGGAACCGCCCTGAATGAAATACGAGGGCACGCCGTGACAGATGTCGATGATGTCCGCTTGGGGATTGATTTTTTTGATCACGCCCTTCAAGGTACCCACGAAATAGTCATTCTCGCCAAAATCGGTTATCAAGCCAATTTTCATTCTCCCCCCTTTTTTCTATATACATATATATATATATTCTATATATTAACATTAAAACAAATTGTCAATATCCAAATAGCGAAACCTACCCCCGATATCGGCTTCAGGAAACAGGCTTTTTATGATAGAATGTGGATATGAAAACAATAAAATTAACGATATTGATAACCACCATCATATTGGGACTAGCGGTTTCCTACCCGGTGCAGGCGGCCAACAGCCAACCTCCTGATTTTGAAACCAAGGATATTGCCGGCAAGGCCGTGAAATTGTCCGACCTTAAAGGCAAGGTCGTGCTGCTCGATTTCTGGGCTACCTGGTGTCCGCCCTGCCGGGTGGAGATCCCCAACCTGCTTGGCATTTTTCGGCAATTTAAAAATAAGGATTTCATTCTGATCAGCGTCAGCCTCGACCGCGACCTGCAGGCGGCCCGCAAGTTCGTCAAGGACAAGGAGATGGACTGGGTGCACATCATCAACATGGAGGCCGGACGCGAAATCGCGACCCTCTACCAGGTCGAGTATATCCCCTCGACTTTTGTCATCGGCCGCAAGGGAAAGATCGAAGCCCGTCAGCTGCGGGGCGATGAACTTAAAAACAAGATCGCTTCTTTGCTGAAATAAGCCTGCTTTATTCGATTTTTACTTCAATATCCTGGCCGGCGATCTTGCGGCTAATGTAAAAAGTCTTCAGCGCCGTCATCCCGGAATTGTGCGACTTGACAAAAATTTCGCAAAAAGAATTCCGCCAGTCTTTCTTGTATTTTTCAAAGGCGGCCGCTGAACTGGCGCGGTAACCAAATCCGGCGGTCAGGGTGAATTTTTCGCTTTCCCCGTTCGGAGGCAAGGCCCGGCGCAGAACCATCTGGTAGCCTTCACCGATCACCCTGCCGCTGTCCATAAAGCGGAACACTCCCAACAAAAACACATAACTCAGGTCCCTTTTCCCGACATTGCGGATACGGAACGATACCTCGGGAACCAGGATGATACCCTTGAAGTCGTCCTCATTGACATTTTCGTTGACCACCCACTGGCTGGAAATATCGAACAATTCCAGCGCCGCCTTCAACTCGGCGGAAGAAATGGCCGTGTTCATCACGGTGGTCTTGTATATCAGGGCAAAGGCCGCCAGGATCAGCAGCGATGCCACTGCCAGCCAGAATTTCGAATTCTGCCAGAATTTTTTCTGGAATTTCTGCAGGATCTCTTTCCCCTGCGTAACAGCGGGCGTGATCAACGGGTCCGGATTGTGCTTTTCTTCATTCATATGCCTTCCTTGCCTGCTAATTATATCACAAAATACCGCCGGGCCCAGGCGCGTCCCTTAAAACGGCCATGCCGGGCCCACCGGCAATGATTGTGGCGATTGACATTTAAGCCGATTTGAATTAAAATCTCCAGATGAAAGAGACTGCCGGCAACGATTGGTTCATTATCAGCAGCAAACCCAAACTGGAGTTCGACGCGGAAAGGAATCTGCGCACCCTGGCCATTAACGTCTACTTGCCGGTCTACAACAAAAAGATCAAAAAAAACAAAATCAAGATCGATCGTGTCGCTCCCCTGTTCAGCGGCTACCTGTTCGCCCAATTCGATATTCACGAGTTTTACCAGAAAGTGAAATACACCAGGGGAGTAAAAACCATCCTGGGTTACAATGAATACCTTTGGACCATCGCCGATGAAAAGATCCGCGACATCAAGTCCCGCGAAAACAACGGCTTGGTCGTCCTGCACAAAAGAGAAGACCGTTTCAACAAAGGCGACAGGATACTGATCGATGAAGGCGATTTCGAGGGCTGGGAGGGAATTTTCCAGGAGGAACTCCCCGACCGGGAAAGGGCCATCATCATGCTGACCAACGTCAAGTTCTCCAGCAAACTCATCCTGCCAAAAAAATACCTGATCGTCCACCGCTAAATGAAGACAAATCAATCATATAAGGAGTTTACCATGAAAGGAGTAACGGTTTGGTTCACCGGGCTTCCCTGTTCAGGGAAAACCACGCTGGCATTGAAGTTGAGCGCCGAACTCAAAAAACGGGGCGTCCTGGCCGAAGACCTAGATGGCGATATTACTCGTAAATATTTAAGCAAAGGGCTGGGTTTTTCCAAAGAGGATCGCGATGAGAATATCCGCCGGGTGGGTTTTGTCTGTTCGCTGCTGACCCGGCACGGTGCCGTGACCACCGCGGCTTTTGTTTCGCCCTACCGCAGCATCCGCGCCGAGATCCGGGAGATGATCGGCAATTTCATCGAAGTGTACGTCAAATGCTCGCTGGACAAATGCATCGAGCGCGACATCAAGGGCATGTACAAAAAAGCCATATCCGGTGAGGTCAAGAACTTCACCGGCATATCCGATCCCTTTGAAGAACCGGAAAATCCGGAACTGATCGTTGAAACCGACCTGGAGAGCGAAGACGAATCCCTGGGCAAGATCCTTGCCAAAATGGAAGAACTTGGCTACCTGCCAACTGCCGGCAAAGATGTTCTTATCCCCGATTACCTGCGCCAGGACCTGATCAAAAACCTGGCCAACCAGAATTTCCCCGATCTGCCCACTTTCGTTATCCATATCCTCAGCCAGTTCGTGTCGCAGAATAGCGGCCAGGGCGAAATTTCCAAGGCTGACGAGGATGCGGCCAGAGAAAAGCTGAAAAAACTCGGCTATTTAAGTTAAGGAGACAATCATGATCGTCAAACCGCACGGAGGCACACTGATCAATCGCATCTTGTCCGAAAAAGAAAGGGAAGCCATCCTGTCCTACCAGGATAAATTTTTCAACCTGGAGATCGATGAAGAAAAAGCCATCGAAGTCCAAAACATCGCCAGCGGAGTCTTTTCACCGCTGCAAGGCTTCATGACCCAGGATGATTTCCGTGAAGTCGTCCAGCGCAACCGGTTGGCCAGCGGCCATGCCTGGACCCTGCCCATCGTGTTGTCAGTGGGCAAGGAGAGCACAAAACAATTTGCCAAGAATGACACCATCATCCTGAAAACCAGGGAAGGCGCGATCGCTTCCATGCAGGTGGAAGATATTTACACCTGGAACTTTGAAGAATACGCCAAGAATGTCTATGGGACTACCGACGAGAAACATCCCGGCGTTCAGCAGCTGAAAACCTCCGGTGAATACTTTGTTGGCGGCAGCGTCAATTTCCTGGGCAATACCATTTCCAATTTCCCCGCCTACTACCTGACCCCGCGCGAAACCCGCGTGCTTTTCAAGGAAAAAAAGTGGGATACAGTGGTCGGTTTTCAGACCCGCAACGTTTCCCACCTCGGTCACGAATACGTGCAGAAATCTGCGCAATCGATTGTGGACGGCCTGTTTATCAACCCGGTGATCGGTAAGAAAAAAACCGGCGATTTCACCGACCAGGTGATTCTCGACTCCTACAAAGCGCTGATCGACGAATATTACGTCAAGGAACGAACGGTTATGTCCATCCTGCAGACCGAGATGCGCTACGCCGGTCCCAAAGAGGCCGTTTTTCATGCCATCGTGCGCAAAAATTTCGGCTGTTCGCATTTCATCGTAGGACGCGACCATGCCGGTGTGGGCAATTATTACCATCCTTTTGCCGCCCAAAAGATATTCGAGTTCTTTCCCGATCTGGGCATTACCCCCATTTTTTTCATGAGTTTCTTTTTCTGCAAAAAGTGCAATTCCATTGCCAACGACAAGACCTGCCCCCATCCCCAGAGCGACCATATCGATTTTGCCGGCAAGATCATCCGCGAAAAACTGGTCGACCACCAGACACCGCCCGAATCCATGATGCGCAAGGAAGTGGCCGAAGAGATCCTCAAGCATGAAAATCCCTTCGTGGAGTGATAAGGGCAGCAAAACGCCCTGGCAAATAACTGCAGCAAAAAAAACCGCCTTTTGCTGCGGTGGTGCAGGAGGAAAGGACCATTTTTAATAAAAAAGGCAAAAAACTCCTGATCATAGGATTGGATGGAGTTTCCCATGAAATGCTCACCGGCAACGGCCAGCCGTCATTGCTGCCTACTCTTAATAAATTCTTTGCCGCTAGTACCGTAAAAATGTCGGTGTCCATTCCGGAAATTTCAGCCGTATCCTGGTCCAGTTTCATGACCGGGACCCAGGCCGGCAACCACGGCATTTTCGGTTTTGTCGACTTAGTACCCGGTACCTACCAATACCGCTTCCCCAATTTCAGCGACCTGAAAGCCACGACTTTTTTTGACGAAT
>Ga0180014_1000410_pt1 | contig 12077 bp, 11 predicted proteins | sample KR13_S1_MetaG_FD_116507 | JGI IMG/M metagenome (GOLD analysis project Ga0180014, IMG submission 116507) | Groundwater microbial communities from the Olkiluoto Island deep subsurface site, Finland - KR13_S1_MetaG | ecosystem: Environmental > Aquatic > Deep subsurface > Groundwater | place... | reverse complement strand
TGAACTGGTTCCATCTTGAGCATGCTCCTTGCCTCCTAAGGGGTTATTCCCTTTAGAGACAGTATGCCTCAGGTGGTCCCTTTTCGATGGCCGGAGTGGTCCCTTTTTCGTTGGCCGCGCGCACCAAATCCATCACCTTGCATTTTAGCGCCTTTGCCAATTTAACCAGACTTTCAATGGTGATGTTCTGTTCGCCCCGTTCGATCAGTCCAATATAATTCCGGTGGACATCGGCATGTTCCGCCAGTTTTTCTTGGGACAGTTAATGGGCTTTACGACGATGCCGAATAGCGTCACCCAGTTTCCGCCTGTAAATGGGCCTTGGTATGCCTGATTTTGCGCCCATTGTTTGGCGGCCGGATAAGTTTCCCTTGCGCCTTGGTGAAAATCGCGGCGTGGTGTCCATTGAAAATTTCTTTTAAAAAGTTGTTGACAAAAAAATATGGTCTGGTATATTAACTACTAAATCAATAGGAATAATAGGGTTTATTGATGAAGATGTCAACTAAAGGCCGGTATGGATTGCGATTCATGATTGATTTGGCCACGAACGGTAATGCTCAGAATAAAGTCTCCTTGCAACAAGTGGCCAAGCGTCAGGCAATTTCCGAGAAATACCTTTGGCAGATTGCCAATCGCTTGAAGGCGGCGGGATTGATCCGCGCTACGGCGGGCCCCCACGGCGGCTATGCGCTGGCGAAGCCGCCATTAACGATCACGCTCCGGGACATTCTCACGGTGCTGGAAGGAGACTGCATGTTAGTGGCATGCGTGACTACCCCAACCGTATGTCCTCGCAGCAATGCGTGCGCTTCGCGGGAGGTCTGGAAGGAAGTGAATGAAAAATTGGTCGAGGTGATGCAGTCTATCACCCTGAGTGCCATGGTCGCTAAGGAGCGGGCGATGGCAGAGAATTCGATGCCGGCGTACAGTATCTGATGAAACGCGTAGCCGAGAGAGACGTAGGATAGATAAAACAATGGAATTAGATCGCTCTATTAAGTTTCCGGCCACCGATGAGGCGCAAGACTTGGTGAAATGGGGGTTGGATTCGTTTCATCCTGCCGTCGCGCTGGCCTGCAGCTTCAGCTTGGAAGATGTCGTTCTGGTGCACATGGCCGTGCAGGTCAGGCCGGACGTCAGAGTATTCGCCATCGATACCGGGCGACTCAACGAGGAGACGTATCAATGCGCAGACGCCGTTAGGAGAAGGCTGAACGTGAATATCGAATGGTACTTTCCGGAACGTCAAGCCGTTGAAAAGATGGAACGCGAAGAAGGTCTTTTTTCGTTCCATGAAAGCTTGGAAGCACGGCACGCGTGTTGCCGGATACGGAAAGTGGAACCTTTGTCTCGGGCTCTTTCCGGCCTGAAGGCGTGGGTCACGGGTCTGCGGCGAGGACAAGGCGTCACGCGCAGCGAACTCAAGCCTATCGTGCGCGACGAAGCCCATGGGGGGATCATCAAGATCAGCCCGATTGCTACATGGGAGTTCGAACAGTTGTGGAACTACGTGCGTCATCACAACCTTCCGTACAATCGTTTGCACGACATCGGTTATCCGTCCATCGGTTGTGAGCCATGCACGCGAGCCGTCCGGACGGGAGAAGATGCGCGCGCGGGTCGCTGGTGGTGGGAAAGCCCGGAACACAAGGAATGCGGATTGCACATCAACGACAATAAACAGGACTGCAGGACATTGCAGAATTAAAGATGACGCATTTGGAAAAACTTGAGGCAACCAGCGTTCATATCCTGAGGGAAGCCTATCGGGAATTCAAGAGCCTGGTTATGCTGTGGTCCATCGGCAAGGACAGCACGGCCATGCTGTGGCTGACGCGCAAGGCATTTTTCGGCCATGTTCCGTTTCCGCTGGTACACATTGACACCGCTTTCAAGATTCCGGAAATGATCGCGTACCGGGATAAACTTGCCCGCGAATGGCGTCTCAACATGATCGTGGGCCAGAACACGCAGGCGATTGCCGAGAAAAGGACGTTTCCTGACGGCAAGCTCAGCCGACTGGAGTGCTGCAAGGTCCTCAAGAGCGAAGCCCTGAAGCATACTCTTTCGGGAGATTGGACGCGATTCAGGTTTGATCATAAACTCGGCAAATATGTCGAAGACACCAACAAGGAGCCATACACCGGGGTCATTGTCGGCGCCAGGGCAGACGAAGAGGGCAGCCGCTCCAAGGAACGCTACTTTTCACCGCGGGATAGAGACAGCGAGTGGGATATTGGCGATCAGCCCCCTGAACTTTGGGGCCAGTACAAGACGGATTTCGCTCCCGGCACACATGTGCGCGTCCATCCTCTCCTGGACTGGACGGAACTGGATATATGGGAATATATAGGAAAAGAAAATATTCCGGTAGTCCCGCTCTATTTCAACCGCGGGGACGGAAAGAGATATCGTTCTCTCGGGTGCTGGCCATGCACCGCGCCGGTGGAATCCACGGCCGGCAATGTGCAAGAGGTCATTGAAGAATTGAAGACAGGGAAGCTTGCTAATATCGCCGAGCGGTCCGGCCGCGAGCAGGATAAGGAAGACAGTGGCGGGCTCGAAACATTGCGGCGGGGAGGATACATGTGAGCGCGGAAATGGAACAAATTAGTGTGGTGGTGGTGGGTCACGTGGACCACGGCAAAAGCACCCTGATCGGGAGGCTGCTCGCCGACACAAACTCTCTGCCGCAGGGAAAACTTGAACAGGTCAGGACCATGTGCGTGCGAAACGCGAAGCCGTTCGAATATGCTTTTCTGCTGGATGCTCTCAAGGATGAGCAATCACAGGGAATCACCATTGACACGGCGCGCTGTTTTTTCAAGACGGAGAAACGGCGCTACATCATTATTGATGCCCCCGGCCACATAGAGTTTCTGAAGAATATGATTACCGGCGCGGCGCGGGCCGACGCAGCGTTCATTGTCATTGATGCGGAGGAAGGCATAAAAGAGAATTCCCGACGTCACGGCTACATGATATCCATGCTCGGCATCGGGCAGGTCTCGGTTCTGGTCAACAAGATGGACCTGGTCGGGTATAAAGAAGAGATTTTCAACGAAATTAGGAAAGAGTACACGGACTTCCTTGGGAGATTGAATGTGCATCCGGCGAACTTTATTCCCATCAGCGCGTTCAAGGGGGTAAACGTCGCGTCAACGTCGGATCGAACGCCTTGGTATCGCGGCATGACGGTGCTGGAGCAGTTTGACGCATTCGAAAAAGGAGATGTGCGCGCCAGCCTTCCGTTCCGGTTCCCGGTTCAGGATATCTACAAGTTCACCGAGGACGGAGACACGCGGCGTATTTTTGCGGGAACGGTTGAGACCGGAAAAGCAGAAATGGGTGACAAGATTGTCTTTCTGCCGTCCGGCAAACGTTCGCGCATAAACACCATTGAGGGATTCAACACGCCGGGGCGAACAATCGTCGCCCCAGGCGAGGCGGTAGGTTTTACTTTGCAGACTCAGGTATATGTCAAACCCGGCGAGTTGATGGTCAAGGCCGCCGAGGATCAGCCGCACGTAAGTCCGCGATTTCGCGCCAACCTGTTCTGGATGGGTCATGCGCCGATGATCAAGGACAAGAAATACAAACTCAAACTCGGAGCGTTGCGCGCGCCCCTGCAACTCGTCGAGATATTGAATGTCATTGACGCTTCGGACCTGACATCGGTGGCAAATAAACAACAGGTTGACCGGCACGACGTCGCCGAGTGCATTCTTGAGGCGCCGCGCCCGGTCGCATTCGATCTTTCCGGCAAGATCAGATTTACCGGCCGCTTTGTGATCGTTGACAACTATGAAATTGCAGGGGCGGGAATCGTTCTTGAAGATATACGGAGCGAAGATTCTGCTCTGCGGCGGCACGTGAGCGACCGGGAATTTGCATGGGAAAGCAGCGGGATATCTTCGGCGCAGAGGACAGCGGCCTACGGACACAGTGCAAAGTTTGTGGTTTTTACCGGCGATCATCAGGAAAAGACAGAGGTTCTGGCCGCCGCGCTGGAAAAGCATCTGTTCAGCCATAACTTTAAGACCTACTACCTTCGCATGGCGAATGTCATAAGCGGGCTTGATGTTGACATAAAGCACGAGTCGGAAGTACGGGACGAGCATATCAGGAGATTGGGAGAACTGGCGCGCATTCTTACGGATTCCGGCCAGATCTTCATCACCTCCCTGTCGAATGTGGATGACTATGATCTAAAAACCCTGGAACTCCTGAACAAGCCGAACGAAATCCTGGTAATCAACGTCGGAGAGAATCATTTCAGTCATTATCAGGTTGCCTTGACCCTTGACGTTCAGGCCGAAGAGGTGCATTCCCTGGAGAAAGTCGCGGCGCTGTTGAAGGAAAAGAAAGTAATTCTAGAATACTATTTGTGAGTGAGATGGAGGGGGAGAAAAATGGAATCGCATTCGAGAAGCTGGGCTAAATCCGTCACCTGGCGCGTCATTGGAATTGTCATCCTGGGCGGCATTTCATACGCAATTACACGCAGTTGGGCGCAGACGACAGTCATTACGGTGATTTTCCATAGTCTGCGGCTGGTCCTTTACTATTATCACGAACGCATCTGGGAGCGTATTTCCTGGGGCAAGCTTAAACATCCACTGGCACGCTTTCCTGTCAAAGAGGATCTCACGGTTCAAGACTATGAGGCGATCGGTAAATTCCTGGAAGAGCAAAATTGCCTCTCAAGACCAGATTACGAAATATAGCCCAGAAAGGAGTTGTAAAACATGAACGCAACTATTCGTCAACTGCATCTGGAAACACAACTGATGCATGGCGCCTACGAACCGGAACAGATCACCGGGGCCACGGCGATCCCAATCTTTCAAAGCACCTCCTTTGCCTACAAGACGGCCGAAGAATTGGAAGCGGTGTTTGCGGGCCGAGATGCCGGTTATGTCTATTCGCGAATCGGTAATCCGACACTCGTGGGGCTTGAGCGGCGGCTCGCCGTTCTTGAGGATGGACTTGGCGCCGTGGCCTGCGCCTCCGGCATGGCGGCCATCAGCGCTGTTGTTCTCGGGCTCGCCGGCCAGGGCGATGAGATAATCTCCGGCAACAGCATCTTTGGCGGCACCTATTCCCTGTTCGCCAACCTTCTGAAACGGTGTGGAATCCAAACTGTGTTTGTGGAGTCCACCGATATTGATGCGTACCGGGATGCGATCGGAGAGCGGACCAAACTGATCTTTGTTGAGACTGTGGGCAACCCGAAGTTGGATGTTCCGGATATCGCAGCACTGGCGAATGTGGCGAAAGAAAAGAATGTGGTTTTTGTGGTGGATAATACCGTGACAACCCCGCTGCTTCTCCAGCCGAAGACGTTGGGCGCGGATATCGTGATTCATTCCACGTCAAAGTTCATAAACGGCCACGGCAATGCGATTGGAGGAATCATAGTTGACTGCGGCACATTTGACTGGTCAAGCCCCCGGTACAGCCAGTTGAGTATCTTCTATAAGCGGGCCGGGAATATGGCGTTCCTGGCTTACCTGCGGAATCAGATCTGCCGGGACCTCGGGGGCTGCCTCTCGCCGTTCAACGCGTTCCTGATGTCCATCGGGATCGAGTCGCTGGGCGTTCGCATGGAACGGCATTGCGCCAACGCCATGCGGGTGGCTGGTTTTCTGGCAGAAGATCGGCGGGTGCGTGAGGTTCGTTATCCGGGACTGTCCAGTCACCCGAACCATGCGGTGGCACAACGGCAGTTCGCCGGCAGGTATGGAGCACTGTTGACGCTGAAACTGGAAAGCAAGGCTCAATGCTTCAAGTTCATCAACGGCCTGAAACGGGCCCAGAACCTTGCCAACCTGGGAGATGCCAAGACGCTGGTGATCCATCCGGCGTCAACATTCTGCCGGGATCTGACTGAGGAACAACGCCAGGCCGTGGGCGTCTCCGACGAACTGGTGCGATTCTCGATTGGAATCGAACACGCCGATGATATCATCAGCGATTTGGACAATGCTCTGGCACAGGTGTGAAAACGAAATTCAGGGAAACCCAGATCATGAAGGAGTTGTGACGATGAGAATCAAGGTGAATGACAAGGATGTGGAGCTTCCGGACAACACGTCTATCACTGAGTTGCTGGTTGTCCAGAACGTCAAGATGCCGGACATGGTGTCCGTGGAACTGAATGGCGAGATTCTTGATCGGAAGGCGTTCGAGACCACGGTGCTTAAGCCGGGGGACAAGGTGGAGTTCCTGTATTTCATGGGGGGCGGCGGCGGAATTGCAAATTGACTTTTTTCCGATTGATGATTGAAGACGCGGAACGAAGAGAGGGGCGATGCACATGAGTCTGACAGAAGAACAGATCGAGCGTTACTCTCGCCACATCATTCTCCCTGAGGTTGGCGGAAAAGGGCAGGAGAAACTGCTTGCCGGCAAAGTGCTCATCGTTGGAGCCGGTGGTCTCGGTTCGCCCGCGGCTCTCTACCTGGCCGCTGCGGGTGTAGGCACAATCGGCCTGATTGACGCCGACGCCGTAGACCTGAGTAATTTGCAGCGGCAGATCATCCATGCGACCCCGGATCTGGGCCGACCCAAAGTGGAGTCGGCAACCGGGAAAATGCGCGCGATCAATCCGGATGTGGCGCTTAACGGCTACCCTGAGCGGCTGACCGCGGCCAATGCACTTACCATCCTGAAGGACTATGATTTCGTGATTGACGGCACAGACAACTTTGCCTCGAAGTTCCTGGTGGCGGATGCCTGCCATTTCACACGAAGGCCCTACTCCCATGCGGGCATCCTGCGCTTCGATGGACAGACGATGACTGTCATTCCAAGGAAAACTGCGTGCTACCGGTGTGTTTTCAGCACGCCACCTCCGGCTGGCGCGGTGCCCAGTTGTTCCCAGGCCGGTGTGCTCGGCGTTTTAGCCGGTGTCGTCGGCTGTATTCAAGCCACCGAAGCCATAAAGTTCCTGCTGAGTATTGGCGATCTCCTGACAAATCGGCTGCTTGTATATAATGCGCTGAAAATGAAATTCCGGGATGTGCCCTTGCGGCGCAATCGCCAGTGCCCTTTATGCGGGGAACATCCTTCCATCATCGAGCTACGGGACGAAGAAGCGCCGGTTGCCTGCGACCTGCGTGCCGGCGGCCGTCATACTGATCGACAGGAGTCCTGAGCAAATGCACAAAGATTTCAAACTGACCATTGCAAGGTCCGTTTGGGCCGAATTGGCCGTAGCTGCCGAAAAAGCCGTGCCCAATGAGGCGTGCGGCCTGCTGGCGGGTAGGGATGGAAACGTGATGAAGTTCTATCCGATGACCAATATTGACGCTTCGCCGGAACATTTCAGCATGAAGCCGGAGGAGCAGTTTGCGGCCGTGAAGGACATGCGCCGAATGGAACTGCAGATGTTGGCGATTTGGCACAGTCATCCGTCCACGCCGCCGCGCATGTCCGCGGAGGATTTGCGCTTGGCGTTTACGCCGGACGTGGCCTACGTCATTCTGTCACTGGCGCCGGACGCAATTCCGCAGTGCCGTGCCTTCGTTATAAACAGCGGAATCCCTCAATCTGTTGAAGTGGTAATTACAAATGAATAACACCCAACCATTTTACTACCACCTGCCGTCCAACCTTGGCGAGGATATCGAAGCGTACGCAGGCGAAGTGCAACGCTTTCTGGCCAAGCAGCTTCCCCCCGCTGTGTTCAAGGCCAAGCGCGTGCCGCGCGGCATATACGAGCAGCGCCGGGATGGTACCTACATGCTGCGGGTCCGCGTGGCCGGCGGCGTTCTGACAGCGGCGCAGGCGTGCGCCCTTTCGGAACTCAGCCGTGATTTCAGCAACGGGTCGCTCCATGTGACGACCCGTCAGGATGTTCAACTTCACGATGTTGCCATTACGGACACGCCGGAGATCATGCGGCGCCTGAAGGAAGTTGGCCTGACGAGTAAAGGCGGCGGGGGTAATACGGTCCGGAACGTTGCGGCCTGCCCCTATGCCGGGATTTGCCCCGCCGAGGCTTTTGACGTGACACCGTTTGCTCACGCCGTCACCGAATATCTGATTACCCTGGCGGGCAGTTACAATCTTCCGCGGAAATACAAGATCGCGTTCAGCGGCTGTGCATGCGATTGCGCGCTGGCGCGCGTGGCGGATCTGGGGTTTATCGCCGCAGTCAAGGATGGCGAAGCCGGATTCACGCTCTATGCGGGCGGCGGTATGGGCGCCCATTCGCGGCTCGCCGACAGAATGGAAGCATGGATGCCGGGATCGCACGCCGTGATCGCGGCGGAAGCCGGACGGCGGCTGTTTGACCGGTTAGGAGACCGCGCCGACCGACACCATGCGCGGCTTCGGTTTGTGCTCGCGAAGATCGGGGCGGATGCATTCCGTGACGAACTCCGCAAGCAGATCGCGGAAGCGCAACATGATGGTGTTCCACTCTGCGGCGTTCCATCACCCGCCCATCGTGCCCTGGATAATGTGCCCGAGGTGCCGCCGATCCAGGCCGCGGATAAATTGCGATTTATACGGCAAAAGCAGGCCGGATTTGTCGCCGTGCCACTGCATCTGCCGCTCGGATTTATGCCGTGGCGGGACTTTGGCGCCATTGGCGAACTCGCCCGGCAGTACAGTGCCCAAAAAGAAGTGCGGACGACGCGCTCTCAGAATCTGCTGTTGCGGTTTGTCCGGCAGGAAAGTTTGCCCGAGCTGGCCAACGCGTTGAGGCGGCTTGAGACTGACGTTATCTCGCCATCGCCGCTGGGATGCTTTGTCGCCTGCGCGGGAGCTTCAACCTGCCGGCTGGGACTGTGCCTTTCGCGGGCTGCGGCCCGCGCGAGTGCGGATGCCTTGGGCAAAACGGGCGTCCTGGACGACGTGTTGGAGGCGCTAAACATCCATATCAGCGGCTGTCCGAACGCGTGTGGCCACCATCCCATGGCGCCAATTGGTTTCTTTGGTGTGGCCCAACGCAGCCATGATCGCTTGGTGCCGTCATATCGCGTGGTTGTGGGAGCAAGGGACGATGCTCACGCCGTCCGACTGGCCGAAGAGGCCGGGACTATTCCCGCGCGCGCGCTCCCTGGGTTTCTGGTGGAACTGGCTTCGGATTTTAAGGAAAATCGGGCTGGAAAGGAAACGTTTATCCAATACTTCGAGAGGAAAGGGCTGAATCATTTCCGGGACTTGACGCGCCGCCATGCGCAGGTGCCGGAATACTCAACCGATCCGCTCTTCTATCGCGACTGGGGACAGGAGGAGGACTTTTCCCTGGCGGGGCGCGGAGCAGGCGAGTGCGGGGCCGGTGTGTTCGAGGTGATTCGCGACGACATTACCGCGGCAAAGAAAGCGCTTGATCTGGCGGACAAGACCAGGGAACAAGCCCCCTTGTTCAGCGCGTTCCTGGCCACGGTGCGTGCCCTGTTGATCACACGCGGCGTTGATACGCAGGATCCGGATGCCATCATCCGCTCCTTTGAAAACCATTTTATGGAGACAGGGTTGGTCTCCTCCGAGTACCGCGGGTTGCTCGCTCGGGCGCGCGGGTACATCGAGGGGTGGAGCGCCGCGCTGGAGGGCCGCGACGCGGAGATCAAAACGCTGCTGGCCCGGATCGAAATTTTGTTCAACAGCCTTGACGGTGCCCTTGTATTTCATCCCCCCGAAGCCAAGCCGGCCGCGGCAACACAACCGAAGACCGATCAGAATGAGGCGGCAGGTGCATCGCGCACGGTGCGACTTGATCTCAGCGGCGTGGCGTGTCCCATGAATTTCGTGAAGGCCAAGCTCAAGCTCGAAACGATGGCGGCGGGGGAGGTGCTGCGTGTAGTGCTGGATGATGGAGAGCCGGTCCAGAATGTTCCCGCAAGCTTCAAGAACGAAGGTCAAGCTGTGCTCGAAACCGTACGGTTGGATGACGGACATTGGCAGGTGGACATAAGGAAAAAAACAATAAAGGATTAGGCAATATGAAATACTTCAAGGACAATTCGTTGTCGATCGGCAACACGCCGCTCGTGCAGTTGCACAAAGTGACCGGAAACAAGGCGCTGGTCCTGGTAAAGGTGGAAGGCTGCAACCCCGGTTACTCCGTAAAGGACAGAATTGGCGCGGCGATGATCTGGGATGCCGAAAAACGTGGTGTTCTCAAACCCGGGGTCGAGATTGTCGAACCGACCAGCGGGAATACCGGGATTTCCCTTGCGTTCGTTGGGGCCGCGCGAGGATACAAGGTCACACTCACCATGCCGGATACAATGAGCATTGAACGGCGCAAGATTCTCAAGGCGTTGGGCGCCAATGTGGTGCTGACCGACGGAGCAAAAGGCATGCTGGGAGCCATCAGTAAAGCTGAAGAAATGATTGCCGAGAGCCCGGGGCGCTATTTCATGCCTCAGCAGTTCAAAAACCCGGCAAATCCTGCAATTCATGAAAAGACCACCGGACCTGAAATATGGAATGATACGGAGGGAAAGATGGAGGTACTAATTGCCGGTGTCGGAACAGGAGGCACGATCACAGGCGTGTCACGTTTCATCAAGAAAACATGCGGTAAGAAGATCCTGACTGTTGCCGTAGAACCTGAAAACAGCCCGGTTATCTCCCAGAAGCTGGAAGGAAAGGAGCTGAAATCCGGCCCCCACATGATCCAGGGGATCGGTGCCGGGTTTATTCCGGATGTTCTGGATTTGAGTTTTGTGGATCGCGTAGAGAAGGTGGGCAACGAGGAAGCCATGGAATATGCCCGGCGCTTGGCCCGCGAAGAAGGAATTCTTTCCGGAATATCATCCGGAGCCGCCGTGGCGGTGGCGGCGCGACTGGTCAAAGCCCTTGAATTTGAAGGCAAGACGATTGTGGTAATCCTGCCCGACTCCGGTGAGCGCTACCTTTCAACCATGCTTTATGAGTGAAGTTGTTTTTTCCCGAGGAGTTCTTTTTTTAATTACTTTTGGCGTGGTATGCGTGTGCAAAAAAAGGCAAAGAAGATACTGCCGCTGGGCCTGCTGGTTGAAGGCAGATCATGTCTTGTCGTAGGCGGCGGCACGGTTGCCGGCCGCAAGGCAAAGGCACTGATCGAGGCCGGCGCCGAGGTCACCCTCGTGGCTCCCGAACTGGGTGAGTGGGCAAAGGGGTTGAGATCGGCGACGGGGCTGAAGGTTTTTGAACGCATGTATGATCCAGAGGATCTCGACGGGGGCTTTTTCCTCGTCTTCGCCGCTACGGATGATCATGCTCTGAACCAGCAGATTATCCAAGCCTGCCGGGCGCGCGGCATCTTGTGCGCTTGCCCGGATCGGGGATGGGAGAAGGGTGACTTCATTTCTCCCGCAAGTTTTCGGGAAGGGGATGTGACGGTCAGCGTTTCCACCGGTGGAGCCGCATGCCGTCGTTCCAGGCTGATCAAGGAACACTTGGCGCGGCATGTGGCGACGCTGGGAAAAACCGAAATGATTGTGCTGGGGACCGACCATCGTGTTGCAAACCTCGCGCAACGGGAATCCCTCCATCTGGCGGGTCCCCGATTTGAGCAGATGGGGATGATGTTCCGACAGGTGCAGGGACTGCATGAGTTCATGTTGCTGAATACCTGTAATCGGGTGGAACTTATCGGGCTGGCATCGGCCCCCCTTCTCACTTCGGGTGTTCTGAACCGGGTACTCGGGCTTGACCGGCTGGAAGGCCGCTACTATGTCTATGAGGGTCGCGATGCCTTCCGGCATGTGGCGCTGGTCGTTGCCGGGTTGCTGTCCCAGACACCCGGAGAAACTCATATTTGTGCACAGGTAAAAGCAGCGTTGGACAGGAGTTTTACAGCCGGCTGGGCGGCAGGTGTGCTCAAGGACTGGATCAGCCGCGCTCTTCATATCGGGAAGGTAATCCGTCAGGTTACTGCTCCCCTTTTGCGGGGCCATAACATTGAAGACCTGTGCCAAACCTACCTCCAATCTGAACTGGGCATTCTGCAAGACCGGCGGATCCTGGTGCTGGGCGCCGGTCCTATCGGGAAAGGTATTGCGGAAAAGCTGGCATCCCAAGGGGCCTTGGTTACCTGCTGCTACCATGTAAATATGCCGGTATTTTCGGCC
>Ga0180014_1000407_pt1 | contig 12174 bp, 9 predicted proteins | sample KR13_S1_MetaG_FD_116507 | JGI IMG/M metagenome (GOLD analysis project Ga0180014, IMG submission 116507) | Groundwater microbial communities from the Olkiluoto Island deep subsurface site, Finland - KR13_S1_MetaG | ecosystem: Environmental > Aquatic > Deep subsurface > Groundwater | place... | reverse complement strand
TGACTCCTTTTCGAGTCCGGTTTATTCCGGAACTCGTTGGAGTCAGCTTAGCGCATGGGAAATAAAAAACCGCTCCGCGTTTCAATCCGCGAAGCGGTTCCGTTCAACGCGACGTCTTTTCGCCAATGCCTTGTCAGCATTGACGAAAAGTGAATATTGCGCGATTTTCGCGCAATATTCAGGTCATACATATATCCTCCGTGGGAATCCAACCAACACGTGAATCCGTAACCGAAAAGCCCCTGATAGTTGGGGGACCGACCATCCATCTTTACGGGCGGGCGGCCGCCGGGGATGGGATGGAGAATTTGGCCGGTCTGCCCGAGACCGTAACGACGTCCTGCTCTTTCACCCGACATATTTCCCGGCTTCATCGAAATAGGCCATCACATTCTCAACCGGCGACACTTGGGTAATGGCTCCATTAAGAAAATATCCGCCGCCGTGTGCCGCGTCATCGAAACAACGCCTGACCTCGGCGCGAACATCCTCTGGAGACCCCATCTGCAGGATGTTGGCATTGACGTTTCCGAGAAGCACCAGCTTATCCCCATAATTCCGCTTCATCTCGGCAAGACTCATTCCCGCGGTAGGTTCGATCGGCTCCAAAGCGTCAACCCCGAGAGAAATAAGATCCGGCACGATCTTGTTGACATTCCCACAGGAGTGGAATAGGAAATATTTTCCACCATTTTTGATCTTATCCACCACTCTCTTGATTCGTGAAAAAGCGTGTTCACGCATCCATTCCGGCGACAGAATCGTGGTATTCTTCATTCCAAGGTCATCGGCGCAATGAATGACGGGACTGTCGTTCATATTGTTTATGACCTCCACCATCTGCGAAGCGCGTTCCATGTTTCGTTCCAGAGCGGCGTCTATCAATTCACCGTCTTCAAACATGATAGTGCTGAAGTTCTCGATCCCGATTCCATGATAGAGGTGTTCCAGACAGGACACCGGCGCCGATGGGACAAAGAGCGTGCGATCTCCGAGTATGGCCTGGAGCCTTTCCACTTCCCTGATATGAGCGTGTGCCGCATCACGGGGATCATCGCCGCTATCGGCAAAACGCTTCAGAGACTCCCTGGCTTCGTCCAATGTATGCGCCTGTTCCGCCCCCCCGACCGTCCAGCGGAGGTATCCGTCGCACTGGACACCTTCGACAACGCCCCACTGCGGCGTCATCATCGATCGGAGCATATCCATCCCGACCTTGCCATAAGCCTCGGCCGTGATATGTTCCATCACTTCCTTCGTCGCCCCCCGAAGTTTCTTGCCGGTAACGGCCTCAATGAAACCCACGTTTCTCGCTTCGCCATAGATTGGAACTCTGTCGGTTTCCTTGCGCTGAAACGTCAGCAACACACGTTCCTTTGCGGTCAACTCCGGTCTCGTTCTTTCACGATTGCCGAGTAGATATGGGCCTTTCGGCCCACCCCCCTCACAGACCCGGACGTGCGCAATTAACGCATCCGGTTCTTCGGGCGGTGGTTTTGCCAGACGGTTTCCCACCTGTCCGTTTGATTTGAGGCTCCCATATGCCGGGTCTCTTGTCATATTTGCTATCTCCTTGCGTTAGTGTGCATTTCGTTTTTGGAGTTCTGTGTCTCCTTCGCGCAACACGCAGGAGTCCACCGTATTTTCCCCGACGTCCCCCTTCTCTCCATCGGCTCCCTTCGGCCTCGGTTCGCCGACTTCTTCGTTACTATGAGGACGCTACGACTGCCGCCACGGCTTTCGTCTGCGTTTCGTTTCCTTCACGCGCGACTTACTGCGTTCCCGCCGTCCTTTGTGTTTCCGCTATCTCGGACTCCTGTCCCAAGCGGCGTGCCTGTGACTGGCCAGGCGGTTGGTTTACCGGTGTCCGCCCCTCCTCCGGTTCTTCCCGCAGAGTCGTGTGGCTCTCCCAGGTTCCTGTGTGCCCTCTTGTGTCTTTGCCCCGTTCTCAGACCCCGCCGGTGGGATAGCGCCTGACTGCTTGGTAGCTCCATCCTTTCGTCCCCGTACAACATGACGCCAAGGACCGCCCGGGATAATAGGAATTTCGGGGCTCAATCACGCGGCTTTGACACTCACGGCCTACGCTTCACCGCTTCGATTACTCTACACGGGCAAGGCTCGTTTCCGGGCGCGCAGTCTCGCTTCCCCGGACGGGTTTCGGGTTTCCCCTCCCCCGCAAGGCCACTTTCGGAAAATTTCAGTTCAGTTTGCCTGTCCCTCCCTTTTCCATAGATTTATCCTGGCGCGACATCGTTTTTCCTTTCTTCTTTAGAGAGAGCATCGGCCTGCAACAGCGCCTCCAGCAAGAATCCCACGCCGTCGGTTGCTTCGTAGTAAGGCTTGGCAGGGTGCCCGCGAAACAGGCCGTTGTGCTGAAGCTTGGTAATGGCATCGGCGGCCAACTCGAAGGCGGCTTGGGCGTATCGTTTCTCGCCGGTGCAACGATGCAACCGAACAAGAAACGCGATTGCCCGTCCGTAATGCTCGGCGTATGTTCCCTGCGGCGCAAAGTCACGGGCATATCCTTCGTACCAAGTCCGGCTCAAGCACGATCGGGGCGGCGATTCAATCAGAATCCACTCGGCAAATTGGCGGGCGGTTTTCAGAAGGTCTTTTTCTCCTGTGATCGTGTACGCCAGCGCGTAAACTTCCGCCGATGCCAGAGGATGTTCATAACCGGCAACATAGGGTTGCCAGAGATCAAGGTGTCCTCGCGGTTCACAAGCGTGATAACCCGCTTCGGTGCGCACATCCGCAACTACGCGCGGGCCGGGCTCCGGGGATCCGTCCAGCCTTAGCGCACCCCAGAAACGCCCGGTCTGCTTGTCATACCCGTACTTCGCGTAAGCCCGGAGGTAGGCCAACGCGTAATTCCGCAGTTCCTCGTCGCCACAAAACTCGTAGGCGTGGAGCAGGTCGCGACAACACAGCCCCACTTCCGCGGTGGTAAAGTGGCTGCCATCGAAGCGTTGTGAACCGGCATTGGGACGGGCGGCAATGAGGTTTGTCACCTCATGCCGGCGGCGCCAAAAGTAGTCCGCCAACAGCCGGGCTCTTGTCTGCCAAACTCGCTCGCCCGTGCGGGAATACATAAACGCAAACGCGCGCCCGAAAGCGGCGGATGTCATGCTGAAATCGCATCCGCGGCCGCCGTCATCGTGCCGGTTCACCTCGCCGGTTTCCTTGTCGATGACGTGCCATTTCCAGATGGCCTCAATCTCACGACGGACCGATTCCGGGTTCACCTCCCATAGCTTTTCCCAGAGAATCGTATGCATGGCGTGGAACTCGTGGGGATTCCCATCGTGTCCGTCACGACAATCCCGAAATACGTCGTAATGGCGGTGCCATCCCCACCACCAGAATCCCTTGTCGTCCACGAGGTGGGTGAGGTACCAGTCGATGTATTTCCGCGCGAACTCCGCGTAACGCGGCTTTTCCGTCAATGCCGACAGTTGGAACATGGCGGACAAGGTCGGCTGGTCCATTAGCAGGTTGGCTCCGGCGGGAGCGCGCCGGCCGCGACGCTGCACGCGCCAATGCTCATCCAAGGGCAGCGGGTCGGCGGGGCACGACAGGGATTGCACGTCAAGGATACTAACCAGAATCGGCGTGTAAGTGTCGCCGTATCTATCCGTGCCGTGTTCGATCAGAAGGTCGATACATTGCTGCACGGCCTCGCAGTAGTTCCGGGCGCCGCTGGTGGACCAGTTGTCGACGTTCATCCGTTCGCTCCGTCTCCGTATTTGTTAACGCCTTGTTTTTCACTGGACGCACTATCTTCCAATCCATTTCTGTCAATTCAATGACACGATCATATGCCCCTACCCATTCAACATGTCAACGCCTTTTTTTACCTTTTTCCATACCACTCGTGGCCATGCTGTGAGTCAGGGTTGCACGGCGCAATAATCCGGCATTGGCTTCCTTGAGCACGCCAGCAAACCACCCCGGCGCTGGAAAAGGAAAATCAAGCCGCGTATTGACAATGGTCACCACCCGCGGCAGGATACTTTCGATATGAAGAAACTTGGCGTTGCCCTGTACGGATCCAACGGTCATCAGATTGTCGGCGCGCTGAACAACCATCCGCGCGCCCGGCTGGTGGCAGTTGCGGCCATGGATCCCCCGGCCTATGCTCCGGATATCTGTCGGTGCGCTTCGATCGAGGACCTGCTCAGTAATAATGACGTCGAGTTGGTTTCCCTCTGTTCCCCGCGCCGCGCCGACCAAGCGCGGGACGCGCTCCTCTGTCTGGAAGCCGGCAAACATGTCTATGCCGAAAAACCCTGCGCCCTGACCGAAGCCGATCTGGACCGCCTGATTGCCAAGACTCAACAGGGTCCGGCCCGTTTTCGTGAAATGGCCGGAACCGCCTTTGAGGAACCCTATCTGACCATGGGCGAGATTGTCCGCTCGGGCCGCCTAGGCACGATTGTCCAGGTCTTCGCCCAGAAATCGTATCTTTGCGGCGATCACCGTCCTCAGGATGAATCCATTCACGGCGGTCTCATTCCCTGGGTCGGCGTGCATGCCCTGCGGCTGGTGGAACACGTGACCGGCATCCGGATCGCGGAGATTGAAGGACAAGAAACCCGGCTGGGTAATCCCCAAAAGGGAGACTTGCGCCTGGCGGCCACCATGAATCTGCGGCTGGAAAACGGCGCTTTGGGCGCCGTGATATGCAATTACCTGAATCAGCCCGGTTTCGGACGCCACGGCAACGAACATTTGCGGATTTTCGGCGTTGATGGATTCGTCGAGGCTGTAGATGGCGGTGTCCGGACACGACTGGTTGTCAAAGACAAGGACCTCGGTCCGCTCCAATGTCGGACCACCGTTCTGCGGTATGAAGACATGTATATTGACGAACTGCTGGGGCTGGGCGTCATGCCGCTCACGCTGGAAGCTGAAGTCCATCCAACGCGCATGACCATCCGCGCCAAACAGAACGCCGACGCGCGAGAGACTTGAATTTTAACCGAGCAGTTTGTTCTCCAGCCTCCTCATACATTTCTGAACGAACACCGGCCGATCGGCAAGCGTTTATTAAGAAACTGAAGTTCAAAATCGGTTCGCTCCCTAGCGTCAAGTTTCAGCGGTGGCCCGGGATCAAAACGACCATCGGAGGAAAATACTTTGCGGATCGCCTCCAAATAATCCTCATGATCCGTCGCAATATGAATGGCGCCCCCCGGAATCAATGTCCGATCGAGCCCATTCAGGAAACCTTCATCGAACAAACGGCGGCGATGATGCCGGCGTTTCGGCCAGGGATCGGGAAAGAAGATATAGAAAGTCGTGACCGACCGCGCCGGCAGAAGATAGCTGATCGCATAACAGGCCTCGACATATACCAGGCGGATATTGGATAGCTGCCGACGCCGGGCTTCCCTCTCCACCGCGAGAATTCGCAGAAGCAGGCAGTCAATCCCCAGAAACGAAACCTCGGGATGGCGGGCGGCATGGGCCAGCAGGAAGCGTCCTTTTCCGCACCCCAGATCCACCTCCAGGGCACGCGGCTTGCACCCGAACATGGATTCCAGGCTCAGCGGCCCCAGCCAGTTGGAGGGGATCACGCGAAGGCTGTCGGGGGAGGCACACATTATTTAATTCACATGTTGTGTTCGGTGTTCAGCTTTAGTTGTTCAGTGTTCCGTGTTCGGTGTTCGGCAAGGAACCACCTGCAGGCCACAGAGCGTGTGATAGACGTGATAATCCTCGATAGTCACATGCGCTTTAGCTATGGCTGATCCCGACCCCTGAACACCGAACACTGAAAACTTCCTGCCTTGCGAAAGACTTCCCGGATTGCATCACCAGCCGAACGCCCGGAATACGCCATACAGGACCAGGCTGAAGCCCAGCATGACGGCGGCGCACGGAAGAATTTGGCGGTAAATGGGAATCAGGGACGACGAAAAATAATCCCGGGTCACCAGAAGACACAAATGAATCGGCGACAGCATCATGCCCATGTACCCGAACCCGAACGCGAGCGCCAGGGTCGCCATGGGTGTCAACCCGGCGCCCTCCTGGCTCATCAAGCCGACGATCAGCGGGAACGCCATACCGGCGAAACCGGACGCGACGCCGGTGATCAATCCCGCCAGCAGGGGCAGGCCGGCGACCAGCAGGACCACCGGAAATCCGGCTTCCATCAGCTCACGGCCGGCCGTCGGCAGGAGACGCGAATCATCCAGGAGCGACTGAAAAATCGCCACACTGCCCACCGTCAGGAGAATATTCAGCGAATGCCGCCCGGCCAGCGAGGCGAACAGGCGGCGGACGGACCACCCGCCGTCATCCCGCAGGATCATTCCAAGCCCCAGAAGCATGCCGATCAGCATGGCCAGCATTTTTCGCAATTGCCCATTGAGAAACGGAAATCCCTGGCTCAGGATCGGAGGAAGCAGAAGGACACTGGCAATAATCACCATCAGGGGCAGGATAACGACCACGAATCGGCGGCCGGCCGGCTCTGCCGGCGCGGACGACCGGACACACATCAAGCGATCCTGATGCGGCCGGAGCAGAAACAGGTACCCCGCCAGCAGGGTCACCGGTGTAAATGCGATCAGCGCCAGGACATACTGCCAGGTTTCCATGTGGAAGACCGTCAGGCTGATGATGACCACCGGGTAGATCGGCCACCAGTATTCCACGACATGCCGGAACCAGTAATTGACGGCGGTTTTCCACTCGGGCGCCCAGTGCTCTTCATCCACGACCTGCTGGACCATGGGCGCCGAGAACAGGGCGCCGGCCGGCATGGGCACGAGCCCGATGACCAGGGGCGCCGCAATCAGGCTCCACAGCCGGCCATGCCGGCCGCCCAGCCGGCGGGACAAGGCGACAATCGCCTGGGCGTTCCGTTCCTGCGACATATACCGGCCGAATTCCACCACGAGCGCCGTGATGGCCAGGAGCATCCAGAGGTAGCTCTGCTTCAAGGCCGCTCCCAGACTGATCAGCACCTCGATCGGCGTATGCCCGGCCCAGGCATTCAACCCGACTCCACCCAGAATGATCGCCAAGCCAAGGGGAACACGGAACCGAGTCAGCGCCAGCATGCCCAGGAATATCGCCAGAATTTTCAGGATCGGCGGACAGTTCAGCATCCATTATCTCCCATCAGATCAGCGCGGTGTTTGTATCGCAGTCTCCGTGCCAGCGCAATAAAATTGTGGGGTATGTGTCCAGAACCTCAATGATCCCACTCTTTCGACAAGGCGCTCATGGTGATAAAACGAATGCCATTGTCTTGCATCAATCCCAGGAACTTGTCCAAGGCCCTCAAGGCGGGCTTGCCGGTGTTCTCATAGAGGAAAGGACGGAAGGTGATCGTCGTTTCGTCGGACCGAACGGAATGGGGCATCGCCACGAATTCCCACGGATGCAAGTAAACGCAAAGCACCGAATCTCCCGCGGGCGTTTTAACCCGCGCCATCATCCGGCGGCACAGCCGCGCGAACCACTGCGCGCCCTTCAGCCGCAGCATGGGCCATTGATCCCGACTTCGCCTCTTTCCCTGCCGATCCTCGCCGGCATCCCTGTCGTAGAAATTCGGCAATTCAAGAATACGCATCCTTCCCGGTTTTGACCAATTGCTGCGCGACGGATGGTAAGGCAGAAAATCACGGCCATAGAAATACGCGGGGAAAGACGAATCCACGCGATAGCCCAAATCCTCCAGCACGCCGATCATGGCATTGGACCCAAAAAGACGCGGCGCGCGAAACGAAACCGGACGCGCACCGGAGATGCGTTCGACGACCTGCGTGGCCCTGGCCAGCCGCGCCGGGATTTCTTCAGCCAGAATAAACCCGCCTACCGGCACATCATAGACCGGCTCGCCCACAGTTTCGTGATACATCGTGTGACAGCCCACTTCATGGCCGTTAGCCATCGCTTGCGAGACCATCCGCGGATAAGCCTGCGCCTCACGGCCGGTAAACAAAAAAGTGGCCCGCACGCCATGCGCCCGCAAAACCGCCAGAATCTCCGGCGTGGCGTATTTCACACCCCGGCATTCCGATGTCCAGGAACCGATATCCGGCTCCATGTCAAAGCTCAAGATGATAGTATTCACTTATCTCTGTTTTCGCTCCTTACGAAACTATTTAACCAGCGTTTTCCGCCTCGATAATAATGGCCGCATAGGCCCCGGACAACCGGGGAATCGTCAAGAGCAGACGCCCGTTCCGGGTTTGGCATTGCACCTCGGCATGACGGGCGGTCACTTTGGGCTGGGTCAACGGACAGGCCAGTTCGATCTCCACATCACAAACCGGCAGGATCTCCGTGATCTCACGCTGGGCGGTAGGCAGGGTCCAAGCCACGGAACGGTTGGCCAGATGAATAATCGTGCGATTAAGCGCTTCCTGGCGCCAGATTGTGATCTCGACCGTGCGGGGCGCTTTGACCACAACCTGTCGCGCCGGCAACAGATCGCCGATCGTCGCGGCCATCTGTCGGCCTATATGCGCATCGCCATGTGTTGAGAAATAGCGGCCAATGTCAAAGGCGATATAGCAGCTTTTCCCGCCCCCGAAGGAATTGGTGGTAACTACCGGCCAAGCCCGGCTAATTGCGGCTGGCAGAGGATCCTCCATGCCGGCCACCGAGCCGGCGGGATCAACTTCAATATAACGGGAGATAATCTTCCCTGCGGCTTTAGTTTTCTGGAAGATTCCTGATGCGGGTTCCGGACCGTTCGGCTGTTCCACCGCAAAATGACCTTTCGAGAATCCTTGGCTGGATATTCCCAACACATCTCCCAGAGCAAAATCCGCGCGCCGGGCGCCTTTTTCATCACGCAACGAAACCTCGGCCGTAGCCAGCATGCGTCCGCCATTGCGGACGTATTCGCGGATAACACGGCAACAATGTTCGCTCAGGTTGGCTGAATTGGGTAGGACCAGCAGATTATATTTGGCCAGCGCTTCCGGGCCGTCCAATCTTTCAGCCACGACGATGTCAAACGGCAGGTGTTCTTCAATCATCAGCCTGGCCCAGCCGATAAATTCCTCGCGCCATTCGATCGCATTGACATCAGCCTGGTAATATTTGCGCGTTGCCCAGGAAAATAAAAGCGCGATGCGGGCATCCGATTCTGCGCCGAAATCCAGATCAGCGTCTTGCATGTAAAACTCAAGTCCGCTCGTCACATTTTCCAGCAGATGCTTGGCGGTGGTGGTGTCAGGACGTGCGCCCACGCCGCAGGGGCCAAACACTTTGCCGCCGTTCGCCTTGCAGGCCGATGCATATATCAACCATAGGGCCTTGGTGATAGGCCAGTGCGCGTAATGAACCGGGGTGGAAGTCAGCAGAATCCATGAAGGCAAACCAAGGGCATTTTGCCAGCGCACATTGATGCTGGTGGAGTTAAGATCCGAACACGGCACTTTAAACACGTCAAAACATTCGGATAGAAAAACATCCATGGATGGCAATGCTTCCTCACCGATACAAGTCTGGGACGTAACGAACAACGGCGCCATAGTGTTGTGGGCCGCAATAATTCCGCGCTTGCGCAGGACGGCGGAAATACCGGCAAAAATGGACGCGCTTCGTTCGGAGCGCCAGTCAATATATGCCTGCCAATGGTCATAGATCGTCTGGCGAGTCAGATTGTTGGTGCCGCAAATCTTTTCCAGCGCGGGACGGCAGTAGTCGCAGACACAGATGTCTCCATGGATGAGCATGTCCAGGTGGAATCCGTCCGGATGGTAACGTTCGGCAATTTCTTCAGCGATGGCGATCACCTGGTCGCGTTTGGGCGAATTGAAGCATGGATTCTGCCATTGACCGCCCGGGATCGCGTAGACCCGGCCATTCGGCCGCGCGGGATCAGCCCAGCTTGCGAGTTGATGCGGAAATGGCGCAGGCACCTGAGCAATTCCGACCGTATTCCATTCCGGGTGCTTCGAGTCGAGCCAGTTGATATAATGAATAATCTTCTTGCCGTGTTTCCGCAACCGCGTCGTAAGATCGCCCACATAGTCTCTGCCCTTAAGGTTGGGGTGTTGCGGCCAGATCGCGCTGGGATAATAGGCGATGCCAAACTGGTTGGCAGCATAGATGGCAACAATATCGGCGCCGGTACCCACCAGTTCTCGTGTTATGCGATCAGGGTCATATTTCGCAAAAGCCGAATCCTGCTCGTTGAGCGCGTACTGATCGTACCAATAGATGGTGCCTCTCTTATTTATCCATGCCTGCTGGCCGGCATTAAACTCACCATCGCTGGTTTTCATATTTCCTCCAGTCGTAGACCATGATTTATCTCTTCATTAATAAAGTCAAGTTTGGCTTTAATCATGTCAGTCCCATGTGCATACTTATGATCGTGCCCATAATAAAAGTCCAACCTGACATCGGCTTCCATCACCGACAGAGCCGCCGGGATTGAGATAGCCTTCCATAGTACTCTGCCCGGTCAAAGCCGTCGGATTGACACGATGCAGAACCTGGCCGTTCCACACGGCGTGCAGCCGCCCCTCCAAGGCCCATCCGGCGACCACGCCCGCATTTTCATTGCCAATAAAATGCTGCCGTCGGCAGCCCTGCGCAAACAACTAAAGTAACTCGTCGATCTGCATATGCCCTCAAATGGTTAATCCTAAACCTGATTCATCGCTAACTGGTATTTCAAGTGCGCGTCACGCAGGCAGGGCAAGGGATGGCAATGCCTCCCCATACAGGGCCTGCGATTGCCGGCTGAACTCGTCGTACATGAAACGCTTGATGCCGGAGTCCTTCACCCCGATCGCTACGTCGCTCCCGTAGTCGCACAAGATAAACCCTCCGTGTGAACGGGCCCAGTGAGTCATCAGCATCTTGGCGTCCTCCGTGACCCGTTGGCGGTCGCCCGTCGGCAGCGTGGCCTGGATGTCGGCCAGGCTGTGGAAGGCGATGCGTCCGCTGTAGCGCTCGCCGATCTCACGGATGCCAAGGGCGCGCGGCTGTTGCAAATTGACTACGTTGACGCCGGCACGGATGTAGCCCTCGATGATCTCGTTGATCTTGCCGCACGAGTGTACCCAGACGTCACAACCAGCTTCATGCATCGCATCAAAGATGCGCTTGTAGCGAGGAAAGAAGAAGTCCATCCACATGTCGAAACTGACGAATGCGGCGGTCTGCGTCCCCCAGTCGTCGCTCATGAACCAGCCATTGATGCGGCCGGGAAAACGGCGGGAGATCTCGCGAACCAACGTCACGTGCGTCTCGACGATCATGTCAGCCAGGTCTTCCATTGCAGGCCGGTCATCATAAAGGCCGACGAGTGTGTCTTCAAAGCCGTGCAAGGAGTGCATGCGTTCGAACAGCACCATGAAAATGCTGCTGACGACGTACTTGCCCTGGGCTTCAACCTTGTCCAGCCTCGCCTCCATATCCACATAACGCGACGGGGCACAGTAGTCCGGGGGATGAAAGCTTGACAGCTTGCTGATGTCGGAAAGCGGATGGCCTTTCACCTGCCCCATGGTCTCCGTATCCGTCTTGTCCCAAACACAGCCCCACTCGTCTTCGCCGGCCACACTCGGCTTCCAACCGGCAGGGGCTTTGCCCCCGATCCATCCCGTGTCATCGACGCCAAAGCAGCCAATGGTCACCGGTAACCGCGGCGGATTACGAAAGTGAATGGCCCGGCTCACAATCTCACGCGATGTCATCTGCTGCATTCGAATTTTTCCTTTACGAAAGGGCGCTGTTTTGTCCAAGCAAATGCCAGCCACCCTATCATGTAATTTAGCATCATCTGCTTCTCTCTATATTATTCAACATCGCTATATACCAATCATAATGCTCCACGGGAATATAGCCCTCGATGGAATGCGAGCCGATGATCACGCCACCGTCTTGACCCGCCTCCATAACCGCTGCGGCTTCCCGCTCAATGTCCCGACGGTTACCCAAGGGCAACGTGTGGGTGTTGTCCATGCCCCCAATCACAGCCAGCTTCCTCCCGTAATGCGCCTTGAAAGCGGACAGGGTCAGCCCGGCGGTGGGATAGACCCCCTGCACACCGTTTAGACCGGCCTCCACAAACATATCCAGGATGGGATAGGTATGTTCCGATAAAACATCATGGTGCAGAATAATGTGACGCGCCCCCTTGGATTTCCAATAAGCGAACATCCGCTTGTAGGAATCCAGAAACAG
>Ga0180014_1000406_pt1 | contig 12191 bp, 12 predicted proteins | sample KR13_S1_MetaG_FD_116507 | JGI IMG/M metagenome (GOLD analysis project Ga0180014, IMG submission 116507) | Groundwater microbial communities from the Olkiluoto Island deep subsurface site, Finland - KR13_S1_MetaG | ecosystem: Environmental > Aquatic > Deep subsurface > Groundwater | place... | reverse complement strand
TCTATCTTTAAAAAAAATTCAAAAAAATATTTTTTTTATCGACGTTTGCCATTTTCCCCGTCGGTTTTCAAATTGGCTTGGAAAAGGGGATCTATTGAAAATTGTCGCTCTTGTTTTTCAGAAATTATCCTGCACGAGCTCGGAGACAGTCAATTTGACAAATATTATGGCAGGCATTAGAATGAGGCTGTGATTCACATTAAAGAGCAGGTTTCTTTTTGGTTAAAAAGCGCAGCTTATGATTGGCTGGTAACCAAACAACTTTTTGAAAAGAAATCATATGCGCACTCTCTTTTTTTTGCTCATCTCGTGCTTGAGAAGCAATTAAAGGCTCTTTTTGTTAAAAAAAACAGAGAAACTGCACCATATAAACATAATCTTGTAATGCTTGCAGAAAAATGTAGACTGAGGTTATCTGAAGATCAGGAAAAACTGCTCGAAGAAGTGTCAGATTTTAATCTTGAAGCGCGCTATCCCGATTACAAATTTTCTTTTAAAAAAAAATGCACCATGGCCTTTACCAGACGATATTTGACAGAAATTGAGGTGTTTTTAAAATGGCTGAAAAAAGAACATCTATTAAAAAAATAGCCCAAACTTATATCGCCGCATTAAAAAAAAGCCATATCCATGTTCTGCAAGCCTTTCTTTTCGGTTCTTATGCCCAACACCGGTTTGATGAAAACAGCGATATCGATATCGCGATTGTTTCAAACGATTTCTCCGGTAATCGTTTTTCGGACCGCCGCGTGATCGTGCCTTTACGCCGTTCAATTGATAAACGCATCGATCCATTGCCTTTCCGTCCTGAAGATTTCAATGAAAGCGACCCACTCGTCTCGACCATACTCAAAACCGGTATACAGATTGACCAGTGAGAGAAAGAAAGGGCCGCCTCTAATTTTTGCTTTCCCGGAAAGAATTTCCCAAAAGGTCTGTTTGTCCCCATCATCCGGGAAAATGTATTATCCACTTCTGCCACGGTTCAGCACATGATGGAATGCACCTGGCTAAGTTAGTTTCCCCCGCTGTATAAACTCAGCTTGCCCGAATAAAGTCACAATATCATGTACCGTCCCCAGTTCCCCTTACCACCCTTTTGTTATACACTTAGAATTTTCGTATAAACATCCAGATAACCTTCTATCATTTTTTGCCGGCTAAATTTTGAAGTAGCCCAATTTCTGCAATACTCCCGGTTTATCGATTTAATATTATTTACCGCGTCCAGCGCTTCTTCAATAGTATTAACTACAAAACCAGTCTTCCTATCAAGAATTAATTCGGGCATAGAGCCCCTGTTAAATGCAATAACTGGCGTTCCACACAACATAGCTTCAACCACGCTCAGACCAAAAGGTTCTTCAAAACTAATTGGATGTAAAAGGGCAATCGCTCCACCCAAAAGTCTGTTTCGTTCATCAGGCCCGGAGTTCCCAACGTAAACAATGTCATTATTATTGATAAATGGTTTAACTTTATTATCAAAATATTCCTGATCTTGAATTAAACCGGAAATAATGAGCTTTCTTTTTGATTTTTTAGCAATTTGTATAGACTCATAAACCCCCTTATGCGGATGAATCCTGCCAAAAAAAAGCAGATAATCTTCTGGCTCATGACTTAAAATAAACTCATTGGTATTTATACCATTGTAAACGGTAGCGGCATAATCCAGTTCAGAACTGCGATCAGAATTACTGATAGAAACATAATGACCAGTACTGTTGTATTTTTTATAGACCGGAATAATTTTTGGAGAAGAAAAACCATGAATGGTTGTTACCATGGGTGTTTTGATCAAACGAGAATAACTCAGTGGAAGAAAATCAAAATTATTATGAATCAAATCAAATTGATCTGCTTGTTCCATGAGATTGCTGATATGAAGGCACTCTTCTACTTTGGGATCGACATTAGCATTCTCGGCATAGGGTTGCTCACAAACTGAGGCTAATTTGCCTTTTGTAATAGAATCGCCAGAGGCAAACAATGTTACATCAATGCCAAGTTCAACCATTCCTTCAGCAATGTTGGATGCAACTTGTTCCCAGGGGCCATATTTTCGGGGAGGTGTACGCCATGCTATTGAGGAAAGGATTGCGATTTTCATAGTCTTTCTATTACAAGTAGTTTGACAAGAATAATTACAGTGCTTGTCGTGGGTTGTTTAAACAATGGTCAACAAGGTCATCCAATATTGCAATGCCTACACACATTACTTTGTCAGCACCCCCCCAATATATTTTAACGCTTCCATCATCTTCAGGAACAGCGCCACAGGTAAACACCACATTATGCACATAGCCTGTTATTTCATAAACTTCTTCTGGTTGTAGAATCCATTCATCACCAATGGCAATAATTTTTGAAGGATCTTCCAAGTCGTGCAATGCCACCCCTAATCGATAAACACTCCCATCCATAGTTGGAAATACCCCATGATAAATGCTTAGCCAACCACGGGATGTTTTAATAGGTGGCGCTCCAGGCCCAATTTTCATCTCATCCCAATGATATTGCAATGGTTTCATGATTAATTTCGATTCACCCCAATACTTAAGGTCAGGAGAGTAAGATATCCAAATGGACCAGGGCGATATTTCAGAATGAGGGCGGTCGAGCCTGACAAATAAATCTCTAATTTTTTCCGGGAAGATTACAACATTCCTGCAGTCGGATTCAGTAATTAATGAAAATCGTTCAACAGATTTGAAATCTATTGTTTTTGCAAGTCCAATACGCACGCCATGCCTGGAATAAGCACTATATGTAATAATGTATTCTCCGTCAATAAAAACAATCCTTGGATCTTCCACTCCATAGGCTTCATATTCTTCAAAAATCCCCTCAGTAGCCGGAATCATAAAAGGTTTATCATTCACCTTAAAATTATATCCATCATCACTTTCGGCTTTACCAAGAATGCTTCTTCCGTTCAGTTTATGTGAGCGAAATATCATTATGTATTTCCCCTTGTGCTTAACAACTGCGGCATTATGCACTGTAGCAACCGGATAGGGCACGTCATCCTTTGTAAGGATTGGATTATTTTTATATCTGTTTATTAACATCGCTGTTTGTCTATTTACAATGACTTATAGGAAAATCAATTTTCCCCATGATGGGATTTTAAGGAGATTTTATTAAAATTGCAATATTCGCTTGTGAATTGCTTGGGGAATTCAGGGGAAAAAGATTTATTTAGGGCCAGGAGAATGCACTTTTTGAAATTTTTCTGAAAAATAGCCAAAAACCAAGCAATTTACAAAAAATAGAAATGCTCCACCACCATCAATATTCAATGTCATCTTTAAGCAAATAATTTCCGCAACAGTTTAAGATCGTGCGGAGAAGCACGGGACTCAATCGTAGCCTTGTAATATTCAATCAGCCATAAGGTCAAGTGTTTAAAAAAAAGCCCACCTTTCATTCAGGTAGCGGAAGATCTATGGGAAATTGTTGCTCTTGCTTTTCAGGAATTGCAGAAGATTTCTTTTGATTTCTCGGAAATGATTGCCAAAAAGGTCTTTTTGCTCCCATCATCCGGGAAAATTTATTCGCCCTTTTTGCCGCGGTTCAGCACATGATGAAATGCACTAGGATAGTAAGTGATGCGCACCATTCAAATTCAACTTCCTCGAACAAAGCCACAATGTCAAGCAACATCCCCAGATTTCAAATAGTCGGTATTTGTCATCAGCAGCATATAATTGCCGACTGTTCTCCTGCAATCCGAACAGTTTCCTTTGCCAATTAAATTTGGATAAAGATATCGAAAACGCCTCCAGTAAATGGTCTCAAACTATAATTCATTATACCATTTTTGCTCAATCGCTCCAAGAAAATATCCCCGATTCTACTCTTCTGAAAAGGTTTTAGTGCAATTAGCTAAAAACAAATTTCAATCTTTCTTGTGCGCTAAAAACTGGCATTTATGAGGGTTTTGCAGCAGAATCAAATATAGTATTGTGACCCCTATGTTTGGGCTTGATATCTATTTTGCCGGCTCCTTGACTTCTCCCATAACTTCGCCCTTGTGTTTTTTCCCCGCGTCATCGATATAGACCGCGCTGAAGAAAAGTGGCGCCCCCTTCTGCAGGGCCTTGATCTTGGCGACCTTGCTCTTTCCCTCTACGACGCTGAGGGATAGTTCTTTTTCGGCTTTCCAAGTTGGCCAGATGGCAACTTCTTTACCGTCCACATCAACTCCCTTGGCCATCACGTAAATTTCTTCTCCGACCGTGAGCTTAAAGCCGTTCATTCCCGTCCCTGTCAAGGTCGCGGATAGAGTGTTGGGATCGGCGACTTTGTAGATGATGATCTGGTCGACCGTCCCCTGAGCAAAGACGGTGTTCGCGGCAAGTATCATGCCTGCGACCACGGCAATGACAAATATTTTTTTCATTTTCTACCTCCTTGTTAGATTACTGATAGGAACTGATAGAAAAATCAATTTTCCTCATGATTGGATTTTAAGGAACTTTTATTGAAATTGCAATAGATGGATGTGAATTATTTGTGGAAATTTATAAAATAAATTATTTGTTATATAATTGAGAACACACTTTTTGAAATTTGACTAGCCCAACTTCCGCAGTGTGATGACGAAGAACCGCGTGGGTACTGCATTTGACTATTCATTTAGTCACTATTTTCAGATTCTCCGCACCACCTCAAACCGAAATCCGCATCAATCCTTGATTCCTTTTCCCGCCCACCGCGAAAAACAGCCCCGCCCTGAGAAAAAGTGCGGAAGTTGGGTTAGTTTCCGCTAATGTCAAAGAAACCTGCGGGTGAAATCGATACTTATTTAAACAAAGGCATTGGTTCTTTATATTTAAAATGTCTACGAATTTCAGGCCTTTTAAAAGGAGCATTCTCTCCGATTTCATTTCCCCATTGCATCCAACTAGGTCTTTCCAAGCGGGCGAATAATTCGAGATATGGTCCCGGACTGCAGGATTCGATTATTTCGTAAAGTTCATTGGGTTTTTTCGAATGCTCTTCCTTTCTGGAAATGATAATATTCACTTGTCGACGACCAGGCTTAAGAGTCCGCAAACTGCCACGGATCCCAAAAAGAACCAATTCGGTAACATTGCGGAAATAAAAGCCCACGCCGCGCCCATCGGGCCCACCATCTTTGCGTACTTTATGCCAGACGATATTACTTTTGTAAGTGAATCCCCATTTCTTCATCACTTCGAGTCCTTCAGCTATTAAAGCGTTTGGTACCCACAAATACAAATGGCATTTTTCAGCAGCAACTTCGGCGATCGGTAAATTTACTATTTCTTCCAAAGCCATGGTCGGATATCTCATCAAACGTTTATGCTCCGGAGCCATCTTGCCAGTTCGATTTGAAAAACGCCAAGGCGGATCAGCCAGGATGGTTCCAAATTTTCCATTGACTTTGTCTTTGAAACTAATAGTTGTTGCAGTCATTTTTCAAGCATTCTCTATATATAACTTCTTGGTAATGCCAAAAACTAATATTGGACAGCCGCCGCCGGAACCGCCGTTGATCCTGGGTAGCAATTTACTCATGTGTGTAGTAGAAGCGCCATAAGAAGCGCCTCTTCCTAATTCAACAAATATTTCCTGCAGGTTATCGCAGCGGGTTATGATGATGCCAACACTAATGGCACGCAGGTCAAACAGCAGCCTAAAGTTACTCAAATCCCGATCAAAAAAAGGATCTTTATTGTTCCACTCAATTTCCAAGGCAACTCGGTTTTTATAACAATCAATCCTGTGAGTCGGTGATTCCTTGATATCATGATCAATTTCGATTTTTATGTCGAACGATTTTTCTATCCAACCCCTTTTATATAAAAATGAATCAATGAACTCTGAAATTGGCGATTTTCTTCCACCCGGTTTCACGATCGAGCTTTTTTCCAACCTAAAATTTTCAAGCAGACTGACTAAATTCTCCCATTCATCCGAAAAATCATTTTTTAAAATGGAACTTGCGTGCTTCCATTCATAAATTTCATAATGACTTCTGATAAAATCCGACAACAAATCGATTCCCATTTTACACCCTCGAATGAATTATAACACCATTCTTTTTCTTTACAAGCGGTCTTTTGCTTTATTGAAACTAAATAAAAAATGACATTCTTTATTTTTGGAACTTCTTGATGAATTCTTCGACCTTGGGGATGCCTCCCTTGAAAATCAAATAACCTTTGTAAGGTTCGCGTTCGGTGATCTCGTCGGCGATGGGAGTCAGCATCAGATCCTCGACCTTCTGCAGGTCGGTGGTCTGGCCCAGAGGCAGGTGATCTATTGAAAATTGTCGCTCTTAGTTTTCAGGAATTGAAGGATGTTCAATGCTTCCAGGGGGGTCAGGGTGGAGATATCGATTTCTTTCAGCTTGTCGCGGATCTCGTCCCAGACCTTCAGTTCCATGTCCTCGGGGAAGAGGCCGGCGTTGAGCGGCGGCACTTTCGGGATGCGGCCGGTGCTGCGCTTCTTGACCAGGCGGTTCAATTCCTTTTTTTCCAGGTTGAGCAGGATCTCCTTGGACCTTTCAATGACGCTGCGGGGGATGCCGGCGATCTTGGCCACGTGGATGCCGAAGCTCTGGTCGGTCGGCCCGGGCATTCCAACAAGATCTCTTTGTCTCCATCATCCGGGAAAACGCATTCTCTCCCTATTCCCCGATTCTTCACGTGATGGAATACACCCGGATATGTTAGCCGTGCCCGACGCATGGATAAAGCTTATCTCGATAAAGTCACAAAGTGAAGCAGCGTCCCCACTCTTTCCTTTCGTCGTTGCGCATGACGAGGCGGAAAGCCCAAACCATGATCAGGGCAAATGGAATGATATGCAGGAAAACGCTCGTTGAAAGCGCCAAGTCGAGCAGTTTGGGGAGAATGTACACGACCAGCAATGCGCATAGCGCTGGTACAAATGCGGCGATCGATCTCAGCAGATGGTTTTGGGGAATCTCCTCGGGGATGACCACCCCAGCCTCAAACGCTGCGGTCGATGCGGCTTCAGCAACAGCACGATCAAGCCGCTTGAGCATTTCGAATTCTGCTCGAAGCACCGGATCGCTCGCGATCGCTTGGCGAACCACAGAGGCCCGCTCCGGATCCAGCTCTCTGTCCAAAAGAGCCGACAGTTCAGCAGAATCAATCGAGCTCATAGATCCTCCTTTCTTATCTTTTCAGCCAATGCCTTGCGTGCGAAATGAAGGCGCGACATGACCGTGCCCAGCGGAATGTCGAGCGCGCATGCCAGCTCACTGTAGTCGAGCCCTCCAAAATAGCGCAACCGCAGAATTTCCTCATGGTCTTGAGAAAGCTGAGCCAGCTGCTCGACCAGTTGCTGCCAACGCGCCGGCTCCGCGCTCCGCTCATCGGCAATCTCTGTGTCGCCTAACGCGGTTAACCGGCTCGATTTTCTCTTGCGCAAGAGATCAAAGCAGCAGTTGCGCACAATTACAAACCACCAACCCTTGAAGGGGCGCTTCGCATCATACGTACGGATACGCTCGAGGCCTCTGAGCGCAGCCTGTTGAACCGCATCCTCGGCATCCGGCTTGTTCAGCAACAGCGAACGCGCATAGCCGGCTGCCTGGGTTAACCATGGTGCGAGCAATTGCCCGTACTCGGAGGAAGTCATCTCAGCCATCATGCCTCCGCGATTTAACTGAGCTGCTGCATCATGTGGATGAGATCTGCAAATTTATCGTGAAAAAGCGCAAACGCAACGATGAAGATCAACGCGTAGATCACGGCAACAGCGATAGCCAGCAGACTTCGCTTTTTTCCTTGAGAGCTTGAGGGTCGTATGCGCCAGGCTGCGATCCCGAGCGTTGCGGCCAAGATCGCCTTTTCCAGCCCGAGTAGACTGATGAAAGAGACGATGCTCAAAGCCAGGGCAGCGGTAGCGAGCCCGACTTGACGTCCCCTGCTGAACGCATCCGCCGCCGCATCAGGCATCTTAATTCTGTTGTCGATCGATTCCATCTTTGCCTCCTTTAGGAACACCGCGCTTCCTGCCCTCTCTACGGATGAGCAACCTCATTTTATTCAACGCAAAAAAAGAAAAAGAGCCGAAGGAGCATTGGCGATGCCCATTCCTGGGGAAAGAAAATCTATTCGAACTTGTCGCTTTTGGTTTTCAGGAATTGAAGAATGTTCAGGGCCTCCAGCGGCGTGATGCTGGAGATGTCGATCTCTTTCAGCTTGTCGCGGATCTCGTCCCAGACCTTCAGCTCCATGTCTTCGGGGAACAGGCCGGCGTTCATGGCCGGCACCTTCTCGATCCTGCCGGTGATGCGCTCCTTGACCAGGCGGTTCAGCTCCTTCTTCTCCAGGTTGAGCAGGATCTCCTTGGACCTTTCAATGACGCTGCGGGGGATGCCGGCGATCTTGGCCACGTGGATGCCGAAACTCTGGTCGGTGGGGCCGGGCATGATCTTGTGCAGAAAAATGATGTTGTCCTGCCATTCCTTGACGGCAATGTGGTAGTTTTTCACCCGCTCGAGAATGGCGGCCAGCTCGGTCAGCTCGTGGTAGTGGGTGGCAAAGAGCGTGCGCGGCTTTTCCTTCAAGGAGTGCAGGAATTCGATCACGGCCCAGGCGATGGACAGGCCGTCATAGGTGGAGGTGCCGCGGCCGATCTCGTCGAGCAGGATCAGCGACCTGGAGGTGGCGTTGTTCAAGATGATGGCCGCCTCGATCATTTCTACCAGGAAAGTGGACTTGCCTTCGATCAGGGAATCGGAAGCCCCGATGCGGGTGAAGATGCGGTCGCAAATACCTACTTGCGCCCCGGCGGCGGGCACGAAACAGCCGGCCTGGGCCAGGATGACGATCAGGGCGTTCTGGCGCAGGTAGGTCGACTTGCCGCCCATGTTCGGGCCGGTGATGATCAGGATCTGTTCGCTTTCGCCGGAGATGTTCAGATCGTTGGGAATGAAGCCGCGGCCGGAAGCGGCCTCGACGACCGGATGGCGGCCTTCCTGGATGCGGATGGCCGTGCCGTCGTCGATCTGCGGGCGCACGTAGCCGCGGCGCTGGGCCAGCTCGCCGCCCGAGGCCAGCACGTCCAGCACGGCGATCCAGTCGGCATTTTGATTCAAGGGCGCCGAGTAACGCTGGATCTCGGCCAGGACATCCAAGTAAAGCTTTTTTTCGATGGCCACGATCTTTTCTTCGGCCTTGAGGATCTTTTCTTCCAACTCCTTGAGCTCGGCTGTTAAGAAACGCTCGGCATTGACCAGGGTCTGTTTGCGAATATAGTGGTCGGGAACCAGCTGCAAGTGACTGTTGGTGACTTCGATGAAATAACCGAACACCTTGTTGTATTTGATCTTCAGCGAGGGGATGCCGGTACTGGCTTTTTCGCTTTTTTCCATGGCGGCGACGATTTCCTTGGCGTTGTGGCTGATGGCGCGCAGTTCGTCCAGTTCCTGGTGGTAGCCTTCCTTGATGATTTGCCCCTCGCTAATGCTGTTGGCCGGCTCGGCGGCGATGGCCCGATCAATGATGCCCGCCACTTCGGGGAGCGGCTGGAGTTTGAGGAACGCCTCACGGATGATCTCCGCTTTCAGCTCTTTTATGTCATTTTGGATGTCGGGAATTTTTTCCAGGGTATCGCGCAGGCTCAGCAAGTGCAGGGGCAGGGCGATGTTCAGTGCGATCTTGGAGTTCAGCCGGGCCAGGTCGGCGAAATATTTCAGTTTCTTGCGTACTTCGCCTCGGCCGATCAGGTTCTGCGAGAACTCATCCACCCCGTCCAGTCGCGACTCGATCTCCTTTTTGGCGAGCAGCGGGTAGGAGAGCCATTTTTTGAGCAGCCGCTTGCCCATGGGAGTGATGGTCATGTCCACGGCTTCGAAAAGAGAGCCAGCGGCCGTGCCGCTGCGCAGGTTGGCGGTGATCTCCAGGTTGCGGAACGAGACCGCGTCCAGAACCAGGTAATCTTCCCTGGCGCTGAAGCGCGGCACGGCGATATGGGCCAGGGCGCCCGGGCGGATGGAGCGCAGGTACTTGATCATCACCCCGGAGGCGGCCACGGCAGCTGGGTAGGCGGCAAACCCCAGGCCCTCGATGCTTTCCAGAGAAAATTGATTTTTTAAAACCTCGGCACAGGCCGAAACCGCGAACTCCGCATCATCGAACACGGTGACCAGGATTCCGGCAAACTCGGGGAAGCGCTTGCTGAAAAGCCGGAATTCATTTTCAAATTCCCTGGCAATGACGATCTCCTTGGGGAATTTGCGGTAAAATTCATTGAACAGCGCTTCATCGTTGCCGGCGGCAAAGGTCTTCACCTCGAAATCGGCGACCGCCAGGTCCATAGACGCCAGGGCCATGAATTGCCCGTCACGGCGGATAGAGACGATGAAATTGTTCAACCCGGCATCCAGGGATTCTACTTCCAAGGCCGTGGCCGGCGTCAGGATATGGGTGACCTCCCGGCGCACAATGCCCTTGGCCAGGGCCGGGTCCTCCACCTGTTCGCAGATGGCCACTTTGAAACCCTTGCGCAAAAGCTTGGCGGCATAATTTTCCCAGGCGTGGTGGGGCACCCCGCACAATGGCACCGCATTTTGCTTGTTCTTGTTGCGCGAGGTCAGGACCACTTCCAAAATGGGGGCGGCCGTCCTGGCATCATCGAAAAACATCTCGTAAAAATCACCCAGGCGGAAAAATAAAATGGCATCGGGATAGCTTTTTTTTATCTCCCGGTATTGGCGCAGCATGGGGGTTGAGGCGAGGTTCTCCATGGCTGCGATTATACCACAGGCGGCGCTTCGAACACTTCGCGCAGGCGCAGCGGCAAAAGGGTTTTGCGCAAGGTGGGCTGGGAATTCGCACAGGCGCGGGCCACGGTGTTTTCATCCGAAAGCAGGATCAGTTTTTTCCGGGCCCGGGTGATGGCTGTATAAAATAATTCGCGGCTGAGCATGCGCGCGTGGGCGGGCAGCAGAGACAAAACCACGATATCGTATTCCGAACCTTGCGATTTATGTACCGACACGGCATAAGAAAGGGTCAACTCATCCAGTTCGTCGGCGGCATATTCCACGATGCAGCCGTCAAAATTGACCAGCAGCAGCTTGTCGGCAGCGTTGTAGTCTTCGATTATGCCCAGGTCGCCATTGAAAACCTGCTTATCATAATCATTTTTGGTCTGCATGACCTTGTCCAGCCGCTTGAAAGCCACCTTCTCTTTTTTCAGCAGAAAAGGTTCGGGATTGAACTTCTCCTGTATCATCTGGTTAATCTGGTCAATGCCGGCCTGACCGCGGTACATGGGCACCAGGATCTGCATGGCGCTTGAATTGAACGGGTAAACGTTTTGATAATGGCGGACAATACCCTCCACCTTCTGCAAGACCTGGGCCTCGTCCCGCATGGGCAGAAAAACGAAATCAAGTTCCGGGTTGGGAGCGGGAAACAGCAGCGGCTCGCCGCGGTTCACCCGGAAAGCGTTCTCCACGATCAGGCTGTCCTGGTTCTGGCGGAAGTTGCGGCTCAGATAAATGGTGTTGAAATAACCGCTCTGGATCATGTCGCGCAGCACGTTTCCCGGGCCGACCGAGGGCAACTGATCCTTGTCGCCGATAACAATTAACTGGGTGTTGTCGGCCAGCGCCTGCAGCAGTGCAAAAAGGATGAACGAATCGACCATGGAAAACTCGTCGACGATGAGGGCGTCGGTTTTCAAAGGATTCTGGGCATTGTGCACGAACTGGCCGGTCTCGGGATTGAACTTCAGTAGGCGGTGGATGGTGGAGGCCTGGTAAAGCGAACTCTCTTCAATGCGCTTGGCCGCCCGGCCGGTGGGAGCGGCGATCAGGATCGATTTGCCGTTGGCCTTCAGGATCTCGATGATGGCCCGGATGATGGTGGTTTTGCCCGTACCCGGTCCGCCGGTGATAATGGTCAGCCGGTTTTGCACCGCGGTCAAGGCCGCCTGTTTCTGTTCGGCAGTGAGCTCCAGGGCGAGCTTTTCGAAAACGGCATCAAAATTGACCGCCAGTTCCGGGACGGCAAAGAGCCCCTGGGCCAGCTGGAACAGGCGCCGGGCCGCGGTTTTTTCGATCAACTCGTTCTGCGGTTTGAGGATGCAGATTTCCGGGATCTTGGCCGTCCGTAATTCCTGGCGTTCGAGCAGTTTTTCCAGAAGCGCGAACACATCGCTGTCGGCAATGT
>Ga0180014_1000405_pt1 | contig 12232 bp, 13 predicted proteins | sample KR13_S1_MetaG_FD_116507 | JGI IMG/M metagenome (GOLD analysis project Ga0180014, IMG submission 116507) | Groundwater microbial communities from the Olkiluoto Island deep subsurface site, Finland - KR13_S1_MetaG | ecosystem: Environmental > Aquatic > Deep subsurface > Groundwater | place... | reverse complement strand
TTCCTCGTTTTCCAAGGCCTTCAGGAAACTGGTACCAATACGGGTTTCGGCGGCTATTTCGGCCAGGGAAATGCCGCGCATCTCCCGTTCATTTTTCAGCGCCTGCCCGAGAATTTTTTCCATACCCTATTTTATGCACAACGGTATTTCCAAGTCAATGTTTTAAACAGGACAATTTTCCTTATAATGAAGTTTTTAAGTCTTCAGGAGCAGGAATATAGAAACGGTGAGGGTGGGATTCGAACCCACGGTCCCAGTTTACCCGGGACAACTGCTTAGCAGGCAGCCCTGTTCGACCACTCCAGCACCTCTCCATATCTGCCGAGGAGGGGACTCGAACCCCTACAGGCAAATGCCCACAAGCACCTCAAGCTTGCGTGTCTACCAATTACACCACCTCGGCCTGTAATTAACAAGTCAATACTCCGTGAAATTGCGATGGACCGCGAAAAGCGGATCGCCTATTTGCCAGGTTCGCTTTTCGGCTGTTCCTGGGGAATAGTGCTTTCAGATTTGAGCGGCTGCGACGTTTCGGTCTTGGCCGCCGGCTTCTCCTTGCCCAGCACCGATCCGGAACGGTTCCTGCCGGCCGCTAGGATCTGCAGCAACAGCGAGGTCACCATGAACAGTATCGCCAGCGTAGTGGTGAGCTTGGAAAGCAGCGAGGCCGCACCGCGGGGACCGAAAGTGGACTGGCTGCCATAGCCTCCGAAAGCCCCGGCCAAGTCGGCACTCTTGCCGCTCTGCAACAGTACAACGATAACCAGCAAAAGACATACAGCTATATGAATAAAAAGTAAAACGCCTTCCAAGTTGCCTCCTATGCGCGCAGAAGTTTTAACGCATTTTGGATTATAGCAGAAAATTGATCCACTTTCAAGGAGGCACCGCCCACCAAAACTCCGGAAATATCTTCCTGGTCAAGCAGTTCCAGACTGTTTTCTGGCTTGACCGAACCACCGTAAAGGATTTTAATTTTATTTCCCGGCGCCATTTCCTGCAAAGTTTGCCTGATGAAATGATGCACTTCCTGGGCTTGTTCGGGAGTGGCGTTGCGGCCAGTGCCGATGGCCCAAATCGGTTCATAGGCCACGGTGATCTTTTCCATATCCGCGTCGGCCACTCCTTGCAGCGCTTTCTCCAGTTGCAACCTTACTTTCGGCAGGGTTTTCCCCGCTTCCCGTTCCGGCAGGGTTTCACCAATGCACAGAAGCGGCGGCAGGTTGAATTTCAAGGCCGCTTTCATTTTTTTATTCACGTCTTCATCGCTTTCGGCAAAAATTTCCCGTCGCTCGGAATGCCCGACCAGGACGCAATCGGCCGTTTCCTGAAGCATCAGGGGCGAGATCTCGCCGGTAAAAGCCCCCTTTTCCTCGAAAAACATATTCTGGGCGCCGATCTTGATCTTCGGGTCCAACCCGTGCGTGGCCGCCAGGGCGGTAAAGGGAGGAAAAAGAGCCACTTCCAGGCCGGGGACGGCGGTAAACTCTTTGGCAAGGGCCTGGACGAATTCCCGGCTCTCGGCAACGGTCTTGAACATTTTCCAGTTGCCCGCGATCAGGTATTCCTTGCCCATCATGCCTCCGTCAAAGCTTCAATCCCCGGCAGCTTTTTTCCGGAAAGAAATTCCAGGGCTGCTCCCCCGCCGGTCGATATATGGTTGATGCGGTCGCTGACCCCGGCTTTGTTGACAGCAGCGACCGAATCGCCGCCGCCGATGATGGTCGTGGCCTTGGCATCCGCCAGCGCCGCGGCGATCTCCATGGTGCCGCCTGAAAACGTATCCACCTCGAACACTCCCATCGGACCGTTCCAAAAGATCAAATCGGCACGTTGGATTTCACCCTGGTATTGCTCGACGGTTTCCGGGCCGATGTCCAGCCCCATCATCTCTCCCGGAATTTCCTCCCCGGACCGGATGATGCGGACGGTGATATTCGGTTCCATTTTAGTGGCCGCGATATGATCCTGGGGCAGGATGAAACGCACACCCTTGGCCTCGGCCTGCTGCATGATCTCCAGACAAAGTTCAATGCATTCGTTTTCCACCTTGGAAAAGCCCACATTCATGCCCTTGGCTTTCAGAAATGTATAGGCCATGGCGCCGCCTATCAGAATCGCCTCCGCCCTATCCAACAGGTGCGTCAGTAGCGGCAGCTTGTCGCTGATTTTGGCGCCGCCGAGAATGACCAGGTAGTGTTCGGGAGGATTCTCCGCCGCCATGCTTAAAAAGACTATTTCTTTATTGAGCAGAAATCCGCTCACAGCCATGGGGACATGGCGGGTAATCTCGCTGATGGAGGCGTGGGCGCGGTGGCAGGCGCCGAACGCGTCATCGACATAAATATCGATGCCCTTGGCCAGCTCGGAAGCGAAAGCTGGATCGTTCTTGGTCTCGCCCGGGTAAAAGCGCAGGTTCTCCAGCAGCAGGACCTGGCCAGGCTTCAATGTGGCCTTGGCTTTTTCCGCCTTGGCACCGATGGCCTCGCCGCAAAAAAATACTTTCTGCCCCAGCAGTTCGCTTAAACGCCCGGCCACCGGGGCGAGGCTGCAATCGGCTATCACCTCACCCTTGGGCCGGCCCAGGTGCGAGGCGCAGACGATGCGGGCACCGTTTTCGATCAGGTAACAGAAGGTGGGCAGGGCAGCGCGGATGCGCGTATCGTCAGTGATCTCCTGCCTGTCGTTCAGGGGTACATTGAAGTCGTCCCTGACAAAAACCAGTTTGCCTTTGACGGGGATATCCTTGATGAATTTTTTCGCCATTTCAGTTCGCGCCTATTTTGAGGATCAGGTCGCGGACCCGGCAGGAATAGGCCCACTCGTTGTCGTACCAGGCCAGCACTTTGATCAGGTTCTTTTCCATGACCAGGATATTTTCCATGTCGATGATCGAGGAGCGTTCATCCCCCTTGAAGTCGATGGAAACCAGCGGTTCGTAGGTGAAGCCCAGGATCCCCTTCATCGGTCCGTTGTTGGCGGCCTTTTCAATCACCTGGCGCACCTCTTCCACCGATGTGTCCCTGGCCACATGGACCACCAGGTCGACCACCGACACGTCGGGAGTCGGAACCCGGATGGATGTTCCGTCTATTTTTCCCTTCAGGTCTTTGATGACCACGCCCACGGCCTTGGCCGCCCCGGTCGAGGTGGGGATCATGGACAGGCCGGCCGCCCGCGAGCGGCGCAGGTCTTTATGCGGCAGGTCGAGTATGCGCTGGTCATTGGTGTAAGAGTGGATGGTGGTCATATTGCCCTTGAGGATTTTGAAGTGGTCATGCAAAACTTTGGCCAGCGGCGCCACGCAGTTGGTGGTGCAGGAAGCGTTGGAAATGATGTGGTGTTTTTGCGGATCATAATCGCTGTCATTGACTCCCAAAACAATGGTAATATCGGGATCGGTGGCCGGAGCTGAGATCAAGACTTTTTTTGCCCCGGCCTGCAGATGCTTTTCCGCCTCGGGGCGCTTGGTGAACAGCCCGGTGGATTCGACGACCAGGTCGATCCCCAATTCTTTCCATGGCAGTTCCGCTGGATTCTTGATGGCCGTTACCTTGATCTTTTTCTCTCCAACCTGGATGAATCCGTCTCCATGCCCCACGTTTTCCGGTAAAATACCGAAGATCGAATCATACTTCAGCAGGTGGGCCAGGGTCTTGGGGTCGGTGATGTCGTTGATGGCCACGATCTCCAGCCCCGGGTTCTTGTAAGCCGTCCGCAAAAAAAGCCTGCCGATCCTTCCGAAACCATTTATCGCAACTTTTATGCTCATGAGTAACCTCCAAGAAATAAAAATTAGCACAATCGCCCCGTATTTTCAAGTGCCAGGGACATGTCCTGCTCCGGAAAAATTGAAAGAACTTGCTTTTTTACAAAGGGTTTCCTATAATCATCAGGGAGGTCAGCATGGACATCAAGGAAAAAGCCTCAGGGCAATTGAACTGGCTGGAAAAAGTGCTTCATAAAATTCCGGGCTTTCGCGGCTATTACGAAAAGGAATTGCGCCGCGATTCCGACCGCCTGCAGCGGGAGTTCATTGTCAAACAACTGCGCAAAGTGAAAAACGGATTGAACGGTATGTTGCAGGCCGCCAGCCGCCAGAAGAACTTCGAACTCCTGCAGGTTTGCGATCTGTTCGGAAAATCACTCGAAAAAAGTATTGGCGAGATTCGCTACGCCGACCAGGGTTACAGCGGTTTTTTCGACCTGATCAAGATCAAGGAAGCCGAATTGGACGCGGTATACGAGTGGGACGCCAAGATCGCCGAAATGGCGGTCAGCTTCACTGAAGAGTTCAAGAACGTGGCCACCTTGCCGCTGGAATCATCGCAGCTGGAAACACTGCGGGAACAACTCGACCAGATCAACGGCGCTTTCGAACAAAGAACCGCCCTTTTGAAAGGATACTGAGGAGGAAAATAAATTGAAACTGGAAATCATAAAGTACTTTGACCAGACGGGAAAAGAAATTTCTCACCGCATTCCCGAAGAGGGTTCGAGCGACATCAAGCTTGGGGCGCAATTGATCGTCCAGGAAAATCAGGCCGCGGTTTTCTTTCGCGACGGCAAGGCCCTGGATACTTTCAAGGCTGGACGCCATGTCCTGTCGACCATGAACATTCCCCTACTGACCCGTTTGCTGTCCCTGCCCTATGGCTTCAAATCCCCTTTTCAAGCCCAGGTTTATTTTGTAAATCTGAAAACTTTTCTGAACCTGAAATGGGGTACCAAGGAGCCAGTGAGCTTCAAGGATTCCGAACTTGGTTTTGTTCGACTGCGCGCTTTCGGCGTTTTTTCCATCAAAGTAAACAATCCCCAATTGTTCATAGCCGAAGTGGCGGGGACCCAGGCCATTTATTCCACAGACCATATCGAGGACTTTCTGCGCGACCTTCTGGTGGGCCGCCTGAATGATTTTTTAGGCGAAACAGTCAAAACCATTTTTGAATTGCCGCAGTATTTTGACGAAATGGCCGCGGGGCTCAAAGGACGAATAGCCGATGACTTAGCTAAATATGGCCTGGAAATTGCTGATTTCATCATCAACTCCATCACCCCGCCCGAAGAAGTGCAAAAAATGATCGATGAGCGGGCCGGTATGAGCGCCGTAGGCGATATGGGCAAATTCGTGCAGTTCAAGGCCGCCAAAGCCATGGAAAAAGCCGCTGAAAAAGGCGGAGAAGCGTCTTCAGGCATGGGCATGGGCCTCGGTGCCGGCATGGGCATGATGATGCCGGGGATGATCAACCAGGCCATGCAGGACTCGAAAAAGCAAAATGCGGAAATCGCTGCTGAGACAGGTAAAACCAAAAAGTGCCCCGCTTGCCAGAAGGACGCTCCCCTGTCAGCCAAATTCTGCCCTAACTGCGGCGTCGAATTTCCCAAAAAAGCATTCTGCAGCAATTGCGGATCAACCTTGAAAAAGGGAGCCAAATTCTGCCCGGAATGCGGCCAAAAAACATCCTGAACCCTGAAAGTTCTGCCGCCAATATGGTATAATGTTCCTGCATGAACCGCAGCCTAGAAAAAATATTACTGATATTGAACCCTTCCTCGGGATTTATTTCCAAGGATATCGCCGTTTCCCTGATTTTAAAGAAATTGCGCCGTCATTTCACCAGCGTCTCCCTGGTCAACACCAACTCGCCCCTGCAGGCCGGCGAGGTCACCCGCCAGGGTTTGAAGCATTTCGACATTTTTACCGCTTTCGGCGGCGACGGCACCGTGAACTCGGTGGCGGCTTCTTTGATAAACACCAACAAGACCCTGGGCATCCTCCCCGGTGGGTCGGGAAACGGACTGGCCCGCAACCTGAATATTCCCCTCTCCTGGCTGCGTGCTCTGGATACACTGATCTCGGGACAGGATGTGTTCATCGACGCCGGAAAGATCAACGATAATTTATTCTTAAATGTGGCCGGTATGGGCCTGGACGGGTTGATCTCAAAAAAATTCAATCTGGAATCAAAAACCAGGGGCATCCTGCCCTATGTCTATTTCGCCTTGAAAGGCTATTTGGAAATGCCGCAGTTCAAGGTACGGGTCACTACTGCAACAAACGAATTTGAGGAAGACATCATGCTCCTGGCCTTGGCCAATTTCCGCCAGTACGGCGCCAAAGCCGTCATCGCCCCCCATGCTTCCCCTTACGACCGCTTGCTGGACCTTTGCATATTAAAAAGAACAAAGCTAATCCAGTCCTCCCTGAACATCCAGCGTCTTTTTACAGGCAACATCCATAAGTACCCTTTCTATAAAACCTTCAAGTTTGACCGGGTTCATATCCGTTCCCTGAATGGACCTATCCCCTTTCATTTCGACGGGGAATACGGCGGGAATGAACTCATGGATTATGATATCAACGTGATTCCGGCCGCCATCAAGGTACGCGTTCCGGCTTGCAAAAATTAAGAATAAGGGAAGGATCGCTCCTTCCCTTATTCTTAACAAAAATAAACTATTCCAAAGTAGATGCTTTTTGTTCCGTTACCAAACCGATCACTTCGATCTGAGCTTCCTTGATCGCATTCATTACATCAACCACTCTGCCATAGGCGGCTTCCAAATCAGCTTTTAATAGGACTTTTTTTTCAGTCATTTGCATCTCCTCCATACGGTCGAGGATCAGCTGCCCCAGTTTCGCCAGATCATCCACCACCTTATCATCTAAGGCGATTTCACCGCTTTTTTTAATATACACGGTAAGCATCTGGCTGGGGTCGGGTTGACTGGCTGTATATTTGGCTTCCGGCAGAGTGACGTTGGCGCCCTTCTGGATCATCGGTGTCACGATCATGAAAATGATGAGCAACACCAATAAAATATCGCAGAGCGGCACTACATTGGGCTCAGACTTTGCAGTTTGTGAGCCGATATCGACACTCATTCTCTTCTCCCCTTACTTGGATTTTAACTTGATAAAATGATCAATCAACTCCGAAGAAGCATTGGCCATTTCACCGGTGAAAACATCCACGCGATTGAGCAGGGTATTGAAAAACCACACGGCAACGACAGCGACGATAATACCAAAACCAGTTGTGATCAAGGCTTCAGCAATACCGCCGGCCACGGCACCGATACCGCCCGAGCCGGAAACTTTCATGCCCTGGAAAGCGGTGATGATCCCTAAAACCGTGCCAAACAAGCCGACGAACGGGCCCGTGGTAGCGATGGTCGCCAGACCGTTCAGTCCTCTTTTGAATTCCTGAACACCTTTGATCGTAGCCCTTTCAATGGCTCTCTTGGCCGCTTCAACCACGTCGGCGTGACTGGACTTGCTTTCCTGCTGGAACTGCAGTTCGTTCAAACCGGCAACCAGAACTTTGGCAAGGTGGCTATTTTTGAACCTTTTATCAGAAGCCAGTTTAATGGATTCTTCCACTTTACCTTCACGCCACAGACCGGAAATAAGCTTCAGCAGATCTCTGGACTGTCTTTTGGCCTTTGAAAAAACGATACCCCTTTCGATGCCGGTCGCAAAGCAATACACCGACATGAACACCAGAGTAAAAACAACGGCTCTGGGGATAAAACTCATACTGTGCCACATCTCAACTAAATCCCATGACATATTAGACCTCCTAAATTAAGATTGATTTTTATAAATTCCGTGTGGACATGCCACTAACGAACTTACATATTCTGCAAAGTGAAGGTAACCGTGGCCGTGAAAATGACCGGCTTGGGAATACCATTCAAAATGTAGGGCTCATACACCCATTGCTTGATGGCGCTCAAGGCGGCCTCATTGAGCAGGGGGTGACCGGAAACGACCCTGGCTTGGCGCACGCGTCCATAAATATCGGTCATGGCCTCGATGATGACCACGCCCTGGATGCGCGCCGTCAGTGCGATCTGCGGGTAAATCGGCTTGACTTCTTTGATTTTCCTCGGCCGCTGCACGCTGGCAACGCGGATGGCCTGCTGGGAGTCTTCGATCAGTTGTCCGCCTTCCACGCCGCCCAGAACGCCGCCGATCACGCCGCCCTCAACGCCGCCCTCAACGCCGCCTTCGATCCCGCCCTCGATGCCAAAACTGCCCACATCTTCTTCCTGAATGATCGTGGGAACTTCGATCGGAGCTACCAGCCGTCCGGCGATAACCGGCCTGCTTTCGGTCTTTTTAGCCTCCGTGGCCTTCTGTTCGCCACCGGATTTTTTCTTGGCCGCAGGAGGTGGAGGCGGCGGAGGTGGAGGCGGGGCCATGACAAAGACATTGGTCACTTTGACTTCAGGAAGATTCGTATCGGCCATCATCAGGGGAACCACTATAAAAGATGCGATGGCTAAGGCGTGGATCAACAAGGATATCGGCAGGGTCAAATACCTTTTGGTGGGTTTACGTCTTTCTCCCGATATTATCAAGGATTCGCCAAACATGCTACGCCTCCATTAAAAAAAGATTTTTTAATATTTCCAAAATACTTTATATAACAAAAACTAGTAAAATTCAAGCTTAATTTCAACTTTTTTTTCTTTTTAAGAAATATTGTTCCCAGACTTTCAGCCAGGCGCACGATTGGTAGATGGTGGAGTAGGTGCCGGTAACGACGCCGACCAGCATGGTGAAAGCGAAGGGGTAGATCACCTCGCCGCCAAAGAAGAAGAGGGACAGTACGGTCAGAAAGACAGTCAATGAGGTGATGATGGTGCGGCTCAGGGTCTGGTTGATGCTCAAGTCGAGGATGATCTCGAGGTTGTCCTTGCGCATGATCTTTACGTTGTCGCGCAGGCGGTCAAAAAGCACGATGGTATCGTTGATCGAGTAACCGACGATGGTCAGCAGGGCGGCAATGACTTGCAGTGACATTTCAATGTTGAAGAACAGGATGAACGACAGGGCGATCAAGACGTCGTGGGCCAGGGTCAGGACGCCTGAAATCCCATACAGGAACTTGAAGCGAAAACCGATGTAGATCAACATGCCGATCAGGGCCCAGATGCAAGCCAGGGCTGCTTTGCGGCGCAGTTCCTTGCCCACCTGCGGGCCGACGAATTCTACTTTCAAGAAGGTGAATTTTCCCAGAAAAGCCGAGGAGCGCAGAACGTCCATGACGCGGTGCTTGACGCCGGCCTTTTCCAGGGCGGAAAAATCACCGATGATGCCAGTATCACTCTTGCGCAGGCTGATAACGATTTGGGCGCTTGCTTGAGCATCTTCATCGTTCAACCCCTTGTCCCTTAAAAAACGGGCGATCTCACCCTCAGCAGTATTGTTCAGATCAATTTTTCCGGCCGTGGCCTCGGTCCTCTCGGCAGCATCCATGATGCCGCTGCGGATCTCTCGAGCCACGATCTCGTATTCTTCGATGTCTTCCATTTTTTCGGTATTGTTGAGGTTCAATTTTTTCAATGATGCCAAGGTTTTGATGAAAAATTTGTTTTCGCTGCCGATCTGCGTGATCTGGGCGTCGCCCAGGTTGATCTTGGCCAGTGTGTTGCGCAGCTGCTGGACCGACGTATTTTCTTGCAAACTGACCTCGATCAGGGTGCCTCCGGAAAAATCGATGCCCATGTTGAAACCGCGGGACACAAACGTCACCAGGCCGGCCAAAATGATCAGTCCCGAAAGGGCGAAGGCATAATACCTTTTATTGATGAACTTGATCTTGGGTTCTATTTTAAATATTTTCATCTTCCACTCCTATATGCTGATCTTGGACAGCTTCTTTTGCCGGCCGTAGGTCAGGTCGAAAATCACCCGCGAAACGAAAATGGCGGTGAACATGCTGGCCGCGATGCCGATGATCAGGGTGACAGCAAAACCCTTGATGGGGCCGGTTCCGAACTGGAACAGGAATATCGCCGAAATGACCGTGGTCAGGCTGGCATCGAAGATCGTCCAGAACGCTTTCTTGAAACCCGCGTCGATGGCCGACTTGGGCGACTTGCCCATATTCAGCTCCTCGCGGATGCGTTCAAAGATCAGCACGTTGGCGTCCACGGCCATGCCGATGGACAGGATGATGCCGGCGATGCCGGGCATGGACAGGGTGGCCTTGAAATAAGCCATGACACCCATCAGGATCAGCATGTTCAGCAGCAGAGCCAGAATCGCATTGATGCCGGCGGCCCGGTAGTAAACCAGCATGAACAGCACCACCAGCAGCAAACCGCCAAGGCAGGCGGTCAGTCCCTTGCGGATGGAGTCGGCGCCCAGCGAGGGGCCGATGGTCCTTTCCTCAATGTACTTCAATGGGGCCGGCAGGGCGCCGGAGCGCAATACCAGCACGATATCGTCTACCTCATCAACGGTGAAACGACCCTTGATGATGCCGTCACCGGAGATGACATCCTGGATGGTAGCCACGCTTTCTATGCGGTCATCCAGGACAATGGACAACTGCTTGCCGATGTTGGCGGCTGTGAACCTTTCAAACAGGGCCGCTCCCTGGGAATTGAACGAGAAGCCGACGGCCGGGGCGCCGTATTCGTCCTGGGCCCGGCGGGCGCTCTTCAGGTCTTTGCCCGGGACGACTGTGGCCGCCTTCAGCACGTAGAAGCCCTTGTCCAGGCGCCGCGGATTGGTTTTGACGATCTCCAGGTCATCGGGAAGCTGGCCGTTGAAATCCTTCAGAGCCGCTTCTTCGGTCAGGAAAGGCCCGGAGCTCACCTGGCGGAATTCCAGCATGGCCGTGCTTTTGATCAGGCTCTTGACCCGTTCCGGGTTGTCGACGCCAGGGAGATCGATCAACAATTTGTCCCCGGCCATGCCCTCTTTCTGGATGGTGGGTTCAGCCACCCCGAATTCATCGACGCGGTTGCGGATGGTTTCCAGGGCCTGGTCCACGGACTGGTCACGCAATTGTTGCTCGATATTGGGACGCAAGGCCAGGGAGATCAGGCTGCCGCCTGCCGTATAGGTCCAATCGCGGAAATCGTCATCCAGGATGTCCTTGATCTTGCGTTCATCATCGTACAACGAGCCGGTGATCTCTATTTTATTGAAGCCCTTGCGGACGATCTTTTCATACTTGATGCTGCCGTCCTTGAGCAGGCCTTTCAATTGGGTGACGCTCATGTCGGTCTGGATAGCCAGGGCCTCGTCGGTCACGACTTCCATGATCAGGTGCATCCCGCCCTTGAGGTCGAGCCCCAAATTAATTTTTTTATCCAACGGCCATAACAGCCAGATCGACAGGGCGATCACGGCAATGATCAAACCCACTTTCCAGGTCATAGACTTGTCCATCTTGTTCCTCCTTATTATCCTAATTGCCGCATCAGCAAGAATATTTTACAGGATTTGAGAACGAATGCAGCCGCTTGATGGGAATTACCTGCTTTTTTCGCCCCCCACTTCCAAAACCGAGGAAATGGAGGATTTGGTGATCTGCAGCTTGGTATTGCCGTCTACCTGAATTTCAAAGCGGTCATCCATGACCCGCGTAACTGTACCGTAAACACCGCCGGCAGTGATGATACGCTCCCCGCCCTTGAGGGAACTGATCATGTTCTGGTGCTGCTTCTGTTTCTTCCGGGCCGGCATAATGATCAGCAGGTAAAAAATACCGAAAATGACGACAAATGGAATGAGTTGCACCAGCATATTCTGGTTTTGCATTTTAATCTCCTTTGTAAAGAGCTAAAAAATTCTCTTTAAATTCGATGAATTTGTACGATTGGATAGCATACCTTATTTTTGTCATAAAATCAAGGTAGAAATGGATATTGTGAATGGTATTCAGTATTGAGGCCAGGATCTCGCGGGACATGAACAAGTGCCGCAAATAAGCCCGGGAAAAATTCCGGCAAGTGTAGCAATTGCAGTCTGCATCCAGGGGCTGCTGGTCGCATTTGTGTCTTTCGTTCTTGATCCTGACTTTGCCGCGCGAAGTGAACAGGGTGCCGTTGCGGGCGTTGCGCGAAGGCAGGACGCAATCGAACATGTCCATGCCGTTTTCCACGGCGAAGAGAATATCCTCCGGGGTTCCCGAGCCCATAAGGTAGCGGGGTTTTGCGGCCGGTAGCTGCGGTGCCAGCGGCGCCAGGACCCTTTGGAAATCGCCATGGCTTTCTCCCACGCTCAGGCCACCGATGGCGTAGCCGTCGAAATCCAAAGCGGCCAGTTCATGCAGCGAACGCTCACGCAGATCACTGTGCAGACCGCCCTGGATGATCCCAAACTGGAAATTGCCCCGAATGGTTTCCAAAAAACGTTCGCGGGCCCGGGTTGCCCAGAGACTGGTCAGTTTGAGCGCTTTTTCATCCTGGACGCGGCTGGCCGGAT
>Ga0180014_1000404_pt1 | contig 12240 bp, 12 predicted proteins | sample KR13_S1_MetaG_FD_116507 | JGI IMG/M metagenome (GOLD analysis project Ga0180014, IMG submission 116507) | Groundwater microbial communities from the Olkiluoto Island deep subsurface site, Finland - KR13_S1_MetaG | ecosystem: Environmental > Aquatic > Deep subsurface > Groundwater | place... | reverse complement strand
TTTTGGGTATCATTTCGTTATTCCTGAAATCCGGGCTGGTTATTTTCATGTTTCCCCCTCCTGGCGCAGGTATCCCCCCTGCGAAATGCGTTAATAAAAAAATGCTGAATACAATAAATATGCTTGGTTTCATTTTGCATTTAATCATATATATTATAACTCAATCAAAAGCTTGATAAAAGACGCCTCCGGGGTCGCGTCTCAACAATAAACTTTAAGTTTTTGGCGGGGCTCTGGGGCCGGTGCCCCCTGCGGGGACTTCGCTTGTAAATATGTATTTAGCATTATTGAAAGGAACGGGAAGGTCGGAATACCGCGAGATTGTCAATTTGGCGGAGTTCATCTCTGGTTCTGTGAATCGTCATGAAAAATGAAGGCGAACGATTTATGCATAAATACAAGTACCGTCCCCAGTTCCCTATTAGCGGGAATTGGGCATGGTTCAGCTTTTGCAAAACTTTGCGGAACAAAGTACAATGCAACCCTACCTTATGCAAAATAAAAACATTATTCGAATTGCGCTCATGACAGCGTTCATATTGCTGCTGCCCTTGTTGGCGATGCAGTTCACCGATGAAGTGGCCTGGGATTTGGCCGATTTCGCTGTCGCCGGCACGCTCCTGTTCGGTACTGGTCTCACGTATGAGCTGATAGCGAGGAAGGCGGGCAATATCGCGTACCGAGCCGCCATCGGCGTTGCGGTGACGGCAGCACTCCTCCTTGTCTGGATGAATCTTGCCGTTGGCATCATCGGAAATGAGGAAAACCCAGCTAACTTGATGTATTTCGGGGTGCTCGCCGTCGGGATCATCGGCGCCCTCATCGCACGCTTCCGACCCCAGGGGATGGCCCGGGCGTTATTCGCTATGGCGCTCGCTCAGACGTTGGTCGCCGTGATCGCGCTGATCGCAGGGTTGGGCTACCCTTGGAGTGGACCGCTAGAGCTTTCGGTCCTGAACGGGTTCTTCGTCGCGCTGTTCGTCGGATCGGCGTGGCTGTTTCGTCGTGCTGCGAAGGGAATTGGGGACGGAGGGAAGAATGGGGATGGTGCTTGACTTTGTGACTTTGCGATTTAGTTAGAAGAAATGGGGCAGGACGGCTTAGGGGTCTTGTCTCCAGGTTCCGGAAATGAGAGATCCGGCAGGCTTTTGGGGGAGACGGCATAGTCAATCTCCGTCCACATTTTTCCGAGCTTGAATTCCCTGAGCCGTTGGTGTATACCAGTGGCGGAAACGGAAGCGCAAATCCATTTGGAGGTGAGGACATGAGAAAGATCGTAGCGGCAGCCATGATATGCCTTTGGGCGGCGGCGCTGGCCCCGGCGGAGAGCACGGCCAGGCTCAGCGAGATGCGGGCATCGCGAGGCGTGGACCCCAAGCTGCAGAGCCCCGTTGGCGTCAGCGAAACCTTCGGCCCCGAGGCCAAGCCGATCTACCTGTCGGTCAAGCTCTCGGACGCCCCGTCAGGGACGCAGGTCAAGATCACGGCGTATTTCCTGCAGAACGGCCAGCCGCAGCAGATCGCCGTCCAGGAATTCCCCGATATCAACGGCACCGGCTACCTCTCGTCCAAGATCACGCCCCCGGCCGCGGGCTGGTTCATCGGCCGCTACAAGGCCGTTTTCCATCTGAACCGGAAGGAGCAAGGCACCATAGGGTTCACCGTGTCACAGGCCAAGGCGGCACCGCCGCCATCGCCCACCTACCGGACGTTCTCCAGCCCGGAGCACGGTTTTTCCATCCAATACCCGGCCGGATGGGTCGACGGGGAAAAGGGGACATCCAGCGTGGTCTGCATGTTCCTGGCCAACGCCGACAACAGCCCCGTGTCCAGCCTGAACGTCCAAGTCGTGCCCGTCACCGGGGCCGGCGATTCCCGTAGCAAGGAAGCGATCAACCTGGTCGCCCAGCAGCTCATCGACCAGATCACCGGCGTCCTCAAGGGCCGCCTCCGCAACGATACCTGGACCACGGCCGGCACCCTCTCAGGACGGGAGTTGGATTCCGAATATGCCTACGAAGGAGCCAAGATCCGGCAGCGGCAGTTCCTGACCTACAGGGCGAATAAGGTTTTCATCCTGATCCTGACGGCCGATGAGCGCGTGTACGGCTCCGTAGCCGGCTATTACCTCAACGCTGCCAAAACCCTGCAGTTTTACGCGAAGTAATCGCTGCGGCGGATATCCGTCCACGAGGGAGACGAAGACGCCGTAGGAAGAATAGGGGCGGTGCCCCCTGCGGGGACTTCGCCCCCTGCGGGGACTTCGCCCCCTGCGGGGACTTCGCCCCCTGCGGGGACTTCGCTTGCAAATATGCATTTAGCAATAATGGAAAGGAATCCGGGGGTTAAAATACCGGGAGATCGCCGGATTGCCTGAATTCTCCGGCGTCAGGCTGAGCTCGCTGGGATCGATTTGCCGATATAAGAAAAAAAGAAAAAAACAATTTATGCAAAATTACAAGCACCGACCCAATTCTCCCCAATTCTCTGACCATCACCAGAGACCGCGGATCAGGCGGTACGGCACCTGGCGGGCGTATTCGCTGTAGCCGTTCAGCTCCTTAAGCAATGTCCGGTCTTCCAGGTGGGTGCGCAGCACAAACAGGGCCGCTACCAGGAGGGCGGGGATCAGGCCGAAAAACGAACCCAGGGCCGGGGGCAGGAGCAGGACGAACAGGATGATGGCCGCGTACATGGGATGGCGGACCCGGGCGTAGGGGCCGGTGGAACAAACCCGGTGACCGCGGTCGGTCTGGATGCGCACCCGCTCGGAAAGAAAGCGGTTGTGATGGATGACCCGGAACAGCTGGACCACTGGAAAGGCGAAGAGAACGAAGGCGGCCAGGCAGACCAGTAGGTAGCTGCCGAGGACGAGCCAGGCCTCCGGCCAGTCGAGGCTGCCGGCGGGCAGGAAGAAGGCGGCCAGCAGGACGGCCAAGAGCAGGATGGCGCGCAGAGCGGGGAGCGGTGACTTCCCTTCCATGCGCCAATGATAACATAGAAGGAAACGGGACGGAGTGCACCGTCCCCATTCTTTTCGACTTGATTTTATTTCCCCTCTAAAATATATTGAAGAATATGTTTTCAGGGAGGGAATAAAAAAAATGACATATCTAATAAAAGACTGCCGACTGGCAGTGATCGTTGGACTGTTTTTGTTTGCCATGACCGTACCGGGTTTTGCCGCCGCCTCCGGCCCGGGCGCCGGGCTTGAGACGGATGAGGTGATCAGCACCACCATTCGGGATGCTCAATTGGAGGTTCCCTTCCTGGATCACTTTCACCCCATGGGAGCGCAGCCCCTGGGCTTATTGCCCAAAAACATGGATGGCAGTTATCAACTTGATCAGCCGGGATATTATCTTTTCGAAGCCCAGAGTTATTGTCTCAATCCGGGAAAATACGCGCCCGGGGATGACGCGGGCTATCTCTATGCTCCCATGAAAGGCGCCAAGGCCCATATCATAAAGAATATTTTAAAGCGATCTTCCAGATACCCGGAAATCACCCAGGAGGAAATCCAGACTCTGATCTGGGCTGTCGCTTCCAGAAGCGAGATTTCCTTTGAGTCCAGGGAATTATACGCGGTAGCCAAAAAGCTGATGAGCCGCGAAGAATTGCTGGAGGCCAACAGCGGCGTGGTGAGGAAAATAGTTCAACGCGTATGGGAAAGGATGATCCAGAGAATGCCGCCCCAGCTGCAAAATATTTTGCAGGCTCAAGCTCGAATCAGGGATCTGATCCGTGATGCCCAATCCAGTTACGAGGACCTGGTGGCTGCGGCGGTTCTTGAAGGGGAACCCCCCGCGGCCAAGGGGAGTCGGGAGGTTCCCCAAAGCCGCTGGTCTTTTCATCCCGACGGATATTTCATTCGTCTCCATCCCAGGGGATTTTCCGCCATGCTGATCGAGCTGTACCTGCCGGGAGACGTCCGGGTTGAGTATGATCGGGCGGATCGCATTATTTCGATCGGGGACAGCCGGGGCAACACGATAAAAACCGAGTACCAGGACGCAGCCATTCAGAAAACCGATGCTGAATATCCGGGAATGAAAAAGTGTCATTTTTCATCCGTGCTGATGAGCATTCCGGATCCGGATAATGCCGGGAAGATCCTGACCAGGAAATGGACAGGCAGCGGTTGGACCTTTTTCGGAACTCCCGGGGCACCAAAAAAAAATTCCGCCGCTGACCCGCGCTGGGAAAAAGCACGAATCCATCAAGCGGAGCTGAATCACCTCCTGCAGATCGTGCTCCAGGATGATGCCAAGATCCGGAGCCTCTGGCTGAGCGCGGGCGGAGTTCGCTTGATGAACCTGATGCATTATTTTTATGCGCTGACGGACATTGTCCAGGAGCTTCCTTCATCAGAGGACAATGGCTGGGAATTTCGACAGCTCAACCTGGTGAAGGGCGCCTGGTCTCAAAATCTGAGTCAGCTCGCCAAACCACAGGATGATGAAAGGCGCGGATTTCCACCCTTTCTCGTGATAGGTTTTGGGGGTGGCGGGCCTGGATCCGCTGGGGGAACGTCCTTTGATCCTTCTGGAGTCACCGGAGCCGGAGGCAATGCGGGTTTGCAGGCATTGGCCGCCTCGGGAGCGGGAACCGACGCGAATGACGACTGCACCCAACAATTCGCTGATGATCGCGAAGCCGCCACTGAGGAACATGAGGAATGCATAGAAGCATGTCCACTGGTTGATCCAAAACATCCCGAGGAGAGCGTGTTTCTTGAAATATGCCTGCAGGAGTGCTGGCTGACCTTGTGGAATGCCTTGAAAGAAATCGAAGACACTTTTTATGATTGCCTCGGGTTGGAATAATGGAAGCCTGGGGACGGTGCTGGCAAATATGCATTTATGAATATAGACAGGATCGCGGGGATTAAAGCATCAGGAGATCGCCCGGCTGCCCGGGTTCGCCGTCGTCAGGATGAACTCACCTGGATCGATGTACGGCCATTAAAAAAGCGGGAGGTCATGATTCGTGCATAGGAACACGCACCGTCCGCGAATCGACACGAATGGATTTTTCCGCTTTTCTGGTATAATAGTCATTCGGCAGGATCGTGAAGCGAATCCCTGAACCGCAACGATAATTCTAAACAGGAGCAGTCAGAATGAGACTGATCGACTACATGGACCGGAAGCTGATCTTTTTGGAGCTGCAGGCGCATTCGAAAGACGAGGCCATCACGGAGATCGTCAGGCGCATGGAAGAGAACCGGGTGGTCCGGGACGCATCCTACCTACTGGAGGAGATATTCAGCCGGGAATCCCGCGGCGGTACGTCATTGGGGAACGGAGTAGCCATTCCCCACGCCAGGGTGAAATCCGTTGATAAGATCGTCATTGCCATGGCCAGGTTGTCAGCCGGCGTGAGCTTCTGCGCGGAAGACCGCCAGCCGGTACGGATCGTTTTCATTCTGATCACCCCCCTGGAGAAGCTGAACGAATATCTGAGAGTCCTGGCCGGATTGTCGAAATTTCTGAAGGATAAAAAAATGCTCAAGCGCCTTTTCGCGGTCGATTCCGTGCCGGGCGCATGGGAGTTGTTCGAGTCCCTGGAATTCACGGCCGGGTAAAACCGGGAAGCGCGGGGCTGCTGGGGGCCGGGTCTTGCCTTATTGCATTCCCCAGGTGCTGCGAGTCTTGACTTGCTCCGGTGATGTTTGTAAGATTGTGGCCTGGAGGAGAGGCAGATGAGAAAAATCATTTTTTTAATCATTGTCGTTTTCCTGCTCGGCCTGGCCGCGCTGACGTTTGCGGCGAGCGACCCCAATGATTACGAGGGATGCAAGGACCCGGCCGTCTTCACCCGCATGCCCGGGTACTATATTTCCCAATGCGATAAAAAGGAGTTCGAGCGCTACGGAAGGGAATTGGGGGCGGTGCTTGACTCTGTGACTTCGCGATTCAGTTAAGGATAGATCGCAGGTCCGACAAGATGACATTTGATCCAGCAAAATGAATTCTCTTGAACCTTGCAAATTGAAAAGCCATGCTTTACACTGTGGGCGCGAGTGAACAGGACCCAGAAAAAACTACAAAGGAGAAAGTAATGGAAAATGTTCTGGAAAACATACCTTATCAAAATGAAAAAATGGGCAGCAGGAAACTTGTCGATGAAAAATACTTTCTGCTGATGCAGGCAGCCTTGAAGCCCGGGCAAAGCGTTCCTCAGCATAATGCGAATTCGAACGTACATATCCTGGTCATCAGGGGAGAGGTCGTGATCAACCTGGATGGAACGGAAAGTCTTGCCAGGGAGGGATCTTTGTTGCCGGTCAGCCATCAGACTTCAATGAACATAAAGAACAAGTCCGCTCAAGATGCCAGTTTCCTGATCATTAAAACTCCCAATCCCAGCGAAATGGCCGACTAGAGTAAGCACTGGGCTTCACCCCAATTTCGCAGGAGGTCCAAGATGAATGATGTTGACATTGACATTGCCAGAGAAGAAGGCCAGAACAACAGAACCGTAATTTTTACCTTTTATAGCAAAAAAGATAAAGCTGTGGTAAGCCGAGAGGGTTTTCCCTATGAAATAAAGGATGATACTTTATATTATTTCGATTACGAAAAAAAAGAGGCTGGGCAAATAACTTTGAAAAATCTCAAAAGTATCACGGAAACTGGAAATCCCAATACAGAAGCATCGTATCCTTGTAAACTCTAAGGGAAGATTGGGGCCGGTGCCCCCTGCGGGGACTTCGCTTGCAAATATGTATTTGGCATTATAGAAAGGAACGCGGGGGGATTGAAATATCATGAGATCGCCCGGCTGCCTAAGTTCGCTTGTATCAGGATGAACTCGCCTGATTCGATGTATGACCTTGAAAAAAAGGGAGATCATGTTTTGTGCAACGAAACACGCACCGCACAGACATTGGAGGCAATGGGGACGCCTATTAGAAGGTACGTGTCAAGTAGGCTGACATATTGCAGGAAAAGCTGCGAAAAGCACAAAGGGAGGTCCGTTTATGTCATTAATCGACTTAAGCCCGTGCTTGCATAATCACTTTGCTTCAGGTAGATTATTTTATGAGTCAACGATACCCTCTTTAAGTAGATTTTTGATGAGGCAATGCGAGGCGTTGACATTTCAGTTAGTTTTCTGCAAAATAGGGCATTGGAAAATTGATTTTCCATTCACCAAGCATTGTTCCGTTGGAGGGCCAAAAATGAAGATAGCAAATTCGATCCTCATCGCCTTGGGCATGCTTGTCCTTAGCGGATTGATTTTCGCCTGGACCGCGGTCCCGCCATCCACTGCCAGCCAAGAGAAGGAGGATCCGCAGATCGAAGCCTTGCTGAAGAAACCGGCGCCGCTTGCGAGTACCGACCAGGAGGACCTGGCCAGGGCGATCTTCAAGAAAATGGCTGCCTCCGCTGACGACACCCAGCCGGAATTCTTCGAGCGCTACTACAAGCTTGTCATGGACAAATGCCCCGACACCAACCAGGCGCATGAATCCTACTGGCGGCTGACCAATCTTTACACCCAAGCCTACGGAGAATCGAAGTATGAGGAGATAGTCAAGATCCTGGAGCAGTTCCTCGCCCGCTACCAGGTCTCGACGGTCGTATCCATGAAGAAGTATCCCGACGAAGCCCTGGTCTTCTCCCCGATCCGCCGCCTGCACCAGGCTTACGAGGAACTGGGCCGGCACGAAAAAATCGCGGCTTACTATGACAAGATCTCGGCTCGGGAAGCGGAATTTTCCGTCTATGACTATTTTGATTATGCCAGTGCCCTGGAAAAGACGAACCGCTTCCAAGAAGCCGTTGTTTATTACGAAAAGTTCCTGAAAAAGTCCGCGGGAAGCGACGACATGGACTTCATGCGTGAGATCGCCCAGGACCGGATCGATGAACTGAAGAAGAGATAGGGGCTCTGGGGCCGGTGATGACAAATATGCATGAATGAAGAATGGGGATGGTGCTTGACTTTGTCCGCGCGCCTGCCAGGGGCAAGGGGAACTGGCTTGGGTTGAAACGCGACCCCGGAGTTTTGCGCTCCAATCTCTTGAATACGCGCAGTGTGCCGGGATTTAAAAAATAATGCGGGTGGGTTATAATACTCAAGGGAGATAAACCGCAGCCATGGTTGAACAAGCATTCAAAAATAGTGATGACATGCTTTGGAAAGATGCCGGTTGCACCCGTGGGTTTGATTACAACGAGCAATCATGGAGTTGAACAGATGACCCAGTGCCAGATTTGCGGAGCCGTGATCAAGGACGACATGAAATTTTGTGTCAAGTGCACCATAGACCGCGCTCATTCCCAGGCGATGAAAAAAAATCCCGTTTCGAGTCCCGACAAAGGGAATCATCCCGAAGTTGGCGTTTGCTTTGCCTGCGGCGAACGCCTGGGACCGGGCATCGACAAATGTGAAAAATGCGGGACCATCAGGCAGGACTATGCCAAGGTATTAAAGTGGTATCAGAAATCAGCCAAAGACGGCGACGATTGTGCTCAAGAACGATTGGGAGATATGTATCTAAAGGGAATCGGGACAGAGCGCAATTACAAAAAAGCACTGGAATGGTACAGCCGATCAGCCGAACAGGGCAACGATTCCAGCAAAGCGCAATTGGGATACATATATGAGCAAAGCCTGGGAGTCGAGCGGGATTTCCAAAAAGCTCTTGCCTTGTACCGCGAATCAGCTGAAGCAGGCAATGCTCTCGCGCAAGCGCGATTGGGAGACATGTACCTGAACGGATCTGGTGTTGGCCAAGATCCTCAAAAAGCATTTAACTGCTTCCAGAAATCGGCTGAACAAGACAATGACCTGGCTCAACTCAGATTGGGAACCATGTACTGCGCTGGCAACGGAGTCGAGAAAGATTTAAAGAAAGGATTTGCATTGGTTCAGAAATCGGCAGAACAGGGTAATGCCGAGGCCCAACTGCTGTTAGGGGGGATGTACAAGGACGGAAAGGGGGTTCAGCAAGACCATAAAAAAGCGTTTGTCTGGATTCACAAGTTGGCCGCGCAAGGCAATTTGAGCGCACAAAACGATCTGGGTTATTTGTATGAGCAGGGATTGGGAGTAGATCGGGATCTTCAGAAAGCGCGTGAGTGGTATCTCAAGGCGGCCGGAAAAGGCTTGGATGCAGCCCAAATATGTTTAGGCAATATATATCGCTATGGTCTTGGCGTCGAGGAAAATATTAATGAGGCAAAAAAGTGGTATGTAAAAGCTGCTGAAAAAGGCAATGAAAAAGCGAAATCTGAATTATTGCAAATAAAACTGGAGGCGGATCCGGAAAAGAAATTAAAGAACAAAATAGTAGCATCGTTTAAAGGCGATTCAAAGGCGATGGCAGAAGTCGCGACTATGTATCTAATGGGAATAGGTGTCGAAAAAAGCGAAGAAAACGCCCTGGAATGGTTTAAAAAAGCCTTTGAATATGGAAATGTATCCGTGCGCGGCGAGTTGCAGCAAGTACAGCAGTCGATCGCTGCCAAGCGCAAAGTAGAGAATAAGATCCCTGAAAGAACTGGCCAAATGGTTGTTACAGTCCAAAGCGTGCAAAAAAAGAAATCGCATGCTGCCAGAACTTTGTTTTTTCCATTTTCTATAATTGTGATAATCGGTATATCGCTCACAATCATTTTTTTTAACTACATTAAAAAACCGGGGAGCTCGGATAATGAAAGCCCGGCGGTGGTCCCGGAAATTGCCGAAGCCCCCCAACCCAAAACTGAACCGGTCGCCCCTGCCATTCTGGAGACCAGCCCCGAAACGACTGAGGAAATAAAGAAGGATAAATCTACCCTTAATCAAAACGAAAAAAAATCCTTTAAAATTGCCGAAGCGGACCATGCCGCCATCAAGATCGAGCCGGTTGCGGCCGTATTAAGGCGGGAGTACAAGTCTCTGAACGAACAGGAAATTTCTGAAATGCTGGGCGCCAAGAATCTTTTTGATGCGGAAAGGAATCCCACCGGGAATTTCAGGCATCAGTATGAGATAAGGAATGTGGCAGGATTACGCTTGATTTTTGACCGCGCCACAAAGCTTGTCTGGATGAGGCAGCAGAATTTGGTCAAGATGAACTTGAAAAAAGCTGAAGATTGGATCGGATCCCTGAATACTGTCGAGTATGGAGGCATCAGCACCTGGCGCCTGCCAACGGTCGAGGAAGCTGCATCCCTTTTGGAAAAGAACCCGCATGATGAAAAAATATTCTTGGATGCCATTTTTGGCAAAGACATCAAATCGATTTGGACTGGAGACAGCTTCACGGAATCCAAGTCCTGGATCATCGACTTCCGAAATGGCTTGATAGATTATGCAAAAAACAAAAGCCGCCTGCCGGCATTGATGGTCAGCTCCAACTTTGAAGACAAGGACCCTCCCGGGTCGCGTCTCAACAATGAACATTGAGTTGGGGGAGCAAGCCTGCTAGCGGATGCTCAGCCGCCGCAGCGTTATCATCGATTCTTTTCCAGGTAAAGATGTTATTCTTTCTTCTCTTTCTGACGGTTTTTCCAATGCAGAGTTGAAGGGTTCAAGAGTTTATCGGAAGCAGCTGTTGCAAATCCACAAGTCATCCTTTAAAATCGGAGTAATTCCGAAGAGGAGTTAAAAATGATAAACGTTCTGGAAAACATACCCTTTCAAGATGAAAAAATGGGCAGCAGGAAGCTTGTCGATGAAAAATATTTGCTGTTGATGCAGGCAGCTTTGCAGCCCGGGCAAAGCGTTCCCCAGCATAACGCAAATTCGAACGTCCATATCCTGGTCATCAGGGGAGAGGTCGTGATCAACCTGGATGGAACGGAAAGTCTTGCCAGGGAAGGATCTTTGCTGCCGGTTATCCATAAGACTTCGATGAACGTAAAGAACAAGTCCGCTCAGGATGCCAGTTTCCTGATCATTAAAACTCCCAATCCCACCGCAATGGTCGGCTAGCAGGGGGAAAAGAAAATGGCTGCGGCCGGGAGCCGTTGACATTTTGACCGTTTCATCTCAGAATGCAGGCGTAGGTGAAGGTGTCTTCCCCTGAGCGCATGGGAAACTCATTACATATCAGGAGGGATCGCATGAAGATCATTTCAATCGCTTTGTTGGTTGTGTTAGGCTGCGGGCTTGCCGTTTTTGCGGCAGCGGCGCCTGCCCAGGGGCAGAAGGGAGTGGTGATCGTCTATGCTTCGCGCTACGGCAGTACCGCCAAAACCGCCGAGTGGATCGCCGAGGGCATGGCGGGGAAGGCGACTGTCGTGTTGGCTAGGGAGGCGGGAGACCTGGGCGACTATGAAAAAATCATCCTCGGCTCGGGCATTTACAACGACAAACTCCACGTGGACATGGCCGCCTTCCTTGATCAGCAGGGAGCCGGGGTGCAGGACAAGCTCATCGCGCTCTTTGTCGTCTGCGGGGCGCCGCCCGACCAGGCCGGGGCATACCTGGAGATGTTCGCCGAAAAGTGCCAGGCCAAGCCCCTCCTGGCGCGGGCGTTCAACGGCTGGATGAAGAAAGAACTGCTGTCAGCCGAGGACTACAAGGGTCTCGAAGCATACTACAAGGGCGCCGGCTATCCGTTCGAAAGCTACGATCACACCGACAAGGCCAAGTGCCTCGAGTTCGGGAAGGAGATCCTGGCCAGGCTTGGCGAGATGAAATAATCCGGATTCTCTACACATCGGGGCCGGGGCCCGGGGGAAACGGAGAAATAACCATGACATTTACCGAGCTGTTGAATACCAGGCAGAGTGTGCGCCGTTACCAGGAGAGGCCGGTGGAGGTGGAGAAGCTGGAAACGCTGATCGAGGCGGTGCGCCTGTCGCCGTCGGCCAGCAACTCCCAGCCCTGGAAGCTGGTGGTGGTCAACGATGCGGAGCTCCGCGGCCGGGTGGCGCGAGCCACGTTCAGCAAGGCGCTCGCCTTCAACCAGTTCAGCCTCGCCGCCCCGGTGATCGTCGTATTCTGCGTCGAAAAAGCCGGCCTGGTCACCCAGGTCGGGGGGCTTCTCAAAAAACGCCAGTTCTCCCTGATCGACATCGGTATCGCCGCGGCCCATTTCTGCCTGCAGGCCGCGGAGCTGGGCCTGGGGACCTGCATGCTGGGGTGGTTCGACGAAAAGAAGATCAAGCAACTGCTGGGCATTCCCCGCGGCACGAGGATCGGCCTGCTGGTCACCCTGGGCTACGCCGCGCCGGACGACCGGCTGCGGGAGAAAAGCCGCAAAAGTCCCGGGCTCATCAGCCGCTTCAACCGTTA
>Ga0180014_1000401_pt1 | contig 12277 bp, 14 predicted proteins | sample KR13_S1_MetaG_FD_116507 | JGI IMG/M metagenome (GOLD analysis project Ga0180014, IMG submission 116507) | Groundwater microbial communities from the Olkiluoto Island deep subsurface site, Finland - KR13_S1_MetaG | ecosystem: Environmental > Aquatic > Deep subsurface > Groundwater | place... | reverse complement strand
TATTATAAAAACAAATAGTTAGGTTGCTCATGATCTTTTTAAGGATGTGACAAAGTTTGCGAACACATTATTTCTACTCCCTTGTTCTTATTGATGTTTTTGACATATCGGGAATAGCTGATATGGCAGAAGCCGGTAAGGCAGAGATGCTTCTGCTGGCGGTGGTTCCAGAGGTTTTCTCACTGGCCGGACGACCTGCGTCCCTGTCCCGTTATCTACCGGGGACATTCTGGGCTATGGAGGGGATTACTACCCAGAACCTTGAAAAATATCTGGAGAATATGCTGATTAGAACAGATGCCAGGGGAGTCACGGCGACGGGTGAAATCCGTTATGGAAAGGTTGTGAAAATGATCTGTGAAACAGCTGATGGTATCAATGCCGACCTCATTGTTCTGGCAACCCATGGCAAGGCCGGAACAGAGGCTTTCTGGGCGAACAGCGTAGCAGCTCAGGTGCAGAAACTGACCACTCGGCCACTATTGCTCTGTCCGGTCTGAAAATGATTTTTCCCTCAACTGTCCGGGTTATTGCTGATAGAAAGAATGAGATGAACTCTATAAAAGAACGGATATCTGTTTTGCAACGGCTGCTGCCCTTTATTGCGCTGCTGATGTTTTTTGCAGCGCTGTGGGTGCTGCATGATTCCCTGCGTAACTTTCATTATCATGAAATTATCGGCTGGGTGCACGCCGTTACCGTGATCCATCTCTTGTTGGCAGTGGTTCTGACAGTTCTCAGTTACCTGTGCATGACCGCCTATGATCAACTGGCGTTTTATTAACTGAGGTATCCGCTGCCGCGGGGCAGGGTGATGCTGGCCTCTTTTATCAGTTATAGCTTCAGTAATAATATCGGTCTCTCCCTGTTGACAGGCGCGTCGATGCGTTATCGTCTCTATTCAGCCTGGGGGCTGTCTGCAGAAGAAATCACCCGCTTGGTGAGTTTTACTGCCGTGACTTTCTGGCTGGGGATTCTGACTGCCGGTGGGGTGGTGTTCATACTGGAGCCGCTAACCTTGCCGGCGATATCGGGATTGCCGATCAGCTCATCCCGGACATTGGGGTTTCTTTTCCTGTTGGCGGCAGCTGCGTATCTGCTGCTGCTCAAGTTGCGGCGGGCAGCGTTTCGTTTCCGTTCATGGGAGTTTTCCCTGCCGTCTCTGAAACTCGGCATGCTGCAACTGATAGTGGGTGCCCTTGACTGGATTCTGGCCGGTAGCGTGCTGTTCGTGCTCTTGCCGGAGCAAATGCTCCTTTCTTTTCCCCAGTTCGTCGGTATCTATCTTCTGGCCCAGATTGTGGCCCTGATCAGTAATGTACCTGGCGGACTGGGTGTTTTTGAATCGATGATTCTGCTCTTTGCTCCGCAAGCCTCTTCCGCGGCGCTTATGGGATCTCTGCTGCTTTACCGCACTATCTATTATCTGCTGCCGTTGATTGTGGCGACAGCACTCCTGGCCGTCACTGAAGCGCTGCATCGAAAAGTGGCCCTCAGCCGGATCGCTCGACTGGTTGGGCAATGGGGTTCAGTTGTGGTTCCTCAGTTTCTGGCTCTGTCGACATTACTTGCCGGAGCGGTTCTCCTCTTTTCCGGGGCAACCCCGGTTGTACCTGAACGTTTGCACTGGCTGCATAACTTTATCCCGTTGCCGATTGTCGAGTTTTCTCATTTTTTCGGTAGTGTGACCGGAGCGGTTCTATTGTTAATGGCGCGCGGCTTGTATCGGCGGCTCGATGCTGCCTATATGTTCACCGCTCTCTTCCTTGTTGGCGGTATTCTTTTCTCCCTGTTCAAGGGTGCAGACTATGAAGAGGCCCTTCTGTTGGCACTGTTATTGGCAGCGTTGCTTCCCTGTCGTCGTCATTTCTATCGTAAATCCTCACTCTTTGCAGAATCGTTCAGCTTCAGCTGGATTGTTGCCATTCTCCTGGTTTTTGGCTGTTCTGCCTGGCTGGGGATATTTGTCTACAAGCATGTTGCATATTCAGGCGAGCTGTGGTGGCATTTTGCCCTGAAAGCTGATGCCCCGCGATTTATGCGGGCCACTGTTGGAGCCGGTACATTGTTGTTCTTCTTTTCCCTGGCCAGATTGTTGAGACCAGTTGCCATGAAGCCGGAGCAGGTGGATGCCTCGGCCCTGGATAAAGCTCGGGCGATTATTGCTACCATGCCTGCGACCGAGGCAAATCTGGCTTTGCTCGGCGACAAGGCGCTGCTCTTTGACGAGCAGCAGCGCGGGTTTGTCATGTACGGGATCGAAGGGCAAACCTGGATTTCTATGGGTGATCCGGTCGGCCCGCCTGAAAATGCACGTGATCTGGCATGGCAATTTCGTGAATTGGTTGAACGGCATGGCGGCCAGACGGTCTTTTATGAGGTTGGTCCTGCTATGCTCCATGTCTACTTGGATATGGGGCTGACCCTCTACAAAATTGGTGAGGATGCCAGTGTGTTACTGGATGATTTTACCCTGACCGGCTCGAAGCACAGCGGCCTGCGTTATACGCATCGCCGCCTCGGCAAGGAAGGGTGCAGCTTCGAAGTGCTTCCTGCTTCTGCTGTTTCTGGACTGCTGCCGGATTTACAGCGTGTCTCCGATGCCTGGCTGCAGGCAAAAAACAGTCGGGAGAAAGGCTTCTCTCTGGGTTATTTCAAGGCGGACTATCTGTTGAATTTCCCGTTAGCCGTGGTATGGATGCATGGTGAGATTGTTGCTTTTGCTAATCTCTGGAGCGGAGCCGGAAAACAGAAACTGTCGGTCGATCTTATGCGGTACATCCCGCAGGCACCGGATGGAATCATGGATTATCTTTTTGTCAATCTGATGCTGTGGGGACAAGAGCAGGGATATCAACTTTTCAGCCTCGGCATGGCACCGCTGTCTGGGCTGGAGAATCGTCCCTTCGCTCCACTCTGGAACCGGATCGGGGCCTTTGTCTACCGCCACGGTGAGCATTTTTATAATTTTGAGGGTCTGCGTTATTATAAGGAAAAGTTCGGCCCAGTCTGGGAACCCCGTTATCTAGCTTCTCCAGGAGGTTTTATCCTGCCGCTTATTCTCGCCAATATTACCTCACTTATTTCGGGTGGAATAAAAGGCGTTGTGGGGAAATGAGGGTTTAAATTACGCTTTTTCCTGTTAATACTGCTACTACTTGATATTGGGTAAAAGGTCGTACGCTTCGAGAGGTTATCTATATGAAGAAGAGAATAAATCAGCACACATGTGCTGTTTGTGGAAAGACCTTTTTAAACAAAGATCTGGTGCCGGCTGATGCTGTTCGAGATGTCGTCACCAATGAAATTGTCCATGATTATCCTGCCTGGTCGGCAGGGAGTTTTATCTGTCGACCTGACTTGGGTAACTATCGAGCAAAGTACGTTCATTCCCTGCTCGAGTCTGAAAAGGGTGAGATGACGGTTCTTGAACAGGATGTTCTGCATAGTATTCGGGAGCATGAACTCCTTGCTAAAAATGTCGATGCGGAGTTTGAACAAAAGTGGTCCTTTGGCGAGAGGTTGGCGGATCGGATCGCGTCATTTGGGGGTAGCTGGTCATTTCTCATATGCTTTGGGACTTTTCTTGTTCTTTGGATTGCAATGAACTCGCTTGTTCTTCTCTGGCGGCCTCTGGATCCTTATCCATTTATTTTTCTCAACCTCATCCTTTCTTGTCTGGCTGCAATCCAGGCTCCGATCATCATGATGAGTCAGAACCGCCAGGAGGCAAAGGATCGCATTCGCTCGGAACATGATTACCAGGTAAACCTCAAGGCGGAACTTGAAATCCGGCATCTTCATGATAAGATGGATCATCTTCTTTCACATCAATGGGATCGTCTGGCCCAGATCCAGGAGATCCAGGTCGATCTATTAGCAGAGATTGGCAGGAGGAGATAACTTCTTGATAAAGGGGCTTTCATATTATGCCGGAGCCGTCGACTATTATTCTCCCTTGGTAAAACCGGGGGTGTCAAAAGGAAATTATGTCAGAGTTAAATGATCCAAGAGTCCTTTTTGCAGCAGAGCGCACGTTGCTTGCATGGAATAGAACCAGTCTTTCTTTAATGGCTTTCGGATTCGTTATTGAGAGATTTAGCTTGTTTATCGAGATTTCAGGCCGAACTGAAATTAAGTTATTTCAACGTCATATTGCATTTTCTATCGGGTTGTCATTCATTCTGCTGGCATCATTTATTGCGTATTATTCAATTTTACAGCATCAACGTATACTCAAGACGATACGGCCCGTCGAAATTCCGAATGGGTATAATCTCGAGGCAGGGGTGGCTGTCAATGGTATACTTGGAATTCTGGGAATTGCCTTGAGTCTCTATTTGTTTTATGGCTTTATGTGAATGTTTGCGTGAGTCAAGAAAAGTCGAACAGGGTAAGGATGAGCTTTTCTTTTTTCTCCGTGAAAATATCGGTGTCCATGTTTAATGATTTAAAGATGCTGCCCAACACAAAAGGCACATTATAAATCGTACAGATGGCAATAATTGTTGACTTTAGTGTTCTGTCGTATTAAATTTATTTGTTCTTTTAAAAAAGATCAGACGTTTTGTGTCTGTATTTTATAATAGATATTACCGGGTGATCCGGTTTACAATTTGAGCAAGTCAACAACAGGAGAAATTCGTGGCTAGTCATAAATCTGCAGAAAAGAGAAATCGTCAGGCAACAGTTCAACGTATGCGTAATCGTGCCATCAAGACACGGATGAAAAATGTAATTCGTCTGGTGGACGAGGCAGTTGCCGCAGGTTCCGTTGAGGCGGCACGGGAGGCATTGAAGGTTGCCATTCCCGTTATTGCCAAGACAGGTTGCAAGGGGACCATTCACAAAAAGAATGCATCCCGTAAGGTTTCTCGTTTAACCAAACGTGTCAACAACATGCAGGCAGCCGCGTAAGCGGTTCTGGCAGGTGTCCGGCATGGAATAGGGTTGCCGGAAGGTTGGATGTGTGCCATTGTAAAGGCCATGGAGTCGTTAGATTTCATGGCCTTTTTTTATGCTATTTTCATATGAAATAATATGTGGTAGAGTCTCTCTCTACGCTGGGCATTAATTAATTCCCAAGCAATTAGCAGGAAGCGAGACGCTGAATGTCATTGTCGGCACCATTGGGTGGGCGCCCCGAAGGAAGCATTCTTCGGGAGTGAAGAGTGACTTCCGTTGCCAATGTTTTTGTATTCAATAGAATGGATTCATCTGAGAACCCTCACGGGTATAAAGAAGAGTTTTCCTCATTATCATCCTCTTGCCGATCAGTCAGCATGTCACAACATAATCATTTTCCAGACCTTGAGGCCTTTAAAGACCTGAAGGGCAAGTCCGGGCTTGTTCCTGTTTATCGAAAAATAATAGCGGATCTTGATACTCCGCTTACTCTTTTTGCCAAGGTGGCTGAGAATCAGAGTCATGTTTTTCTCTTTGAGAGCATGGAGGGAGGTGAGAAATGGGGCCGTTACTCCTTTATTGGCTTTGATCCGCTGGTGACCTTCTCGTCTAAGGGAAACCAGATTGAGCTCTGTACCATCCGGGATTTCCAACATGAGAAAATGGAATATAGCGGTGATCCCCTGAAAGCTTTGAAGCAGTTGGTGGAGAGCTTTGCTGTGGCGGAGGTGGATAGTGATCTTCCCCGTTTCTGTGGTGGTGCGGTTGGGTTTCTCGGCTACGATATGGTTCGCTTCATGGAAGATTTGCCGGATGAAAAGCCCCCGCTGGCCTTTCCTGATTCGTCTTTCATGGTGCCGAAGATGGTGCTGGTCCATGACAGCTTTCGGCAGACCGTGACTGTGGTCTGCTGGGTGCGACTGACGGAAGAAGAAAATGCGGCGTCTGCTTATGTCGGAGCAATCAATCAGATTGACGAGGTTATTACCCGCCTGCAGGCGCCTGTGTCCGCTGAGTGTATGGCCTCTAATATCGAGGGCTGCGCTTCTTCTCATGAATTCAGCTCCAACATGGAACCACTGCAGTTTAAGGCCATGGTCGAACGGGCCCGTGATTATATCAAGGCCGGCGATATCATCCAGGTGGTGTTATCTCAACGCTTTCACACCAGGACTGAGCTTGCCCCGGTGACTCTTTATCGCGCCTTGCGCCATATCAATCCCAGTCCCTATCTCTTTTTTCTTAAATTGGACGATCTGGTACAGATCGGATCCTCGCCTGAGATTCTGGTGCGCAAAGATGGTGAGAATGTTGAACTGCGGCCTATTGCCGGTACTCGGAAAAGGGGCGCTACTCCTGCCGAGGATGAGGTCCTGCGACTTGAACTGCTTGCTGATCCCAAGGAGCGGGCTGAGCATCTGATGCTCGTTGATCTCGGCCGCAATGATGTGGGGCGGGTGGCCCGTGATGGCAGTGTTGAGGTCAAAGATCTGCTGGTGGTGGAAAAGTACAGCCATGTAATGCACTTGGTGTCTGCGGTGCACGGGATTATTGCCGAGGGTAAGGATCAATTTGATGTGCTGGATGCCTGTTTCCCTGCCGGTACGGTAAGCGGGGCGCCCAAGATCCGGGCCATGGAAATCATTGAAGAGTTGGAACCGGAGCGGCGCGGTCCTTATGCCGGAGCTGTGGGATACTTTGGATTTTCCGGGAATATGGATTTCTGTATCACCATCCGCACCTTTGTCATGCAGGGGAAGGATTTGTGGATTCAGGCCGGGGCGGGGATTGTCTATGATTCCGATCCTGCAAGTGAGCTTGAAGAGACCATAAATAAATCCATGGGATTACGTCGTGCTGTTGAGCTTGCGGAAAAGGGGTTTTAGAAACAATTACGAATTAAAAATTACGATTTACGAATTAAAAGACAAAAATACGTAATTACTAATTCGTAATTCGTAATTGATTGCGGGGTTTTAGATCATGCTGGTCATCATTGATAATTACGATTCGTTTACCTATAATATTGTTCAAACCATTGCCGGGAACAGTGCGGCAATGGGTGAAAAGGCTGAGATCAAGGTTTTTCGGAATGATAAAATCACGCTCGAAGAAATCGAGGCGCTGCATCCTGACCGGCTGTTGATCTCACCTGGCCCCTGTGCGCCGGCACAGGCAGGAATCTCCATTGCCGCAATCAAATATTTTGCCGGGAAAATCCCCATCCTCGGGGTCTGCCTTGGCCATCAGTCTATGGGCGAGGCCTTTGGTGGAATAACTGTGCGGGCCAGACGAATCATGCATGGCAAGACCTCTCCCATCTCCCATGATGGCAAGGGGGTTTTTACTTCTCTACCGAACCCATTTGATGGTATGCGCTATCACTCGCTGGTGGTAGAAGAGGCAACTCTCCCCGATTGTCTTGAAATCAGCGCTCGCAGTGATGAGGGAGAGCTCATGGGGCTGCGTCATAAGATCCTGGCCATTGAAGGGGTGCAGTTTCATCCTGAATCAATCATGACCCCAGCGGGTATCACCCTGCTGAAAAATTTTATGCGCCCTGATTATCTCTCACTCTTGAAGGGTTAGTGAATTTTTGAAATCAATTGGAATTGGATAGGAATATGGATATAAAACAGGCAATTGCCAAGATAGTAACCCGTCAGGATCTCAGTGAAGATGAGATGGTGGATGTGATGAATGAGATCATGGGCGGGTCAGCTACTCCTGCTCAGATCGGTTCTTTTATCACGGCCCTCCGGATGAAAGGGGAAACGGTGGCCGAGATCACCGGGGCGGTACGGGTCATGCGGAAAAAGGCAACTCCCATTGCAACCGGTGTTGACGTCGGTCATGGCGGCATTCTGGTGGATACCTGCGGGACCGGCGGTGACGGTTCCGGAACCTTTAATGTTTCCACTACCTCCGCCTTTGTGGTGGCCGGTGCCGGGGTGGTGGTGGCCAAGCATGGCAACCGTTCCGTCTCCAGTCATTGCGGCAGCGCCGATGTCCTTGAGGCCGCCGGCGTCTCATTGACTCTGACTCCGGACCAGATCGGACGCTGTGTGTGTGAGGTCGGCATTGGTTTTTTGTTTGCGCCTGCTCTTCATGGGGCGATGAAACATGCAATTGGCCCGCGGCGTGAGATAGGGATTAGGACCATCTTTAATATCCTGGGACCTTTGACCAATCCCGCCGGCGCCAATGTGCAGGTGCTCGGTGTCTTTGCTTCGGAGCTGACCGAGCCCTTAGCCGAGGTCCTTGGCAGGCTTGGCTCCAAGCGGGCGCTGGTCGTTCATGGAGAGGGGAATCTGGACGAATTGACAGTCACCGGCAGTACCAGGGTCTCTGATCTGCATGAGGGTAAGGTGAATACCTATACCATTACCCCGGAACAACTGGGCTTACCGCGCGCTTCCCTTGCCGATCTCAAGGGTGGGACCACTGCCCAGGAGTCGACCGCGCAGATGCGGGCCATCCTTGGCGGAGAGCAGGGTGCCAAGCGTGACATGGTGCTCATTAATGGTGGGGCAGCACTGATGGCCGCAGGAATGGCTATCGATCTGCCGTCCGGAGTGAAGATGGCAGCAGAAATTATTGATTCCGGAAAGGCCCTTGCAAAGCTTGATCAGCTGGTGGCCTTCTGCCGGGATCTAATCTGATAGTTCATGTTGTTTGTTTTGCTCCTGGTTTAATTCATAGATTATACGATGATTTTAGATATATGATTTTAGATACTATTGTTGCCAGAAAAAAAGAAGAGGTCAGCCTCCTGAAGGTGCGGGGGATTCATCTTCCTCCTTCGTTTGCCCATAAACCCATTGATCCGCCCCGCGGCTTCCGTCAGGCGCTCATCGATTATCCAGGTGTGGCCATCATTGCTGAAATCAAGAAAGCCTCACCCTCCAAAGGGGTGATCCGTCCTGATTTCGATCCGGTGGCCATTGCCAGGAATTATGAAGATAATGGCGCCCAAGCCATATCGGTTCTGACCGATGAGCAGTTTTTTCAGGGCAGTCTGCTTTATCTGCTTCAGGTTCGGGAGGAAGTGAAGCTGCCGGTGCTGCGCAAGGAGTTTATCATTGATGAACTGCAGATCGAAGAGGCCCACGTTCATGGGGCCGATGCCATATTGCTCATGGCCTCCATCCTTGATGCCTATCAGTTAAAGGATTACCAGGCCTGTGCCCGGGAGTATGGTATGGATTCTCTGGTTGAGGTCCATGACGAACAGGAGCTTGAGGTGGTGCTCGGTGTCGGCTGCAGCCTTATTGGGGTGAATAACCGTAATCTCAAGGATTTCTCCATGGATATTGAGACAACATTTCGCCTGAAGAAATTGATTCCGGCTGATATTCCGGTGGTCGGTGAGTCGGGACTGAAAACTCAGGCCGACCTCAAGCGTCTGCAGGAGGAGGGGATAACAGCCGCCTTGATTGGAGAAACCCTGATGCGGGGTGAAAACGGCGGTAGTACCTTGCAGGGATTACGTGGACCGTGTTTATAAATAATATGATCACCTTAATGTCCATAAGCGGCATAAGGTGCAGTAAATGAAAAGAGCAAGAAGAGCTTTTCTTTTTTCATAATGGCACCTAACTTTTGAGTCATTGGCAGGCTGCTTTGAATTTTTGTAAGGCACTCTGAACTGTTAAACAGAAGATGGAGGGACCATGGCCGCAAGGACGCGGGTTAAGATGTGTGGCATCACCAATCGTTACGATGCAGAAGAAGGGGTGCGGGCCGGAGTTGACGCCCTGGGTTTTATCTTTGTGGACGAGAGTCCGCGTCATATCTTGCCGGAAAATGCGCGGGAGATCATTGCTGACTTGCCGCCATTTGTCGATTGTGTTGGTGTTTTTGTTGATCGTGACCCCCAGGAGATTGAAGAAATTATTGCCTATTGCGGCCTTTCCTATGCGCAGTTGCACGGCAACGAAGATCCAAAGTATTGTGAGCGTCTGGCCCACCGGGCAGCCCCCTGCAAGGTGATTAAAGCCTTCCGGGTCAGCGGGGAAACAGAGGCCGATCTCTTCACCCCGTATAACGAGATGGCGCAGGGTTTTTTGCTGGATACCTACAGTAAGGGGATAGCAGGAGGAACCGGTATGGTCTTTGACTGGCGGATCATTAGCAGACTGCAGCTGCAGTTGCCCCTGATTCTTGCCGGCGGCCTTGATCCTGAAAATGTGAGGGAGGCAATCAAGCTGGTGCGTCCCTTTGGGGTTGATGTGAATTCAGGTGTGGAGCGGGCCCCAGGCATTAAAGATGTAGATAAATTGCACGCCTTCATGGAGCAGGTGCGGCTGGCAGATCAGGACAAGGCCTTGGAAGGCTGATTTCTGATAATTCTAACGTCTTCATTCTTTATCTGGCTCTCGTGGGGCTGTGAACCGGATAAAGAATAACGGCTCGTAACATCCTGATATCCTCAGTTCTCCTGTTGTTGTCCTTGCTGTTTCCTCTCAGCCGCTTCTTTCTTTTTTTCTTCCAATCGATAAAAATCCTGCAGGCGTTGTCGGTAAAACATCCCCGCAGGTCCTGTGGTATGGGGAGTATAGGGTTGTAATCCTTTGTCGGACGATTGGGGCTGAATGGCATCAAAACGTATATTGTTTTCTTCATCAAGCCATGACAGGTGAAGATCCAACAATGGGCGCATGACCGATATCCTGCCGCTCGTGTCCCTGCCAAGCTGTACCGTTTCCCAGCGGCGCATGATATATCCCTGATGCCATATTCCTTTTTTCTTTTCACCGTTTATCTTATCAAGCATGAATGGTGCCAGAGTCGTGGGGTAATCAGGGTTCAGATTGTAGGTGAGAATCTTTTCCACCTCCCAACTGCCCTGAGTCGTCAGTCTCCAGAAGGCGTCGTTCTCCCTGGTGTCATTGCGGAGCAAGTTAGTTCCCGTATCATTGAAGGCCCATTGGGCATGACATGCCTGACAACTTATGTGATCTTTAGAGGCGGTATGGGCCGGATCACGCATGAGCGGGATTGTATGACCCTGCATGTCGCCCTTGGAATGGAGAAAGTATTTTCCTTCTTCCTTGGTCACATTGGCTGGCAGGGATTTTTCCAGGCTTTCTTGGAGATGGCAATCCTGGCAGAGTATAGCCTTGGCCTCCAGGCTGTTCATAAGTTCAGCGCCACCATGGCAGTCAACACAGATTAAGCCCTTCTGCTGGTGGATATCCGGGGTTAATTGATGATATTCAACGCCATAGGGGCGGGTGGTTGGTTCCTTAGTGATGTAGGGAGTTCGGTACTCCTCGTTGAAATCATGCTCAAAGCGGCCATGATAGTCGGCGCCGACCCAGTTTCCGTAGTGACATTGCAGGCATTGTTTATTTCCCGGGGTTGCAAGAAAAGTATGAGAGGTGGGCGTGCCATTGGTGAAATCAAGATGACAGGCGGCGCACCCGGTTCCGTGACCCACAAGGGGATAAGGGTCACCGCTGGAATAGGGATGACAACGCAGGCAGCGACGACGCAGCATGTCGTCTGCTAGTTGCAGGGCTGTTTCCGGCGCATCAACAATGGGGATTTGGGTGAGCGTATCAAGGCTTTTCTTGGCACCAAAGGCCTTGCGGACCAGATTAACTTTACGTTCCAAGGTGAAATGCATTGATTGAGCTGTCCCTGCCACTTGATCAGGATGACATCTGCCGCAGTTTTGAATCATTGATACCGGGTGGGCGGGTTGTGAGATAAGACCACTATGGGCGTCGTTCTGATCATTGCTGGAGTCCTTGCCGGCGTGGCAGATTGAACAGGAAAAATCATGGGCTTTGTCCTGAACTATCATATGACAGCGTCTGCATCCATTTTGTTCAGGGTTGATAATGGATTGTGATTCTTTAGAGTCTCTTCTGTTGGATTGTTCAGATGGAGTGGTTGAATCCGAACAGCAAGTCAGAAAGAGCGAGCAGGCAATGAAGAGTGACAGATAAAGCATAATGAGAGGAGAGGAACCCAAAGGCTCAAGTTAAATTATCAGGGAGTCTGTGCTGATCCGATCTTGACACAGTACCATAAAATTGATAATTACTGGAACTACTTTTCCGGGGTTACATCTGATCAAGCCGATATAGCTCATTTGGTAGAGCAACTGATTCGTAATCAGTAGGTCTGCGGTTCGACTCCGCATATCGGCTCCAGTAAAATCAAGGGGTTATGCGGTTTCCGCATAAACCCTTTTTGTTTCCGTGTGTGAATCCGTGTGTGAATTTGTGTGAGAAGCTTGTGTAAGCTTGCACGTAAACGCAGAAACTTTTGCACTTGAACGTAGAATTTTTCTTTAGTAAATCTATCAAAGAATCCTACCCTCAAGTGCAAGCCATTGCCAGGCTATTTATAGTTCGAAATC
>Ga0180014_1000398_pt1 | contig 12349 bp, 10 predicted proteins | sample KR13_S1_MetaG_FD_116507 | JGI IMG/M metagenome (GOLD analysis project Ga0180014, IMG submission 116507) | Groundwater microbial communities from the Olkiluoto Island deep subsurface site, Finland - KR13_S1_MetaG | ecosystem: Environmental > Aquatic > Deep subsurface > Groundwater | place... | reverse complement strand
GCCGACCTAACCAATCTTCATTTTCGTCACCCGGAAACAAACGCGCGGATGATCTATGAGCTTGTCTAAACCGGCAAAAGGTGCCATCTTATTTTCCGCCCGGATCAGGAAATCTGAAATTAAGCCAACATTGCTTCTCCCCAAGAGTTTTGCCTGAATCAGGGGCATATGGGTGGCTCTTGCCCAAAATGGTTCAAAAGACTTGGATGACCATTGTTGGAATCGGAAAAGTTGGGGGGGGGGGGGATGCGAACCGCTGATCTTAAAGCCCCGGTGCGTTTGTTCCCAAATCGTTTTAATCAGTGTTTTCGGGGCGCTTCCGGGGCTCCTAGAAAAATTCAGACCTACAATAGCCTGCGTGATGGTGCATTATTGACTTATGAATAAACAATGATATATATGCAATTATCAAGGGTTTATGAGATATTTAAGGGCGTCTAAAAATTCTGGATCTTGACTTCGGATCAGAAGGTTACAGGTTCGAGCCCTGCCGGGCGCGCCCACCATGGCATTTGGGCCTGGTCAAAGGCCCTGACCAGTTTTGTCAAGGGCGGTAAACTCAAGATCAACGTCGGCATCTCCGACCAAAATGTAGAATGGTTCCCCCCTTGGCAATAGACCTAAAAACGCTTGCCACGAGTGGTTTGACAATCAGAAACCGCCTATCGCACCCCGACCCATACCTTGACACCCCCGGCCGATCATGCCGCCTCTTTCAACTGGCTTTTCGGGATTTGCCCTGATACATTTAAAACCGTTAGGATCGCGCGAACGGGAAATCATGACGATTCCACATCATTTTCCATCATTAATTGACGGACCATGTCAGGTCATCATTATAGCCGGAACCGGCCTTTCCTTCCCTATTGCGCCCAGCACCGACAATCTCCTGCCCACATTGAAAACAACGGCAGCGGACTTAGGCCTTCCTTCCAATGATGATTTCTATAAATTGGCAGACACCGTGTTTCAGAACCGTGTTGCTAATGGCATGTCGGAATCTGAAAGTCGTTTGTGGTTGGCTAGGCTCTACTATTCCACGGCAATGGAGTGTGTCAATGGACGCTTAAAACCAGCCATTTCGACCCCGGGAAACGTAACACGGATTTAACTGGATAATATTGTTTGACATTATCGGTGCGCACAAATATATTTGTGCGCACAAATAGGTTCGTGTTGATTGCGTGAGGGCCCGATATGGAATCCAAGTATAAATATCTTCGTGCACGGATTGCCGAGATCCTCTCGAAACGAGGCTTCTGCAAAGGGAATGCGGAAGAAGTCAATATGGAGAGGATAAAGGTAGACGCAGTATTCCGCAAAGGAGCGGAATCTGCCCTAATTGTCGAGATTAAAGCCGTTCACGCGTATCGGGCGCCGGAATTCCGCGCCCTGATTGGTGATGCCATCCTTCGGTTTCAGCACAATGTCAAAAGCAGCCATGAACCCAAGAGCCGATTGCTGGTGGCCATTCTCATGGGGCGCATGAGCAGGAAAGCAGAAGCGGACCTGCAGGAGTATGCGCGACTACACCTACCCGATTTAAATTGGATTTTGCTCGATGAGTTTGGGTCAGGGCGTATGCACATGGACGGTAAAGACGAAGAAGTTGCTGTTTCCGATCCTTTGCAGAAAGAGTCAGCCCGTCATCCCAGCCCAGCCCAGGGAAACCTCTTTTCACCTAAGAACCAGTGGCTGCTCAAGGTGTTGCTTCTGCCGGGAATTGATCAGCGATATTGGGGCGGCCCTGACCATGAACCACGAAGCATTGGAGAATTGGCTGAAGTATCCGGAGTTTCTCAGCCCTCCGTATCTGTTTTCATTAACCGGGCCGAGCAGGCCGGATTTCTAAAACGCTCTTCAAATGGATTCATTATTCAACGCCACCAGGAACTACTGGAAGATTGGGCCTATGCACTCAAGCATAAAGGCAAAGATCAGGTTGGATTGCGATTCCTTTATGAAAACGAACCGGAAGACCGTTTTCTAAAAAAGATCCGTTATTATTGCAAAAAGCCCAAGGATTCCGGAAAAGGGTCGCCAATAGTTATAGGTCGGCACCTAGCCTGCCATCTGATGGGTATGGGGCGGTCAAATATCCGCTCTGCTTTTTTGTATGCAAACCGTCCGCAAGAAGAAATTTTATCCGCGCTGGATCTTGTGGTAGACGAATCAAGATCGGCAGCCTCTTTGGTACTGGTCAGGGCACCATTCCAAAAATTAATATTTGATAGTTCCGTATTGATTAACCATGTGCCCGTATCGGATATTTTGCAATGCTATTTGGATGTATATCCTTCAATAGACCGTGGACGGGAACAGGCAGAGTATATTTATCAAAAAGTGCTTGGTCCATATTTTGAAGGGGCCCATTGATGTTGCTGGACAAAGAATTTGATCGCTTTTTCCAGGAGGTCATTCAGTCATTATCCCCGTACCTTGGCGACCTGATCTGCATCGGCGGCTGCGCCAATGCCCTTTATCGCTTCCACGAGCTGGCAAGCCCTGCTTCACCGGCTTACCTTGGCACCAAGGATATTGACTGGGCTGTTCCTCAAAAATTACCACTACGGGATCGGAAACCTCTTTCATGGTTCATGACTGAAGCCGGATTTAAGGAAACTTGTTTTGGCAGTGGTAATCAGGCCGTAATTAAATATTGCCCTGCTAATCCTGCCCTTTCAGCCGACTTGGAATTTCTTTGTCCCTTGTCAGGTCTGCCGGGAAGCAGGAATAAAGCCTCACCACCCACGTCGCATGAAGTCCAAGCCGGATTAATGGCACAACCACTCTGTTACCTTGAAATCCTGTTCCAAAAACCCTGGTTTATTGATCTTGGCAAGGTTCCTGAATTTAAAGCATTACACGGCACACGCGTCCAGGTACCTAATCCCGCCGCTTACGTTGTCCAGAAAGTACTGATCCGTGATCAACGGCGAGGATTACCGTCATTAGCCAAGGACTGCTACTACATGTATGAAATCTCCGTCCTCTTTCACGAAGCCCTTGACGCTATGGCCAAGGAGTATTCAAGTATCAAATCCGGATTACCTCAAGCCTGGATCAAGCGATTCAGAACCAAGGCAAATCAACTCTTCCAAAGTGAACATGCCGAGGGGCCCGCGTCAGCCCTGCGAGTTTATGAAGAAGCCATAGCGGGCAGACGAGGAAACAGCAGCAAGCTGAATGCGGACATGATCGTCCGCGCCGTAAATAAAATGCTCGAGAGGATGCAGTAAGGGGGCCGTGCGCCGGGGATTTCAATTTCGTTTCTGGTTTTTGAAAAAATTAATTTTTGACCCTCTGATGCAACAACATAATTTTAGCATCTGACTATTTTTACTAACGATTATTTACGATTCTCCACAACCTGCTCGTAATGAGAGGCATGCAAATAACCCTCTGAGAAATAGTCAGAAAATGTCACGGCTTTTGACCGTATCATCCAAAGCCAACGTCAGGATCCGGCCTCTGAAATTAGAAATTGATACGGCTTTTGTCACAGAGCGATTCAAATAATCATCATGATTTTGATACGGTTTTTGTCACGTAGCACGGGGTAGCAGGCGAGGAGAACACGCCAAAACTCCTTATATATTAACGACTTACAAGCCTTTATTACACCTCGGATCAGAAGGTTGCCGGCCTGTCCTCCGTAGCCCCGTGGGAACGTCGGCCAGGGCTACGCCGCAGTTCCGCTTGGCTTTGCCGTCCCGGTCACGCTGCGCACATCGGGACCGCGGGGAGCTTCACTAAATGACTATCATTCATGATTTGCTGAAATATGCCGGATGGACCTGCGCTCTAATGGTCATCGCCTTGAACGCCGGCTGCGCGTCAATTCGGCCGCCTGCCGGCGCTAGGGCGGTTGAAAACAAACTGCTGATCACGGCCTACTGCAAATGCCGGAAATGCTGCGGCTGGGAAAGGTCATGGTTCGGCCGCCCGGTTTATTTAAGCGGTCCCGCAAAGGGCCAGCCAAAGCAAGTCGGCGTCACCGCCAGCGGCACCAGGGCAAATAAAGGAACAATTGCCGCCGATTTGTCAATTTACCCGTTCAACACTATCATGTATGTCCCGGACTATGGCTATGGACGGGTGGAGGATTGCGGGGGTGGGATTACGGGCAATCATATTGAAGTTTTTTTCAGCTCACACAAACAAGCTCTCAAATGGGGCAAGCAGACCAAGCAGGTAAAGATCTGGCTGCCGTAAGGAAAACTTCTGACTGCGGATTGTTTCTCATCCGCTCTCCCGATTCTTCAAGATGCCGGAATTGGGATCGCTGAGGGGAGCAGTGAGCAGCCAAAAGATACGCGGGTAGTTTCAACTGGCAATTCCGGACCCGCCCTGCTACAGTCAAAACCGCTGGGAACGTGCAGGTATAGAAATAGGCTTATTCGCTATTCGCGGGCCTGACCCCTGGTCCCCGCGCCATCTGAAATCCGTTAAGTTCTATTTCCGGGGCTGCCCCAAACCGTCGATGCCGGCGTGAAATTTTTAATATCGAGACATACCTTCAAATCTTTCTTTGGAAATGGAATATTCAGACCTGACCCTGATTTTAAGACAGGGTTGCCCTTGAATGAGGAGACTAGCATGCGTGCAAGATACAGGCGGCTGTTAATAATGGCGCTGTTTTACGGCGCCGGCGTCCTTTTACCGGCCTTTCCCGCCCCCCTGCCGTGGCCAGTTCAGAACGCCAACTCCTTTGATTCGACCGGCGACGTGGTCTATGTCAATACCGGGGCCACGGTCACCAATGAAGGACACTATCCCTACGGATCGGACAACATTCAAATCCAGACCGTTTCAATCCTTAACACGGACGTTCTGCAGGCGACCCTTGTGCCGGACGGCGGAACCACCAACGTGACCCTGACCGGCCTGCAGGCCGGCGTTTCCGCGGTCAAACTTTCCGGGCTTTATTTTGACTGGAGCGTGGAAAATCCCGATCATACCTGGGGAGCCTGGGTGACCAACACCATCAGCTACGGCGTGCTCGTGCGCACGGCGAACGGCGCGCCGCCGGGATTACCGATAGATTATACGCCACTAGGTTCCAGGGCCATCATGGGGAGCAGCACGGTTGAGCAATGGTATCAAGGCGGCACTAATGGAACCATTGACGGCCGCCGGACCGATGTTATTGACATTTACATGGAGGGCGGGCCTTGCAGCTGGGTTTACCAGAACAGCGACTGGGACGCCAACTGGTACCCGGGTAAATACCTTTACACGTTTATCCGCGGCTGCAAGCGGCAGGGCCGTATTCCCTGCGTGGTCTTTTATTGCATTCCGCCCTCCGGAGTCGGCGACAGCGCCCTTCGCGCGCTCAAGTCGGTTAACGAATCAACCGATATCGTGGGCAGCGACATCAACCGTTTCGGAGGCGATACGAATAATCCGTGGTGGTCGTACCCGACCAATATGGTGACGGTAACGAATTACATGATTCCCTATTACCAGCGCACGATCCGGGTCATGCGGGAATGCCTGCAAAAGATGACCGGCGACGGCTGGCCGTGCCTGGTGGTCATTGAGCCGGATTTCATCGGGTACATGTCCACCAACCTTGGAGATGATCCGGTGGACCCGAATGCCACCAATATCGTGTACGACTCGAACAATTACACTTTCAAAGTCTCTCGGGCGTTTGAACAAGGACCCGGCGAGACCAATACGGTCGGCACCAACATCTATACGTATTCGACCCAGGCTCTGCTTGATGCCGGCGAGCAGGCCCAATTTCCCAATACCCTGAAAGGCTTTGTCACCAGCATTCCATATATTTTCCGTAAAGAATTCGAGTTGAACGGAACGAATGTCCAGCTCGGCACCAATGTAATGATTGGCTGGAAATTGAACCTGTGGGCCTCAAAAAGCGGAACAGGTTACAGCGGCAATGTGCTGAAGCCTACCGGCACGCCCTTCGGGGTTGGCAAGGGTATCATCCGCTGGACTGATGCCGAAGGCCAAGGCACGCCACCCAACAGTTTCAGCAATATCGTTGAATGGTTGCGGGAAGAGGCCGCCGGCATCGCCAATTATTATGTTTCCGCCGGAATCACGAATAACACCGACTACCTCTTTATTGATCGTTACGGCATTGACGCGGCTTCCGCGGGTTATGTAACCAATCCGGCGTCAAGCACCTGGTTCTGGAATCACGATCATTGGAATAATTATCTCGCCTTTGTGGAATCCGTTCAGCACCAAGTTCGGCTGCCCATCGTTCTCTGGCAATTACCGATGGGGCATCTCAACACAACGGACACAAAAAAAGCCGACGGCACCACCGACTACACGCCGTTGTCAAACGGAGCCAATAGCGGCAGTTTTGAGGATTCATCCGCAACTTTCTGGTTTGGTGACACATTCACGCCGGGAGGCGCGGACCGCATGGCTTATTTTTCGACAAACCAGTGGGGCGGATATGATCCCAACCGCGCCGCGGACGTGACCGTCACGGAAAGTAAAATCACCTGGGCCCCGGCTATTGACAGATTAAGAGCGCTCAATGTTGCCGCGTTGTTGTCCGGCCCGGGCGTAGGAAGCAATGCCTCAACCTTTGCCTGCGCAGTGAATACAGCCGCATCAACGGATGACTTCTGGTGGATGAATCAGGCGCAGCGACACTATTTGAGACCGGGGAATGGATATATCATATTTGCCGGAGTCTGCGCCGACTTTGACGGCGACGGCAAGGCCGACCCGACCCTGTATGTGAGCACAACCGGCAACTGGTACTTTAAACTCTCGAGCCTGGGTTATAGTCTGGCCACGATCAACTTCGGCGGAACGGGCTATAGCGCCTGCGTGGGAGATTACGATGGCGACGACAAGGCCGACCCGGCAGTGTATCAGGTGTCCACGGGCAACTGGTACATACAATTCTCCGGAAACGGCTATACCATGGTGACGCTGACAGGCTTCGGCGGCGAGACCTATGATGCCGTGGCTGGCGATTACGACGGCGACGGTCTAACCGACCCGGCGATCTACAACATCGCCAATGGCGACTGGCAGGTGGGCATGTCCAGCCTGGGGTATGGCTTGGCATCGGCGGAAGGCTTTGGCGGCACGGGCTATACAGCGGTGCAGGCGAACTATGATTCCGATAACCGGTTTAACGCGGCAGTCTACAACAACACTAATGGCAACTGGACGGTTCTGCTCTCGGCCAGCAGTTACATCACGGGTACTTTATGGGGTTTCGGCGGCGAGGACTACACGCCGGTAATGGGTGATTTTGACGGCGATGGCCTGGCTGATCCGGCAGTTTACCAGGAATCAACGGGCAATTGGTATGTGAAATTGTCGGGGAGCCAGTATGCTATGGTATCGTTAAGCGGGTTTGGCGGAACGGGATATCAAGTGTCGACCGCCGATTTAGACGGCGACGGCAAGGCCGATCCCACCCTGTTCGAGACCACAACCGGCATGTGGCACATCAAGCTCTCGAGCATGGGCTATGGCACGGCCTCCATTGATTCCGGTTATCTGCCCTGAGAAGGAAAAACCGGGGTCCTTGAATTAGCACTTAACATTTGCCTGTGCGGAATGTCTGCTCGCCTGAGGTGAGTCGAATATCGAGGACGTGATCCTCATTTCCAAGCGTTGACGACATTCTAACATTCTGCAGAATGTTGGAATGTTATTTATGTACAAAGGGGGGCTGGCTTTTCCGGACCCGCCCAGCTACATTCCAGACAACGTTCAAGCTGTCCGAGTAAAGAGGGAAGCTCTGACCTTGCGGCGAATTGCCGAACGAGTAAAGCGCGGAGGGCACGACATCCCCGGCGCCGTGGCCAGACGACGATATAGGAAGGGACTGATTAATCTGTTCCATCACTACATGCCATTGTTCGTGCAAAATCAAGATGATATATCCCCAGGGGATACATCATGGGGGGGGGGCGGAAAATGAATGGAGACCGGGGGCAGGCCCGGAAACAGGCTTATTCGCTATTCGCAGGACTTGACCCCTTCATCTAGGGCGTTCAATATATGTCAACCGCGCCCCCGGTAGTTCGCCGCCGCCTGTTTAAGATTCTGGCAGACTTTATCCACGAGGGGCAGGGGGCCAAGAACGGTTGCATTTGGCCCCCACGACAAGACCCAGTCCTTGACTTCATTCAGATGGTTGGTTGTGAATTCAAGGATCAGCCCGCCATCGCGCAGATCCTTGATCTTCTGCAAGGGATGCCATTGGCGCTCCCGGATGTAGGGGGCGATTTCCGGCGCAAAGCGGATGCGGACCTTGTGAAATTTGTCCTTCCATATAATGCCAAACTGGTCGCCAAACATTTTTTGCCTGGTCATGCCGGCCGGTATGCTGAATGATTCGTCCAGGATCGTCGCCTTGGTTATGCGCGAGATCGCAAAGGTCCGGATGGCTTTCCGGAAGTGGCAATAGCTGCTGAGATACCACTCGCCCTTGTAGCTGACCAGGTAATATGGATCAACAGTCCTTTGGTTGCTTTCACTCCCCCTGTTGCCTGCCCGGGCATGCGTGATGCTGACACAGTGATTGTCCCGTAAGGCCTTGGCCAGCGTGTCCCAGATGCCGGCGTTGACGCACGTCGCTGGTTCGGGAAACACGAGGATCCGCTCACTCATCCACGATGGGTGGATGGTCGTCTTGTCCGGCAATGCGTCGCGGATCTTTTCAAACACCGAAGAGAGTTTCCGGAAGAGGGGGGTGTTCCGGAACTGGCTGAGCACGGTCTGGGCCACGCAGACGGAGAAAAGGTCGCTTTCGCTGATGCTGATCGCCGGCAGGGAGAAGCTCGGCTCCGTGTAGAAGAACCCGCGCTTAAGATGGTCATAGCCGATGGGCGCATCGAGTTGATCGCGCAGGTACTCGATGTCGCGCTGGATGGTCTTGTCGCTGACCTCCCATTCCCTGGCCAGGCTGACGCAATTTGGGTACTTGCATTCCTTGATCTTGCGATCAATGAACAGCAGGCGCCGGTATTGGGGTTTGAATTTCTGCATCGTCGTATTCCTTATAAAGACGGAATATTCTCACCTGCCCGCAGTCGCTATGTACCCGCCTGCCGCGCCGACGGCGACAGCAATGCAGGCAGGCCAATGTTGCGGGCGGGTGCAAAGACAAAGGCAATTATTCGGGCAAAACCCAGGTCAGCGCAGATTTCTGATGATGGACTCGATCATCTGTTGTTGTTGGCTGATAAGACCTGTTATCTCGGTCAGTTGTGTCTTATATTGGTCTGTTGAATTCTGTAATAGAACTTGAAGTTTTTGGTTCGTAGTGCTCAGGGTTGACACTTGCGAGTTATAATCATTAATGTCCATCTGCAGGCGTTCATAGTTTTGTCGCGCGGCGCCTTCGGTGGGGGGCTTGCCCCCGTTGGCATTGATTAAAGCCTCCTGCGCTTTCTGCGCCGCCGTAATCTTTTGCTGTAATGCCTTGATTTTTGCCAGGTTGTCCTGCATTTGCCTGCCTACGTGCTCCAGATCCTTGCGCATGGCTTCCAGCTGGGCCATTGATAAGGCGATCATCTCGTCAATCGCCGGGGAGTTATTGGTGCCCGCTGCGGCGATGAGCTCTTTCGTCCCCGCAACGCTCCGAGCGCCGGCGGGTTCCGGATTGCCCCGGTAATCGCTGCTGAGGATCAGCAGGAGATTACCGAAAACCGTTCCGCTCCCGGGCTGGGTGTTGGTGTGACCGGCCCATTCTGCGTCAAATGAAAGCAGGCCGCGCGGGGCGTCGTATTGGGCCGAGGAGGTCTGCACATAATAAATGCCGGTTATGTTGCCTTGCTGGTCAACCGGCGCCACCGCCGTAATCGGGTTCTCGGAGGCGAAGCGGACGCCCCATTCGTCGGTGAAGAACCTGCCGACCGCCATTAGCCCCTCTGATTCCGGCCCGGCATAATACTGCTGGTCCGAAAAACCATCCAGGGTCAGGCGATACTGATCCTGCGAAACCGCGGTCAACTGTCCGCTGTCGGCGTAAAAGAGATGCAGTTCCTGGCTGTCGTCGGATCCGCCGCCTTCGCAGGAAACACACAGCAGCAACGCCAGGAGGGGCAGGCCCAGCCGGGATAACACCGCCGTGACTTGATCCGGTTGATTCCGATGGCGCATCATAATTCACGCTCCGTGCCGACAATACTACCGCGGCGGATTATTTTGACAATACTGTATTTCCAACCCGGGAGATGATCAATTCATGGCGCTCCTACAGCCTTATTTAATCGGTCGTTTCTCAAACGCAATACCCGGGTTTATTTTTCACCCGGACACTATCTGTCCCCCTCCCCGTGATAGGTTGTCAGGCGTTGACGGTGAGAACCGTCGCAAGCAAGACAAGCTTGGGTTGGATGTGGGTGCGGCGCGCGAAGCATTGGGCTTCATTCCATGCGAGCGAGCTAAACCCGCAGGCGACCTAAGATCGCCGAAGCATTATTTGAACCGAATTCGATCACACCTGCGGAGCGAGGCATAAATATGGAGCGTAGGCACAGCCAGCATTGGAATGGAAGGAGAGCAGGATGAATAGGACAGGAATAACGTACGCTGACGAATGGCTTGAGGCTATCTGCCAGATACTGGCCGAGGCCGGGGATCTGCTGGGCGTGGCCGCGGAAGAGCAATATTCGTCGGCCGACCCGGGGCCTGAACCATATTCAACAGCCGGTAACAGCCAAATGCTGTTGCCCGGCATTGCCGAGCCGCACCGCTGGGAGTTCGGGCGAAAAGGGTGATCGTAATCTTGAACCACGGCCTGCCCGATCCACCGCGGGCGGACAGAGAGGATCTCAGGAGTATAATCATCTTCTGTTAACCCCTGTGAACCTCTGTGGTTAAAATTAGCTTTAAACTGAGTTGCATGAAAATGGGTGAACGTGCGTGAAAAGGTCGCCGCATAAATCCGGGTTCCGTGAAGGCCGGTGGGGCTTGTCATTCAAGGATGGCAAGCTCTATGAGTTTACGGACAGTCACGTTGTCGTCATAAAAGGCTGGCCGGATCCCAGGGCCTGGTTAAAGTGCCGTTCGCATGGCTGGCGGCCGACCCGGAAATGGGCCGATGCCCTGTTCTCGCAACCGCTGTTTCTCGAAAAAACCCCGCCGCCGGAAAATCCGACCCGCCCCTTTGTCCTGCCCGGCGGACAAATGATCCTGCCCGGAGTTTTGATTACCGCGGAATACAGGATGCGTAAGGCATATTGGGATCATCTCGCGCGCACGGCGTTCATTGCACTGATCCCCGATGAGATTCGGCTTGAACTGCAAAGATACTGGGATCGCAGGTGGCACTTGATGAATATCTTTGCGCGTTGTCCGGGGGCCCTTGATCTCAGCCGCTCCAATCCGGCCCTGCTGTTCGCCCTGGCCAGCAACTGGGTGTTCCACAAGCCGGCCGTGACCCAGCCAATGCGGGCGGCGCGCAGCCTGGTCTGGAAGAAACAGAAGGCCATCCAGGAATGGCTTGGCTTCCCCGGGACGGAGCCGGTCCGGCGGTTATTGGCCAAGATCACCCCCGAGGCGGTGAATGTTGAGGGGCTGCTCTATTTGCGGGAGGCGCTCCGCAATCCATCATGTCTGGAGCTGTTGCGTCATCTACCGAAGTTGAATCGTGCCGCCTTGATGCTGGCGGTCGATCGCAGGACCATGGAGCACGTAACTCCCAAGTTGTTGGAAGACACGTTGGAGAATCCTACCGCAAAGACGATCGGCGGGGAATTCGACGGGCGCCAGGATATCTACAAGCTGATGTTGCACACTGTGAGGATGGCCTGGCTCGTGGATTGGGAGAAATGCCCAAAGACGTTCTGTTCAGTGAAAAGCGTCGCGACCGTCCATGATGAACTTGCGTCGAGGCTGGATGCCATCCGGCTAAAGAAGAAATACAACATCCCTGACCGTTTCATTGATCCGCCCTTCCCGGGCACCGAGCACATCATTCCGTTGACGACACCCGAGGAATTGATCCGGGAGGGTTATCTTCAGAAGAATTGCGTCGGAACGTATGTTTTTGAAGTGATTCATGGATGGGAATACGTGTATCGCGTTGAGCAGCCCGTCCGGGCAACGTTGGCGGTTGCAAATAAATGGGGATCATGGGTGCAGCACGGAATATTCAAGGCCTGCAACCAGCCGATTGAGGCCAGGGTGCGACGCGATGTCTTCAGGGCGCTATCCCGCTCCCGCCTGACACAACCGGCCAATAGGAATTGGGGAATTGGGGGGAATTGGGGTCACGTCTCGACAATCGATTCCGCTGAAAAAGTCGGCGGCTCGGGTTGCCCGCCAGGGCGACGATCCGCACCTCGCTCGACTTGACGTGCCATCAGGCACGTCTTTTTGCTTTCAGCAT
>Ga0180014_1000397_pt1 | contig 12364 bp, 14 predicted proteins | sample KR13_S1_MetaG_FD_116507 | JGI IMG/M metagenome (GOLD analysis project Ga0180014, IMG submission 116507) | Groundwater microbial communities from the Olkiluoto Island deep subsurface site, Finland - KR13_S1_MetaG | ecosystem: Environmental > Aquatic > Deep subsurface > Groundwater | place... | reverse complement strand
GCCTGTGGCAAACGGCGCTCTTTTTCGTCTGCATGATCGCCTTCCTGGTATTCAGCGATTGGGCCAATCCGAGCCAGACGATCCTGGAGACGAAAGACGGCCGGCGGATGCACGTCGCCGTGTTGCAGAAGACCGGCGAGATGTACCGCGTGCAACTGGAAGAGCCGCTAGGTGAGTTGAACAAGGGGGCGAAGCTCACGCTCAGCACCGCGGACATCGTTCCGGATTCGGAGCGGGACTGGACGCCCGAGAACTACCGGTGGGCGGCGTGGGTATTCCACCACCGCTGGTATTTTTCCGGGGCCTGCTTTCTGGCGGTACTGGCGATGGTCGGGATGTGGTTCGACCGGCAGGAACTCGCCGAGTGGATGGGCCAGACCTGGGGCTTCTCCAAGTCGATTATTCCGCTGTTGTTCGGCGGCGTGCTGGTCACTGGATTCGTCGGCGCGCTGATTCCCGAGGAAATCGTCGCCGGTTGGGTCGGCGGCGACAGCCTCCGCGCCAACCTCGTGGCCTCGATGATCGGCGGCATGTGGTATTTCGCCACGCTCACCGAGATTCCAATTTTGCAGGCCCTGTTGGGGTTGGGGATGGGTCGCGGGCCCGCCCTGGCGCTGCTCCTGGCTGGGCCGGCGCTGTCGCTGCCCAGCATCGCGGTTATTTACAGCGTGATCGGGTTCAAGAAAACCGCCGTGTTCGTGGCGTTGACAGTGTTGATGAGCACTTTTGTCGGCATGGCGTTCGGCGCGTGGATGGGGTAGGAAAGGGATTAGGGATTAGGGATTGGGGATTAGAGTAACACGTTTAGCCGCCGCGTCCACGCGGCGAGAATTCGTTGCGAAGCCGCAAGCGGCTTTTTCACTAACCACTAACCACTAGCCACTAGCCATGAAACTAATTCAAATTTTAGGTCCCGGTTGCTCCAAATGCGCCAAACTGAAGGAAAACGTCGAGGCAGCGGTCCAGCAGGCGGGCGTCGAGGCGACCGTGGATAAAGTGACGGACATAAATCAGATGATGAGCTTTGGCGTAATGATGACGCCGGCCTTAGTGATCGACGGAGAGGTAAAATCGTCGGGTAAGGTGCTCTCGCCGGAGGACATCAAGAAGTTGCTGGAATAAAGGAACATCGGCATGGAACTGAAGAACGCGGCGGCCGTCTGTCTGATTTCGTTGTTTTCGGCGACACTCGTTGTCTTGATCGCCCGCTCGCTCGACTGCCAAACTGCCTCTCGACTGGAACCGCAACTGGCAAGCATCGTCGAAGAACTCCGGGCGCTGCGAGGTCAAGGTGGAATTGCGGCTGCGCCAAGTGCTTCGACCACGGCCGAGACGGTCAACGATGGCTTGGTTGTTTACTATTTTCATGGCAATATACGATGTCCGACCTGCCGCTCCATTCAGTCGCAGGCCCAAGAGACGGTTCAGACCTGTTTTTCTTCACAATTGGGCGATGGGGAAGTGATCTGGAAAATCGTGAACTACGAACAACCCGCGGCCAAGCCGTTGGCGACAAAGTTCGAGATTCAGATGCCTGTCGTCGTGTTGGCGAAAATGAAGGACGGCCAAGTCCAGGATTGGAAGCGATTGGACAAGGTTTGGGCGCTAGTGGGCGATAAGCCCGCTTTCACGAAGTACGTGCGAGGGGAGATCGAAAGGATGCTCGCGCCCGAAAAGCAGCCGATGCCCGCAACGGTCCAGGCGCCGGGGCCAACGATTCCAGTTCCGAGCACTGAAGGTGTCTCCTCGAAGGACACGCCCGCGATTCCGATTCCACGGTAGAAACCTTGTTTTCCAGCCATATCGGGAGGAGACCGGAATTATGAAACGTGTTGTCACTGCTGTTGTTGCCCTCGGCGTTGCGGCCCTTTTCGCTTCGATGTTTCCACAAGTCGTCCTGGCGGCCGACGCCGCCGCCGATCGCGTCGTGGCGATGTACTTCCATCGCACGAAGCGCTGTCCGACGTGCCTGAAGATGGGCAGCTACAGCGAGGAAGCCGTCAAGAACGGGTTCGCTCGACAGATCAACGACGGCAAGGTCGCGTTCCATTACATTGACTTCCAGGACGAAAAGAACGCCGCACTGACCAAGGGTTACAAAGTCGGCGGTCCCGCGCTGATCGTTACCCACATCGTCGGCGGTAAAGTCGTGGAATACAAGAATCTGACGGAGATTTGGGCGAAGGTCCGCGATAAGGCGGCGTTCACCGAATACGTGCGGAGCAACGTTCAAGAATATCTGAAATGACGGCCTACCTGCTCTATGCCGGCGCGGCGTTGTACTTGGGCGTGTTGACGTCGATCAGTCCCTGTCCGCTGGCGACGAACATCGCGGCGATCTCCTACGTCGGCCGAAACGTGGGCGATTCGCGTTGGGTGATCGCCGCCGGGTTTTTGTACACGCTAGGGCGATGCCTGCTTTACATGGGGCTGGCGGTGCTGCTGGCAACCACGGCGATGTCGGTTCCCGCCGTGTCTCTGTTTCTCCAGAAATACATGCACCTGGTTCTCGCGCCCATCTTCTTGCTCCTGGGGATGTTCCTCGTGGGACTGATTAGCGTCAGCAGCGGCGGGGCGATGATGACCGAAGGGATGCGGAAAAGGATCGACGCAATGGGAATCTGGGGTGCGCTGCCGTTGGGCGTGCTTTTCGCCGTCGCCTTCTGCCCCACGTCGGCCGCGTGGTTTTTCGGTTTGGTCGCTCTCATTTTGGGTTCCGAGGCCGGCGCGATTACCGCCGTCCTGGCCAAGATCGGCATCAGTCTCCCAGAGGCATCCTTGCCTGGAGGCACGGTGGTTTTGCCGTTCATTTATGGTGTTGGTACTGCGGTGCCGGTTTTGCTGGTTGCGTTTCTGTTGGCTTACAGCGCCCAGTCGGTTGGCAAGACGTACAACGTGCTCTCGAAGATCGAGTGGTGGGCGCGGCAGATCACCGGCTGGGTCTTCGTGCTGGCGGGCATCTACTTCGCGCTCAGATACGTTTTCCAGGTGCTATGATGCGAGCAGTCGTTCCGGCCGCGTTCCTGTTGGCTTGCATGGTCGCAGTGGCCCAAGCCCAGGAGTGGGCGCGGAAAATGTTCGAGGTTACAAGCCACGACTTCGGCACGATTGCGCGCGGCTCTAAAGCGGAATACGAGTTCGTCTTCACCAACAAGTACCTTGCCGAGGTGCATGTTGCCGCTGCTCGATCGAGTTGTGGGTGTACGAGTGTGTCCATCAAGCAGCCATCGCTGAAAACCTATGAGCGGGGCTTCATTGTCGCTCGCATCAATAGTGATTCGTTTTTGGGTCAGCAGGAAGCAACAATCACGGTCAGGTTCGACCACCCCCAACCCGCTGAAGTCCAGTTGCAGGTAAGGGTCTTTGTCCGCAGCGACTTGGTGCTGGAACCCGCGTGTATTTCACTGGGCGACATCGACCACCGGTCGCCGGCCGAGAGACAACTATCGGTCACTCACTATGGGCGTGACGACTGGAAGATCATTGACGTAAAGAGTGGAAATCCGCGTCTGACGGCGGAAGCGATAGAAACCTTGCGAAGCGCGAATAGTGTCGTCTATACACTCTGCGTTCGACTGTCCAAGGACGCCCCGCCAGGTCACGTCCGGGAACACCTCTTGCTCATCACCAACGATGCAGGCCCGAGTCAGATTCCCGTTTTGGTCCAGGGGCGGGTAATGACGGCCGTCGCAGTCAGCCCAGCCACGCTGTTTCTGGGGGTGGTACCGCCGGGCGGGACTGTGACAAAGCAGATTGTCGTTCGCGCCAAAACACCCTTCCGCATCCTCGCGGTGAAGCCCGAGTGCGCTTGCCTGAAAATCGAGGTGCCCCGGGAAGACGGGCCAAAGAAGATTCATCTGATTCCGGTGACGTTTGTGGCGGCAGATCAGCCCGGCAAGGTGAGCAAAACGATTCGGATTGAAACGGACCTCGACCAGGCCGTCGCGGAACTGACAGCTTACGCTGCCGTCTCGAAGCTCCAGGAGCCCTGATGCAGGGGAGAAGAAGAGAAGAAGAATAAGAAACTGGGAGTCTCAGCTTGGGTTGAGCGGCTAGTCGGTGGGCAAGGCATTCAACCGGCTGGCACAGATCGAGTGGTGGGCGCGGCGGATCACCGGCTGGGTCTTCGTGTTGTCGGGCGGATATTTCTCGCTGAAATACGTGTTCGAGACATTGTAGTAGTCCAACACGCCTTGGGCGACGAATTGTAGGACGGATTTCCTAATCCGTCCGGCTTGATGGCTGGATTTCCTTAACCGACCCCGCTGGATGGACGGATTAGGAAATCCGTCCTACGCCCAACGTTCTTCCGGCCGGTGGATTATTTCGCTCAGGATGATCGCCTGGCGAACCGAATCGGTGTTCGACAGCATGGCGGCCCAGCCGGCGGCGAAGGTGGGCGGAATCTCGACGGCGGCTGTCCCGGAGATATTCGACGGTTCGACGGCCGCCGTCTCAAATTGGCCCAGCTTGTGGCCGAACACCCGATGCAGATGTTGCTTAAGCTTCTCGTCGGCCTGGATGAACTCGCCGCCAAGCCGGCTGGCGCGGCGGGAAAACTCCTGGGAGTCGAAATAGTTTCCGACGTGTTCGACGACCCGTTCGCCGCCGGGCTCTTCGGCGACTACTTCGGCTTCGACGGGCCGTTCGACCGGCGCCGGCTCGTTGCGGATCGGCGGCTTTTCCTCACCGCCCTGCCGTCCCAGGACACGGCGTATGAAGACATCGATCTCGTCGGCCACGTCGACGGGGACGGGCCGCTGAGGCCGCGGGCCGCCCGCCGGCGGCTGCGCCTGCCGTAGCTTTGCCAGCAGTTGGCCGACCACCGGTACGACGATGAACAGCAGGACCACCAGCAAACCGATCAGATCATTCCAGCCGGCGGCAAATATGGGGGGGAAAACATTCATGCCGTAATGCTCGGAGCGTCGAAAAACTCTGGTTCCCACGCGGAGCATGGGAACCAGAGTGATACTATTATTCCGTGTGGCTCGTTTTGCTGCCGGCGGCGACCGGACCGGTCTTGGCGATCGAGGAGCGCATGTCGGTGTCGGCCTGGATGTTGCGAAGTTTGTAGTAGTCCATCAGGCCGAGCTTGCTCGAGCGGAAGGCCTGCGAGATGGCCTTGGGCACTTCGGCCTCGGCCTCCAGCACCTTTGCCCGGTTTTGCTCGATCTGAGCGATCATTTCCTGCTCCTCGGCCACGGCCATGGCGCGTCGTCCCTCGGCCTTGGCCCGGGCGACGCGCATGTCGGCTTCGGCCTGATCGGCCTGCAAGCGTGCGCCGATGTTGTCGCCCACGTCCACGTCGGCGATGTCGATCGAGACGATCTCGAAGGCGGTTTGCGAGTCGAGCCGGCGGGAGAGCACCATTTTCGAGATGCGGTCGGGATTTTCCAACACCTCGAGGTGCGACTGCGCCGAGCCGATGGCGCTGACGATGCCCTCGCCCACCCGGGCGATGATCGTCTCCTCGGTCGCTCCGCCGATCAACTGCCGCAGGTTGGCGCGGACGGTGACCCGCGCCCGCACCTTCAGTTGGATGCCGTTCTGAGCGATGCCGTCGAGCGAGTCCCTGCCGGTGCCTTTGTCCGGACAGTCGATCACCTTCGGATAGACGCTGGTCTGGACGGCTTCGAGCACGTTTCGGCCGGCCAGGTCGATGGCGGTGGCCAACTTGAAGTCCAGCTCGACGAGCTTGGCCTTGGCGGCGGCCACCAGCGAGCGGATCACCAGCGGGACGTTTCCGCCGGCCAGATAGTGGGCCTCGAGCGCCTTGGAGGTAACCCCTTGTTCGTCACCGATACCCGCTTGGACCGCCGTGATCTTGCTGCGTACGATCACCGCCGGATTGACTTTTCGGAAGGTCATACCCAACAGGTCTAAGATTCCGATGCCGGCCCCGGTGGTGACCGATTGGATCCAGAGCCTGAAATATCGGGCAAAGATCGCCAGCAGGATCAGCGTGAAGAACAGGCCGATCACGATGCCGATGATAACGCCGATCTGGACCGTTTGTTTGTCGAACATTTGCGCTAGTAGCGACATGGTTGGCTCCGTTGGTTTTTTTTGCCGCACCCATTTAGCCCGCCGTGAATACACGGCGGGGGACGTAATATGCGCAACGGGGTTGGTTCCCCGCGACGAATCCCCCCGGTGTATTCACCGGGGGCTAAATAAGCGGTTATTCCCCCGGTGTATTCACCGGGGTCTAAATACTCACAAGTATGCACTCTAAGATGCCGTTGCGGCCGGCTGCTGTCAAGCCGGGGGTAGGTCGAACGGGTCTTCGTAAGTCTGCTGTAAGGGATCAACGGGGGGGTCGATTGACGGCTCCTCGTCCACCGGACGGACCACGACGAGGTTGCCCTGCACCTGCACGACCCGGATTGTCTGGCCTACCTCGATGGGCATGCTTTCGCTGACCGCGTCTACCGTGTCGCCGTCGATGACGACGACCCCGCTCAGCAGCATTTTGCTCTTTGCCCGGCCCGTACGGCCGATAAGGCCCTTTAGCCGCTCCTTTTCGGGATCGTTGGGCAGAACGTCCTCGCTGCTGGGGGCCATCAACAGCACCCGTTTCCCCATCCTGGTTTTCGGCCAGTGCTTGAATCCCAGCACAATCACGGTCGGCAGGCCGACCACCGCCCCTAGCAGGATGAGGATTCCCGCCAGTGGCCCCTGATAAAAGCCCATCACCACGGCCGCCAACAGCGCCGAGGCCGAGAGGAACCCCAAAATGCCCGCCGAAGGGAAAAAAACCTCCAAAAGGGCCAAACCGGTCCCTAGCACCAAAAGCAATAAGGCCCAAATCCAGTAGTCCATGTGAAGTAGTGGTTAGTGGTTAGTGGATAGTGGATAGTGGTTAGACGAGGATGACAGACCACCATGCACCAACATGTGGGGGGTGGACATCATCCATACCATAACCAATGTTATAGTAGCCATTTGCAACTATTTGTGCAAGATTCCAGCACTGGCGGAAACTAATCTCATGGCTAAGAAAATGCCAAATCCCCGCCGACGAGCCGAGGCCCCAGCGGACGCTGCCGCGATTGACTGGTCGGGCGAGTTGGCCCGGCACGAGCGATGGCTGCGGACCGTGATTTGCGCCCGGCTGGGCGAGCCTCAGGCCATCGACGAGGTTATGCAGGAGGTGTCGCTGGCGGCGGTTCGGCAACGGGCGCCTATTAACGATCCCGAAAAGGTGGCCCCCTGGTTGTACCAGTTGGCGGTTAGGCAGTCGTTGTTGTACCGCCGCAAACAAGGGCGGAGGAGAAAACTGATCGACCGCTACGCCGAACGTTTCCGGCCTGGCGAGGCCGACAACCGCCAGACCGACCCGCTCGGTTGGCTCTTGAACGAGGAGCGCCACGCGAACGTGCGCGAGGCGATGTCGCGCCTCGCGCGCCGCGACGCCGAAATACTGATGTTGAAATACAACGAAGACTGGAGCTATCGCGATTTGGCCGAACATCTGGGCATCAGCCATAGCGCCGTCGAGGCGCGGCTGCACCGGGCGCGACGGCGGTTGCGGGCGGAGTTGGCCGCGCTGGACGTTGCGCCGGCCGAAGTTGGAACTAATTCATAAATAAACCGTGGATTGCCATGAACGCGAACATCGACAACACGCCGGCGGACGACACGCGTTTCGACCGGCTGGTGGACGGCCAGTTGAGCGAACAACAGCGGCACGACTTGTTGGCCGGGCTGGACGACGAGCCGAGCGGATGGCGACGCTGCGCCCTGGCCTTCCTCGAATCGCAATGTTGGAAGCAAGCGCTCGGCGCGATTGCCCGAGAGAGCCTTCCCCCCGCCGAGCCGGCCGCCGCGACGCGCCCGCCGCGTTCGGTCTGGCCCGGCCGATTGGGCACCGTGTCGGCGATGGCGGCCAGCTTCATGCTGGCGATGTGGCTTGGCTGGTGGGTGCAGCAGAGGCACGTCGGGCAACACGGCATCCCCACCGGCATCGGGGAGATCGGCGAGATTGCCGGCAACGCGGTCGCCAAGCCGTGGCGGATGGTTGCCGTCTCGACGCCCGGCCAGGGAGGAGAGCCGGGCCCTTCGTTCAACTTGTCGGCGGTGGAGCGAGACAACATCGACGAACAATGGCTGCGCAGCGTGCCGCCGGCAATCCCCGAGGAAGTCTTGCAGGCCCTCAGCCGCACCGGACACGAAATCCAGCAGCGGCGGGAACTGGTTTCGACGCCGTTGGAGGACGGGCGGCGGCTGGTCGTGCCCGTCGATCAGGTCGAGGTGCATTACGTCGGAAACGGAGCTTATTGATCGAACTGTTTGTTTCCCCCTTTTTTTCGTAAAGGAGCGTGTCATGTTGAGGAGTATTTTGATGGGCGGTGCGGCATTGGTTATGCTCGGCGCCGCCGCGGCGATGGCCCAGCCGCCTGAAGGTCTGCCCGGCGATCCGCAGGGCGGCCAGGTCGACGTGAAAGTGGAACGCCTGATCAAAGTGGAACGCCTGATCAAAAAAGTGAAAGGCCCGATCGGCGTCCAGGCACAAGCCCAGGCACAGATCGAGCTACAAGTGGAAGTGGAAGGCCCGATCAAAGTGGAAGGCGGCCCGATCAAAAAAGTGGAAGGCCCGAAGGGCGTCCAGGCACAGGCCCAGGTGCAGGTGCAGGTGGTGGCCCAGCCCGTCGCACCGGACGAGTACTGGCTGGGGATCGAATGTTTCCCCGTGATGCCGGCGTTGCGGGCCCAATTGAACCTGCCTGAGAAGCAGGGTTTGCTGGTCGTGGCCGTGGTGCCGGAGAGTCCCGCGGCGAAGGCGGGGCTTGCACAACACGACGTCTTGCTGCGTGCCGGCGACAAGCCGCTCGGCGAGCCGCGCGATTTAGTCCGTGAACTCGAGGTCGTCAAGGGCGTCAAGCTGCAAATTGAGTTGATCCGCGGCGGCAAACGTGTGACCATCGAGGCCACGCCGGCCAAGCGGCCGGAAGAGGCCCGCCGCAAGCCCGTCCCGCCGCCGGAGCCTGCCGATTGGAAGAAGGTACAGATGTGGCTGGAGGGGATGCGGCCGGGCAAAGAAGGCCAAAAACGCCCCTCGATGCAGCTTCGCATCTTCCAACCGGGCGCCCTCGTGAAAGACGTGCTGATCCCCTCGAGACCGCTGCCGGCGAACATGAGCGTGGTCATTAGCAAGGAAGGCGACCAGCCGGCGAAGATCGTCGTTAAGCGCGGCGACGAGAAGTGGGAGTTGACCGAGAAGGAACTCGGCAAGCTGCCGGCCGACGTTCGGCCCTTCGTCGAGCAAATGCTCGGCCGTAGCATGCTGGGGATTTTAGGCGGGCCGAAGGCGATCGACGTTGGGGCGGACGTTATGGTGGTCCCGGTCGCGCCGCCGGGCAAGATGCAGGTTAAACCGCTGCCTCATCGGTTGGACCAGCGGCTGGAACGGCGACTGGACGAAATGAACCGCCGCATGGACCGACTCTTCAAGATGATGGAGGAGATGCGGGCGGGACGCCACGATCGGCAGCCGCCGGAGAGCGACGATTGACAACAACACGGTTGGGCCGGCAGTTGAACACGGCTGGGCCGGCAGTTGAACACGGTTGGGGTGGCAGTTGAACTGCCACCCCAACGAAGATTGACAACGATGAGGAACCAACCTCCGCGGTTCCCGCCGCGGATCATAAGAGAGACGGCGCTGAAGGCACGGCGCCGTCTCTCCGCGTTTTACAGGGGACTGGTCCATTTTTCGGCCGGTGCTTTTCCCGCCAAACACGTTTTCCCGCCGAAAAATAGACCAATTCCCAGCCGGCTCGGCGAGCGTCAACTCAACTTCTCGGCTTTGTGTTCGTCGTGGCGGTAATGCCACTTCCAGAAGACCGCCGCATGGAAGTTTCTCCACCGGGAGTATGAGAAGCGAAGAATATTCCGAGAGAATCGAAAGCCGCTCACTGCGAAACCGCAAGCGGCAGGCAGGCCATCGGCCCGCTCCTGAATCCCCTCTACACTACCCACTACCCACTACCCACTACCCACTACCCACTACCCACTACCCACTATCCACTACCCACTATCCACTATCCACTCTACAGCAAACTCTCCAGCAACAATCGCATCTTGCGCATCTCGGTTAGCTGGTCCACCTCGGGCGTCTGCCGGAGGTCGACGCACAGCGCCCGGTTGTAGCGGACCTTGTTCAACTGGTTGACCAACCGGCCGTATTCCACGTCTCCTTGGCCGATGCGGACTTGAAGCTGGTCCTTGCTGGTGTCGCGGAGCCGCACGTGATAGACGTGCTTCAACAACTGTTCGTAGTTCGCTCCGCCGTGCGGGCCGAAGATGTAATGGCTCGGATCGAGCGTGATGCCAAGCCCCTTGACGTTGTTGCATATAACCACGGCGGTGTTCGGGTCTTCGGTCATCCGTCCGACCTCGGTCAGCAGGCCGACGCGGACCCCTTCCGGCGCAGCCAGCGAGACCATCTTCCGCAAGCGCTCGATCTCGGCGTTGAATGGGGTACCCAACTCGGCCGACCGGACCGTTACCGTCACCACCTTAATGGTCTTCGCCAACCGGCAGCAGGCGGCGAACTGGCGGCAGTATTCGGGTTCGGGGGCCTCGATGTCGACGCTCAGCGCCGCGGGCGTTAGACGGTGGGTCTGACGACAAAGCGCCACGACATGCTCGGGATCGGCCAACACGGCCGAAGGTTGAATGTGCCCGCCGTCATGGTGAATCATGATCTCCACGGCGGTGTATTCCAATTCCACCAATTGCCGCATGGCGGCTTCCAGCGGCAGGTGGGCAAAACATCGGCAAGTGGCGGCAACAAACACGCATGGACTCCTTGGAACACAATTGTGATTCAAAACGCGGAATGTAGGGGGAGATCCCGTTCGTTTAGCCCCGGCGTCCACGCCGGGAACATAATACCCATTTCCCGCTGCGTTACGATCCCGGCGTGGACGCCGGGGCTAAACGAAACTTTTCTCCCGAAATCTCGCAGGCCACTAGCTTACCTCCCATCCCCCTTCCTTTGCAACACCGCGCGGATTGCGTCGCGGAAAAACGGGGTTACAATGGTCGCGTACCACATTGTTCAAAAGGAGACGGCCATGGACCAGCCCCCCCAACCGGAAGGATTCTCGCAGCCGCCGCTACGGCCCGAGATTGTCCCCGAACCGATTCACGCCCCGCCACGACGAAAATCGGGCTTCTTCGTTCGGCTGTTCTGGGCCGTCATACTCCTCGGACTGCTCGGCTCGGCCGCATTGAACCTACTGCTGTTTGCCGTGGTTGGATTTACCGGGTTTGGTTCTCTTCAAGATGGGAAGCAGGTGCAGGAAAAATACCATTCCCTAAACCGCCACGGCCGCGACAAAGTGGCCATCCTCTCGATCGAGGGAGCGATCATGAGCGGAGAGGGGTTTTTCAGGGAGCAAATCGAACATGCAAAACGGGACGCCGAAAAAGGAAACCTGAAAGCGATCGTCGTGCGGGTCAATTCACCCGGCGGAACCATCACCGGCAGCGATTACATGCTCCACCACCTGCGGGAACTGGCCGAAACGGCGGACATTCCGATGGTCGTAAGCATGGGCGGCATGGCGGCCAGCGGGGGATACTACGTCTCGATGTGCGTCGGCGATACGCCCAGCTCCATTTTCGCCGAGCCGACTACTTGGACCGGCTCGATCGGAGTGCTGATTCCCAATTTCAATTTCGCCGAGTTGATGGAGCGTTGGGGTATCCGCGACAACACCATTTCCAGCGGACCTCTGAAAACGATGGGCAGCTTCGCACGGAAAATGACGCCCGAGGAAAAGTTGGTCTTCCAAGCCCTGGTCGATGACGGATTCAACCAATTCAAGGACGTCATCAAACAGGGGCGTCCCAAGTTCCGCGACAATCCGGCGGCGTTGAGCAAGATTGCCACCGGACAAATTTTCACCGCCAACCAGGCCCTGGTGAACGGATTGGTCGACAAGATCGGGTTCGTCGAGGACGCCATCGATCGGGCAATCAGTTTGGCCGGTCTGTACAAGGAAAACGTCAAGGTGGTGGAGTACAAAGCCCAGCCTAATCTGTCCGACATACTCTTCGGTCAGACCCGTGCCCAACCTTCGTTCGACCTGGCCGCGATACTGGAAGCCACCACCCCCCGGGCTTATTACCTCTGCACTTGGCTCCCCGCGTTTGCCCGCAGCGCCAATTGACGGGGGCAACCATAAAGCCGCTTTGCGGCAGTCGCGCCGACGAAATCGGTATAAGATTGATATTGAAATATCCGTATTTAGCCCCGGGTGAATACACCCGGGGCAAGCGGTTTTTCGCGGTCAACCCGCCCCGCCGTGTATTCACGGCGGGCTAAATGAATGATTTCAAAACACGTTCT
>Ga0180014_1000392_pt1 | contig 12419 bp, 10 predicted proteins | sample KR13_S1_MetaG_FD_116507 | JGI IMG/M metagenome (GOLD analysis project Ga0180014, IMG submission 116507) | Groundwater microbial communities from the Olkiluoto Island deep subsurface site, Finland - KR13_S1_MetaG | ecosystem: Environmental > Aquatic > Deep subsurface > Groundwater | place... | reverse complement strand
GGATAACCCAATGGGTTATCCGCTCAACGCAAGTGGTTAACCCCTTGTAACCCCGCATTAATGCGGGGTTACGACGGCCCGGAGGGTGAAAATTGCACGCCTCCGTGCAATTTTCAGGTATAACAAATAGGCGTGCAAACATATATGAATTATAAGCGCCTATTATGTCAATATTGATCGTGAGACACCGATGGGAGGTCGTCAACCAGGCGGTGCGCACGCTCGAAAAGGATGTGAAAGATTATCTGAAAGCTCCACGCCGAACTCGGCGCGACGACCTTGGAGAACAACGGAGGTGATATTCAATCGCGGGCCTTGGTTCGAGATCTCTTAATTTTTCCCCCTGATTTCGAACCCTATGAGCAAAAAAACACGCTGACCATTCGTATCCATCGCATGGCTTGTCCGGTCCAAGACAAGGCCATTGAGATCACGTGCGGGAGCGGATAGGATTTTTACCCGTAGTGTTCCGTCGGAATGACTGAAAAACCCGAAAGGGAACTCCCCTCAAGCCATGACTTCCGCGACCGTAACTTCCCGCGCTTCCTGCAATGAGCGTCTACCCGCATCAAGGACGGCGATAACTTCGACTTCTTCCTCGACCGGGACGGGTTCTTTTCCTGTCCTGACCATGACCAGGAACTGATCGAGCAGGTACGTGTACAAGTTGTTCAGGTCCGGCGTCAGGGTGATCCAGTCCTTCTTGCCATAGATGTTGATCTGGTAGCCGGACCGCATGTGGTCGCTTTCGGCCACCATCAGCGTCAAATCGCATCCATTCTTAAAGCGTACCCGCACAATGTTCCGGCCCGGCCGTCCGACGTTCACGCAGGAAACCGCTCCGCCGCCGAACACGCCGTAATACATGGCCAACGCATGGATTCCATAGTAGACAAGCTCGTTGCCGCAAATGGCGGTAACCATGCTTATCTCGCCAAATTCACCCGCCGCAACCCGCTTCTTCAGCGCCAGGATGTCCGGAACGAACCGCAGCGAACTGGCGGACATGAACGGCGTGCGGGTTGCGCGAACAACCTTGGCCACGTCCTGTGCCAGCCGCGCGGTCATCGCCAGCGGCTTGTCGCAGAATGTCGGGATGCCCTTCTTCAGCGGGTGCATGGCGTACTTCCACTGCTTACCGGATCCGTCATCGACAATGACCACGGCGTCCACGTCATCAGCACAGTCTTCCGGCGTGTCCGCAACCTTGGGGATGAAACAGACCTCGGCCAGTCGTTCCGCCCATTCCCGGTGCGGGTCCCATATCTTGACAACTTGGGCGTCGAGCACCTTCTTGTTGGGGACGAAGGTCCATTGCCACTTTGTGGCCTTCTCTTCGTCGCAGCCGTTGCAGACGCCGGCGAATGCGGTGCCATGAAACGAACCCGGCGTCCTGGTCGCCGCGCCGTCCAGGTAGGATGGGCCATAGGTGGCTGCCGAAATTAAACCAATTCTCATAATTGTCTCCTCCAGAATTCGTAGGGCCTGCGCTTGCGCATGGCCATCTGTTGCGGCGCGTCGCAAGCGGCGGCCCTATAATCGGTCCAGTTAATTTCAGGAAGGTTGGTACCCCACCCACCGGCGGGCGGAACGCTCCCGGGTAAGATCCTCAGGACAGACGCTACGGCAGATAAGCGTTTTCCTCCTTCAGCCTCTTCCGAAGACGGTTCACATCAATACTGTGGACATCTACCGTATCCATCACCATGGCATGGGCGGCGGCCATTCCCGCCGCTTCTCCCATCGCAAGACACACCGGCATGACACGAATGCTCCCTTGCATGATCCGGTCGCAAGAGATGGACCTTCCGGCAACCAACACGTTCTTAAGCCCCCTCGGAGTGAGACAACGATACGGTATTCCGTGAGATTCGCCTTTGCCATAATACTCTGTTCGGTCCACCATGGTTTGAAAACCCTTTATGGGATCGGTATTTTCCTCTTTGCTGGGATGAATATCGATAGCATAGCTGTTGCGGCAAATCTCATCCGGAAAACCTCTGCGCGCCCGGTAATCGTCCACGGTAAGGCAATAATCGCCGATAATCCGCCGACTTTCCCGGGAGCCCATGAGCGTGGCAGTGCTCACCAGGTAGGCATTCGCAAATGCCCTGGGATGGAATTCCGCCAGCGCATCCCGGAACGCTCCGGCAATCTTCCGGCCCTCTATCATCGCGCGGGATACTTTCCCCGGCGCCGTATTGTCCACGTCCCATAAATGGCCGGCGTTGAACCCCACCGTTCCGGGTCCAATAAGATTATTACAAAAATGGATGTCAGCGATTAGAGGATATTTCCCCGAACGCAATATCCGATAGACGACCCCATTCTCATCCGGCGGCCATTGGCACATATTGGAGCCATGTCGGTACGCATATTCATCCACATTCGTAAGAACAAAACAGAGCGTCGCAGGTTGGACTTCCCCCTTCGCATCTCCTTGCTCAAACGCCGCGCCGGCCCAGGCCGCAAGGTCCGCATCGCCCGTGCAATCAACATAGACTTTCGCCTTGCAGGCGGACAGGCCGGATTTATTCGCAAGAAGGATGGCGGAAACCTGGTCGTCCGTGTCTTTTTCCACGGATGCCAGTACGGTATGGAAAAGGATTGTCGCTCCTGATGCCGTTACCAAGTCGTCATAGACGCGCTTGAGATGCTCCGGGTCTATCGGCACCCAATCGAGAGCATCAGGCGCCACATGCCGGATGCCCGCTTTGCAGGCAATAAAGACTTTTTCCGCCAGCCCGCGGTAGATGATTTTCTCCCGGTCTGAAAACGGGCACCAGCAGGGCACAAGGCCGCAAGTCCCCATCCCGCCGAGCGCGCCCGTCGCTTCTATCAGTAATGTTCTGGCGCCCTCGCGCGCCGCGGCCGCCGCCGCGGTACAGCCCGCGGGACCACCTCCCGCAATAATGACATCCCAGGTATCATCCAACGGCAGGCTCTTGATTTGAGGCGTGTAGCTTTTCATAGGCTTACAAATCTCCCTACAGGTTCATCGAATACGCGACATACGTTGCAAGCGGAGTAAAACCGAACTTTTCATACGTCCTTCGCGCGCCGGCGTGCAATTCATCCAGGCCGGTCATTACTTTGGCATATTTCAAGCCTTTCTGGCGGAATATGCCAAGAATGTTCTCGATCTGAACGGAACCGATTCCTTGTCCCCACATATCCGGATGCACCGCGTTGTATCCAACGATGCCGGTTTTATTTTTGTCATCAACCGAATACATGGCAAAGCCCGCAACTCTGCCGTTGAATTCCGCAACAAAGATATTGCTGAAATCTTCAGCAATACCTCCCAGGACCGAAGCGATCATTCTCTGCTGCCAGGGAACATTTTCGATCACTCCGTATTTCTTTTCCATAAGATGGTCTTCAGACCGGCCATCCCATGCGGCCACAATGATGTCTTTTATTGCCGCAAGGTCCGCTTGGTTTGCTATCCGTATGTTTGCTTTGCTCATTATGCCAACTCCCTGTCCGCATTTTGAATGATCCGACGCAGTTCCGCGCCTTGTTTGGCATCGATCAGCAATGTGGGTTGATGTTCCTTGAGAATCGTCCGCGTCTTATCTTTTGCAATCTCATAGGCGGTCTTATAATTTTCCATACATTGGCCGGGCGGTTTCCTGTCAAAACAACTCGGCATCCATAGTTCCGTTTTGAAATGTTTTACGGTATGCTCTTCCGCTATATAATTTGCGCCAATCCCTTGTTTCCTGATCAGGTCCAAGGCCAAGGTTTCATCATTCACGTTGATTCCGCGCAAAAACCTTTCCGCCATTTTCACCATGTCCCGGTCAACTAGAATCAACGGCAAAGAGGAGACCAGACAGTCCGCCAGCGTCCCCAGTTCCGAGAAAGACCGGAATCCGGCCAGCAATCCGATCATCACTTTATAGGCTTTTTCCATTCCCGCTTGAACGTCCGGGAATTTCGAGTCCGTCTGGAATGCCGCATTCCAGTTTTGCATTGGGGTCCCATAATAATCCGCCATCTGCTTGGTCGCCAATAATAGCAGGGGGAACTCCGGAGCGCCCTGACAACTGACAAGTTCGCGCATATCCAGGATTGCCGGCTGTCCGCCGTAGCCTCCAAACCTTCCGTCGAGTATCCACGTCAGCGCCATGGCCGCCAGGCTGTCCACGGTTTGGACCACCAAGGTGCCAGCCAAAGTCACCGGCGCCGTGGCCCCCGGAAGAATCATGACTCCGCCAATCACACCCCCCAGTCCACGCTCATGAAACCGCATCGTGATATCCAGCCCCGTTTTCCCGAAAACATGGGGAGAAGTGGCGCAACAATAATGGCAGAAACATGGATTTTTCTTTAATTCTTCCAACGAACCGCGAATAATTATTCCCATTTCAATTGCATAATCCACTTCTTCCGGGCTGTTGATGCAAACATTCCTTCCTGCAATAGAAGATGAATTTTCAGCGGTGGTCAGAAGAAGATGCAGATCGTTGGTTTTCTTGGGCACATCGGAAGGGATGAAGATGGCGTGTCCGAGCGCCACATCTTGCAGGGCATCGACAAGTCTCGTCGCATCCGCAAGGTCTTTCCGTGTTGCCGGGCGTAACTTGTCCGAGTCCATGTCAAGGATGTATATCGACTGTGCCGAAGCAATCATCTGCAACTCGGCCACATCTTCTTTCTTGACCTGTCCTTGGGCATGGGCGGCTTTAATCTTGTTCAGAAGATTTTCCATGAAGGCTGTTGGGAACCTGACGATGTCTCCATCAACAGGACATCCCTGGTCTCTGCACATTTTGCATATCTTTTCATTTTCCACCTTTATCCCGGTATGCTCCAGAATATCCAAAGAAGCATTATGGATTTTTGTAATGTCCCGCTTGCTCAATGCCTCGATCTTGCTGGTTATCATGTTGTTTTTCCTTTCTCAAACATTTGCCCCGTCTGTTCTTAAAATCACTTTTCCCGTCTCGCCATTGGCAAACATCCGGTATGCTTCCGGAGACTTGCTTAACGGCAAGACATGCGTAATCATATCCTTCACCGGCAGGCCGGCCGCCAATTCAAGTATTTCCGGCCATTCAGACCGATGATAGTGCCAGCTGCCGACAAGCATCTTGTCTCCGACTCCAATGAGACTGAAACTGTCGAATAAGTATTGGGACAATCCGCCCAGAACGAGAAGCCGCCCCAAAGGGGCCAACGATAGAAGCGCCTGGCTTGCTGCCTGGTGATTTCCCGTGCAAAGAATAGCCCGGGCGTTCTTTTTCTTCTTCAACTCCGCCACAAACATTCCGCTGTCGTCTCCCGGTTGGCTCTTAATCATTTCCGCTGCGCCCAATTTTGCCGCTAGATTCAAACGGTACTCTGAAACATCTATTGCAATGGGTTGTGCTCCGAGCTTTCTCAGGATCACAATTGCCGCGAGCCCGATAGGCCCGACGCCAAAAACAAGCACCGGCTCATCCTTGTGAACATCCAACCGTTTGATCCCGTGCCAGGCGACCCCAATGCCGCACCCGCCCACGGTAACAGCAGTCTCAAAATCCATATTATCGGGAATTTTCAGGCAGTTCCTTTCAACCAGCGCCAACTTCTCGGCATGGGCAAACGGACGAAACGGCCTTCCTTTGGACCAGATATCGGGACAATAGTTCTCGTGGCCGGTTCGACAATATTCACACTCGCCGCAACCGGAAACCGCGCACAAAACCACACGATCGCCTTGCTTGAGCAGTCCTGATTTTCCAGGCACGGCCACAATCCCGGCCGCTTCGTGGCCGGTATCCTTCTCCCCATTGGGCTCCGCATGATAGGGCCCCATCTCGGAACCACAAATGCCGCATGCTCTTACTTCAATCAAGGCCTCATCGTCTTTGGGGATAATTGCTTCCGTTTCCCGAAGTTGAATTGTTTCCTGCCCGGTAATTACAATCTTTTTCATGCATGTCTCCAAGACGTCAGTCGATTCGCCTTATTTCTCGTGCTTTTGATCAAACCAGACATTGGAGTCTTTCAGATATTGCATCAGCTCAATAATGGCGCCGTCTTGACATTCATAAAATCCTACACGCACAAAGCCGCCGACTTCAAAGGGAGTCAGCAGTACTTTCAAACCACGGGATGCCGTTTCAATATTGTCAACTTGGTAAGCTACATGAGCTTTTTCACGCAATGGTCCGCTGGTTGGGGAATCCGGTTCATACCGCAACCATTCCACATGAAACGGATGGATTTTGGGATTCGTCACCCAGACCCGGGTGGCTTCCACCCAGTTTTCATCGTCTTTCTTTTCATTTGTAACCAAGCCGATATGATCGAATTTCATAATCCCCGTCCTTTCTTTGTTTTGTGATCTTCTCTTTACAACACTGAACACTTGAGTAACTTCAAAACAATTTGACAACTTCTCCTGACTCTGCCGACTGTTCCGCGGCGTACATGGCAACGACGGCCGCCTTGGACTCGGTCGGCTTGATAACCTCCGGTTTCTTTCCGGTTTGAATGCAGCGGATAAAATATTCCAATTCAGTTCGCAACGCACCGTCCCGCCGGCCATAAAGGTCGGGCCAATATACCGTGTCCGGTTTATGCATTCCCTGGGCGTCGTTAATGGTCAAGCCGGCATTGCCGCAGTCAATATAGAGCGCACCTTTGTCGCCGATGATTTCCAGGCGCGCGTCAATTGCAAAGGGGGTGCTGTCCGGTAACGCCCAGATGGTTTCAATGACTCCGACAGCGCCGCCCGCAAACCGGCACATTGCCCAGCTGATGTCCGGATAGCGGTAATTGCGCACACGAACGTTCTGGGCATAAACCGACGTAATCCGGTCGCGCGTCAGCCAAAGCATAATATCCACGTCATGAATGCCATCGCCCATGAGCGGTGAAATCTTGTCAAGAACCCCTCCGCCGATGGAGGCCGGCAGATTGCGCGCGGCATGCATGGAAACAATTTTACCGATACGTCCCGCATCCAGCGCTTGCTTGGCCAGGACCACGCGCGGATCAAACCGACAGATATGGCCGACCATGAGCATTCCCTTGGCGCCGTCGGCGGCGGCGATGATGGCGTCGCAATCGCTGGGCGTGGCGGCCATGGGCTTTTCAAGGAAAACATGTTTGCCCGATTTTAAAGCCGAGATCGCAATATCGCGGTGGTCATTGAAATGCGTCACGATGCTGACCGCGTCAAGTTCGGGGTCGCGCAGCAGCTCGTTATAATCCGTATAAGTTTTGGCGACATTAAACCTTGCCGCCATTTCCTGAAGCCGATCCGGCCGCCGTGTAGAAACAGCGGCCAGTTTAACCCCCGGAATATCCTGAAGGACTTCGGCGTGTTTTTCGCCGAAAAACCCAAGCCCGACAATGCCGTAACGCACTTGTTGCATAGTCAAATCTCCTTCCTCGACTTTGGACGTTTGACTTTAGACGGCGCTTTTGCGCCTATTGTAATTCATCCGATATATTTTGTCGGCGTCCGTTTTTTTCCCGCCTGGCGGAATGCAACCGCGTCGTCAATAATCCGGGTGATATCATATAGGGGATTGTATCCCAGAATCGAGCGCGCCTTCACGATGCTGTGCGCCAAGTCATGGAAATAATCACATGTGAACAGCACGACCGGCAAATGTAGTATTTTCGCGGCATATTCTGCCGCAACCCCGTAACTGAACGGCGCCGGGCCGGTAATGGAAAAGGCCTGACCGATTGCCGCCTGGTTACCGATGGAAAGCATAATGCCCTGCACAACATCCTTAATGCCGACAATATGCCTAATGCCGGGTTGTCCGCCGGGATGAACCAGACAGGCGACTCCATCCGCTTTTTTCCTGAAATATTCCTTCTGTTTCTGAGTTTTTGCCAGTTCTTTCCAGACCGGCACGCCGAAATTGGGCACTTTCAGCGTTAAATGCGCCAGAATGTCATCCTCGTCATGCACCCATGAGAAACGCAAAACAGTCACGGGTAGTTTATACTGGATAACGTATTGCTCGCACATTGTTTCTTCCAAAACTTTTGAAAAGGCGTAATAGCCGGGATAGGCCTGATGGGGCATGGTTTCATCAATCGGGAACGGATGCGGATAATAAAATATCCCCACCCTGGCGTCTGATCCGGCCTGAATAAACTGCTTTAGATGCCCGCATTTTTTACTTTCATCCAGCAGGTAAAATGTGCCCTTGATGTTGGTATCCAGGAAAAGCTCGCGGTTTTCCTTGCAGTTGGCCAGATGGATAACCGCATCCATGTCCTGCAACGCTTTTTCTGCCAGGCGGACGTCCCGCAAATCGCCAGACATAACTTCAACTGACTTTGAATATTTTACCTTTTCATCAAACTCAAGCGCCCGGATACGATAACCGGCCTTGACCAGTTCCGGCAGTAATGCCCGACCTATTTTTCCGCTCCCTCCGGTGATGAATATATTTTTAATTCGGAGCATGATTTATTCCTTTGAATTTCAAGTTTTTGATTCCTGAAAGATAATTTCCGCCGGTAAGCGCACGGAAGCAAATCGGGCTGTTGGTTTTGCGAGTTTAACCGTAAGGTATTTTGCCGTCTCCTCCGCCATGGCCGCCACATTCTGCCTGATCACCGGAACGGGCGCCGTCAGTATTCGCCACGAGGCAAAGTCTTCAGCTCCATTGATTACCAAGACCGGCGAATCAAAGCCGATAATCGGCAGATTGACCGGAATAGCAATTCGGAGCTCGCGGGCCGCATCCAAAAGTCCGGGCAGTAATCTGTTTGACTCAAGAAAGAAGCCGGCGCCGGACAGCGGATCGCGCAAGGCAGTCCGACATCTTTCATGAATTTCCCCGCGCTCCGGCGCGCACAAGATAATGTCTTTTTGACTCATTGATACGGCGTCTTTAACGCCGGCAAGCCGATCATCCAGCGCCTGATGGCGTTGCCTTTCACCAAGATAAAAAACCCGGCTGACACCCTTTCCTGCAAGCCAGGCGGCGCCTTGGCGAGCTGATGTTCGCCCGTCGGTTGTCACATAATGAAATTTCTCCCGTGGTAAATAAATATCAACGCATAAAACCAATGTTCCTGATTCGGAAATACGGCGTAAAAGAGGCGCATTAATCCCGTTTTCGGCCGGGGCGATAACCAGACCATCGATAAAACGACTGCGTAAAGTTTCCAGATGTTCCTTTTCGCAAAGGGCATTGTCCTGACTGTTGCAGATTAACGTTTGATATCCATGAGCAAACAACTTTACTTCAAGCAGTCTTATTAATTCCGGATAGTGCAAAGTGGTCATATCCGGCACCACCACGCCGATGGCACCGGCTTTTTTTCTTTTCAGACTGCGGGCGATCAGATTGGGACGGTAATTAAAATCACGCGCCGTCTTGACGATCAAGCGGCGTTTTTCGTCGCCGATGCGGATTGGCCGGCGATTCAGAACGTTGCTGACCGCAGTTATTGACACGCCTGTTTTTTTGGCAATATCTTTTAAACTAAACAAGCGCATCTAATTCCCTTTCAATTTTCGCGCCATTTCGAGAGCGCAACGCCTCGATATAAGCAGAAAGTTGTTAAACAATGCCTGATTTATCGTTTAACCATACGATCTCAAAAAAAGCGCCGAATGTCAATTATTGTTTTGATTTATTGTAACCCCTCATTTAAATGGTAGGCGGGCTGGCTGATCGAGGGGGAGTTGGTTATTGGAAACGAGCGTGTATTTCATAAATACATAGGCCTTTGGCCGGGGTAGGGCGACCCGCACTGCGCCTTGCCGGTCCGCCTTGACCCGTTGGCAACGCCCGGCGCCGGCGAGTATTTTGAGCTTCAGTGTCGCCCCGGGTTTTACGCCCTGCAGGATGAATATCCCGGCCGGTCTGGGCGTCAGTTCGCGGAAGATCATCAGGTAGCCGTTTCGCGGACCGGTCACGGACTGGAAGCCGGTCCAGGATTGTCCGGAAGGTTCTTCGCCGATCGGGTACACCCGGCCGCGCAGGATGGCTTCCTGATGCGGCCGGTAAACGTGGATCAGTTTGGCCAGACGTTGCTGGTCGGCCTCCGATAATTGGGCCACTTCCATCCAGCAGAGCGGATTGGAAAACAGCGTGATCGCGCAGGAATATTCCGTGCCGAATTGCGCCGGACCCAGCGGATCGCCGGCATAACGGTCCTTATTGATTTCGGTGTTGACGAATTCCATCTGCAGACGGTGGCTCGGAATATACTTGCACAATTGCCACAGGTTCCTCAGGGTCCGGTGCGGGTAGTAGCTCTGGTTGTTGGTGTACCGGTTTTCCACGAACAGGTTGCCGGTGAATTCGGTGTTGTAGAAAAAACCCGTGCGCCGGGCACTACCGCCGGTAATGTCGAAGTTCACGCACAATTTGCCGCCGGTGCGCAGATGCAGTTCCCGCAACAGCGCCAGGAAATTGGCTTCGCCCTTTTTCGTGAGCACGGATACATCGTCAATCTTGACGGCGTCAAACCCGCACTCCCGCCACATTTCCAAAATGACTTCCACGTCCTTCCGCCAATTGACGTTGTCGCGCGTATGGTCGGGATCGAACCAGAAGCCCAGCCGGATACCGTGTTGTTTGGCGAGGTCCGCGATGGGTTTCAACCCGCGGGGAAATTTTTCCGGGTGCACGGTCCAGAAATCGGAACCGATACCGTGAGGGCTTTTATCCATGCCCCGGCCTTTCTGCCAGCCGGCATCAACCTGGCAGTGCGTCAGACCCAGGCGGGCCGCCGTCTTGATTTCCTCGCTGAACATGGCCTCGTTGAGATTTTTGCAGCCGTTGCCGTCGCCCCAGGTGTTGGAAAGAATCGTGAATTTGACGGCCGGGTTCGGCGGCATGCGTTGCCGGTCGAGCCGGTAGAAAAGGTCGGCGCCGGATTGGACGGCGCCGTCGGTGACGCCGACGGCATAGGCATAAGAGCTCAGCCAGGCGCCGGTCTCAAGTTCCCCGGCGCTGAATCCCGTGCCGGTAATGGCCAGGGTGCGGCCGGAACAGGCGAAATCATGGCCTGGGTAGTTAATCTGTTCGCGGGGTGATGGCGCCAGCTTAAGCGCCAGCAGGCCGCCGGGGCTGACCCGGTCGCACAGGTGCCAGTAAGCGCCCGGCTCCCGGATATCCTCCTTGGGGTAGGGGAACCCCGAGCGTTCCTGCACCAAGTTATCGTGATGATCCGACTGACAGGTAAAAGTGGTCACATGATACGTCAGGTGTGGTGGCTCCAGGCCGAAGAAATCCAGCCGGTCCGGCGACGGGTAAAAATGCAGGATCCCGCGGTCCACGAATTTTTCCGGTTCCATTGCCGCCGGCACACCCGTTTTCTTGACATCGAACTGCGACCAGATGATCGGGAGTTCCGGCCAGATCCGGTGTTGCCATCGCAGCTTGACGTTTGGATAGGCGAGGCTGACTACGACCCGGAAGTGCTTGGCGGAAATCCCGAGATAAGTATCCGACCCGGCTTCCAGGCTGATCTTCGGCGGTCCGACCAGCGGCAGGTGCGGATGCCGGAAGGCGTCGCGGTACGGCGCCGCAGCGGCCCATTCCCGTTTTCGCCGGCGGTCGCGGATGGAAATGGCGGCCGGCGCGCCTTGGGACAGGTCCCAGTTCCGCTCTATTCCATGGTTGCCGATTTTCAGGATGGCGCCATCCATGATCGCGTAACAATCAGACCAGGTTTTTTTCATGGAATTATATCCTCAAGTTTTAATCAACGGCGCTATCGGAAAACAGGCGGAATGTAACACAAAGTCGTAAAGTCGCAAAGTAAAACAGATAAGGCGCAAAAGTGGTCGGATCTACACCCATATATAGATGTTCAGGTAAATAATTGAGAATTGCGGGTTATTCAAGGGATGTCTTGACAAATGATAAACAAACGAGGAAATTTACAATCAGTGTTATGTGAAATAACGCTGGTAAAGTACAGAGGTGTTTATGAACATTGCATATAGAGTATGGATTAGCTGTCTGTGTGCGGCGTTATGCGCGGCACCGCTGACGTTGCCGGCTGCAAACCGGACTTGGGACGGCGGCGGCGGCGATGAACTTGCCTCCACGGCCGCCAACTGGGATGGGGACAACCCGATTACCAACGGGGATGCGATTGCGTTCAACGCTACGTCGGTCAAGAACTGCATGTGGGACATCAGCACGAATGTGGCCGGCATGTCTTTTGCCTCGACCTATAGCGGCTCATTCACAAATGCGACCACCTTGAACTGCACCAACGGCACGGCCAACTTTACCTGGGATGGCACCGCCTATTGCAACCTGAGCCCAGGAGGAACCTGTAACATATCCGGTACTTTCACGATCGATGGTGTGAATAATAGACTTACTTTCGCCAATAGAATGAACTTTTACGGCAACCTGGTTTGTAACGGCGTGGGTTTTGATTTAGCAAATCCAGGTGGTACTTACACTTCATATATCTGGTCC
>Ga0180014_1000391_pt1 | contig 12440 bp, 9 predicted proteins | sample KR13_S1_MetaG_FD_116507 | JGI IMG/M metagenome (GOLD analysis project Ga0180014, IMG submission 116507) | Groundwater microbial communities from the Olkiluoto Island deep subsurface site, Finland - KR13_S1_MetaG | ecosystem: Environmental > Aquatic > Deep subsurface > Groundwater | place... | reverse complement strand
GTCGTTCCCGGCGAAAGTGCGCAGCATCGGCAGGTACCGGTCAAGGAACCTGTTCTCCTCCTTGGCGCAGACCACAAGGCTCCCGAACGCCTTGAAGCCGGGGCCGCTGATATCCTCACCCAGAAACAACTCCTCCAGGTTCCTGCGCGCCGCCGGGTTGTCGATGTACCTGTTCAAGAAATCCCCTATTGACTCCGGGCTCACCTCCATGATGAGCTCGTTGGTGAAGCCAATCATCGTCCATACCAGTATCTGGCGCTTGTCCGGGATGAGAAGCCGCAGTACACGGGGGGGCGGCTCGCACTCCTTGAGATAAAACTTCCATTCGCGCCGCTCCCAGATGTTTCCGTACCCCCCGGGGATTGTCGTCTGCCAGGAAGCGGGAAGCATCGAGTTCAGATAGCGGATATGCCTGGACTTTACATGGTAGAGATCGACCAGTTGCTCGAACAGGTCAAACGTCAGGTCCATCGGCCTCTTGTCCCTCCATGGCTGCCTTCGCCTTGTTCCAGCTTTTCCGTACCCCGTCGTAAGAGCGCTCCAGCGCCTCCAGAACCTCGCCTATCTCCATCTCGCCCGCTACGAGTGGAGGCATTATTATCATGGTCCGCGGGTTGTTGTCCGCGAATAACGCCAGTACGCCGTTCTTGTACAACTCCATTGTCAACAGAAGACCCATTGGCTCTTCGACCATGTCAACACCGGCCATCAGGCCCTTCCTGCGGAAGCCGGCCTGCACATCGGGATGTCGCTCACCCAGTTGCACAAGGCCTTCCTCCAGGAGCTCACCCATCGCCCGCACGTGTTCCAGAAAGCCAGGCGCGGTTATCACGTCCAACATGGCCATGGTCACCACGCACCCGAGCTCTGTCCCTCCCCCGGTGGAGATGTGGATAAACGGGTCATCCCGGAAGAAAAGCTCCAACCTTTCGCTTATGCAGGTGGCGGAGAGCGGATAAATACCACCGCTCATACCTTTTCCCAGCACCATGATGTCCGGTGTGAGGCCGTACTCGTCAACCGCCCACAGGGTGCCGGTCCGTCCCAGCCCGGTCTGGACCTCGTCGTCTATCCACAGCGCCCCGGTCCGGTCGCATATCTCTCTCAATCCCTGGAAGTATCCGTCCGGTGGCACCTGCACTCCCCCGGTCGCGGGGTAAGTCTCCAGTAGCACCGCCGCTGTATCTTCGCCCACCGCGGGCTCGAGCGCTTCGAGGTCGCCAAACGGTACCTGAGAGAACCCGGGTGTCATCGGGCCGAACTTGTCCTTCCACTTTGGGTCACCGGCGGCGGTCGCCAGCCCGGTGGTCCCGTGGTACCCTCCAGAAACGGAGATGACCCCGGCCCTTCCAGTGTGCCCCCGGGCCAGTTTTATCGCCAGGTCTATCGCCTCTCCCCCACTGACGCTGAAGACGGTGTAGGTAAGGTCCCCCGGCAGGAGCCCGGCCAGCCTCTTGGCCAGCGCCGCCCTCTGCTCGCTGATCAGCAGGTGGTCCCCGCAATCAAGCTCATTGAGTGCGCTCCTCAGGGCCTCGGTTGTCACGGGATGTCGGTGCCCCAGGTTGAAAACGCCCCCGGAGGAACGGCAGTTGAGCAACCTCTTCCGCCCTTCGATGTCCCAGATGTAGCAGCCTTCCCTTCGCCCCGGAACGAAATCGAACCCCAGCCCGCGGTAGATCTCGACCTTGCCGTAAGACACGAACGACGCAAACTCCTCGAATATCTCTTCCCTGCCGGCTCTACCTATGTACAAGCAATCCCCCCCTTTGTTTGCGTATATAATATCTGAAAAGCCAACCGGTTTTCAGGGAGACTGTCGATACCCGGAGGTGAGAGAGTTGCCTGAATCCCTTCTGGAGGATTTCTTCGATGCCGGGGAATGCGATCTCTGCGGAAGGTGCATCGCGGAGTGCCCCGAGCTCGAAGGCCGCCTGCCGGACCCCGTGGGGGCCATACGGGGGCTGATCAACGGCGATGACAGTCGAGAGATACTGGACCGCTGCAGCTCCTGCATGACCTGCAGCGCGGTCTGCCCGCTTGATTGTAACCCCTACGGATTGATCCTCTACCGCTGGCATCAGCGCAACCGGGCCAAAGGTTACCCGGTCAGGGCGTCGCTGGTCATGCCGCTCGAGCCCGACAACGCCTGGCACCGCGTCATGGATAAGCTCCCCCCCGATGAGAACTCGCTGCTGGAGAGGTGGAGCGACCTCGACCGTCCCGAGATCCGTGAGAAAGCGGTTTTCGCCGGCTGCAACCTGCAGATACTGCCGTACCTTGCCGGCTCCACCCTTTTCGAGGGGCTGCCCATATACGGAAGCCCCGACCTTTGCTGCGGCGAGGTCTACTACCGGATGGGCGCCTTCGACAAGGTCCGCCAGGTCGCGGACAACCTGACCGGGGTCTACGGTAAACTCGGCCTGAAATCGGTCATCGCCTACTGCCAGGCGTGCTACAACGTGCTGGGCAACGTGCTTCCCAAACACTTTGGTGCGAGTTTTCCGTTTGAGCTCTCCTACTTCGGTGACATACTGGCGGAAAAGGTCCTCTCCGGAGAGCTCCCGGTAAAGGGAAGGCTGAAAGGTCTCAGGGTCACCGTGCAGGACCCGTGCCACTCGAAGCTCCTGGGTGACGGTTTCCAGGAGAAGCCCCGGCGCATCCTGGAACGGATGGGCTGCGAGATAGTCGAGATGCGCCACCACGGCCGGTCCTCGCTCTGCTGCGGACTCGGCCACGGGGCGTCTCGCCTCAACCCGCTTGATATGGCTGGCGGCACCGTCAGGCGCTTAAGAGAGGCCCGTGCCACCGGTGCCGATTACCTGGTGGTCTACTGCAACTCCTGCGACCTGCTGTTCTCGGTGGGGACACAGGTAACGCCGTTCATAATGCCGGTGTACCACGTCAACGAACTGGTCTGCAGGGCCCTGGGCGAGCCGCTCCAGCGGCGCAACCTGAGCCGCGCGCGGTCAATGATCGGCGAGTTGTTCATTAACGGGGCGCCCAAAGTGCTCTCACGGAAGCGATTCCAGCCCGCCCCCAGTGCCGCCGATGAGCGAATCGGTCACTGACCAACGTCGATGTTCTGTAACTTCCACTCGCCGTTTTCCTTGACCAGGTACATGTTCCAGTTGACTTTCTCGCCGTCACTGTATTCGATGTCCATCGTGACCTGCGCGTGCCCGTTTGACACCTCGATACCGCTGGTGTTGTAGCTCTCGATCTTACCCTTGAAGTCCTCCTTCTCGGAGATAAAATCGGACCGCGTCTCCTCCTTTTGCGTATCCGCTGAAATGTAGCCCCACGCGGTTGACAGGTCGCCGTCGTTCAACGCCTGCACGTAGTTGTTGGCCACGTCAGCGGGCGCCGTTATGGCCCCTATGACCAGAAATACTGCTACTCCCACAACCACCAGGATAAGCACAACCGCTGATATCCCGACTATCAGCGCTATCTTGCCGCCCCTGGACATCCCTTTCTTTGCCGGACGGGGCGCTGCCATCGGCGCTCCCGGCTGGGGCACGGCCCCGGGTGGGCCTGTCGGCGGAGGTACCGTCCCCGGGATTGGCGGAGGGACCGTCCCGGGAGGTGGCGGCGGCGCTGTCCCCGATGGCGGAGGTACCACCCCTGCAGGTGGTTGTGGTACCGCGAGAGACTGCGCCGGCTGCCCGCAGCCGGGGCAGTATTTCGTACCATCTGAAAGCTGGGCGCCGCATTTGCTACAGGTTGCCAATAAAATCTCCTCCCTCGTCCCGGATTAAAGCATCACCTATCTGCCTACCATGGACTAATCGGTGAAGTCGGTTATACTCTCAGCAGCCCCCCCGCGGTGCCGCAAAAGGGGTACGTCTCCATGAACTCGTCTATCTCCTCGCCTCATTTTTCGCATTTCCTCTTCTTCCCGGCCTTTCGCTCTTGCCGCTTCTCAGCGCGGGAGAGCTTGTGTTCATGGTGAGACCGTGGCTTGACGACGTCAGTGATAGTCTCGGTTGTGCCGGGTATTGTCCCGCACTTCGGGCAGATATCAGCGTCCGGAGATATCTCTTCGTTACATTTCTTGCATTTAGCCATTCTCACTCTCCTTACCGCTTGCTTCCCGCTTGCCACTTACAGTATTCATCGACCATTTTATCAGGAAAGAGCAGGGGCGGGCACCAGGTGCCCGCCCCTGAGACTTCAGGTTGTCGATTTCTACGACTGCAGAATGCTCCAGGCTTCCTCCTCGTCAAGCTCGGTTACGAACTTGATCCCCGAGACGTCCGCCCCTTCCCTGGTAAGCGCCACGATGTCGTCCCTGGCTATGTAGTTGAGCGCGAACTTCCTCGCTCCGCACATGAACTGACGAAGCCCCTGCGCGAGTCTCTCATAGTAGGTGTAGACACCAATTGCTCCGGGGTGCAGCTTCTCGAACTCCTGGCCGTACAACTCCCTCAGGTGGACGCCTGTGACGAACACCTCCTCCATGGTGGTACCGAACCTCTCTATGTACACCGGGAGGTCTCCCTCGAGAACCCGGACTCCGATGGTCTTGCCGACCATGGAGGCCGCCAGGGGGGCCCTGGCCATCCCGATTGCCTTGACGTACGGCGCGCCAAGGGCGAACCCCTTGAACATCTGGTCCTCCAGCGTGAAGCCGCCGGCGAAGGCGACATCAGGCACGTAGTGCCCGTTCTTGGCGAGGTAGTCGATATACCTGAAGGTCAGGCTACAGAGCTCGACGGTGGGTATACCCCACTCGTTCATCATGCGCCATGGGCTCATTCCCGTCCCGCCACCCGCTCCGTCCACTGTCAGCAGGTCTATCCGGTTATCCGAAGCATACTTGACGGCCCTGGCCAGGTCCGCCGGCCTGTAGGCACCGGTTTTCAGGAATACCCTTTTCGCTCCCATGCCACGCAGCTCTTCGACCGCCGCTGCGAAGCCCTCCTCGGAGACCATTCCCAAACGCGAGTGCCTCTCAAAGTCCTTGATTCCGCCCAGATTGAACGTCTCCACCACCTCGGGGTCATCGGGGTCCGGTAATACTATGTAGCCCTTTCCCTTCATTACCCTGGCCTTCTCGATGGTCTTAAGCCGCACCTCGCCGCCAATATCCTTGGCCCCCTGGCCCCACTTGAGCTCAGCGGTCTTCACCCCGAGATCCTTCAGCACGTACTCGGGCACACCAAGCTTGGTGTCCTCGACATTGAACTGGACAATAACGTCACCGTAACCGTCCAGCTGCCACTTGCGGAAGGTGTTTATCCTGCTCTCCATGTCAGGGGACTTCCTTATCCTCCCGTTCTCGATGATCGCCTCATCGTCCATTCCGCAGACGTTCTCACCTATGGTCAGGGCACAGCCCGAGATTGCGCTCCCGACCGCGATGCCGTCCCAGTTCCTCTTGGCGACATCGGTAGAACCAAGTCCAGGGATGATTATCGGCAGCTTCAGCTTCAGAGGGTTCTTATCCCCGATGGTCACCTCAAGGTCGACGTTGGTGAAAACAGCATGCTCGCTGTCTGCCGGCACCCCATGGGCGCCAACGGCACTCCCCATCACGTTGAAGTGAGAGAAGTCCACCGGGTAATCCTTCTCGGAAGCCGCTGTCATTATCCCAAACGGCTGCGGGTATATGCATTCGGCCCCTCGAATCGACGACTTGCCTATCTCGCACATCCCCACGCAGCCTTCGACGCATGTAGCACACATACCGCTGAACGGGCTCACGCTGTCAGGGGTGCGATTCTTGGACATTGTCGCTGCCGACCTGTTCAACTTGGTCATTGTCATTTGTCTCTTCTCCTCCTTGTTATTATTCCTTACAAGGGAATGGGTCCAACTGGACCGTGTCCAAGCACGCGTTGCAGAGTTCGCCCGGCTCGAGAGGGCCTCCGCACGGTAGTTCACAGACCGGGCATACGTATAGACACGCCCCGCACTGTCGGCACGCCTCAGGCGTCTTGCGGAAAGGCATGGTAACCTCTCGGTCGATTCCTCTCTTGGCGAAACCAATGGCTCCCCCTATCATCTGCTCGTCGCACATCCTCACGCAAAGACCGCATAGCAGGCAATCCCTGTCTTCGCCATTGAACCTCACTTCCGTCACCCCGTACTTAGAGGCGAGGCATTGCAGTGTCTTGGAGTTCGGGCAGGATGCCAGCATAAGCTCGATTATCATGTTGCGGGCCTTGCCAACCCTTGCGGACTTGGTCCTAACCTCAATACCGTCCTGTACAGGGTAGGAACACGATGCGACCAGCCGGGACCTGTCACCGCGAATGACCTCCACCACGCAGATACGGCACGCGCTGTATGCGGACAGGCCGTCCATGTAGCAGAGCGTGGGAATATCCACCCCATAGTAACGGGCTGCCTCCAGGATCGTCCAGCCTTCCTCTGCTTCAACATGCTGTCCGTCAAGAACAAGAGTTACCATGTCCATCACCTCCTTACCACCGCATCGAATTTGCAGACCTCGAAGCAGATGCCGCACTTGTCACATTTCGCGCTATCTATCTCATGCGGCTCTTTCTTCTCGCCGGATATCGCCCCGATAGGGCAGGCTTTCTGGCACTTCGTGCAACCGTTGCAGGCGTCGGCGTCTATCTCGAAGCTGATAAGCGCCTTGCATACGCCCGCGGGGCAACGTTTTTCCTCGATGTGCTCGCGGTACTCCTCCTTGAAGTACCTGATCGTCGAAAGGACCGGGTTCGGCGCCGTCTGCCCCAGGCCGCAAAGGGATGTGTCACACACCACCTCGGCAAGCTCCTCCAGCAACTCGAGCCGATCCATTGTGCCCCGGCCCCTTGTTATCTCGTCGATTATTTCCAGCATGTGCTTCAGTCCTTCGCGGCAGGGAGTACACTTCCCACACGACTCGTCGCAGAGGAACTCGAGGAAGTACCTGGCGATATCCACCATGCAGGTATCCTCGTCCATCACTATCATGCCGCCCGAGCCCATCATCGAGCCGACGTCGGTAAGACGGTCGAAGTCCACGGGTGTATCCAGGAGCGACTCGGGGATGCATCCACCGGAAGGACCGCCGGTTTGTACCGCCTTGAAGGTCTTTCCGTTTGGAACATCTCCGCCAATGTCGTAGATTATCTCCCTCAAGGTCATCCCCATGGAAACCTCTACCAGCCCCGTATTGTTTATCTTTCCCACCAGGGAGAATATCTTGGTGCCCTTACTGTTCTCGGTTCCCACCTTGGCGTATTCGTCCGCACCTTCCCTGATTATCAGGGGCACGTTTGCCCAGGTCTCCACGTTGTTCAGGTTGGTGGGCCGCACGTAAAGGCCTCTCATAGCGGTGTGGATGTATTTCTCGCGGGGTTCTCCGACCTTGCCCTCTATCGAGGCCATCAAGGCGGTTGACTCACCGCAAACGAAAGCACCCCCGCCGCGGCTCACCTCTACATGGAAATCGAACCCCGACCCAAGGATGTTCGTTCCTATCAGCCCTTTTGCCTCCGCGTCCTTTATCGCACGGGTAATACTCTCTACCGCCAGGGGATACTCATTCCTCACGTACGCGTAGCCGCGATTGGCCCCGATCGCTCGTGCACCTATGACCATGCCCTCGAGCACACTATGGGGATTCCCTTCCATAAGGCATCGGTCCATGAAAGCGCCGGGGTCGCCCTCGTCTGCGTTGCATAGGACGTACTTCACACCATCCGGCGACCTCGCGGCACGGCATGACTTCCACTTCCTTGCCGCCGGAAAACCGCCTCCTCCCCTCCCCCTCAAGCCCGCGCGCTCCACCTCATCGATAATCTCCTCCGGCTCCATATCGAAAATGGCTTTCACCAGCGCTGAGTATCCACCTTTGGCAATGTAATCGTCGATCTCGTAGGGGTCCATCAAGCCATTAGGACCAAGGACCTGCCTGTTCTGCTTCCTGTAATAGGGTATATCGTCCTCGCGTTGTATGCTCTCGCCCGTTTCCGGGTCCTCGTACAGCAGTCTGTCTATCACCTTTCCGTTGATGATGGTCTCACGCACGATTTCCGGGGCATCTCCCGGTGTAACGTTCTGGTAAAAAACATTATCGGGCCTTGTGACCAGCAAGGGGCCTCTCTCGCAGAAACCGTGACAACCGTTCTCCCGGACAATGACCTCATCATTGATCCCGTTTCTCTTTAGCTCGCGGCTGAGGGCTTCCGAAACGCTCTTACTCCCAACCGCAAGGCAACCGGGGCCACAGCACAGGCAAATGCTGGTCGCTCCGGAGTACCTCGTTCTCTTGACGGACTTCCGATACTCCTCGAGTTCCTGCGGGGAAATGAATCGTACGGCTTCCGGTTCTTCCGACTCGGCTTTCTGATATCTTTTCAGTATCTCCGGTACCTTTAAAGCACTAATCTCACCGTAGTAGGTACCGTCTATCACCATAATCGGACCCATCGCGCACGCGCCCAGGCAGTTCACGGTTTCTACCGTAAACCGCATATCCTCCGTTGTCCCACCAGGCACTACACCGAGAAACCGGCATATCTCGTCCAGCACTCCTTCAGAGTTTCTCACATGGCAGGCGGTCCCCATACAAACCGTGACAATATGTTCGCCTTTCGGCTCCAGCGAGAAAGATGTATAGAACGTGGCAACCCCGTAGATATCCACCAGCGGGATATCAATTGTCGCCGCAACTTCCCTGAGCGCCTGCTCCGGCAGATAGTTGTACTCATCCTGAACATCGCGCAAGATGCAGGTTAGCTTGCTCCTGTCCGTCCCGTGTCTGTCAACTACATCGGCGACGAACTCGTCCATCCTCTTTGTTGTAGAGTTCTTCATCGCACCTTTCCCCATAAATAAAAAAGAGACGATGGTCATTGACGACATCGTCTCTTTCGCCGGTACGCCTTTGTACCGCTTGACCGGAAATGATAGTAAAAGGCGGGGCTCTCGTCAAGGTATTGGTTATGTCCCGTGATTGATGGTTAGGGCTTGAATGACAGCGTCTCCATAGTATAAAGGGCTCACCCATTCAGCAATGAGGAGGTGAACCCTATGGAGATGGAGTTGACCATCTCACTGACCGTGAGTATCGCAGAGGACGGGGCAAACATCAACGAGATATGCGCGGCGGTAAAGGATTCAGTTGTGAAAACACTGGCTCCCACAGTAGCAGAGCAGACGGTAGAAGGAATTCAGGAACACATCCTGGAGCTGCTCTCCTCCGCGGCGGGCCGCCAAGCCAAGAGGGGGCTTGGCGGCCACCCGGTCAAGGGAAGCGATACAAACCACTGCCGCTACCGCGCCTTCACCCGTCAGGGATACCGACCGGGAAAGCGAAGGCTCAAGACCGACATAGGCAACATCTCCTTCACCGTGGGCTACCTTGAGTGCCGCGGCTGCGGAAAAAGGCTCGCGCCCATCCTGGACGTGCTTGATATCAAGCCGAGAGAAGGCCACAGCCCATCTCTGGAGCTCATGGCATCCGAGGTGATAAGCGCCACCAGCTATCAGAGGGGTGAGGATGAGATCTCGGCCAGGGGATCCCCCCCGGTTCCACGATCATCCGCCCACAGGCGGGTTGCCGGACACGACTCCCCCGAGGGTGCCCCCCAAGGCATGGTAACGGGCATGGCAGACGGAACCGGTTTCAAGAAAGGGCCGGGGAAGAAGGGAGACTTGAGGGTCGTGATAGGCCTCGATTCCGCGGGAAAACCCCATCCGCTGGGCACGTACGCCGGTGAAAGCTGGGCCGATATCGCCAAGGAGGTGAGGGAAAGGCTCGAGGAAAAGGAGGTGCAGCTGAAGCTTTTTACCGTTGACGGTGAGATCGGCCTCGACCGCCATCTGGCGAAGGCGGCGGACGATTCCCAGCGCTGCGTCTGGCGCCTTCCCCGGGATCTGGGCTATGCCCTATGGGAAGACGGAGTCCCCCTGGAGGAAAGAAAGAAGAAGTCCGGGGAGCTGTTCGGCATGGTGGGGATCGAGGTCCCCGAGGGAGATCTGGAGATGGTGTCCCCGGAGGAGAAGGAGGAGCTCAAGGAAGAGATATCCCGAAGGGAAGACCAAATCGAAGACATGGTGGAGGATTTCAGGTCGAGGGGTTACCGCAAGGCGGCAACTTACCTCGAGAATGCCACTGGAAAGGTCTTCTCCCATCTCTATCTCTGGCTCGAGACCGGGATAGTGGCGCCAAGAACAACGTCAATTCTCGAGAACATCATGAGGGAGCTGGGAAGACGGGTGAAAAAGCTCGGCTGGAACTGGACCGATCAAGGTATCACCCGGGTCGCCAAGATCATCATGCTGAGAAGGTATGAAAAGGAACAGTGGGACGCCTACTGGAAAGAGTTCCTCTGCCTCAAAGGCCGCTGTTCTATTGCCGTGAACTCAATCGAGAGAAAGGCAGCCTGATGATGGCCAACCATCAATCATGGGACATAGCTAAGGTATTGCAGATGTAAAGGTAGTAGATGACCAGCGCTATGAACAGCACCGTCATCATGGTGGTGTCTATACCCATGGTCCCCGCTACCGCCGGCCTGTGCCTAGATGGTAACCGACCTCCACGCCGGGAAGAAAGGAGCCGCCGTGCCGAATGCGCTCAGCATCCGCCTTTCATGCGGTTCGAGATCGGCATCCGCCAGTCGCGGCCGAAGGCCCGGGGCGTTATCTTGACCCCCACCGGGGCCTGGCGGCGCTTGTACTCGTTTGCGTCCAACGTGCCCACGACCTTACGGACCAGCGCCTCGTCGAACCCCTGCTCGGCTATCTCCGAGGTGGCCATCCCCTGCTCTATGTAAGCCTCCAGGATCGGGTCGAGCAGGTCGTACGGCGGCAGGCTGTCGGTGTCGAGCTGCCCTTCGCGCAGCTCCGCGGTGGGCGGCCGCTCGATTATCTCCATCGGGATGATGTCGCGTCCCGCCCTCTGGTTGATGTACTCTGACATCTGGTACACCTGCGTCTTGAGCAGGTCCTTGATGAGCGCGAACCCGCCCACCATGTCGCCGTACAGAGTGCAGTAACCCATTGAGAGTTCGCTCTTGTTGCCGGTCGCGAGCACCAGCCAGCCGAACCGGTTGGAGAACGCCATCAGGATATTGCCCCTTATGCGCGCCTGTATGTTCTCGAACGTCTCGTCCGACTCTCCCGTGCCCAGCTCCGGCGACAGGGCGGTCCCGTACGCCTCGCAGAGGCCCTCGATCGGCACGCTGATGAGCCGGACCCCGAGGTTGCGCGCGAGCTCGGCGGCGCCCGTGCCGCTGACCGGGGCGGTGTACCTCGACGGCATGAATATACAGGTCACGTTATCGGGTCCCAGGGCCTCGGACGCGACCGCGGCGGTGAGCGCCGAGTCTATTCCCCCGGACAGGCCCAGTACGACTATGGAGAACCCGTTCTTCTTCACATACTCGTACAGCCCTGTCGTCAGCGCCTCGAATATCTCTTCGTCGGCCGTGAGGACGGGCGGGTCTTCCGGTCGCGGCACCTGGACCGGGGCCGCGTGGGCGGGGCGCTCCAGGTGGCAGACCTGCATGCCGTCGTGGGTGTAGTCGGTCAAGCTGTATCGGAAGCGCGGCTCCAGTATCCGGCTGCTCTTCAGCAGCCCGAAATCCACCCGGCAGATGAGAAGCTCCTCGCGGAAGCGTGCCGCCCTGGCCAGGAACCCCAGCTGCGGGTGATAGACGCACGAGCCGCCGTCGAACACCAGCTCGTCCTGCGCCCCCACCGTGTTGACGTATGCGATCACCACCGGCCCGTCCATGGCGCGCGCCTCCACCAGCTTCTCGCGGTGTGCGTGCTTCCCGCGGTTGAACGGCGAGGCTGAGAGGTTTACCACCAGCTCGGCTCCTCCGTGTGCGACCTGCTCCTCCATCGGCCCACCGGGGAACCATATGTCCTCGCAGATAGTCACCCCTACCCGGGTCCCCCCGATGTCGAGGACCACGTTGTGGGTACCGCTGCCGAAGTACCTCTTCTCGTCGAAGACCCCGTAGTTGGGCAGGAACACCTTGCGGTAGACGCACTTTATCTTCCCCCGGCTGATGACCGCCGCGGCGTTGAAGGTATCGTAATCGCTCTCGACAAAACCTACCACCGCGACGATGTCGCCGACGTCGTCGGCCAGGGTCCGGGCGGCGGCCATGCTGGCTTCGGTGCACTCGGGCTTGAGCAACAGGTCTTCCGGCGGGTAGCCGGACAGGCACAGCTCCGGGAACACGACCAGGTCGGCCCCCGCGTCACGGGCGCGGTGGACGTAGGCGAGGACCTTCTCGCGGTTGGCTTTGAAGTCACCCACCGCGGTGTTCACCTGTGCCAGGGCGAGCACCAGTTCCGACATGGGCCTCCTTTTGAAAGGACCCCACGCGGACCTCTCCCGCGTGTGGACTTTCGCAGTCCCGACCCAATCACTCAAACACGGTAGCCTCCCAAGAATAGCTCATTCACGCCGCCCTCGATAGTATCTCTATAAGGGTGTCGGTAATTTCGGGCAAGAGCGATGG
>Ga0180014_1000387_pt1 | contig 12542 bp, 11 predicted proteins | sample KR13_S1_MetaG_FD_116507 | JGI IMG/M metagenome (GOLD analysis project Ga0180014, IMG submission 116507) | Groundwater microbial communities from the Olkiluoto Island deep subsurface site, Finland - KR13_S1_MetaG | ecosystem: Environmental > Aquatic > Deep subsurface > Groundwater | place... | reverse complement strand
GCCGACCCTTCCTACAACGACATCTCGGTAGCCCTGCCGGACGGCACTGTGATCGCGGGATACGGGCGCGAGGGTAAGGAGCAGCCCGACAGGATACCAGACCAGTTGCTGGAGTCGGCGCTTTCCAGCGGCACGGGGATGGACTACGACCTGAAGGACGGCGACCTGGTCCTGACGGTCGCCTCCGCCGTCGGGGGGCCGGACGGGGAGGTCATAGGGGTATCGATGATCACCAGTCGCGCTACCGAGCTCCAGAGGGAACTCTCGGTAATCCCCGGCCTGGGGAGTTCCGGGGCGATAATGCTTAGCAAGGTGCGGGGGGACCGGGTCCTTGTGCTTATATGGCCGGTTGGCGCCCAGGAGGGAAGCGGCGGTTGGAAGGTGGTATCCCTGGGTCTGGAGGATGACACGCCGATGGTGAAGAGCGCCATCGGCGAGAAAGGGGAGGGCGTGACGGACTCCCTTGACGGCGAGAAGGTGGTTGTCTCCTACGACATCATGCCCGTGATGGACTGGGGCGTGACCGTGACGATGGACAGCGCGGAGGCGTTCGCCCCAATATCCAGGCTGAGGAATGTCATCATCATCGTTGTGGTTGTGCTCTTCTTCGGCGGCCTCGCCCTCGCCTATATGATTGCCAGGTCTATCGCCCGTCCCCTGGAGGAGTTGCAACATGGGGTGAAGGCGCTTGCTGGAGGACAGCTTACCACGCGTGTTACCATCAGCCACGGGATCGAGGTGACCGCCCTGGCTGAAGAGTTCAACCAGATGGCGATCCGCCTCAACGACCTGTACCAGAACTTGGAGCGGAAGGCTGAGGAGAGGACCGTGGAGCTACGCGAGGCGAACCGCCGCCTTCAAGAACTCCACGACCTGAAGAGCGAGTTCGTATCCGTCGCGTCCCACGAGCTCAGGTCTCCTCTGGCCTCGATGAAGATGGGCGTGGCCACCGTGGTAAACGAGATGGTGGGGCCGCTCAACGAGGAGCAGAAGGTCATGCTCACAATCGCCAATAAGAATATCGACCGCCTTACCAAGCTGACCTCGGAGCTTCTGGAACTTGCCAAGATCGAGGCGGGGCAACTCGACCTGGAGATCGGGAAGTGCGACCTTGTCGAACTGGCGCGTGAGGTCGTGGAGGCCCACGATCCACAGGCGAAACACCTGGGGTTGCAGCTCGAGGTAGTCGCCCCGGAAGCGCCAGCGTACGCCAGGTGTGACCGCGACAGGATGTACCAGGTCATCCAGAACCTGATAGGAAACGCGCTCAAGTTTACCGAGGAGGGAGGAGTGACCGTTTCGATCAGCCGCCGGAACGGCTACGTGGTTGTTTGCGTCAAGGACACCGGCCCGGGCCTGCCCGACGGTGCCATCGACACGCTGTTTGAGAAGTTTCCCACGGCCTACACCGAGACGCGTTCGGAGAAGCGGGGCACGGGGTTGGGTTTAGCGATTTGTAAAGGTATAGTAGAAGCGCACGGTGCGGAGATCACCGTGGAAAGCGAGCCCGGTGAGGGATCCAGATTCTGCTTTACTGTACCAGTCTGGGAGCGAGATGCGCGCGAATAAGAAGATACTCATAGTAGATGACAACGAGGATATCCTCATCACCTACAGGGTGGTGCTGGAGCGGATGGGCTACGTTGTGGAAGCCGCCCACAACGGCCGCGAGTGCCTGGAGGGGATCGAGGAGATGAAACCCGACATGGTGCTGCTCGACGTGTTGCTGCCCGGGCTCTCCGGACCCGAGGTGTGCCGGTCGATAAAGGAGACCGCGCAGACCAAGGACATCCCGGTGGTGGCGATCACCGCCAGTATGTCCGGGGAAACCCGCAACAGAATGGCGGAGGTCGGAGCCGACGAGTTCCTGCTCAAGCCAGTCGATGTTTCTGACCTCAACCGGGTGGTCAAGAGGTTCCTGGGGGTTTGATGCCCCCCGGGGCTTATCGGGCACCAAACCGAATCAAGCAGTCAACGTTTGCCGCAACCGGCCGGCGCCTCGCCTCTAAGTGCTTTCCCCAACACCTGTCTCCCGTGCTACCAGGTGCCTGTAGGCTATGGAGAGCCTTTCGGTGACCGGTCCGGGACAGGCCCCAACCAGTTGTCCGGCGACCTCCCTGACCGGCAGCAACTCGACCATGCTGTTGGTCAGGAACACCTCATCGGCCGAGAGGAGATCTTCGGGGCCGGCGATGACTTGCGCACAAGGAATCCCCAGGCCGGTGCAAAGCTCGATGACTGCCTCACGGGTTATCCCCGGGAGAAGGCCGCAGGTGGCATCCGGGGTGAGCACGCTACCGCCGCTTACCATGAAGAGGTTCGAGGTTGTCGCCTCGGAGAGGTATCCGTCGGGTGAAAGTAAGACGGCGTCGTCAGCCCCCCGGTCCGCCGCGTCCTGGCGCGCGATCAGCGAGTCCAGGAGGTTGGAGCTCTTCAGGGTCGAGAGGGGTGAGGTGGCGTTTCGCCGGAGGTCCGATATCACCAGGGAGATGCCCTCGCGGTAGGCGTCTTCCGGTGGCGGCTCGTAGGGGCGGGCGAGTATGAACGTGCAGGCAGTCCCGCCTCGCTCGAGAGTCTTCGCGCCCGCCGAAGGCCCCCCGGTCACCGTTATCCTCACCCGGGCGTTTCCCGATAAACCGTTTTCACGTATCAGGGCGTTCACGGCTTCCGCGATCTCGCGTTTCGAGTACGGCAGCTCCAGCCGGAGCGTGCGGCACGCGCCGGCCATCCGGTCCAGGTGCCTCTGGAGCCTGAACGGTCTGCCCCGGTAAGCCCTCAGGGTTTCAAAGACGCCGTCTCCGAAGAGGACGCCGCGGTCGTCAACCGGGATGCACGCATCGCCGGCGGGGACGTACTCTCCGTTGAGGAAGACTGTCTCGCTCATGTGCCTTTTCTCCATCGCCCGCGACCGAACTCATGGCTCAAGCCGAGGGGGTACCAACCCCCACCTCAATCCTCCCCCTCCGCCCCTTCCCCCCTCTGCCCCTTCCCCCCTTTGTGGGGAAGGCTTGGATGGGGTGGTCTTGGGGGGAAGGCTTGGATGGGGTGTCTGAGGGGGAGGACCAAGGTGGGGTCATCCGTTCGCCACCCTCGCTAACTTCTTGCCGAACTCCTCGCACTTGCTCACATCCGAAGGGGACGCGTCCGGGCCTTTCCAGAGGCTCAGCGGGGCGCCGGCCTTCACCACCGGGCTTTTCCCGACCACGTGGCCGCCCAACACCTCGAGTGCGCGTTCCATCGCGCCAGCGAGCTTCTCGCCTCCCCATCCCGCGTTGACCGTGAAGACGCCACAGGTCTTTCCCTCCAGTTTGCCGCTGGAGAGGGAGTCCAGGAAATCGCTCACCTGCCGGGCGGGCAGCCGGTAGCGGCGGTTGCCGTAGGTCGGGCTGCCGACGGCGAGGATCTCGTACTCGGAGATATCCGCCGCGGCCTTCGCATTGGCCGCCGCGCAGGCGGCGCACTCCACCCCACAGGACTCGAGGCCCCGGGCGACATCCAGCGCAGCCTGCTCGGTATGGCCCGTCTTGGTGTGGTAGACGATCAACGCTTTCATTTAACCTCCTTCTCCGGTGCCCCCCCGGACAGCATGCCGGCCGGGAGCGTCTCGGTACTCCTTGTCATTGTAAGTTACAGCACCGGCGTGCCTTAACTCAAGTTGGTGGATTACCGCACCGGGGTACTTAGCTCAAGGCGGCGCTTATGAACCCCGGTCGGGGAACGGCTCGGTCAGGACTCGGCCAGGATCGTCCTCGTGATCGCCTTTCCCTTGTCCAGTGTCTCCTGGTACTCGGCCTCGGGGTCGCTGTCGGCGACTATCCCCCCGCCGACCTGGAAGTAGACCCGGCCGCCCTTGATCATCAATGTGCGTATGGCGATGTTGATATCGTGGCTTCCATCGGCGCCCAGGTAACCTATGCCACCGGTGTACACGCTGCGGGCGGTCGGCTCCAGTTCGTCGATGATCTCTATGGACCGTATCTTGGGGGCGCCGGTTATCGAGCCTCCGGGAAACGTGGCCCTGAGCAGGTCTATCATATCCTTGCCCTCGTGTAGTTTTCCCGTCACGGTGGATACCAGGTGATGGACAGTCGCGTACGACTCCAGTTCGGCGTGCTCCTCCACGACCACGCTACCGTAATCGCAGACCCGGCCCAGGTCGTTCCTCTCCAGGTCCACTATCATGGAGAGCTCGGCCAAGTCCTTGGCGCTGGCCAGCAACTCTCGCTTCTGGCGTTCGTCCTCGGCGGGATCGTCCCCGCGCGGCCTGGTCCCCTTTATCGGCCGGGTCTCGACCGAGCGCCCGTCTACCGCAAGGAAGCGCTCCGGGGACGATGAAGCAACCGCGAACTCGCCGAAGTTCAGGTAGGCGCTGAACGGGGCGGCGTTGAGCACCCGCAGGCGCCGGTACAGGTGCCAGGCGGGCTCCAGCAGGGGGGCACTGAACCTCTGGGATATGTTCGCCTGGTATATATCACCGGCGACGATAAACTCCTTGACCCTGCTCACCGCCTCCAGGTACTCGTCCCTGGTGAACCCGGACTCGAACTGCAGCGTGGCTCCCGGCCCGGCCAGCGGGGGTCCCCCTGACCGGCCTACCCCCGCGCCCGGGGCGATGCGCTCGAGCGACTGACGGACCACCGGGGCCGGGTCAAGGCCCCGCGGCACCGAGACAACCAGCGCCTTCCTCCCGCTGGCGTGGTCAGCGACCAGTATGCTATCGAAGAAGCAGAACGCCATCTCCGGCGCGTCAAGGTCGTCCTCCACCGTCTCGGGCAGGCGTTCGATGTAGCGCCCCAGCTCATAGGACAGGAAACCGATGCCACCGCTTACGAACGGGGGGAGGCCACCGGGGCGAGCCCCGGGGCGGAGTATCCGAGCGCCCTGCGCCTGGCGGAGGGCGTCGAACGGGTCCATGTCCAAGACCTCTTCCTCACCGCTCCCCAGGCGGAACCGGGCCCCGCGCCCCCTGGTGGTCAGGACCAGGTAAGGGTCGAAGCCGATGAACGAGTGCCTGCCGAACCGCGGCATCAGCAGGCTGGAGTCGAGAAAGCAGGAGTGCTCGAGGTGCGCGACCTCATCGAAGATATCGGCCATCTCCCTGTCGTCTTCCAGGTCCACTACCTCGAGGCCGACCTCTACCGTGTCAGTCGGCGCGGCGGCTTTCTTCACCAACGTCACAACTCCAGGAAGTTACGGAGGATATCCATCCCCGGCCCGGTCATGAACGACTCAGGGTGGAACTGGATTCCCTCCACGAGGTACTCGGTGTGCCGCAGGCCCATAACCACCCCGTCGGGCGTCCGGCTACTGACTTCGAGGCAAGCAGGAAGGGACCGTTCGTCGACGACCAGGGAGTGGTAACGGGCGGCTTCGAAAGGGGAGTCCACCCCCCTGAACACCCCCCTGCCGTCGTGGAGCACCGGCGACGTCTTGCCGTGCATCACGCTCCCGGCGCGAACCACCTTGCCGCCGAACGCCTCGCCGATGCACTGGTGCCCCAAGCATACCCCCAGGGTCTTAATCCTGGGCCCGAACGAGAGTATTATCTCCTTGCTCAGCCCGGCGTCGGCCGGCGCCCTGGGTCCGGGTGAGATGACTATGCCGTCGGGCCTGGCCCGCTCCACGTCCGAGAGCGTGAGGTGGTCGTTGCGGTGCACTATCAGGTCGGCTCCCAGGGTGCCCAGGAACTGCACCAGGTTGTAGGTGAAAGAGTCGTAGTTGTCGACCACGAGAATCCGCCTGCCAGCCACAGCCTGCCTCCCACTAAAAACACCCAGCCATCCAGCTGGCTGGGTGCCGCTCCCTCAAGCGCCTGTACATACCGCTATCGAATAAGGGCTTATTCTGTTTTCCGGGCCTGTATTCTACTCCAGGCCGGGTATTACTTCCAGTCCTACAGAGTAGACTATATCTCAGGTCACGCGCCGGATAAAAAGCGTGCTTGGTACTTGACATGGCTGTATTGCGGTATAATAAAAAAAGGAACTATGCACTGCGGCAGCGGGGGGGGTGAAGGTACTGCAGGTATAAGGCGGGCCGTGGCGAAGAAGATGTGACGTTCAACCGGCCGAGGATTCGGACTCAAGGGAGTCCGAAAGGAAGGGGGAAGGAATGAAGAAGGTGCTAGTGGTTGCGCTGGTGGTGATGCTGGGGGTGGCATCGCTCGCGGTAGTTGGCTGCGGGGGTGACACCGACCAGGCAAAGGAGTACATGGTAGCGGCGGACGCCGCCAACGACGTCCTGACCGTGGCGTCGGACAAGTTAGACAAGTCAACAGAGGCGATAATCGGCGCGGCGATCTCCGGTGACTTGTCCGCGGTTGACGCAACCGTCGTGGCGACTGTTGGGTCGGACATTGAAGCTTTGATTGCTGAGTGTGACCAGGTTAAGGAGATGTACAAGAATATCACTTCCCTGGAGGGTGTCGAAGACTACGTCGATTACGCGAACAACATGATAGAGTACCTCACCGCCCAGAAGGCGACTCTCAGTGCGGGACTTGAGATCTTCAAGCAGTTGTCCCCCGCTATTCAGACATGGGCGGAGACGGGGGACTCCAGCGCCCTTACCGCGGCGATGGGGGAGGCTGGCCCGGCGCTTGAGGGGCTTGCCGAGCTGCAGAAAAAAGCCGACGCGCTTTTCAAGTCAGCGGTGAAGATAAAGGTCGACAAGCTCCAAGAGGTTAACTAGGGGTAACTAACAGTTATCTGTCATGATGACATATGTGTAGTATTGGGATATTACACACACATGAAATCTTCCGCCCCGACCGAAATAGCTATACTGGTAGAGCATAGGGTTGTGGTATAGTATGAATCATGATAAGGCGTTAATCGAAAACCAAGATGAACGCTGGCTATCGCTCGCCGGGAGTTCCCCGGAGAGGGTAAACGGACGTGGAGGGGAGGTAAGACCCGCTGGAGACAGCGGGCGCACCCTGGAGAAACGTCAATCAGGAGAGATGGCACATTTGTCATCATTCTGAGGAACGGCGGCCTGAGTCTCCATACAGAATCACGCGCAAAGGCCGGGGGCGACCCCGGCCTTTCGCCTGCCCGGCGTCTTAGAGCCCGCGAACAGATACAATGGCATTCGAACGCCGCTCCCGTCCGCTCCTGCTGCGCTGGGCTCCCTGCGCCGTACTCAGTGAGTACGCCTCAGTCGCGCGCCTTGCCGGCGCGGCGCTCAGGCGCTCTCGGTGCGTCACCGTATTTATGAGACGGGACACTAGAAAAGCCCCTTCAGCGCCGGGTAGAGCGAGGTGAAAAGGCCGTAGGCCTCGTGGTAGGCGGCTTCGTTCCTACCGTCGGGCTTGACCGGTTCGCCGTGTGAGACGGCGGCACGGCACGCCTCCTCGACGCCGCTGAAGGCCCCGCCGGCGACCGCTCCCAGGAGCGCCGCACCAAGCATGGCCGCATTACTCTCGCCGGCGACCCGGACCGGGAGCTCGAAGACGTCCGCCTGTATCTGGAGCCAGAGCGCCGAACGCGACCCGCCGCCGGCGGCGACAACGCGCTCGAGAGGTATCTCCAGCTGTCTCATTATCCGCACGGAGTCGTTAAGGCCGAATACCACTCCCTCCATGATCGAGCGCACCACGTGGGCGCGGGTCTTGGTGAGGTCCAGCCCGAACAGGACACCCTTGGCGTTCGGATCGACGTGAGGCGTGCGCTCGCCGGTGAGGTAGGGGAGAAAGATGAGCCCACAGCATCCCGGAGGCGCACCCGCCGCGGTCTCGTCCAGAAGCCGGTACGGGTCTGCGCCGCGCCGCTCGGCAAGAGTTCGCTCGGGCTCGCCCAGTTGGTCACGGAACCAGCGAAGCGATAGCCCGGCGGAGAGCATCACTCCCATCATGTACCAGGTACCCGGCATCGCGTGGCAGAACGAGTGCAGCGCCATCTCCCGGTCCATAGCAGGTTTTTCGGTGGGTGCAAGGACGGTGCCTGACGAACCGATGCTCACCGCCACGTCGCCGGGCGCGACAACCCCCATCCCCAGTGCCCCACAGGCGTTGTCCGCGCCTCCAGCCGCGACCGGCGTGCCCGCCTCCAGGCCGGTGGCCCCGGCGGCCTCAGCGGTGACCGCTCCTACCACGTCGGATGACTCGTAGACCGGTGGGAGCCACTCCCGGGGAATCTGCAGGGCGTCCAGCATGCGCCCTGACCAGGCGCGACGCCTGACATCGAAGAGGAGTGTTCCTGAGGCGTCCGAGGCGTCGGTGGAGAGGTTGCCGGTCATTCGCAGGTTCACGTAGTCCTTGGGAAGGAGTAGAGCCCGTACCCTCGCGTAATTAGCGGGCTCGTTTTCCCTCAGCCACAGGACCTTGGGGGCGGTGAACCCGGCCAGCGCACGGTTGGAGACCCAATCCGCCAGGTGCTCGGTGCCGACGCTATCGGTTATTTGCCGGCATTGTGGGGCCGCGCGCTGGTCGCACCAGAGGATGCAAGGGCGGATGACCGACAGATCCGAGTCAAGAAAGACCGACCCGTGCATCTGTCCGGAGAGGCCTACCCCGGATACCGAGCCTGCCTCCACCCCGCTCGAGGACAGCAGCCGGCTTATCGCCTGGACCGAGGCGCCCCACCACTGCTCGGGGTCTTGCTCCGCCCAGCCGGGACCCGGCGCCGCGGTTTCGTACGGCACCATCGCGGTCTCCAGTACCGCCCCGGAGCCGTCTATAAGGCCGGCCTTGGCGCCGGTGGTCCCGAGGTCCAGGCCTACCGCGTATCCGGCTTCACCTTTTTTCTTGCTCACGTCGCCTCATATCCAACCGGTCTCGATTCCACCGCAGGCCCGCTCCGTCCGCTGACGGACGGGAGAACTATGTTAACATTACCGAAGCCGGGAGGACACGGCCGTTACGGAGGGGATCGCATGGAGTCGATGGTACTGGAAGCGATGAAGGAGGTCCTGGAAACCGCCCAGGAGATGGCGCGGCAGGGGCTCGTCGCGGGCACCTCCGGGAACTGCTCGGCCCGCGTCTTCGATACCGACCTGGTAGTAATCACACCGACGTCCCTGGAGTACGGGTTGATGCTGTCCGAGGACATGTGCGTGTTGAACATGGACGGAGAGAACGTGGAGGGCAGGTACTCACCCTCGATCGAGGTGAACATGCACCTGGCGGTCTACCGGGCGCGGCCGGAGGTGGGCGGCGTCGTCCACACCCATCAGAAGATGGCCACGGCGGTCGCCGTGGCCGGGAGAGGCATTCCGCCGATACTGGAGGAACAGGTCTTCAGGATCTACGGCGGGATCGAGCTTGCCGAGTACGCGCCGCCCGGCTCCCTCGAACTGGCCGACAACGCGGTAGCCGCCCTGGGTAACCGTAACGCGTGTCTGCTGGCTCACCACGGTGTGGTCGCCGTCGGGGAGAAGCTCCGGGACGCGCTGCTCAACGCGGAGATCGTGGAGCGCACCGCTACCGTCTATATCATGTCGCACCTGATCGGCGGTCCCCGGATAGTCCCGTTCATGGAACACGACTGACGCCATCTTCTTAAAAACGCAAGATGGTACCCGGTACAAACGCAACAAGTTTAGTCGCAAAGTACTTGCAGAAGGTGACAGGCATCAAACGCAAGATCAGTTCTGACAGGTCGGGCAGAAGTAGCTGGACCTTTCCCCTATCGTCTTCTTGACCAGCGCTCCGCCGCAGCGGGGGCATCTGCCGCCCCGCTTCCTGTGGGGAATAATGAAGTCGTCGGGGTATTTATCGATGTTCGCGCCGGCTTGGATGGCCCGGCGTAGCACCCGCTTCATGCTGTCGAATACCCTGCGGAGTCTCTCCGGGGAGAGACTCGAGGCCTTCCTGTCCGGCCTTACCCCCGCCTGGAAGGTGATCTCGTCGGAGTAGATATTGCCGATGCCGGCTATCAACTCCTGGTTCATCAACACGCTGTGTATCGCGCTCCCGCGCGGCGAGACGATAGCCTGGAACCTCTTGAACGTGAAGCCGCGTGAGAGCGGCTCGGGTCCCAACCTCGCGATATCGGGGATGTCGTTATCATCGGTTGTGGGGAACAGGGCGATCTTACCCAGGACCCGCTTGCTGGTGTAATGGAGGCAGCTCCCGTTATCGAAGTGGAACTCGACCCGGTTCCACTCAGGCCTCTTGTCACCCTTGGCTAGGAAGAAGATGTCCCCGGTCATGCCGAAGTGGACCAGCAGGGTCCTCCCATTGTCGGTGGGAAGGAGGATGTACTTGCCGCGCCTGCGGGCCGCGACGAAAGACGCCCGCTTGAGCTCCCGCCCGAGTGACGACGGGGTAACGTTATCCAGGACCCTCGCGTCCGGCACCACCACCCGGATCACTGGCTTATAGAGGGAGTTTCCCTCCAGGTAACGCCTTTTGACTTCCACTTCCGGAAGTTCGGGCAAAAGTACCACCCCTTTCTTCCATCAATGACTATACGATTATTGCCCCCAGGGGACCAGGCCTTGACCGGTTGGCATCCCACAGTATCCTGTCTCCGTTATGGTACGATTTAACCCGACAAAGGAGGCGTATTCTGCAACGCGGCGTTCTGGTGGTGGGCAGTATGAACCTGGACATGGTCGTCAGGTCCCCACGGATTCCCGGCCCCGGGGAGAACGTGTGCGGCGCCGGGTTCCGGATGGTGCCCGGGGGAAAGGGCGCCAACCAGGCGGTTGCGGCGCAGAGGCTGGGAAGCGGGGCGGTACTGCTGGCCCGCGTGGGTGACGACTTCTTCGCCGATTTTCTCACCGGGAAGCTCGAATCCGCGGGGGTCGAGGCGTCCCTTGTAAGTAGGACCGGGGAAAGGTCGACCGGAGTGGCGTTGATCGTGGTGGAAGAGGGCACGGGCGACAACACGATTGTCGTGGACCCCGGGGCGAACATGACGCTCTCGGTTGACGACCTGGACGCGCTCGAGGAGTACTACGACGGGGCGCGGTCGGCCCTGTTCCAACTGGAGATACCGACCGAGGTCGCCCGTGAGGGCGCCCGCAGGGCAAGGGAACAGGGCGTAACTACGATACTCGACGCGGGCCCGCCCCGAGGCGTGGACCTGCCGTTTCTCCGGGCGTTCGACGTGGTGTCTCCGAACCAGGACGAGCTATCCGATATAACAGGTGAAGATGTGACCGACATCGCAACCGCGAACCGGGCGGCCCGCGGCCTGGTGAGCGAGGGGGTTCCGACGGTGGTGGTGAAGATGGGGGGAGCCGGCTCGCTGCTCGTCACCGGGGAAGGTTCCTGGCACGTCCCTTCGTTCGACGTGGAGGTCGTCGACACGACAGCGGCGGGTGACGCCTTCACCGCCGGACTGGCAACCGGGCTGGGTGAAGGGATGGAGCTTACGGAGGCGGTCTATTTTGCCAATGCCGCTGGCGCCGCCGCGGTGACCGTTATGGGAGCGCAGCCGTCGATGCCGGCGCGCCGGCAGGTGCAGGCACTGATCGATTCACAGGGGGTCGAATGTACGCCCCTGTAAGGAAGCCGGAGATATCGCAGGGCGGGCGGCGGCACGTCATAACGTCGCTGGTCTTGCTCCTGACGGTTGTGCTGGGCGGTGTGGTCGGGTATATCCTCATCGAGAACATGGATTTCACCAATGCCCTGTACATGACCGTGATTATCATCTCCACGGTGGGGCTGAGGGAGGTCCAGCCCCTGGGCACCGGAGGGGTGTACTTCACCATCACCCTGATTGTGACCGGGGTAAGCGCCATGCTCTTCTTCCTGGCGAGCGTTTTCGAGTTAGTACTGAGTGAGTACCTGGGCGATATTTGGGGGCGAAGGCGTATGAAAAGCAACATCGCGAAGCACGTGGACCACTACATAGTCTGCGGATACGGCAGGGTGGGCCGGAGCGTTGCAGAGGAGTTGTCCGCGCAGGGGAAGCCGCTGGTGGTGATTGAGATGGACGGCGAGCATGTCCGGCACTGCGCCGATGACGGTTTCGCTGTGATACACGGTGACGCCACCGACAGCGAGGTCCTGGAGGAGGCCGGCATAGAGAAGGCAACGGGACTGGTGAGCGCCCTCAGGTCGGACGCGGACAACCTGTACGTCGTTCTGTCCGCGAGGGTTATAAGGCCTGACATCCTGCTGGTGGCGCGGGCCGACCAGCCGGAAGCGGAGAAGAAGCTGGTGCTTGTCGGAGCCGACAGGGTCATCTTGACTCACCACATCGCTGGCAAGAGGATGGCTAACCTCATGATTCGGCCCGGCGCCTGCGAGTTCCTCGACATGGTCGTGGGAGGGAACCTGCCCGAGTACCAGCTGATCGAGCTGGGCGTTACAAGGAACACGCCCCTGCACGAGAAGACAATCAGAGGGACCCGGCTCAGGGAAAACACCGGTGTGACAATACTGTCAATCAAGAAAATGGGGCAGGAGGCGTTCAATCCCAACCCTTCTCCGGATACACTGATAGAGGAGGGTGACATCCTCATCCTCATCGGGACGCCGGAGCAGATGGAATCGGTGGAAACCGGGGCCTGAGCGGGCCGTGCTGCGACAGCCCGCGTTCGTGGTAAAGGGGCTGCGGGAGCTGAACGGGTACCTGAGGTTTCAG